>Ga0116231_10000871_pt1 | contig 57924 bp, 44 predicted proteins | sample S1TSphgellanicum_2_FD_89695 | JGI IMG/M metagenome (GOLD analysis project Ga0116231, IMG submission 89695) | Host-associated microbial communities from peat moss isolated from Minnesota, USA - S1T2_Fd - Sphagnum magellanicum MG | ecosystem: Host-associated > Plants > Peat moss > Unclassified...
GGGGGGGGGGGGGGGGGGGGGGGGGAGAAGGGGGGGGGGGGGGGGGGGGGGGGGGGGGGGGGGGGGGGGGGGTAGTTAGAGCCTGAATTAGAGGTGCTGCCCCATTTTTAAATGGTTTGACTTTTTAGGTATTTCAGTATGTTTTATTAAAATATATAAGTAAATCTGACCCTTAACCTTTTCGACAAGTTATTGCACTCGATCGGTTATACATGATTAATTTTACATAATATTTATTTGTAGTGGGTGCATGCATTAGTTGAACAAACTAATTCTATTTTTTTTGAACTTTAGTTGTGTGTAATGGAGATGAAATTGGATTTTGTCTTAAATCGACTTTAAATTCTTTGTGTGCAAATTATTAGTAAAAAATCCAAAAATTCAGATTCAAAACCAGACTGAAGGTTCCATTATAAAATAAATAAATAATTTAAAAACATTTACAATCATCCTTGTGAATGTTTTGTTTTTGGGAATATTTCACATCATATTTTAAGGAATTGTGAGGAACTTGTGACACACTCCCAACTCTCAGCATTAGAAGGGATAAAGGGACGTGCTGAAGCTCCAGGATAAGACTAAAAAGAGTGACAAAATATCATGAAAAACAATTTCTCAAATTCTATACAAAAATCCATTGACTTTGTAACACCCCAAACCTCCAGCCAAAGAAATTGAAGACAGTCAGTACAAAAAGTACTCCTACTGCCATTCTTTTTCCCTCAGTTTGCTCTTTGCCCCCTTTGTTGGCCTTGCCTCCTACCAAGGCAACTCGATATTGTGTTCAGATTCATTATAGAGTATAGTTAGTTAGCTTCAGGGATTTTGGCCCCTGTGTAATAGGTCTATTTTTATATGAGGATTTTTGAAACATGATATTTTAGCTTGTGTTTGAAACTTGAGATTAGTTATAGAGTTATAATATCTTGAAGGATTTTGGTTTCTTTTAGAGGATTTTTTTGAAGTTTATATTTTTGCATGGTGAAATATTTGAGTTTTCATAATTCTTCTTTTGCATTAAGATACTTTTTTTAAAATGTAAATGGCAAGGTCACAGTGTGACACACCTGTTGCTAGTTTTTATTTTGTGATAACCTAGGTCCATTGCACGTTTTGGGACCCATGCTATACATGGTTTGGACATGTTAAGGGTATCATTAGGGGTATGTAACATGTCATTGGGCATGTTATGTGCCTTTTGAAACATTTATAAGATGGAAAGTTATGGGTGCCAAACATGCTCGGGTATCACCCAATTTGTTTTAGAAAATATGAATGGGGGCAAAGGGCAGACTGGGGAAAAAAAAATGGCAGTAGTTCTTTCGTACTGACTACATTCAATTTCTTTGGCTGATTTAACATTTTCCCAGACCTCCAGAATTACCCTACACTCAAAAGTTTTTATTACTCATGAATCTTTTGTTCCAAAGCTTGGGGTGAACCAACACCCAAGGTGATATAACATGGCAAAAATCCTAAAATCCATTTAATTTTTTTTAAACATGAACATTTGTCGCCACATTTTGACTCTAATTTTTAGTTGGGTAGCATTTTTTTTTACTAATCTTTCCACTTCTTATAAGCAGGTTCTTCTAAAAACCTATCACAATTTAATGCTAGAATCCTTATTAGGATGCTAGCCAATGATGCAACATCAGAAAATTGAAAAATAATAATAGTAATGGCCTTTTAGGTGTAAAATAGGTACACAAGTGCCATCCATCATGATTCATGCCATGATATTCTTTCCATTGTTTTTATTACACATGTAATTTACATTTTACACTATTAACAATATATTACACACATATAAATGAACATGGGATTTTTATTTTTTTTAATTGTGATGTAATAAGTCACAATGCTGATCATCCACAACAAAAATTAGCCAAATTTTGGCTACATGTCAGAAAGGAAAGTAAAAAAGTTTCAGAATATTGCTATATTTTCGAGTACCTGCTAAAACCTCTTGTCTAAATAGATTTTGCCACAAATCTAGTGACTTTGGCATATTTTTCCACAAATATCATTTTTATTAAGTGCATTGGATTTTTTTTGACCAAGTTTCAAAAGTTTTCCACAAATAAATGTCGCATATGAGTCAATTTTTTGTGACGAATTTTGCAATATTGCAACCTAAACTTTTTTTCTTGAAAGGGATCTAATTCTTTGTTTTTAAGAGGAAACAAATGGAAAAAATTTTGAACAAAATTATTTTTTCAGTAAATTCTGCCACATTTCTACACAGTTTTTAGTTAAATGGGGCGGTTTTATTTTCATCAGTTTTCTACAGTTTGGACAATTTTGTACAAATGTATTGTCAATGGATGCTAGATCCTTTTTTTTGGATGATTACTAGCAATGCTACATCAGGAAAAATTTACTTAAAAAATCAAACACTATGTATGCATTTGTCTATCTATAAAGCAACTTATTATAATTTATTGCTTGACAAAAAAATTCTAAACCAAAAATTGTGCAAAAAGGAAATAAAATGATCTACAGCAAAAATAATAATAATAATAATAATAATAACAATAATAGTAATAAATAAGAATAAATAATTTGAAATAAGTTAATTATTGAATCATCTGCATGATTTTTACCTACTTCCAGAGCTTCAAGTTCTAGCCTTCTAAAAGCTAGTTCTATATTATTACTAAGTACTTTTCTGTAGTTTGTGCTTGAACATGACCTTATCTGGCACAATAAGGTCCAAACTACTCAGCCTCTTTCTTCTGGCTACCTATATGTAGCCAAAAAGCTATATATATAAAATTAAAAGTAGTAATGCTTCCTGAGATTTCCAATAGCCATAATTCCAGAAAATTTCAAGGAAAACAACCACAATTCTATACATGGTTTAAGTAAGTAGCCAAAAATACAAAAAAAGGATGTTGAAATTGTTTTTACTTTTATATTTAGCTTGTAACCAAATTTGGCATGAAGGTGTTTGTCAAGCCAAGAGAGTTAAATGAGTAGTCCTTGCCTAAAGGAATGGGCCCAATAAAGGCTATTGATGTTATCATACCAGAAAAAATGCTTTAATTTCAAACTGCACAACCAAATGGGTTGGAGTGGATGGTACATTCTACACACCAAGTTCCAACTGGTATGTACTACCCACCAAATAATGACCATGAGAAATATACAATAAAACTCCCTTACATTGTACACACATAAATGGTAGTACCTAAACTTATCATACCTACTAGCCACCTTAATGACCAAAACACATATGGTAAATTCTTTGATAACTAAATGACCCAATTGAGCATGAGACATGAACATATAGGACAAAAACATAATAATGTTTTTACCTCACTTCAATTGTGACACATACTCAAGTTGAATAAGTTGCCATGAAATTTTGTCAGAAACATGGATAAAATGTGACATAGTCCGTAAGATAAACTCATTATTTTTACCTTATTATTTCATTCATTTCTAGGTAAGATATATACATGTACGGTAAACCCCCTTTATAATCATGCCCTTGGTGATCATTATTTTTATTTTTATTTTTATTTTATTTTTTGTGACACTAAACATTTATGATTTAAACATGTGTAGTCACATTCCAAAAACCCTTTACAAGATTGTAATTATAGGCGAAATTTTTTTTTGCAAAACAATCCTTTTATGCTAAAATAAAGGTGTCAATTATTTAATCCATCCCCAATTTCTTACATGGGTTGGTTATTTTAAGTTTTATTATGCATTAGTAAACTTCAAGAAGGCTGTGATTTTTGCTTATTTTAATGTGACAATTTACATTGAGTTTGAGCTTCTTAATTATTATTAGCTTGTGTATCTTGTTAACTAGATTTTTTTAATTAAGATTTTCTGTTTTTTTTGGCAAGTTCACATATCTTTTGCTTGTCTACACTAAATTATTTTATTTTATATTTTTAAAACTAGATTCATTGTTGTTAGTTTGCACAACTTCACACACAGTAACACTAACATTGCCAAAGAGAACTACAATTTACAAAACTCTATTATTTATTTTAAATTTTCCCCACTATAATCACATTTACAAAAAAAAAAGTTTTGCAAATATTTCGTGCTACTAACAAGTGTGATAGTGACTCTAAAAAATGGTGTTTCTTACTAAATGGATTATTAGCCAAAAATATATATATATGTGACTAAAATGGGCGTGATTATAAAAAGAGGTTTAATGTATATAGAATGTGGTGTTTATCTCATGATTTGACATTAGTGGAAAGAGGAAGTAACCACATTCAAGTGTGAAGGCTTAGTAATCTCCCCTAATCAACCTTTGGGTATCAGGCACTCAATGAGCAAATAGGAAAATATGGTAAAATCCCTCATATATATATAACCCAGGTTTGGCTAAAATTATATTATTTTAGAGGTGCAAAATTTTAAGGCATAGAAATTTTTCTCAAAAAAGAAAAAAAAAAATTATGAAGGAAAATGAAGCATCTTTTGGGAATATTCTTTATGTAGAAGGTTATGTTTCCAAGTTAATTAAGGTATTGGGTAAGGACCTTCGGAACCTGCTATATTACAATCATATACGGGATGATGTCTCATGGAGGGGCTTGATGATGTCTTGACCTCCAAACAATGCTGTGTCACTGGCATCTCAACCAGTGTTGTCCTGTTCTTCCTTTTTGAGAGAGAACCTTCTTCTTCAATCGGGTTCTGACATTTTAAAATTTATGTGACAGTTCTTTTGAGTACGAAGTTTAAGCCAGCTTTTACCAAAATGTGAACAACCCTTTGATTCTGGTTTTATCACATTTTTTTCAAATTCAAGAACCTCCGAATCCAATTCATTTACACACTACAATTTCCCCAATGTTAAAAGATTATGTGAGTACAAAGTTTTAAGAAAAATTAAAAAATAGGGGTCTATGTAAATTATAGAGTTGAACAAACTAATTAAATAATTAATTATAAATTTCAGTGTACTTCTTAACTTTTGAAAAAAAATCAAACTTTTTTACATATACATTCTTAACCCTATTTTCAAAAAATATTTTTTCACAATTTAGCAAAACAGTTTTTCCATGGTCTAGTTTCTTGTGCTGGTTCCAACAAGTTTGATGTCAATTCGGGGTCTGGGTTACAAGAAACTGACCCTGAACCCACCGACTTTTACCCTTCAAACCCAGAACCCTTATAACACTGATCTCAACCTCATTTGGTCTTAGGCTCAAATAGCCCATGAATTGCCAGCAAATAGTAGGCCTCTCCAGCCCAGTGATATTTTTGTGTGCTGAATTCTGGCTATTTCATGAAAAAGGGTTAAAAAATCCTTGGGGAAACCTGCTTTTTCAATGTAAAATGCATTTTTTTCCAAGCAAAAACTTTGCACTTGGGTGTATTAGTAATTTTTTTTGAAGGTCAAAATGAAGTGATATATTCAATGAATCTATTGGTTTGCATTGAAGGTTGTATATGCATATTGTTTGCATGTTAGAATGGGAAAAGAACTTTAGACTTTTCTAGTACAACATGACAAGAGAAAATAATTTTTTTTCTGTAGGAAATAATGGGTTGTGCAAACAAGGAAATCATTACAAAATCCTCAGATTTATACTCTCTTTGTTGTGGGAGAAAAGCACATGCATGTAATAAGGTAGGACAAAGTTGATGACTAGAGAAATTCTTCATGAAAATATTTTAAGCTCCACCTTTTTGCCTTGGTCTTGAAACTAGGAACCATCATGTCACAATGATTGGATTCCTTAGTCTCCAAACTAACTAAGAACCATCCCATCATGCCATAATAATTGATCCTCTAGCTTCCACATTAGGAACCTTCAACCACCATGCCACCATGGTAGATTCCTTGACCTCGGAGGTTAGAAAGGTTCTTAATAAAATTCCTGTGTTAGAGAAAATAAATTACTTTTGTAAGTGTTTGGAGATTTGAGAGGCGAATAAATGATCGTTTTAAGGTGCATTCACACTTGATGTTAAGGATTCTTGTATTAAGTCCCCTAACACCAAGCTACTCATTTAGGACCTAAACCTATTTACCATGAAGATTTTATGTTAAGTTAATGTTCACTTAATATTACACAATCACCTATTTAACATTGTCTGCCACCTAAGATGCCACCTAGATTTTCACTTAACAATAGGTTTGAATGCACCTTAAAATGGGTTGGTAAAGAATGTGTGATCATCCCTACTCCAAATTTTAAAAATGAATCGAGTTTCAAAAAGCTGAAACATTGTGACTATTCTTTGATATTGTGTTCCATTTTTTGATCGCCTCTCATCATCTTTTTCTTTTTTTTTCTCATGTTATGCAATGGGTATCCTCCACATATCATGGGAAGAAAGTAGAAAAAAAGATCGAGCCAGTAAGAACCTTGACCATGGTTTTTTAGACTTTACCACTTAACTTTCATTTGGTCATGAGAATAGTTTGATTTTGTTGGAGTGCAAGTTAGTTGTTATAACCATGAATGAACCAATTGTACTTTTGGCTTTGGTCATTGTATTATATCAGAATGAATGTTTGTAAATTTTCATGTGTGTATGTTTGGTCAATCTCCTACCATAATCCAATGGCATCAAGCAGTTGTCATGGTTCACTAATCACAAAAAGCACACTTTGTGAATAATGCAATTCCTTTTTCTTTTTTTTTATATAATAAGGCACTCTGGTTGGAACTTCAATACTTAGGTTATCATAATCTGCTTTCCATGTTGGATTGACTTACTAGTTATCCCCAAACAGAAAATGAAGGGTATTTGAAACATATGGTCTTTTGTGATAAACTTTCATTATTTTGTGCAAAAAAAAAATTTTGAAACATTATTTCTTTCTTTCTCAGCAAAAAAACTCATTACTTTTGTGATAAATATATACATTAGTAGCTTTACCATTCTGGAAGTAATTAAATTATTTTCAGTAAATGCTGATTTTTTTCAAATTAACTGTCAACAGTGTGAGAAGTTCTAGATATTCTAGTCTTGTTGTTTATTTCAGGTCTATATGACCAGGTCGTTGAAAGTGCGTGAATCTTAGGAAATTGTTATTGTTAATGCTAGAGTGAAAAAATGAAAAACAAAGGGTGTTTCACACTGTGGCCTTGAAATTTACATTAAAAAAGTATCTTAAGGCAAAAGAAGAATTATGAAAATTCAAATATTTCACCATGCAAAAATACGATCTTCAAAAAAACCCCTCTGAAGAAACCAATAACTCTATAACTAATCTCAAGTTTCAACACAAGCCAAAACATTGTCTCTCACAAATCTTCATACAAAATTAGACCTACTACCTAGGGGCCAAAATCCCTTAAGCTACTATACTCTATAATGAATCTAAACACAATATCCTTGCCTTTGTAGTAGGCAAGGCCAATAAATAAATATTCAGCAAGAAGATGAAGTGGTAAAGGTACCACAGAATGGACACTGCTTGCCAATGGGCAAAACACCTTCATCACTAATTTCATGTAGTTAGTTTCATGTGCAAATATAGTTAGTTCTTCACCGAAAACAAAGAAATAGTACATCAACTAACTCTAATTGTTGAGCTAGAGAAATTTGAAAACATCATGTGCAATGGAGAGAAATGACAAAGAGAAAACACAATGTCTATATGATATTCACAATCTCTTTTAGCACATTTTTTGGGCTTCATATGGCCACTAAAAGGCCTCACTCAACAAAGTGAAGTTACCAATGTGGGTGCTGGTTCACCGTGGCCGATTCTTAGCATTTCAAAAAGAAATTTGCCAACCCAATAATTCACTCTGAGTTAAACATTGCTGGGGTAAATGTAAGGTAAATCCAAATTTACATAAGCATAACACATTCCCAAGTGGAGAAAGACAACAAGTTGTGCAATTTGCATTGCAAACATGAACATGTGAAATTTCAAACATTTTATCAAAATGCGCACAACATTGGAGGATTCTTGTTTGATTTCACAAGTAAGTTTCTTCATCATTTGCCTTTTGTTTATGTTTTCTATTGTTGCACAAGTCATCTTGCCATCTTGTAGTTTTTTGTTTTCCATTTTATAATCTTGTGTCCTAGTCATGTGTTGCAATGATAATGTTAGTTGAACCTTCCTTTCTTGAAGAGTTCAATGTTCAATCTACTCCTCAAAACTAGGATGACATGTCATTGCCATTTGACCTTGTTGTTTTTGAATTTTTTGTTTGGTAAGTCTATAACCATGATCATGGCAAAAGATCATAAGGTCAAACTACAAGAGCAATTAGTTATGCTTCATAAACAAGCATTGTTTCAAATTTCTTGTGGCCAAAAGTCTAGTCCATGGGCCTTTTTCAAACCGAATGTTAACAAGCTTGTTACATTTGAAAGTGAATAGATTTTCCAATGTATTTTTTGACATCCTTTTTTGCTTTACTTGGTAATGTCTTGAGATCAAAAACCTTAGGAAAAAAAGGTTTGATTTTTTACAAAACAAATAGTGACATTTCAACCATGAAAAAATATGTTGATTAAGGCATGTTGATGTTACTAATATGTATTTCAAAAAAAAATCACAAAGGCATTTTGCATCAAAAGAATTTTCTAAGAAGCAAAACTCCAAGATTTGGAAATTTGTCTCTTCAAGTTTCATTTTGCAATTTTTTGGTAGTACTTTATCATTCAAAAAAGGTGAAGAACCCTAAAGGCCTTCATTAACAATCTTGTTTTGTTTGTTGTGAAGGGGTTATTCCTTTTGAACATGGTTGAGAATATATGGATTGGGCAATCTATTTTCAAGAAGGACCCACACATGGTATTTCGATCATATAGAACTTTAACAAAAGTGGTGTTGCCTTCTCCAATGAAGCACTTGTTTAAGAAATTTGTTTTGTCTTATGTGAATTTTATAGTTTCAATCACCATTACATTCAACATTTGGATGAGCTAAGGTGTGCTTGACACTTTTGTTCTTGTTAATAATTTTCTAACTTTAAATTGGGAACCAAAACATATGATAATTGGTCTTTTAAGGCCCTAGGAACAATAGGTGTTAGTCTTTGTAACTAGTTGTAGGTCTTGTTTCAATAATATAATTTTACAAACAAGATCATATGTTATGTGAAAAACAAAAGGATGAATTTGTCAACAATGACAAATATCTTTAAATCAATTGTGAGTTGTGATGATTTGGAGATTCAAGAACCATTTGAAAGTGTTAGTTTTGGCTATACATTTTTCGAGGCATAACAATATGTAAATGTTGATGAGATTGTGAGACTATGGTTTGGAACTAGGGAATATGAGGGCTACCCAATCTACAATTCAGGTTTATAAGGTGGTTGCAAAATAGGGTGACTCATTTTCAGTAGATGCAACATTGCCAAAAATTCATATTTAAACACTAAAATGGAAAAGAACCTAAAAAAACCAATGTTAAATGTGAATTATGTCATGATTAATGAAGTAACAAAGTTCAAGTGAACAAGAGCTCAACTCAACAATTCTTTGGCATACACTTGAAGAGGAAAAAACATTAATCCAATAAAAAATGGTTGAAATAGGGACTTTTGAAAATAAAGTTCAAATTTTTAATCATTCAAAATAGTTATTTGTTGGTTGAAGGTTTTCAATTTTTTTAAAGAATTCATGTTTTTTTTAAACATGTATCACATATTGAATTTTTATAAGACATCTTGAGGTGAAATGATATTGAAAAGTGCATTTGATTCATCATATAGATTCAAAACCGTAGTCCACAATTCCACTTCAAAAGTTCATTACTATATATTTGATGTATATTTTTTGAATTTCAACATTCTGTACATATTTTTACTCGAGTTGGCAATCTTAATCCACAAAAAAATTGCCACATTCATGATATTACCATGCATTTTGTGGCATTTAAACAAAATAAATTTTGTGAAAAATCCAATGTATGCAAAAAGTGAAGGACCCTATCTTGCAAGTACTTTGTATAATATGGTAAAGAAAATCTAGGAAATATAAGGTGGAATATGCAAAGGCTTGTTTGGATGCAAGTTTGCAACCATGGAAGTTGAGTATGTTAATGAAAACAAGGTTTGCAAGCTTTGGAATGTTTGAACAAGCCTTAAAATTTTGAATTACAATTAATGTATGTTATAGCAAATATATATTAACTTTATAAGACAAAATTCCAATGGCATAAACTTGGGCTATTGCTAAAGTTATTGTATCAAACTATGTCTCAATTAATATCATGGTTATTAGCATTTTAGTGATGCCATTACAATTGCAATTAACCTCAATGTCAAACTAATCCAAAAGAGGTTTGACTTGGAAGATCAATTACTTATGTTCCCTAAGTTTCATTTGATGCAAAATTGCTTATGTTTGCAAGTAGGATGCGATTAGAGGTGACATGTGTGTTCATTTCACTTTTGAATTCTATTCATTAGTTTGACTAAAATAGGGTTCACAAGATGTTGGCTTTAATGTTTGATCCTAGTTTTAACAATCTATCTATTATGAATCATTATGTGGGAAAAGAGAAAGCCACAACTACAACATGTCAATGTATGATTTTGAAACTTTAATCCCCCTTTTGATCTTTGTTTACTAAAAAGTTCATCATGTTGCAGATCTAACAATAAGCTCTATTACCCAACAACCACCACCTTTGATTGTGTTTGGTTCAAAACTTTTTGCAAATGACATCACAATTGAATAGATAAATTTTTGGTCCCAACTTTTTTTAATTATGACTTCTAGCTTCTATTTTTCTACTTTGAACTCAAATGTGTTGATCTTTAATTTTGTCATGATGCTTTCCAATTTACACAAATTTCACAAGATTCATAATCTCAAAGGAAGGGATAAATTCATCAATTATTAAATTTTGGTTTCTAATTTCTAGTTTTCACAAATTTCATACAACTCATAATTTCAAGGTAAGGGATAGATTCATCAATTATCAATCATGTTAGTTTCCAATTTCCAATTTCTAAATTGAAAAAGCATTAGGTTCATAAACCCTACCTTTTGCATAATGCTCTTGGCCATTTTATTACATCTAATTTAATTTTTGAATGCATTCACAATTGGGGTACACAAAAGGACTATTTCATTACAAAAGCATTTTATATTTCAATTTTAATTGATTATTAAACCTTATATAACCTAGAAGTTACTTTTTTTATTGTTTCATTAGATAGAAGTGTACATTAGAATCAATATGATAAAAGGAAATCATAAATTTGCTAGTCCTTCAATGTTTTGGAACATGGCTTAGGATTTGTGTTTAATCACAATTTATGATAAAATATGTTAATGTTGTGTTAATAAAGACAATCATTTTTTTTAAAAATAATTATGTTACATTCCAAAAGATTGGAAGGAAGTTGAGGTTATTGAGGTTGCTAATAAGATTTGACTTTTTAATGAGAAACTATCATTCTAGAAGTATTTTGGAATCTTGCATTCATTAATAGTTTATACTTCAATAAGACATTAAAAATTGTCCCATTATTTTTTACCAACATTTTTTGCACTTTTTGATTGAAAAACTGAATATACATATTCATGTTTCACTATTTAACATCTTAAAATGTTCATTTTGCCTTAGGACACATGACAAGAATGGGTCATGGTTCTTGTTGTTGTACCCCAACTATGAATGTGTCTTTTTGTTTATATATGATTGTACGTAAAATGAAAGTTTTTTTGTTTTCAAAATTTGAAACTTGTTCTAAAATCTTGTGAAGATCCATTAAAGTGCTAGAAAGAAAATGATGTTCAACTTCCTACTATTAGGTATTTGGTTCATTAAATTTTGGGTAATGTCAATAGTCAAATTGAATATGAGTGCATCTTCTCCATTGATAGGATTTTAATGGGGCTTTTCAAATGTTGAATTGAAGATTAAAATTTAAATCAACTTGTGTTGATTTCCAAAATTTGGCCAAGTGATCCCCATTTTGGTTTAGAAGGACATGAAATTAAATCCCTTGATGATTTTAGGGTCCACAAGGCCAATTTGTTGGAGAAGATAGAAGAGAAATTCAAAAATTGTTTGGAGGAATTTGTTGATTCTAATGATGCAATATGAACTAATATCTAGCTTTGTGTGATACTTGCAATTTTGGTAAGGATCATTTATTTTTTCAGTGTCTAATTTTTTAGGATTCTCTTATGTCATGTGGCCAAATTTGTAAATGATTTAGTAACAATTTGTTTGTTGGGCACTGCCCCAATAGGGACAAATACTATCACATTAGATCCAACTTTTGGAAGCTTTACCTTATTAGAACCAGTTTCACATTAGATGAACCGGTTTCTTTGGTGAAAGTGTTTAGACTGTTTAAATTGGAACTGATTTTTTTTGGGTATGCAGAGTGTGGACACAGTAGGTAGATGTACAACATCTTATCTATTGGCCGGGCCAGCGTGTTTGTGATGCCTTGTTACAAATGATCTTCAAGTTTGTCAAAGGGCTATCCAACCAATACACCAAAAACCCAAGAAGCCAATTAGGAGATGATGATATGAAAGCAAAAAAAAGGAACTTGACTTGTTCAACTTTCTTTGGGCTTTGGGGAAGCTTGTGTTTTTGTGGGGGCAATAAACGTATGAGCATGATGTCAATCCTGCACACACTGAATGAATAGTTTTATCCACAAAGGCGGCCTTGCACGACTTTATGCATTGTTTGCTTTCGATAGTGGACCTATAGAAGAGATGTAGGATTTCCTTAAACAATTGAGACTAACATTGTAAAATTTATTTTAGATATATGAATTCAAAATCACATTTGATAATCAAAACCTCCTTGCTATATGAAAGACTGGACCAGGAACTTGCATTGCATGAGGCCTTAGGGCGACTTTAGACAAGGGTCTAAGGTCCAGGGATCAATGAATTCAAGCAATCTTATTGGTCGAAAGCTTTAAATTGGTCCCAAGGCCTTTCAATGAGGATCCAAGCCCAAAAAGTGGCAAATTGAGGCTAAACCTACATGGCACCTGTTTCAGAGAGAAAATCAATTGGTAATTGGTCCTAAGGCCTTTAGACGAGGGTCCAAGACCAAAAAGTGGCAAATTGAGGCTAAACCTACATGGCAAGGCACCTGTTTGGGAGAGAAAATCAATTGGTTTGGACCAAAAAACAGTGCTGAAAGGAGAGCTCCTGATTTGGAGAACCAAGAATCAGGCTAGGGACCAAGGTACAGTCCAACTCAAGGATTCAATTTGCTTCAAATCAATCCAAATTGGTTCCTAGGAAATTGGACCCTGGACCCTCATCTAAAGTGGGCCTTAGACTTAGTCCAACCCTTAGACAATCTTGACAAACCTAATTAGCGACCTATAATTAATAAATGTAAAAGCCAACCCAATTGCTGTTTATGGATGCTAGTAGTACACCACATGTGATTTTGAGCACAAAGATGATTCCCATATTGAACAGCCATGCGGCTACTTGCTGCAAATTTTCACTCCCATCTGACTTACTAGGCTACTATGAATAAATCCTTAGTCTTTGATAAAGATCAATTTTACACTGTAATAATGTGGCCTCTGTTGGCCCAAGTATAAACATGAGTATGTAAGTGCACAAAGTGTGAACAGGTCCCTGACCATAGAGTCCAATTGTGAAAAAAAAAATTAGGTTTTAAATTTTCAACAAACAAAAATTACCCAACATTCAATATTTTCCTCAGCTTAGGTTTTTAAATTATAAAATCGCCTCCAAAACATCCTATTCATTTGAGCAATTGCTAGCAACACCAAAACAGGTCTTAATTTCCTTTTTAAAAATTAGATTTGGTTTTATTGAATTTTCAATGACAATTTGTTCAATGTCCAATAACACTTATATGATACCCACCATATCTGATCCCAAAGTATTGTTTCTAATTGACTATCATCAAAATGTGCCCTGCTGGTACAATTTTAATGAGCTTATGGTGCATTCACACTTGATGTTAAGTCAGTGTTAAATGAAAAATCTAGGTGGCATCCTAGGTGGCACCCAATGTTAAACGGGCCATAGCTCAATGTTAAGTGAATGCTAGCTTAAATATAAAATTTTCATGGCAACTAGGTTTAAGTCCTAAATGGCTAGCATGGAGTTACGGGACTCTGCCCTAGAGTCCCTAACACCAAGTGTGAATGCTACTATAGTACCATAGAGTGCATATTGAAGTTATGTGTCCCTTAGTGCTGGGCCACCGTTAACCAACAGCCCTACTGGATTATCTTTTCACCGTTATGACTAAGTTGTGCATGAACTTGAACTGGGTTGCCATTGGGTTGGAACCTACCCTACGAAATTGGGTGCTAAGAGTGTCAATTGCCACTCTAGGTTGATGCCTTAGGAGAGGGCGATTACACCCTAGACATGGGACCCTACACTCGGTTCACAAGGCATAATGCCCTGCTCCCATGGCCTTATATTTCTTTAGTATTTGTAGGTGTCTCACAAAGTGTAATCCTTCCTCCTAGCCTTAGAGCTGCGTTAGTAGATTAATACTTATAGGTAAGGCCAAGTTAGGTATCTTGAGCTAAGTTAAGTAGGCTAGGTAAGTAAGAATGTAATAAATAACTAGGTTATAAGCAAGCAAGTACATGAATGGAATAATTGAAAATGTTCAAATGTGCCTAATCATTGTCTGATCATTTATTGTTTTGATATTTAATGTAAAACATTATGTTTTCATGCCTATGTCACCTAAGATCAATCTAATTTTTTAGGTTCTCCTTTTTTTTGTGGGAACAATTTTTCCTCTTGAAATGCTTCTCATGGTCAAGTGTATATTTTTAAATGCCTTAGTCAATTTACATTGTATGTGCACGCCCTCCTCCACAAAAAGCAAGGTAGCAAGTCCAAGTTGTAACTAATGAATCTCTTAGTGCATTTGTTGTATCAAAATCATGTCATGATAGACATTTTGGCATTGCAAAAATTTCATCAGAGCAAGGTTGTCATTTAACAACCACCTCATCACATCTCTATGGTTGTTTTTGATTTTGGCATGCACATGACAATAATTTTTCTTAACAAATGATTCACCCCACTGGAATGTTGGTATATCTTTGAGATTTGGACCAAAAATGCAATTTACATGGACATTCACAAAAGGGCAAGGTGATAGCAACCAAAGGGGAGATAGTCATTTGCTAAAACAAACTACCTTACCCATTTGCTCATTGAAAAGGAGGTACATGCATATTGATAGGTTACCATAACTACTAAAGAAAGGATTGCTCGATGATGCACACATGTTGTTGCTTTAACTACTATAAAAGGCGTCATCAATGGTGGGCTCAGTGTTGCTTTGTGTTGCCAATGAATGGGTTAGTTTTGCCATTGTTAGGACCTTCATGCCAATGTTGTTATGTTTAAAGTTGTATGAATTATACAAAATTGCATTAGGATTTGAAATTTTCTATCATAATTATTACAAAAAGATTAGTGATTAACAACATGTGCATGTAGGATAACTTCATAACATGAAATAACAAGAATTGCACTCAAGTTGGTTGCATAAAAACATGGAAGAGAAGTAGGAACCTCAATCCTTTGATGCATGGACCTTATCACATCCAATCTCATCATTAAATGGTTGGCAAGTTTATGGACCTCAAAAATGCATTGTTATGATTTATCTTTGTTAGGCCTACCCCCAAAAGGTGAAAGACTATTGCTTCTAGCTTTGAAAAGGTTGGATTTGCTTAACAATAAATTGTCTTATTCACATAGGCATTTGTTATTGAGATTTCATTTGTTTGTTTTGGGGTTGGATTCACATTGGGGGTGCTTTATAGTAGATCATTGTGTTCATACATGGGAGTTAAGAGGTAAATGATTTTAGGGTTAGGTTTTGGTGGGAGGTGATGGCTAGTTGTTATAGGTGAAGGTTTTTCATAATTGCTCTTCACAAAAGTTGATATTGTTTTGCATAGGGGGATTTTTTTTCACTATTGTCATTGAATTTTGTTTGTAATTATTTTTTTCATTGTAATTCTTAACACGGTTTTCTTTTTGTTATTTTGTATTCGGAAATGGGTGATGTTGTGGCAAGAAGGCGTACATTGTGTATTTTGGTTGGGAGGAAGGTAGCATGAAAGGAACAAAGGTGAAAGCCTTCAAAAGTTGCAAGTGTGCGAGTTTTTTTCTTGTTTTTTTAAAAAAAAATTTGTTTTATTCTAGTTTTATTGTTTTGTTTGTTTGGTTGATTGTAACTAAAAGGAATACTTGAGGTTTTTTTTTCCCCTTTTGTCTTGTTTGGCATTTGGTGTTATATTGTTTCAATGGATTGCCATTGAAACTTTTTTATTTCTTCAAGGGCATCACATCAAGGTTGGCTTTTCTGTGTTTTTGATTTTTTGTTGTTCTGTTGTTATGGTTTTTGTCCTCCATGTTGCAATAGGGGCTAGGAGCAAAGGTTTTGGGTCCTTTTTTTGTTTTTTCCAATTATATGACTTGGTGTCCTTGCTTATTACTAGTACCTTTTCAAGTTGACAAGCTTTTGTTCTTTGTTGTTATTGTTGTTTTCATGTTTTGATAGGTTTGGGCCCCTTAGTATTGTTGTTTTCTTTTGTTAATAAATAGCATCATCCATTTTATTATTCATAATTAATTATTTAATAAACTTCTACCCTCACTCTTGGGATATTGACTTCATTTGTGATGATATGCACAAGGTGTCTACCATGTGACATGCTATTATTTCCTTTTGCTATCATTTTTAAAAAAAAACAAGACATCCATTTTTGCAAAGCGTATTATAACATCGTCAAAATTCTAATTTTTATTAAACCAACAACTTCAATTTCAAATTTTGTAAAATCTTTTCTTGTATTGTTGTTGGTGCCTTGAGGTCAATATGGTACCCAACTTTGTGTTTTTATGTTTTGGAACCAATTCCTTATCTTCATCTTTCTTTTCAAGTGCTTGATCTTGTTTTCGTTACTATAATTTTACCTAATGGTTGACTAGTTTGGCTTTTATTTTCATATAAGAAATTGATTCTTCCTCATCTTCCCTTTTTTGCACTACCTCCATAGATCTATATATGGCCTCTTCCATTGTGTCTATAATGTTGTTGGAGATATTGATATTTTCTTGGTTTCCTTTTGTGCTAGGTTCTATATTAGTAGTTGATCATATGTTTTCAATTCATTATGTGTTGCATTGAAGTTTAGCCCAAAGGTTGCATTATGTTGTTAAATTGATGTGAATGCCTATAGAAGGCCTTTGGCATGTCTTGGATCATGTTGATTCTTGTGAATGTTTGTACAAGGCCTTTACCATGCACCATCATGCAATTGTTTCCTTTTATTCCCATGGTTTTTTTTTATGGAAAGACATCCATTCTTGTGAGACGTACTCAATGAATGCAACAACAACAAAATTCAAGTTGATATTAAACCAACAATTTCAATTTCAAATTTTGTGAAGTTTTTTTTAATAACGTTGTTGGTACTTTGAAATCAATTTGATATCCAACTTTGTGTTTTGTGCCATGGAACATATCCTTCTTTTTCATCTTCTTCCTTAAGCGCCTAATCTCATTCCTAATGCTTTAGTTCTACCTAATTGTTGATGTTTTAATTAGCTCCCAATTTTTGTTTCCCACTTTTCTTTTCACATAAAAAAATGATTCCTCTTCATCTTCCTTATTTTTCACTACCTCCATAGATTTGGTTTTTGGCAATATGTTATATTTTATACTTACTATCACTTAATTTCATTAACCATTTTCTTCTTGTGTTTCACAAGAACTATTGTTTTTTCCTTCTATGGCCTCCTTCATTGTTTGAAACCATGTTGTTTCCCTTTGATGCCATGTTTTTTTATGAGCAAAACATCCATTCTTGCAAGGTGTACTTAATGTAATCACAACAAAATTCAAGTTCCTATTATACTAGCAACCTCAAATTTGAATTTTTTCTTGTTTTTTCTTCTATTACTATTAGTGCCTTGAGATCAATCGGTGTCCTACTCTATGTTTCTTTCTTGTTTTTATGTTCATAGAAGGAATGAAGTTTTCATCATCTTCCTTCTTCTTCACTACCTCCACATATCTAGCTTTTGACAATGTGTTGTATTCTAATTTAATATCACATCAATTTCATTAACCATTTTATTTTTCTTGTGTTTCATAAGAATTAATTTTTGTGTTCTAACTTATTATCACCTGACTTTCATTAACCATTTTCTTATTCTTGTGTTTCAAAAAAATTAATTTTTGTATTCTTCCTTATGCATAGCCTCTTCCATTGTCTGTAATGTTGTTTGGTATTTTGGTGTTTCCTTATTCTCTTTCTATGTTAGGTTCTACATTAACTAAAGGTCATGTGTCTTCAACCTATTATGTGTTGCATGGTTTAATATAACTATCAAAATTTGGAGTTTTGGTAGTAATGTGTGTTCATTAGTATATTTAGGTGGCTAGTATCACTAGAAGAAATTTTGTACTATACAACCATTCTTTTGTGACTACATGCAACTATGTGTTGGTTGCGGTTATATTTGATTTTTTTTGTAACTAATTAGCAATGTTCACACTTTATATGATGAAATACGACTATGTTGCAACTATCATGCAATTATTGACATATTCATCTTTTCATTTGGATGATTTTTGGGATTGGTTTCATCCAAGAATAGGCTCATATGTTCCATTAGTTGCATTTGGGATCAAAATTAATCGCAACCATATGTCATATACATAACCCTTTGACATACATTAGGGTGTATTATAACTAAATTTGGGGTAGATTTTTATGGTGTATTGGGGTTGCATTAAGGGTAGATTTAAAGGGTTTATTAAGAGTACATTATAAATTAATTATGGGTAGATTAATCATATATTGTGAACATATTAAAAGTTTGATCAATGTGATTTTTGTGGTGAAGTTTTGCCATTTGGTGATATTATTATTATTTTTAAAACCTTTGTTTTGGTTTTGATATTTTCAACAACCTCCTCACCTTTCTTTGTCCTTGAAATAACAAAATTATTGTGACATCCTTGTTTTATGAGAAAACAAATAAAATGATTAGAATGTGAGATGCAATGGAATATGCCATTCATCCCCATTACACCCAATTTTTTTGAAACTTCAATTGGAATTTCAAACAACTTGCATGCACTTGAAATCAATTCATGTTTCAACTTTGAAATTTGTTATTTTGAAATGGAAAATTTATATTTTGATTTTGATTTTGATTTTTTGAATATGAAAGTTCATATCTCAATCCTAGAATTATTATTTCAATCTAAAAAATTGATTTTCAATTATGTAAATAATTATATGAATGTGATTTTTTAATCTAAAAATTAATATTTAAATTATGAAAAATTAATATTTGAATTTTAAAAATTATCTGAATCTGCATATTGTTAATTGCATTCTGAAAATTAATATATGAATTCAAAAAGTGATATTTGGATCTGAAAATTGATATTTCAGTTCTAGAAATTGAAATTTCAAATATGAAAATTTTAATTTGAATTAAATTTTTTAAAAAAAGAATCTGAAATTTGATAATTGAATTTTGGAAATTTTGTTATTTAAATTTAGAAAATTGATATTTGAATTTGAAAAGAGTTATTCAAATCTGAAAATTACTGCAAATTTTAATTTTAAAAAATTCAAATAACAATTTTCAGAATGGGAATATCAAGTTTCAAACTCAAATAAGACTTTTCTAATTCATATATTTTTGTAAAAAATTCAAATAATTTTTTTTGAGTTCAAATAACAATTTTTGAATTCGATTGAAAATTTTCAAAATTGATATATCAATTTTTACATAGATGTATGGTGGCATTTGAAGTGCAACCACAAATCAATTGCAAAATTTGACAAGAAAATATAGAAGATCAATATGATTGCATTTTATGTGGTCCTTAGATTTAGATATTTCTTGGTTGTCGTTTTAAATTGCCTACAAATTTCAAGGCAAAGTGGGGTTTACATATGAAGCTTTTTAGGGATAAAAAGTTATATGAAAAATTTGTATTCAATCCTACTACAAAGATATTGACGGGGTTTTCTATTATAAAAAATGCATAAGTGTTCATTAGTGTTGGTCTATAAATTGTACATAATAAGTTATTGTGTACAATTTTGATGCATTACACAAATTTTGGGGTTTATAAAAATGGGTTTTGGTATACACATGGGGTGATTTTGGCTGATTCATCATCAATAGATTTTGGGGTGTAGTAAGATAATTTTGGTTATATAGATAACACAAATTGATTTAGTTATGGGTTTTAGGTCTATAAATTCAGCATATTTGTGAAAAACCTAGTGTTGATATTTTTGGATTTACAAGCATAGTGGACATGGTTGCATTTTCTTAAAGGGTTTGAACAATTTGCATATTCAAAATTGATATTGGGATGGATGATGGAAGGTTTTGTCAAGTTTTGAAATTTAAATTTACAAACCAAAAAACATCATTTAGTTTTGATATAAGTGTGAAACTTTACAAGATGTATTGTTTAATTGGTGTATAAAGTGAAAAATAAATTATTGTTCATAGTGAAGTTTTAAAAATTTTGTATAGGCGAATTTGTAGGTTTTTTGACATGTTGATTTTTGTGTTCATTGGTGTATAAATATGTAAATATTGATCTTGTAGTTCACAAACATTTTGAAGAGTTTTAAACATTTTGTATATTGAAATTACATATGAAAAATATATAACTTTTGATTTATTTTTTAATTGTGTTGTATTTTGTTTTTATACTATTTTTTTCTAAGTTGTTTAGTTTTGAAGCAAACTCTAACTTGCATTGAAAGTTAGATATATGAAACATGTTTTAGTTGGTGTTGATTTTAATGTCAAATTTTATAAGACATATTGTTGAATTAATGTGTAAAGTGCATAATATATTATTCCTTATAATAATTGTAAAGATGTTTTATATATTTGGATTTAGTTTTTGTCTTTATAGATAGATATATATTTTAATATATTGTGTAGATTTTGGATTAATAGTTCGTAGATAGTTTGAGGAGTTGTGAAGATTCTGAATATTGAATTGATTTGTGAAAAAGATATGAATTATTGAAAAGATTTTAATGTTTTGTAAAATATAGCTTTAAAAATATTTCTTGTTGATTATGTGTTGTATTTTGTTTTTTCATTGTGTTTTTTTGTTTCAAAACAAATTCCAACTTGCATTGATTTTGTTTGTGGTGCATACATTTTGTAAGGTTTTGTTAAGATCTAACAAACATATCTCACTTGGTGTTGATTTTAATGTGAAATTTTGTAAAACATATAGTTTAGTTTAGTCATAAATACTTTTATAGGAAATATTATTAATTATAGAATGCATAATAGATTTTTAAATTAATAATAATAAACAATTTTTTGTATTATATGTGGACTCGTAGTTTTTTTAATATATATATTGTTGTGTTTATTGGTGTATAATTTTTTAAAAATCTAACATTACTAAACTTTTAAATTTTTGAAGAATTAGTTTTTTTAATTTGGTTTTTTGTAAATTAAAAATTAAAACTTGAAGTCAAGATTTTGGTATTGTTTTCTACTTTACATATAGAATAATTTATCATTAATTTTAGTGATTTATTTGATATTATAAATAAAGATTTTTAAAAAAAGAATCATTTAAACTTAAAATCACAACTTTAATATTACATTGCAAATTATAACTAATATTTCGATTTATTCAACATGAATAAAACATCAAGTGGACCTTGGATCAGTTTTCAAAATGAAAAATACAATTTATTTTGTACGTACATAGTTAAGCTTTGGTCCATTGAATATAAACAAATATTTATTTTGTGTTAGTGTATTTGATATTATGTTTGATATTTTTTGCACTTGGAAACTAATTTTCATTTAATTTTTCTTGATAATATAAATATAAATTTGGAATTTTGAATGTATTGGAAACAGGATTTGTATTGTCAAAATTTGGATTGTGGCCTATACCAAACTTTCCATACAGAATTGGTGATTGTTTGATGGCATAGTGTATCTTGAATATTCTCAAAATTCAACCACTATTCATAGAAATTTTATGTTGCATTTGCAAAAATGTTTGAATTTAAGAGCATAATAAGCATTACAATGTCACGCAAATAAGTTGACTTTTGAATTTTTGCATGATTTACATAATGGACAAGTGAATGATGAAACACATTATTGAAAAAATGTCAATTTTAGCTATGGATGGAGGTTTGTGGGGTGATTTTACTACCATTTTTTTGGGTATCACAATATTTGTGATGTGGAATACATGTTTGGAACAAAAACAATGCAAAATCATGGTTAAAGTTGGATACGAATTTGAGGTTAATCAATTAAATATTTTTTCTAGGAATAATCATTTTGAACCTACAAAATTGTTTTATCAAACTCATAATGATCATGAATTAAACATAAATAATGAAAATAAAATAATTGGAAGTTCGAAAGAATTTTTTTTAAATAATATTTAAAATGTTGAATAGTAAACAAAAGAAGTTCAATTGGAATATTGAATTAGATACTAAATTATTAGATTTGAAAAGAATGTATCGAACTTGGACAATATGTGACATTGCATATTATTTTTTGAAAAATTCACCTAAACTAGTTTTAGATATGTTACAAATAACGTGCAACATTTGAAATATTTTAATTCTAAACAAGAGAAGAAACAATTTGTAAGTATGATAAAACTGAAACTAATTTTGAACATGTTGATATATGTATAATGGTGTTAGTAATGTTTTATAGTAACTATTAATTAATTAGATTAAGATGGTATCGTTCGCTAGGGTCTTGTCCAACACCATCATTGCAAATACCACGTAAAAGCAACAACTTGAACTCCTGAACCTTTTAGGATAGAAATATAATAACATTTTAATGAAGTTCTTTAAGGAAATGACATATTTAACATTCCAAAATCACTACAATTTGCATTTCCGACATAAACAAAAACTTTACAACAACAAATTACAAGGAAAAAATGCATAAAACCACTCCTAGCAACACTTATTCAGAGTATGTTCTTCATTAATGAAAATCCATTCTCCTAATGGAATTACAATCTTTAGTTTTAACAAGTCTACTCCCTCTCCTACCACTCACATACATCTTCTACTTTCTTCCAAGTCTCCTTCAAGTACTTTGTAAAAAGAACCCCCTTTACTGATGTCGGTTGTCCTTAAGTACACAAAAACAATTTTAACTAACTTGTGAGCTATTCTCATCATTGGGTGTTGAAAATTTTGAAACACTCATAACTTTCTCAAAGAACTCCAATTTGAATGTTCAAAGGGTGTACCTTATAGCCCTTGGAAAGATCTTTCCAACTCCATATTAATAGCCTCAATCAGAGTTGATTTGACCTTTGAAATTGTAGAAAATACGAAGCCTAATAATCAATTCTGGTATTTTGGTAGGCAATTTTGGTAGATAACTTGGTAAGCCATTTTGATACTTTGATAGGTATTTTCTTCGATTCCTTACATTTATTGTAAAATACTTATCAAAATTATCCCTTTAACATTTGTTGATTCCATCTATTACTAATAATTTCTTCATTTAACAAATGGATGAACAAAAAACTAAAATTAATTTTGAACATGTTGATATATGTATAATGGATGAACAAAAAATTGAAATTAATTTGAACATGTTGAAAACAAAAAAATTGTTCATAGACACACAAGAAGATGTGGAAAAATCTATTCCAATGGTGAAAAGAATGTGAAAGAAATATTGATATCAACAAGGAATTTGAAAAGAAAGAAAACTGTAAAACAATTATTAAATTATTAAAAAAATTATTGATACCCTTAAATATTGTTGTCATCATTGTTAGAGATTGTAGTTTTTTTTTCAAATTCAACGTGCATTTAAAGCACATGTAAAAGTTTTTCTTGATATTTAAAAAATACATGCAATAAAAAGTAATGCATATATTTTTATTTCATGTGAAAATAATAATAATAATAATTGACTATTAGATATGAACTTACGGAATCATAAAATTTCAAATGGATACATATGCCATTTGTGTTAATGTATAATAAAGAGAAGAACATTTAGTTGCATCAGGTTTTGCATATTTTTTAACTAAAAAGATATCAACAATATGGAATGCATGGTAGTGTTGTAAATATTCCATCAAATTTGGATCTTGTTAAAAATGTATTACCATGAATGCCTTTTGATAATTCATCAATTGTTGGATTTTAAAAAGGGAATTAAAATATAAATCTACATTTATGTTAGGGTATGTTTGTCCTAACATTGTAGTATTGAAAGCACTACATGAACTTTGTGGAACGCCTTTATATGTAGATGCATACATTTTAATAAGAAGGAATTGGGAAGACATTACAAGTTTTACAACTATAAGTGAAAATGATGGGTTGGATGAATTAACCTTTGTTTATTTATCTAATTCACCAAATGTAGATAAATTCACTATAACAAAAGGTGTCCTTATATGCCAAGTGATCTCATTAAATTTGGAGTGGTAAACATGTTGGATTTTTATGGGAAGCAAATATTGATGCACAATTTATTTTGGATCCATGTGACGTTCTTCCTATTGCACTTTACATTTAACTAAAATGGATAAATCAATTACACAAAAAATGTAATTAGTTTTGGAAAAACGTGAACATGAACAAATAAAAGCATCTAAGCATATCGAAAAATTTGGAAAGGCATTCTTGAATGCACAAGTGTTTGTTCAATAGGTAATTCAATTCATAAATACACATGAAAAAGAAAATAGGGCTTTTGTATTATTGCCACAAATAAATTAGAAAGTTTACAATCATATTCAACAAAAATTCATTGTATATCCTTATTTAATAAATACATCAATTGACATGATAATCAAAAAAATATTTGCTTGGCAAAGTTTGTGGCTCATTATAATGTAAATACTTTCAAAAATATCAAAATAGAAAAATTGTTCAATGGGTGTCATTTAATTTACATACAGATCCAAAATTTTCTTATAAAGAAAATTTGTTATAACCTTTCAAGGAATTTGAAATTTATTTAAAATATGATGAAAATTCATGGAAAATTGCTTACATGAAAGAAAAAAAAAAAATTGAAATGATTTGAAAGCAATTTGTGTTCAAATTTAATCATGTTAAAAATATATGTTAGTGAATGAATGGGATAATTTAGAATAAAATATGATAAAATATGCTAACTTGTATGAAACAAATGGATGAGAATATTTTCTTTCAAAATAAGTCATTGTTAATGTAAGTGATCTAAACAAAAGAAATGTTTACTAACACCAAAGATGTAGAACCATATGATTTATCATTTGAAAATAAACAAATGTTATTAATACATTTGAAAATTTAAAAATTATCTCATGATATTTCATAACAAATAGATGAATGTATACCATATGAACATTTTTATTCGCATATGAGAAACTTAATGAAGAACAATGATTTACAATTCATAACATTTGTATAAGAAAAATAAATATCCAATTAAAACTTTGCACATTTTTTTGACATGTGGAATAGATATTAAAAAAAACTTTCACACTTATGTGTATTATACAAAATATGCTTCAATATTGTATTAAAGAAACTATAGATGTTAATCTTTTAAACTTAAAATTATGAAACGAGCATATACAAGGAAAACAACATTTAACATTAATAGTAATACAATACAATTTGCATTTGCATAAATGATGAAAAATGTGATAGTTTAATAAAGACTTATGATCAATTAAGTTTATTAATGATAGATGAAATATCTTAGTTGGGAGTAAAATGTTAAATTTTATTAATTATAGATTATGAATTAGTAAAAAAAATTCATAATGAATTTATAGGTGGTTTAGACGTGATTATGACATATGATTTTTTATTAAGCGATTCATGTTAAAGACTTGTGAATTTTTAAATTGATAGTCATGGGTTTAATGTTTTGGGAACAAATTAGTGGTATGAATATGTCAAATGTTATGAATTATAGCAAGTAATGTGACAAAAAGAGGAATTTTTTATAAGTATTCTAAAAAAATTTAAAACATTTGAAGATGTAAAAATTATCAACGAAATATGTTTGAAGCCTCCACCAAAAGATAATAATTAGCATATTTATTTTATACAAATGTTAAAACTATTGCACATAATAAAAAAATGTTTGAAAATACTAGTGGTAAAACATTTATATCTATAGTATAAGATATGCATTCAAATATGTGTCCTCTTCATTTTAAATTATCAATAATTCCAAAAGAAATAGTTGAATTTCGTCATGAATTGCAAATTTTAAAAAATGTTAATAGAGCTTTGTGCAAGCAATTATTTATCATCAAATGGCCTTGTAAATGGTGCAAATGGAACATTTGACGATTATACTAATACTTCTTTAATTGCATTATTAAAAAAATATTTTTTTAATGTCCAAATTGGAATTGATACAAGAATAAAATATTAACATATGTATGAAAATTTTCTTATGTTTGATAAAAGTTGGACATAAATCAAACGAAAATTGTTGAAATACAAATAAGTAATAATCTTTCATATCTTATTACAAGATTTCAATTCCCTATTCAATTAGTTCCTACAGGTGCTATACATTGTGCCCAAGGTTTAAGTTTAGATCATTTAACTTTTGATCCAATGAACGTGATAAAACATGATTTAACATATACAAAATTATTTAAAATAGAGTAATTTTTTAAAAAAATATTTCTTTTTCCATTGTCTAACAATTTTTTTCAAATATATTTAATAGTTAAAAAAGAAATTGACACATCTTAGAATATTTGGGAAATATGAATTAAAGATTTATTGTCTAAATGATTATCGTAGAAAATTTGTAATGATTTAATCATTGGATGCACATTATGTAAATTTGCATTTCAAGAATATTTTAGCTAACCGTAATCTATTTGCATCACACATTCTTTGTCTTAATAAAACAAAAATACAAAATGTTGATCAAATTAAAATAAAATAAAATCAAACATTGGTAGATAAATCTAATGTTTTATTTTGTTATGATGACCATGGAATAATGGTTTTTTATGACAATGTGTCTCTTTATAAAAAACAACAATTATAACAAATAATGGTGTTGAATTTATTATTATGCTTTTTAACAAAGATACACACAAAACAATCAATATAGTTATTATTTACAAACCACCAAAAATGGGAATACTTTATTTTCTTTCTATTTTGGAGAAAATGTTAATTGATATACCTTTGAATTGTCCTATTGTTATATTAAGAGATGTTAATGTGTAAACATGTTGTTGAAAACATTTAAATCAACAAAGTTAGAAATTTTTATGAATAAATATAAATATAAATTTAATTTTTTTGAATGTACTACTATTTGTAACACATAATTAAATCATATATGGACAAATGCACACAACAATGTTTTTATGACAAAACAAAAGCAAATTGGATAGATCACAAACATGTATATTTTACATTTAAATTGCCTAATTTTTTTCCCAATTTTATTATATGAGAAATTGTTAAAATTGACAAATGTTGAATTCTATATGAATTTTATAACATAAAATTTGATATAGTGTTAATAAATGTTTATTTAATTTTATTTAAATTTCAATTAAAGAAAAGTTAAATCTTACATAGTAAAATGGGCAAACCCATCCTTGGGTGATACCACTAAAAACAACCTCAAGGAATAGTTAAGGAACCAAAAATGATCAAATTATTTTTTTGGGCCTTTTACTTTAAATGTTTTTACAACTATAAATTATGTTTTTCTCATGTTTATCAATTGCATGCACTAATATATGGCTTGAAGTTTATATTGGAATAAAAAAATTGAGAATTGTTAAAAAAATATATTTGTAATTAAAATGACCCCTTCAAAAATTTTGAAAGCTTTAACTTTGAAAATTCACAACTAAATTATAATTACTCAATTAATTTCTTAATAAAAACATAAAAATAAAATGACTTTCAAATATCTTTAGAAAAAAAATTTCAAGAAAAATTTCAAGTCATGTTTCAAACTTTTGTTCTTTCAACCAAAAACTTCAAAGAAAAGAACTAATGTTATGTTCTTAAAATGTTTTTAAAATGCAATGATTAGGAACATCAAATACAAAATATTCTTGCTATTATTGAAATTTCAAAATCTATGGAACTTATTAAATGTATCCATTAAAAAATTATGAAAATATTTATTTAAGTGTTTCTTAGAATTTTTTAAAGTTTGATGGGTATAGGAAAATCAAGGTGTGACATTCCTAGTGGTAGCACCCAAGGATGGGCCTGCCCAAGTTTAATAATATTATTTTTTGAGTTGAATATAAATGAGTTCAATTAAAATCGATCAAATAGTATAATTTCAATTGGATTTAAAATCTTTTATTTGATTTTTGATGTATATGAATTCATTTATATTTTGGATTAAAAAATTTGAATTAAAGAGAAGATTTTTTTAAAATTTAATTTTAGAATATATATAGAAAAAAAGAATTTCTCCATTTTTGCTTGCTAAACACATTTTTGCTATATTTTTTTATTGAAATCATAAATCTTATATTTTCCTAAAAAATTAAATTCATACATAAATTTAAAAAGATTAAAAATCATTATTGAAAAGAAAAAATCATATGTAAATCATGTTACAAGAAAATATATGCATAGCGATATATATAAATAAAATATTTGGATGCAAGTTTTATGGGATAAGGCTATTTGATTATTTTGTTTTAAAAAAAGTTTACATTTGTGTTTCTCCTTTCTATTTTATTTTTTAGCATGTTTTTATTATGTAGATTGAATAAATTGTTTGAATACAATTTCAATCCATTTCCAAGTTTAATTTGATTGAGCTTGAAGTTTTGAATTTTTATCTAAGTTGAATTATCCATTATTTCCAAATATATTATAAAATATAACTGAATTTTTTTATAATTTAAACATCACTTACCTACACACATACTTGTTATTTCTTTACTTACATATCTACCTACCTATCCACCTAAACATCTACATGCAAACATACATACACAGCATGAAAACATATACACTCATATATACATATAAACATATCATAGGTACATGCACAGATATATACATATGCAAACACACACACACACACACACACACAACACATGCATACATATCACCTACCCATGTACATACATAGGCCATGCATGTTGTGACGCCTTGTTTATATTGAGAAAAATTGTATCTTAAGTCAAAGATGCCAAATGAATTGGCCCATTTAACAAATTGTTCAACATGTGAAAAGTTTCCACAATAACATATTGATCACTATTTTTTTAATAATCAAGAAGCCATGTAGAAAATCTATGCAAGCATATCACAATACATACAACGAACCTCAACAACAACATTGAAAAGTAGACATAGAAGGTAGTTTGAGCATGGAGCACACAGAAAAGAACCTCACAAATGCAGGAGACCCAAGTATGAGGGTTCACACACAAAGAGTGCAAAGGACAAAGTTCTACAATAAGATGGAAAAGATCAAACTTGCTTCCAAAATTTCTAGATAAATTCAAATCGATATGTTTAAACAAATTATGAAAAATGTGTTTAAATCATTACAACACAATGTTTGTAGGCCCAAAACTCATACAATATATAATTTCTTTATCCCCATGATGATTAAAGTCAGAAAATAGCTTTCATCGGATCAAAACTCAATGATGTTCAGTTTTGCAACACCTCTTGTCTTGCCTTCACCATCCATAACCTCGAGTCTAACCTTGGTTAATTCTACCTCCAAATGGGAGTCAAGACAATGATTAAATTTTATAAAAAAATGTAAATTCTGATACTGGATTTGCAGGGCCCAAATCTGAGTTGTTCTTTAACCTATATGATAATTTGGTAGAAATGGTTTAAAAAAAAAGGCTTCATGTCCAATGTTGTGTTTGAAACAATTAATTGAAGCTAAGAACCATGGTCGCATTGTAAAATTCTCATTGATAAGTGGCACAATGACACATTCATAGATAAATTATTTCAACATTTTGTATGCTTTTGTTAATTCTTGATTTAGAAATATTTGATTTATCAATGGTTTTTTCAAGTACATAAAATGCTCATTTTTGGCTACATGACATATGCAAACAATTTATTGAAAAAATTCCTTGAGTTATTAGTATTCAAATATAGGTTAACAAGGTGACGCCTTAAAATATTTTAAAAGCTAACCCATAGTTTGATTGCAACCTATGATTCTTTGCTTTGATATGACATACTATCCACCCAGACAAAGCTAAAAATCTTGTTAAGTTTTGAGTGATCTTGCTTGAAGGATTAGGAGGAATATGTTTGATATCACCTTCTTTTTTTCTGTCCTTTTCCTACTCATCATGGAACCCACCCAAAAGCTATAAAATAAAATCACTTTATTTTGTGAAAAGATGTTGGGATAGTTTGCAAGCATGAGAAGGTTTGATGTTTGCCTAGTCATAGAACCTCAAAAAAACAAGGGGTGTGTCACACTGTGGTCAGCTTGCCATTTACATTAAAAAAGTATCTTAAGGCAAAAAAAGGAAGAATTATGGAAATTCAAATATTTCACCGTGCAAAAATACAATCTTTCAAAAAATCCTCTAAAATAAAGAAACCAAAATCCTTCGATGTATCATAACTCTATAACTAATCTCAAGTCTCAACACAAGCCAAAACATCATCTTTTAAAATTCCTCATATAGAAATAGACCTATTACACGGCCACTTTTTTCCAACCTACTACCCTTCCCACCTGAAGAAAATAATTTTCTTTTGTTGTTGGCCTTGCCTATTATCAACGCAAGGTTATTGTGTTTAAATTCATTATAGTGTATAGTAGCTTAAGGGATTTTGGTCCCTAGGTAGTAGTAGGTCTATTTTTATATGAGGATTTTTGAAAGGTTTGATATTTTGGGCTTGCGTTGAAACTTGAGATTAATTATAGAGTTATGATATCTTGAAGGATTTTGGTTCTTTATTTTAGAGGATTTCTTTGAAGATTATATTTTTGCATGGTGAAATATTTGAGCTTCCATAATTCTTCTTTTGCCTTAAGATACTTTTTTAATGTAAATGGCAAGGCCACATTGTGACATACCCCTTGTTTTCTTTGGTGCTTCTTCCATCAGGCAACGACAAATTGCAGATGCTATTGGCACTAAAACCAACGGACTCAAGCAAAAGGAGATGGTGGGATACATGAACGGGTGGCAAATGCGTTGGCAACAATTTCTAGGTCCATTTTACCTTCACTACAAATTCTGGCTCAAATTTCCTCCAATTATGTTGTTGCCTACTCCCCAACTAAATGACTCAAGTTCCTTAGACATACATACATACATACATTCATTCATACATGGTGCAAAACCTTCCAAACGTCATCATATCAATAATGAAACAATGCAACAAGGAGCAAAGGAGAGCGAGATACTTGGGTTTGCCTTTGGCCTTTGGATTCGTCAAAGATTGGGAGTAAGATACTTGGGTTTCATGCCTTGGATTCATCAAAGATTGGCCTTTGCTAGAGAGGGAGATGTAATTTGGGTTTGCCTTTGGATTCATCAAAAGTTGGCCCTTGCTTGAGAGGGACATACGTGGGGGTTTGCCTTGGGATTCATCAAAGGTTGGGATTTGCTTGAGAGCTCGACCTAGTTGGGTTTTGGCTTTGTAATCATCAAAGCTTGGGCTTTGCTTGAGAGGGAGATACCTAGTTGGGTTTTGGCTTTGGATTCATCAAAGCTTGATCTTTGCTTGAGAGGGAGATGTAACTTGGGTTTGACTTTGGATTCCTTCAAACGTTGAGCTTTACTTTGTTTGGGGGTTACCAAAAATAAACAAGAAAACACATGCAGCGTTTGTTTAGGGAACTTCCCCAGAAAAAGGAGGAAGGGGAAAAAAAAAAAACCCGATTTTTTTTCTTCTCTGAGTTCCTTAAAATCAGGCCTTGTGATAATTGAGATCACTCATTTAAGGGTTACCCAATTATTGAGCGCCGAGGATTACGGAGATTTTTCTTCTCTTTTCTGTGTTTGATTTTCAAGCTCTTTTCTAGTACTTAGTTCAAAGCTTTCGTTGCATCCCTTTTGACACTCTGTCTTTGTAGGCATACCAAGTTACACCAATTCTGCTGCTCATTGTACAAGCTTTAGAAATGTGGAGAGAAGCTTGGATTTTGGCTGAATTTACTCATGCTGCAATGAGAAGCTGAGATGCTTTGAGATTTGGGGGTTCAATGCTCTCCCTCTGCTTTGCTACAGTGAGAAGCTTGAAGCTTGCATTCATTTGTGAATCTTACTGTTATTTGGGTTGAGTCCTACTACTGCAGATTTTCAGCTTTAGTTTTGTGTCCATGAGTTTTCTCTAGTCACTGACAATAGATCATCAGCACTTGGTGTTCTGCCTAGTGTTTTGAGCTCCTGGGTGTTGAGACTTGAGGTTGGATTTTATGGTGAGAGAGTGGTGGCCTGGTGGCCGACTGGGGCTTCCAGGGTTTCTGCTGGGATCATCATGTGTAACTAAGGAGGAGCTGGGAGTGGTACCCAAAAAGGGACATGGCTCCAGTAGCAGTGCTTTGAGTACTGCCTTTTCCAGTGGCCTTCTTCCTGCTTTGGGCTCAAACGTGAGTTTCAGTAGTAGAAATCTGGTGAAAAAGAGATACATCATCTCTCCTTACGATCCCCGTTACAGGTTTGAATTCCCTGCACTTTCCTTCCCATTTCCTAAAGTCTTTTGAGATGCTCCTAAAGATGAATTCATTTATTTGCTGTCATTGTCATATTGTAGCATTGTGTCAGATGCAACAACTGCAATTGCTTGATCGGTTTGATTGCAGATGGTGGCAATTGTGCTTAATAGTATTGGTACTCTACTCTGCATGGGCATCTCCTTTTGAGTTTGGGTTTGCACAAAACCCGGGTCGCGCACTAAGGGCTACTGACTATAGTGTGGACATCTTTTTTGCAATCGATATCATCATGACCTTTTTCGTTGCTTATGTTGACCCTCGAAGTTTTCTCATGGTTGAAGATTTGAAGAAAATTGCATTGCGGTAAATCATCTCTCTAAACCCTAAACCCTAAACCCTGACCCATGTTGTGCCCACAAATGTACATACAGATTTAGAATGCGTGATCTATAGTGTGAGAATATATATATGTGCCAGTCTCTTTGATGCAGATAATGTCCATGGTGAGTTGAGTTCTATTCTACCATGTGAAGTGATCTGCAGGGTTTAGAATTGTCATGCTTATTAGTGGGTCTTCTTATTATGGGTGGTAGGTACTTGGCAACATGGCTGATTCTGGACATCACCTCCACAGTGCCATTAGGCGGGGTGGCGTATATATTTACAAGGAAGTATGGCACTGGTATCACATACAGTTTACTAAATATGTTGCGCCTTTGGCGACTGCGGCGTGTGAGTGCCTTGTTTGCCAGGTAGGTAACCCTAAATAAAATACCCAACTGCAAATTTTATATTGCAAGTGAAATATAATAAAAAGATTTAAGTAAACCAAAATGTCATTAATTGATCAATTACAAAGGAAATTAGAGTCGTTAGGGTTAGGTGTTTATCACATGGCCTCAGGCTTAATAATATGTTAGGATATGTGTTCTACCTATTCTGGTGAAATGAACCCATCTGGTTTTAACCGGCAGCTTTGTGCATTGCAGAATTGAGAAGGATGTGCACTTCAGTTACTTCTGGACACGTTGTGTCAAGTTATTCCTTGTAAGCCTGCTGTACTCAGGTTCTATGTTCAAAAGCACATCAATATTTCCCTCACTGTTCACTTTCTGGTGTTGGGTAAATGTGTACCCACAATGTGATGAAGTCTCCAGTTTTTCAAAAATGGAAGCGGGGTCCTGAATGACTGTCCAGGACTCTACCAGTTTCTGAACTTTGGCTTCATCACATTGTGGTAGTTCTTTTCCCAAGCACTGGATGAGGACCCATGATATATATGACAGTCATGAGTTTGTAATTTTTGAAATTTGAGTTTCACGTTCTGTTTTGAAATCATGCCTGCAAAGTCCAAGAGTTACAGCTCCTGGCATCGAAACGATAGAGAAGTAAACTTGGTGGTGTGTGTGGCCAATTTCTGTGCAGGTGACTCTATTTGTTTGTCACTGTGCAGCATGCTGTTACTATCTGTTAGCTGCTCGTAAACCCTTGTCGGAAGAAAGTGATACATGGCTAGGGCAACAGCTTCCAGATTTCCGAGATGAATCTTTATGGATCTGTTATGTGACTAGCATTTACTGGACTATAACTACACTGACAACCGTAGGTTATGGTGATTTGCACCCTGTCAACAAAGGTGAAATGATCTATGATATTTGTTTCATGCTATTCAATTTGGCATTGACAGCTTACATCATTGGCAACATGACCAACCTCATCACCCATATTACTTCTCGGACCCAAAAGTATGTAAGTATAAATTTGTGCACATTTTTTCAAGCAAAACCCTTTTGGAACAAGATTGTGTATTCTAGGTTAGGCTTTATATAGGTTTTCATCTTGTAGGGTTTACGGTCAACACAAATGCCAAACTTATGTTGATAAAGCATTTGGCTGGGCAACAATAAGTGCAAGTTTATAAAAAACTGAACTCATTTTGTTGGGGGGTAGCGTGATTCTGTGCAAGCAGTGATGGATTTTGGGTATCGAAACCATTTGCCAAGATACCTACAAGAGCAGATGATTGCACATACACGGCTTAAATTCAAAGCAGAGGGTCTTCAGCAACAGGAAACACTGGAAACGCTTCCAAAGGCCATCCGTGCATCCCTTGCTCAACATTTGTTCCTTTCCACAATGGAAAATGTGTATCTTTTTCGGGGCACCTCCTCTAATTTGCTCACTCAACTGGTGAGTCCTGGTTTTTTCCCTCAATCTTGGTTTTGCCCAGTCAGAGAGTCTCATCTTCTGGGTTTAGGATTGGAGTGTTTTATGGATTTGGTCAAGTAGAGATCTTGATGAAGCTGTTTTCAATAGTTATGAGCATATGTGGTGTTGGGAAAGGTGGCAGAAATGAAGGTGGAGTATTTTGCACCCAAAGAAGATATCGTTCTTTTCAATGATTCACCCTCTGAGTTATACATTCTTGTCACAGGCTCTGCAGTAAGAATTTCCTTTCACTCATCCTTGCCTACCCAAAATTGAGCTGTGATATGTGCCATTATCTAATGCCAAATTAATGTAATATATACCACAATAAACATCACATATCACATTGTAATGGATGAAACCACAAAGTTTACCTTACACATGTCATGAGCTGTGACTTTTTGTGTGAGAAAAACCACATTCTCTTGTAGTGACTGTACTCATGAACAATTGTGAAACAGAAATGGGTGTTGCAATCCAACCCGTATTTGAAGAAGAATATCAAGAACCCAATGTGGAATGAGTTTGTGATTTGGTCCAAAGCAAGGGAGTCACAATTTTAGGCACACTCTCATTCATGACTGTATATTCTGAAGACTGGTTGCATTGGGTTTACATTCCTCAATGCTCTTTGATCTTTGTTCTGAATTGGGGGTGGAAAATATCTGGCAATTTTGTGCAGGAGGTGTTGCAAAAGGGATCTCCTGACCAGGTAAGTCATAGACCCTAAACCCTAAATCCTGCTACATGGGTCCAGCTGACAGTGTGGTTATGGGTAGAGCTATATGTGATGATTTCTATAGTGGTTTTAGGTTCTGATGCAATGTTCCTTGCATGTTATAAATAGTGAGTTCTGGTGAGATCTCCAATATTGGTCAATTGGTTCTGTTGGAATTGTACTTGAATTCTTGCTTGCTTTTCATGTTGGCATAGGTTGCAGTGAATTCATAACATGTTGATCTGGTGTACTCTCTTCAGATATTGACGACACTTCATAGCAGAGATGTGATTGGTGAGATAGCTTTTCTGTGTTACATGCCACAGCCATTCACTGTCCGTAGCCGGAAATTATCACAGTTATTGCGGTTAGAGCGCAGTGTGTTCATCAACATTGTACAATCACATCCTCAAGATGGGCAAAGAATCGTTGACAATCTTTTCCAGGTAGGTGTGAACTTGGTGTGGCTGGCCTGGCTGATTCATTGATTTCTAATGTTGGGCCTTGGTGTGGCTTGATTGATTACCTATATGGGTGTTGCAATTGGCAAGAGTATTGTCTTACTGCCATTATCTTTCTGACATGTGGCATCAGCATTTACGAGAATCAGGCGATCCACGATTTGGGGAGCTGACATCAGAGATAGAATCACTGTTGGCTGAAGGTGGGGTGGATCTTTCACTCAGTGTATGCTTTGCAGCAGCACAAGGGAACATTGAGCTCATGAAACAGGTATTGGGTAGGGGAGAGGACCCCAACAAAGCCGATTACAGTGGTCGTACACCATTGGTACATAATACATTGAAACCCAACACTACTACTGGAACTATGCAATTTTCTCTTCTCTTCATTTGTGATTTCCCTTCTTTCTGTAATATCAGGAATGTGATAATCTAATCAGTGTATAATTTGGCCTGGGGGGTTGGGGAAGCAGGTAATAGCATCATCCAAGGGTTATCAAGAATGTGTTCAATTGCTTCTGAATAGTGGGGCAGATGTTAATGCTGCAGGTATACTTGTTTGATGCACGGTTAGTACATAGGAGAAGGGTCTAGCTTTAGACCCTTCTGGATTTGAGGCTCCTGTCACAGAGTGGAAAATCCAGAACAGTTTAAAGCTAGACCCTTAACATGTGTAAAGAAACATGCAATTTCTTTTGTCTTTCTTTAACATAGGAACTTCTGAAATCTGGAAGGCTCTGTTGACAGCCTCGCAGGGACCTTCTGGATTTCAGAAGTTCCTGTGACATCTTCAGCCAGATGAGCAGTCACAAAAGACACTAGAAAAAATCAGGTGGTTCTTTATGTTGAGTGAAGAACTTGGTGAGATAAAGCACTTAGCATAGATGCAATAACCAAGGTCCAGACTGTGGGTTTGACAGATTCTTGTTGAGAGTGTCATTGGGTATAATCTAGAATTTTTTGTTGAGTGTTTTAGTCTTTTTGGTTGTGTTTAAGCTCTCTCCTGCACTGACAGGTGGAGCTACTTCTGAATTTTAAGTGCCGATCTGATGCAGATGTAGATGGAAGAGTGCCATTGATTGAGGCTTTAATTGCACGAGATATGGTGATTGCAAACCTATTATGGCAAAAAGGTGGGCACTTGAAAACTGAGAAGATTGGGAAATTTCTTGGCCAAGCTGTACAGGATGAGAACAAAGAACTCCTCGTAGATTATGTGTTGTATGGAGCTGACATTAATGAAGGCGATGAAGAAGGGGTAACCGCACTTCATATTGCAGTTGTTGATGGCCACTCAGACATAGCTAAGTTTCTACTATCAAAAGGTGCCAATCCCCAAAAGGTGGATAAGTGGGGTCTTTCTCCAATTGACCTTGCCAGAAAAAATGAGGATCAAGAGTTACTAAGCTTGCTTGAGGGCACTTCAATGGCCACTGTGGCATCCCCACTGCAGGATGGCTTACCATACATCTCACGAGAATCTTCAGTACCTGACTCAGCATTGCAAAGACGAGATAACTTGCCATTGTTCAAATCTGAGGTGCTTAATTATCTATGCTGATCCATGAGTCCATGTCTTGTCAAATTGACATTTGGTGGAGTATCTTGTTGCATTCTTCTTCAAAACAAGGTAGCTGTTGTTGTAGAGTGTGGAGCATTGGGAAGAATGTGATCTTTATATTGATCTTGAGCAGGTGATGGCCTCCAGGGAAAGTGGCAAAAAAAGTTCAGAAAGGCAGCGAAAGGGTCTGCCTGGAATTACCACACTAATGAACAAGCAAACATCACGAGGACAGTTGCCAGGATCCCTTTGCCCCAAAGTGCACATGCAATCACAATACAAAACATTGCATAGTGAAATCAATGAGACAGACATGCACACTGAGGGGCAATCCATTTCCCACATTGGGGTGATAATCCATCCATACCACCCAATGTCCAAAGAAGCATGCAATCAATCAGGGAAGCTAGTGCAGATGCCTATGTCATTGAATGACCTCCTAATTATTGCAGGTAAATTTCTGTTTGTTTCTCCCTAGGTTTGCCAGGAATTGGAAGATTAGCATTAAATTTTAATCACTAGAAAAGTATGGAGTATCTTGACAGAATTTTCACCATGAACCACCAGCTTAACTGCAGAGAGATGAGCTTACATTTTGTGAAGGCCAAAAAGTCTTTTATCTTTGGTAATTCGCTGAAGATTTTAGGAGATGGATCATGTATATCTATGCATATACATTAAGTTTCCAACCCTCAACTTCGCTGCAGGTGCAATTTTTGGCTACACCCCAAACAAGGTCTTAAGTAAGGATGCTGCAGAGATTGACAATGCAAACCTATTGCGGCAAAATGACCACTTATATTTGATTGATGATCAGATTGATGCCCAAGAACCTGACAATACTCCTGAAGGTTTTTCTGAGCTCACTGTACCTTTGTAATTTTTATAAAAATAATTTTTTTTCCAACTTACAGATATTCTAAATAAGCTGTGAAGATGTTGGCTTGTTTTTTACAAAGAATGGGTTGTCTTTTCAAAAGAATTTCTTGATTGTATGGTGTTGAGTTTGAAAGAATAATCAAATCAGTTTCTGGAGTCTCATTTAGAACTGGTTGGCTCACATGGCAGACACCACAGAAGGAAGAAAGCTTGGAAATCTGATTCTTTGCTGTGTATTATGCAGGTATTGATTGTACCCAGCTTATTGCAGGTCTTGAAAGAGTAGTATTGGCACTCTCAAACAAAATTGATTAATGCTTTGTTTTTCTGGTGACCATGGATTTGCACAACTGCCCAACTCTACTGTAGCCTAGGCATTGCATCCTCTTGATTTATGCCTGATTATTCTCCTGTCTATAATTGGAGACAGTGAAGATAGTCAGTACTCTACAGCTATATACCTACCTAGTAACCAGTGTGTAAGTCAGGATGTACCACTCATACAGAGGATGTGTGAAACAACACAGCCCACTCCATCTTCATACACTGCTCCTGAAGTTCTTACTGAGCTCACAGCTTTGTCTAGATTGGATCCATTGTTGATGATTGTGATGGATCAGCATTTTCCAAAGGCTTCCAGGCAGACAAAGCCTGCATGCCCACTCCCCCTCACATGGAATTTCAGCATTAATATTCCTCCCTAAAATCCCATACTTTTGTTGCCCCAAACCCTAGTGACCAAGGCCTTTTTGACAATTGTTTCAACTCACAGCATCATGACAAACATAGGAATCTGAAGTATTCTGAAGTATATCAAGCAACCTCAATGTTTCTCGAGTACAGTAGAATCATGACAGCCTCCACACTCCTTCATAACAGTAGATTCTGTTATCCCATTGCATGGTGGATAGATTTGGGCAATTGCAATCCAAAACTTACCTCCCTGATAGCCAGTGAAACTTTTCATATGATGAAAGTAATCATAAAGATGCAACACATGGACGTTGCATTACATTTTATACTCTTCATGTTTGATAAGAGGTTCTGAAGTCCATGATAAACATGGTCAACTCCACCTCTCCATGCAGCCTTAGTCTGTCCAAATGCTGAACACTAAATGCCACATTTTGACAAGAATGTGAGGTGTTCTACTTGAGAGGAGAGAGATGCAAACTCTAGCCAGAATTGCAACCATGAGAATCAAAAACAGACAGACTAATCTTGTCCAACCAGCTACAAATCAGCAAGCAAACAGCTCATCTTGGAGATCACTTCAAAGAAATGGTTTGACCTATCGGCTCTCTATGGAAAGGCAAGCAATGAACCTGCTATATTGTAGGAAAAGCATTTTTTACATTGCTTGGTATATGGCATGCTTCCTGTAGTCAGATTAGCCCAGTGTCTGAACCTGCTAACCTTGAAACAACTGAACCAAAACTAAATGGGCTCACAATTGAAGATAATGTGGGCTACCTTGGTATTGAAAAGATCTTTTTGAACCCAGCCACTTGGCCTTCACAACCTGATGTTTGTGCCTTGTAGCAAAATATATGTACAAAGGTCCGGCCCCAAAGCCAGCCAACAATAACATAACAATTACCATACAGAGTAGGAGCACATTTTGAAATCCATGCAGAAGTGTTGGATCAGTTTGTTTTGTCCAAGGCACTCCACCAACATTCATCCCAAAGGCTGCACCACACCAACAACACATCAGAGAACAGGAAAGCCAAAAATTGAGAGGTTTGCATGAAAACCTTGCTAGCCACACACTTGTGATACAAGAAATGGGAGTCTCAAGTAAAGGAAACAAATTTTCAACAACTAAAGGCATGAAAGGAGGAGGCAAAAGAAAGAGTGATCACATCTCTTCTAGTAAGGGACTGAAAGCATGGAAGGACACCTATACATATCTGTGAGATTGCAGAGAAAACTCCACAACAATGCTTTTAAGGTAAAATGACAAGAATACATGCAGTCATGACCTTGTGAGTGTCACTCACAAGGTCTCAGACCATCACCTTCATCACAAATAGCAGTACGAGCTGCCATGACACCCCACTGACTTCATGAGCTCTTGATGGTGGGTGTAGAGAGGTATACAATAACCCACCCAAAACTTCAGTTATACAAATATCTGCATGTGGCCTAAGAATTTGTCAAAAGCAACAGGAAGACTCAGTCATGATGTTAGCTAGCACTCAAGAGACATAGCTTCTAAAGAAAGTCAAATAGTATCCTGGTTCAAGCTGCAACAAGCTTGTAAGGCAAAGCTCCATTTCATTTTATCTTGTCCATGCACAACCAAGCATCTAAGCCAAGGTATAGAGAGGCCTACATAGAGGGTGGTGGCTGGGACCTTCTACATGCTGAACAGATCCTTTAAACATGGCACTGGTGACTACTTGGATGCAGAACATCTGCTAAAACCACTGGAAAACATACCTATGAGATGGCAGAGAGAACTCCATAAAAATACTTTGATTTCAACATGACAAGAATGACTGTGAATGACAAACACACATATCTATGAAATTGCAGAGAAATCTCCACAATAACAATTTGCAGGTAACATGACAATGAGTGCAGTCATAACCTTATGAGAGTCTCTTCCAGAGTGTCAGACCATCACCTTCATCACAAATAGCAGTGATGAGATGCCATAACTACCGACTGACTTCATCAGTGTCCAATAATGGAAGTAGGGAAGTATATAATAACTCCCCCAAAATTTTAGGCAAACCATTATACAAGTCTGGATAAGATCAATCAGCATCAGCAATTAGATCTTGTAGTTTGTAGGTTCACATTAGAGCTACATTTTGGTGAATGCTTACCTCCAGTCACAACTGACAGTGGTAGAAATATAACTGACAAGAATGATAAGTAATAGAGCTTGCGGTTGATCTGCTCAGCTTGCCAACTGTCCAGACCAGCTTGAATTGCTGTAATGCGATTTGCTATGAACCCAACATTCTCCTTGAGCTTTTGGAGCCATGCCACCAGGACCTCCAATGTTGCCAGATCCTCAGAAGTACACCAGGCTTTGCCTGCACACTTCTCCCTGACTCTAGGAAATACTTGATCTCCATGTGCTATGACCTGTAAGAGTCGTTGCAGGTCTAGATGCATCTTTGGGAATCTTCTATCATCCAACATCTGTTTCTTGGTGGCACCCACTCCTAGAGCCATGCACACACTGTCAGAGTCATTTTACTCACCAACATTTCACACCACAAAAGTAGGCACTGGCTGATCAGATTCATAATTCCCATTATGGGGCATCTGACAATAGCAACTGAAACAAACCCTCCTGCTCAAATGTATCATGGGTTGACCAAGGTGCACTCCAGAATCAAAAGAGAACTCTCAAATGAATTTTAGCAGGATTAAACACAAACACAATGATTTTATGTCCCTTGAGAAATTGGTGCAATCCATTTTCAAAATCTGCTAGATAGTACAGTCAACAAGGGTTCCAGTATTTGTGCATCAGGGGACACCTTACCTGTATCTAAACTCCGTTCCACATCATCCAGGTGTGTCTCCAGATGGAAGACAGTGTCATGCAGCTGATCTACATGTGTGTCAATGATGTGCACCAGGAGGTTCCCCACCCCCTTGGGCACTGCATGGTCTGCATGCTCATGATGGCTCATGGTCAGAAGAAACTCCAGCACATGTTCTGGAATCACTACCCCACCAGTGCCAAGGCTTCCATGGTGGCTGTCACCCACCTCACCCAAACATATGGGCTCAATGCTGGGCACCTCCATCAGGAGTGATTTGGGTGAGATTCTGGAGAAATCCAGCCTTGGCACACAACCCAGTGAGACACTAATGACCACGTTGTCTCTTACAATCGCAGCAATTCTTTGGGTGAATTTGCTGGTTAGTGGACCAGCAGAGTTCACTCTGAATACAAGGGCCCCATCTATGGTACCGCAGAAGGGGCCATTGCTCACAAGTGCAAGGATGTCCTGCAGCTTCAGGGGTGGGCACAACACATTTATGAGGTACTGGGCAAAGACTGCCAACTTCTGGCTCGACCTTGGCAGCTCAACATGGTACCAACAAAAGCCCTCTCCCTCCAACTGCTGCAAGTCCCACTCCCTGCTGCTGAACTTCCCATGCCCATCAAAGCTGTATGCCACTCTCTTCACAGCATCAGGAAACCGAACTGTGTGCCGACAGTAATCATCATGAAAAAACACTCCAGGGGACACATCCACCTCTGTTGGAGCTTCTTCCCTGCTTGACTCCATCCTGAATACTCCCTTTCCCTTGGTTCCCACTGGATTATTCCTTGATCTTGTCCTGGAACTCATTAAAGGTCATAAGCTTTCACCCTCCTATAAATTTACATCCAATTCTTGAAGACCCTGCATACATCCCAACATCAACAGGAGGGAATACCAAAGAAGAAGATGATAACAAATGAGTAGAAATAGAATCTCCCAGAAAAAGGTCTACATTGCTCTGGATCTCTGACACCTCTTTGATCATGGATTCTCTGAAGAAACCAAATCACAATGCTCTGTAATCCTCAGCCAGGAGACTCATCTGCAATTGAATCTGCTACTTTGCATACTCCTCTGCCATGTGTATCCAATGTCTGGACTATTTGTGTCAGTCCTAATGATTCCTGCAACAAATGGCAAAGCCAAAGTGTAACTGTACTATGACTGCTAAGAATCAAAACCTCTTTCCTTTACAAATGCCATCATTTGGTGCAGTGCAATTCGGTTCAGTGACTGCAAGATCTCAATGATGTGATAAATGCTTTTGCAGGGCCGAGACCATTTCACATATATAGATGTAGATAAGCAATAATCCTTTTATGGCTTTGGTGATGCAGAGGGAAGGATGTGCGTTTGGCAACCCTTGAAGGTTTCAGAGTAATGCCACACTCATCACACTTCTGTGCAGGATCCAGAATGTGCATTCCTGTCTCCTCAAAGCTGATGTGCAAGTAGAACCCTAACACATAAACCTGGAGTTTATCTGGAATTTGCACGGAACATGGCTTGAGACCCACAAACGAACAACAATGACTTGGATCTGAAGGTGATGACGTACTCATCACACTTATTGTGCAGGATCCAGAATGTGCATTCCTGTCTCCTGAAAGCTCATGTGCAAGCAGAACCCTAACACATAAACCCTGAATTTATCTGAAATTCAAGCAGAACATGGCTTGAGAGCCACAAATGAACAACAATAGCTTGGAAGCGAAGGCAATGCTGCACTCGCCACACTTGTGTGCAGGATCCAGAATGTGCGTTTCTGTCTCCGCGAAAGCTGATGCCCTAGTAGAACCCTAAACCATAAACCCTGAGTTTATAAGGAATTCGAGCGGAACATGGCTTGAGGGCCAAAAATGTACCTTGGAAGCGAAGGTGAGTCCACACTCAAACTTGTGCGCGGGATCCAGAATGCGCATTCCTGTCTCCTGAAAAGTGATGCACAAGTTCATGAACAAAAACAAAAAATCTCAACGCTTCTTCTTCTTAGATGAAAGCTCAGTACTACATAAATGCTCGAAACAACGAGAGAGAGAGAGAGAGAGAGAGAGAGAGAGAGAGAGAGAGAGAACTGATGCAACTTCGGTGAGTTCTTCTTATTCGGTGAAACCCCGGAAGAGAAGAAGCAAAGCGTTTCCTTGGAAAAGAAAAGTTGATTTAAGTTGTCTCGGCCTCTGAAGTCCGAGACAAACAATACAAAGCTGATGCAATATGTACAAGAAGGGAATGAGGATGCACAAGACGACTGAATTCACGCAGATGGTGGACCTGCAGATCGACAACGCTGCGTGCAGCCGGGCATGAAGGGTGAATCAAGGGCTTAGAAGGTAGTTTTGGGCTCCTTGTAGTTCCTAGGACCATCCAGTTCACCAGCACCAAGAGACCTCATCCGATGTTTTTACTGTTCTTGGAGGCTGCAATGTTTTTTTTGTTTTTAGCCGAATTGGCATTCATCCTTAGGAAGATGTAGAAAGCGTGGGAATCATTCCAAGGAGGATTTAGCCAAATCTGGCAATAAACCATATGTGAACTACAAAACTTTTAATCATCCTTCTATATTTTTGGCTACACAATTACAACCAAATATAGAAATCTTTTTGCTATTTTATTCCTCACTTTTGACCATTGAAAACCTCCAAGATCACTTCATTTTCGAATTTTTAATATTACTTTTTGGTGAAATTTCGCCAATAATCAAAGGGCTCCTTGGAGGGCCCGTTCCTAGCTGTAACTTTTCATTTTGGAAGGGGGAGTGTTTTGAAATGCCCACCATCCTTAAATTTAGTTTTCTTTTTGATACTTGATGGATTCTCACTGGGTGTAATGGGAAACAATTTAAAAAAAAAATCCTACCAGTAAGTCCTTACACACAATAAAACCTTTGACCGCAAGATGTACTGAAATTGGGTCCTGTGCTTAGCTCCGTCTCATGCGGACCCTTAAGCCCACAACCTAAGGCTTTAGGTCCACATAAAATTTCCAAACTACTAACTGCTAACAGGCGGCCCTAGTGCCTTGAGTCCAGGGTCCACTTCAATGGCCGCAGCGAACCAGCACCCACCAGTGCACCATCCACTGGATGACTGTCATTACTCAGCTATGGATGAACCTCAACTGTGTTAGTATATGGTTTCACCATGGTAACCAATTCTCTAAGAAATAGGTCTCAGATATAGGTAGATAGGTAGGCAAATAGATGATTACTAGGTAAGCAGATGGTTTATACATAGGTAAGGGCTGTTTTTACTACCTACCTATTAACAAGCTGCTTTGTGAGTTGTTAGTAGGCAGGTAATTAAAAAAAAGCAACTGAGCTAACCACCATGGTTTAAGCTAATGAACTGAAATCCAACAGAAAACTGTTTCCTGACCACATACCATCCATCCTTCATGGTAGTGCTGGAACGTGCTGGTTCACTGTGGCCCACTTCAATGGCATGATTAAAAGCCAGTTTTGTGGAATATTCAATGCCTTTCTTCAATTCCCACGGTAGCTGGTTCCTTTTCTTCTTTTTGTGCTTTATTCATTTTGGGAAAGTCAGGGTGAGGGCATTCCCGAAATAGGGGGCCTAGGAGGAGGTGATACGCCCACAGCCACACTCATTGGGTTTACCCATCCTAAATAAAGCATGGGGCCCAGGTTATCATGAACCTAAACATGTGTACATATGTACAACATGAAAGGTGTGAAGAGGAGGGTTCTACATTTTGCTCTTTACAAGTGAAGTGAAAGGGATGTTATACTTACATACTGGGTGTTACAAGAATCTTGACCACTTGATTGGCTATCAAGTCACAAGTTATAATCAATAACTTTTGACCTTAATTTTCATTAGTGACCTACTACTATTCATCATTCTAATTCTAGGTATCATCATCAGGTTTCATTGGCCCTATTTTTCCATGATCGTATTATTTTTTGGATGAAAACATCATAATTGTTCTATTCATGGGTGAAAATAATATTCATTGCACATCTATAGATATTTTGTTAATGACAAAATGATAACAAATAGGTACGAAATAAAAAAACTCATCATGTAAGGTAGACCAATCCTTGGGTGGTATCATTAGGAACATCACACCTTGATTTTACTAGACCTATTGAACTTTGAAAAATCATAAAAAATATTGAAATAAATATTTTCATTATTTTTTTAGTGAGTATATTTATTAAGTGTCATAGATTTAAAATTTCAATAATATAAAAAAATTGTGTATTTTGATGTTTCTAATAATTGCATTTCAAAAAGTTTCAAGAACATGGTGATGATTTCTTTTCTTAAACTTTTTGGTCAAGAACACATATTGGAAACATGATCGAGATTTTTTTTAGAATTTTTTTTCTAAAATAAATTTGAAGTCATTTTATTTTTATTTTTTGTGAGGAAATTAATTGAATAAGTATAATTTAATTATGAATCTTCAAAATTAATACTGTTGATTTCCAAAGGGACCATTTTTATTAGGAATACAAAATCTTAACAATTTCACTTTTTTAAATTTCAAAATAAATTTTAAACCATGTATTAGTGTATGCAATGGATAAACATGAGGAAAAAAATTAATAGTTTTGAAAACATTTAAAGGAAAGCGCCCAAGAAAATGATTTGGCCACTTTTGGTTTCTTAACCATTCATTGAAGGTTTTTAGTGATACCACCCAAGGATGGGTTTGCCCTATAATGACTCTACCCTTTATCACACGTTCAAGCAAATTCGTTATGTATAACCTAACCATATATACTCATTATGGTTAGGTAATTTTAATGCATAGCAAATAAGTTTATGATTTGTCCAAAAGGCCTCATTTGTTCATTGTTCAAATGAAATGTTTAACCAAATACAATCAAGTTGTGAACCATATTGTTGCACTTTGTTGATCAAATAAGAAAGATAAAAATTACCAATTTGAGAACTTAGATTAAAAACCAAATTGAATAAACCAACTCAAATGTATTGAAAATCTAAAAACGTAATGTGTAAAATTGTTTGTCAACTCCATTTCCATCAAATGTATCTTTTCAACATAGCCATGTGAGCATTAAAAAATCAATTGATGGAGATATCCTATTGGAAGCCCATAAACAATTACCATATGACAAACTAGTAAAGTCTCCTATACCTTTTTATGGTGGCCTAAACTAGTTAAAAATTTTCCATCCCAAGAAAAAATGATAACAAATTATTTTGTTGGTATCTTTGTGTCTAATTTTTTGTTCAGTCTTCTAGAATATACTTCACTTTTGTTTCAAAAAATATGCTTCAAGTGCAAAACATTACCTATGTCGATGGTCCATTTTTTCCACCTTATGGTTCATGACTATGGTAAATAATAATCAAGAATCTTTTCCCAATACTAGATATATTTAATGAAAAATGTTCACAACATGAATGTAGAATGCATGAAAACATGAACTTTCACACAATGTAACAAATAACATGCAATGATCCTTTATTTTCTAAATCTAACAATAATGGCCACATGGAATTAGGACCTACACACATTCAGATCATAAACATGTAGTTTATAGAAAAAACTTTTCAATTTCAAAAGGGAGATCAAATTTACTTATGATTGGAGGTCAAACATTTTTTTGGTTTTTTTGAACCAAGAAACATTACCAAGAAATGTAGCTACAACATTCCTTCAAACTTGTATGTATAGTTTTGATGTTGGCATTCATGATTTTTTTGTATTTGACCAAGGATTGCACATTCTTAATTTGGAGAATAAGATCCCCATTGCCAACTTTTTTGAGAATATGGGCCACTTTGTTGTAGATTACCACTTATTAGTTCGAACAATAGTATGCAAATGTAAGTTGCCCATAATCTCAATATTTGTAAGCTCCATATGTTTAGGTTTTGGCAATGTTAAATATCTTCAATTTTGTTTTACCTCTTTCATAGCTCCTTTAAGGTGCACTTTTGCTACCCATGGCATTCACTACAATAATATTTTTGATGAGTTCCTTACAAGGGGCACCACTCATGCAATGACAAATGCTAATGCAAAGATGGAATATGTTGGGTCAACAAATAGCCACCACTTGTATTTTATTAGTAATGTAAACACCATTTCACCCACATTTCCTAACATGTCTACCAACCCTGGGTGGGACACTAGTTAAAAAAAGTAAAAAATATGTGAGTAAAATATAGGTTGTAATATTTTCGTTCTTGGGTAAAAATTATAAGTTAATCAATTAAAAAATAAAGTATATTTTATTTAGGTAATCAATTTGATTATAATAGAACATATGTAATAATTTGAAAGAATGGATTATAATTAATATATGTTACTTTAATATGTATATATTTTAAAAATTAAATAATAATAGGGTGATAGCAAATAGGTTGGACAATTATCTAATACCTTTTAAAAATGATCATTTGACACATGTAGATCCCAAACTTTACACTAAGTGTCCCCCGAGCTACCAACACATGTTTATAATGAAATCACCATGTGACTATAAATAGAAAGCAAGATATGACCATTGTGAAATATTCATGTTGCAATTCTTGAGCACCATCTTCCTAGAATGTCCACTTGTACTACTATATCTTTTGATTAAAATCCCTTCCATTAGCTTTCCATTGAGTACATTAAGGTAACACATAGTTCCCTTGGCCTTTTTCTTTGCCACCAATTGCATATAACTTCCTATCTTGAACAATGAATGCAAATATTCACCGTTGTACAAATTGAACAAATTGAACACTTTGTTGATTGACACACATCAAACATTTTAGGGCTAAAACTAAGCCAAGAATGGATGGAAAAATGACAAATGAAGTTTTCATTGCAAGAGTCACACAATTATGAACCTTTGGTAAATATTGAAAATGTAGTTTGGACACAATATTAAATTTTTAGTAATGGAGCAAATAATGGAATGCCCATTTTCATAGGGATTTAATGCAAATGATGCAATGATTTTAAATGCAATCATCAATTAAGCATATGTAATGGGTCTCTATATTTTTCCAATTTGAGCTTGAATGAAAACATTTGGTAAACATATTGTAAATGTGCAAGAATGTTAGATTAATGGGTGATCTAACATGGATGTTCACCAAGATGGATTATATGGATATGGAGCCTTTGAATGTCATCAATTGTGTCAATTGGAACTCTCCTTCCTTACCAAGTACCAAGTTGAACACTATACATGCACTTAGAAAATGTGTTTGTCAAAACATACAAAACCTCACCCATGCCTTCTAATTCCTTTATCTCTTTTAATTTTCAATAATTTTTTATGATCACATTTAATTTGACCAAGACAAAAGATCCATTCTAAGAAAGCAATGAATATATTTAGCAATTTGACAAAAGAAGAATCAAATGCAGGTCACAAAGGAATTTAAATAATTTCAATTTTTGGGCAATTGATGGCACAATTGAGGATGACACATAGATTGCCATGTTTTTATTGCTTCAATTAAAAAAAAAATCTACCCTTGTTTTAAGGAAACATGGGAGCAAATAAATTTATCCCAATGTTTTTGTGACAATAAAACTAGTCCAATGTTGATTGCCATAAGCCACCAAACTTTGGAGAAGAGAATTTTGCATTCAACAGTAACAACAAATTCATCAAACATTTGGTTACCACCACCTCGAAATATTTTGCAAGGATCTTTGAACATCCACATGACTCAAGTCCTTACAATTGTAACAAAAAACACAATATGACAAGCCTACATTCCCAAAGGAAGGAACTACTTGTGTTAAACTCAACAACTTGCTTCTCCACTGTTGATGAATCAACAAAAAAAGAAGAAGTAGATCCCAAAAATAACCCAATGGCAAAGATCACCAATCATGGTCATCTCACCATCTCTTACAACCATTGAGATATTGCATAAAGGGAGAATAAATGCAACTAGGTGTCAATCCATAAATGTCATTCTTGTCTCAAACAAAGATCAACTCACATCCTATAAACAACAAAAATCTTGCAATAGAAAAACATTATAGCCAACACATCTTAAGGTGTGTTGTCTTTAAATTATGTATTTTCAAGGGTCAAAAACATATTCAAAATACATCAATGTATTGACACATTAAAACATAATTTCAATTTTTTTTCAATTCTAGGCCTTCATAATCATCAATATATGGGCTTCCATGCATTTTGAAAATAAATGGTTTATTTTCACACAAAATAAAAGAATTAAAAAAAAAAAGACCCAATCAACAATTACTTACCCAAGTTCATATGTTAATAAATGAGCAAATAAAACATCTTGAAATTTCACAAAAATTATTGAGATGAAAATTTAATAATATAAAAACTTTGTCGATGAAACCAAATTACATTTCAATTTTTAAAAATTATATAATTTATTTTCAAAATCATGAAGGTGCAAGTTTTTTGAAAGTCAACATAATCCCTGACTCCTATTATGTATTTGAAGCTCATTTCAAGTTCATCTTTTCTAGTTTTCAGCATGTATGAGATCTTAATATTTTGACAAGTTCTACAAATGATAGATCAATAAACAACTTTCTTTTTGTGTGCTGACATGTCAAAGCAGATGTTGAAGACTTGGATGTAGACAACAAGCTTTTAAAAGATGTGGAGATTACAAAATTAATGACCAAGTGTGGTGTGTGGATTGATGCTTGATGTATTTTCCAGATTGTAATTTGCAAAATTTAGTATTATGTTTTGTTTTGGCCAAGTCAATTGTAAATAGAAACATCCGAAATTTCATGTGACTACAAGTTGTCTGTGTTTTGGCTTCGAGAGACATGGATACAAAACCTATTGTGTTTTCACATTTCAACAATCAAACAATGTTGTCTTGAAATTTTTTACACTTTCAACGTTGTGTCCTTGGAATTTCAGAGGATGTTCAACACTTCAAATTTTATTAATCTATGTCAAATCTGACCACAGAGTAGGCTAGTGTACTTTGAGTCCTTTGATGGTCCTTGTGTTCTTAGAGTTTGAAAATGATTATAAGAAAATCTGGAAAGATGCTTTTAGTAGGATTCCTCCAAAAAGGTTTAAATTTTTAATATGTTTTTCTGAAGCATTTGATCTGAATTTGTTGACAGATTTATGTTTAAGAATGTGAAATGTGAGAATTTGGAAAGTTAACAGATGTGACTTGGGCAAAGTTTCCATTCATCCATCCATTTGTAAAACCTCAAACTCATACCAAGAAAGTGAAAAAGAAAGGAGGGTCTTGGATCACCTTGGGTGAACTAGCACCCATGATGGTACCATGATAAATATCCAAAAATTCATTTAAATTATTTCTAAATATTACAAATATCCCATTCTTAGACTAAATCAGGGTTTCTGATTTCAAATCTAACATTTTTTGGGCTTAATATGGCCACAAAGAGGCCTCGCTCAAAAAAGTGAAGGTACCAATGTGGGGTACTCGTTCACCTTGGCAGGATCAGATAAAGTCATACAAGGACAATACTGATATGAAGCTGGTATTACCTTGGTCATATATGGGCATATGGGTTAATGTTGTCTAGAGTCTTATGTCATTCCAGCCTTGCCAATTCCTTGGATACTAAGGCATATATCCATATTATGTACCAGGCCATTGCTTACATAGGTACCATACTTGAACACTCATTTTTACATACTAGTGCAGGGTGCAAAATGGTGCAAAATGCCTTCCCTTCGTTTCCCATGGACCCGGGGCCGAGTCACTCCTTGAACTGGGTTTCTAAAATTCCCAAACCCCTTGTCAGGCATAATTTTGGTCTCAGTTCTGCCACCAGAATGGGCCCAGTCCAATTCTCTAACAAGAAAAGTCTTCAACAATCATGCCTCCAAATACGGTACAACAACTGGAAAGCCTCTTACAGCACATTCTAGATTTCTTTAAACCCTTGAAATTCATTCATTCATTCATCCATGTTGCTCTCAGCTAGTCTGCAACCATCCAACTATTCAAACTCCCGACATCTAACAGGAGACTCTAATGCTGGATTCAGTACACGGAGGAGGTAAAAGGTTTAAACTCAAAGAATAAATTAACCCTAGCGATATCCCATTCACATAAAAGGGGTAAAACTGACTTGGCAAATAACATGGCATTGGGGATATGAGGGGGATAAGTTTGTTGAGGTATTTTAACCCCAGCAACAGTCGTCTTCATTTTTTCTAGATTTAGGATAAGTTAGGGTCGAATAAGGAGGTTAGTTTGACCCCTTCATTTCAAAGGCTAAACTATCCCCTCATGTTCAGGAGAACTTCTAATGTTGTTCTCTGCAACATACTCTCTTTCATGTGAGGTGAGACAGCAAGTGTAATGGTGGGCAGAAACGGGAAAAAACTGTAACCTTTATAATCTACCTGAAATTATCTGGCAGCATATAAATTCTCAAACTGCCTGAAAATTTCCAAGTGTCAGGATTTTTTCCGAGTTCCAAAATGTTTGGACATAAATGAAAAATTTCTTCAACCTTCATAAGGTGTCCGAAATTTTTGGGAAAAATAAAAATTCTTAAAATGCCCAAAATTTTTCGAGCATCGGGAGTTTTTGAGTTCCCAAACTTTTGAGCGGAAATGAAAATTTTCAACCTATATAATCTGTCTGAAATTATTGGGTAACATAAAATTTTCAAACTGCCAAATTCTTTTTGAGCTTCCTGGAAAACATTTCTCAGTAATTCTCCAGAGTGCAAATTCTTTTGAGCAGCATGGAAAAAAATTCATAAGTGCCCAAACGTTTTGCATAGTTAGGAAAATATGTTAATGCAAATAATTCAACTTGAGGTTAAATTAACCTCATCATACTGTTTTATCTATCCCCTTTGTGTGAACAGCTTAAGGGTTAGTTTAGTCAAATCTTAGTCATTTTAACCCCCAAATCAATAGAAATAAAATATCCCCTGGTGTGAATACAGCTTATGGGTCAGTTTCTGTGTGACCCACAAAGTCAACTACACCCAACACCCATACCGACACCCATAACTAAAGAATAAGTGAAAATGTGGTGGCAAAGGGTTTGAACTTTGCATACCATTCTAATTGGTTTTTCATTACATCACTAGTAACTACTGTGCACTGCCAGTTACCCTTTGAGCCTTGTGAATATTTGATGACTCTGCAAAAATGTGCCATTATAGGTAGTACCAGTTCATTCATTTAAATGGGCACATAGTACAAAAAAAACAGAAAGAGTGATGCAACTGAAGTCTGGTTAGTAATTGGGTATATCAACTAAGAAGGTGAATGAATAGTAATATAGTAATAGACGGTCGGATGTCAGTAGCGCGTGTTGTTGCATCGATAGTACATAGAACATTCAGCACATGAAAATGCCACTTCAAACCAATTCATGGGTACTTGAAATATAGTGGGGCACATGGTAACTGACCTCAAGTTGATCAATTTCCCTTCGACATTGTTTCGATGGACACTGTCATCATGCAACAACACGCGCTACCTAGATCCGATTAGCTAACGGCTAGCTTTAATAATTTAACTCCTGAGGAACGGAGGGCATGGGAATTTTGTTTTTACCACCGGCGACCTGCTAACGTCGTCGAAACTTGGATGAAACATAAGGAGGGTTGATCCACATTTCCATGAATTCTCTCTGTGTCTCATACATGCACTAGAATGTCTAGAATTCCTAAATTCTTACCAACCAAAAGACTCAGAGTTGAATAATTAATATAAGGAGTTGCCAAACTATGATCCCTTAAACTAATTTCTGGCTTAATCTACGTATCCTACGTTGGCAAAATATGGTATCTAAGGGATTGACGAAGTTGGAAATTGTTGGGGCTTAATAAAATTTAATTAATTAGATGCTGCACGAAGTTTTATTCCCAGGTTTCGATTATTAGTTTCTGTGGGTGTGAAGAATATACAAATTATGTAAGCCTGCACATAAATGAATGATTGTGAATAATTAATCTTCAACTTCCATTGGCCTCAAAAATTAGTGCTTTATTAGCTGCACTATATAGGGTACCAAGTATTTACATAGATCTTTTGTATTGCATCTTAGCAAATTCGAAGGGATTTAATTAAATGCAGTGTGATTTGAGCACTGTAGAATATTGTCCATTTCTGCTCACGAATTATGACCTTCATATGCTCCATGCAGAGTTTGAATTTTGAACAAGATGTGCGTGTGTGCGTGTGCGTGTAATGCGCCTTCTGTACGAATATGTTGTGAAAAGGCCCACATTCTTCTGAAACATATTATTTGATGCATTTTGTGGGTGTGTACGATACTCTACTCAAAATATTTCAGTTCTTGATTAGAGCTTGAATTCAGTGTCTAGTCTCACTACAACCTTGGCCATAATTCTGTCGAGTAAAGAGCATCGTGTATTGATACTATTTGTGCTACTCATGGATCCAGCGTGGTTGAAACTAAAAGAAGATAATTTTCCAAGAGAGGTCTAGTTGAAAACAGGCGTTTCTCTTATATATTGTGCATCAGGTTTCTAGTATAACTATGCATCAAGTCTTCCTGAATTCGTGCATCATATGCACTCTACTGCAGTATGCAGATCAGCACATGGAGTCTCTTTAGGAGGCAGTTCCTGCAATTTGGCAAGTAGATTAATTATGGGTGTTCCTACGGAATATATATATTAATGCAGCTCGAACTTTCAAAACCATGGATCTGAGTAAAAATGTCAAACACATGGGATTTGGCACACAATTCAGTAGTTGTATAACATATTAATGCCGATCCACTGCTGGATCCCGCAAAGGACAAAGGAAGAATCGGAATACTATATGCAGGCCATCTTATAAATCTCTCGATTAGTATATCAATCCCCACTAGACGCTGGCGGCCAATATACTGACTTCTTATGAATTAACAATTGGAAGGAATGATAAATACTATAGTAACTATATATCATACTAGCCAAGTAGCTAGCTGTAATCTAGTGATCTAGTGCAAGTAACTACTGGGGTGCCACATATATTATATATTGTAGGCGGAGATATAATTTGCACACACACAAAAAACCAGGACAGCGATCAGTAAACAACATTGCCAGTGATTGATTCTAGCTAAACTGATCTGCAAGCTCTAGTTTCTGATATCACGACGACAAAATATATTCTAGGTCTACCCGAATTTCAAGCTCTTCAAGATGCTGGATCGTGCAAGAGGCTCATGATGCAACAACCTCATCAGTAACCTTTGCCGCAATAGGGGCAAGGGTAACTCTTGCAGGAATGGGGATCTGGATATGTGACAATAGGGATGGGATATGATTCATTTGAGTGCGACTTTTGAACAGAATTGAACTGCCGACCTGCATCGATCAATGGCGCCGCCCGTCGCTCACCGTAGTACACTGAGGAGGGAAATCTTGTGCCTTGGTGCAGCGTGGGATCTGCTGGAATAGCGATAACAGGCGAATCACCATCTGAGAATCCGCCTCTGTGACTACCTTTGGAGTCATCGGCGCCGCCCAGGTGCAGCAAATTGCCAAACACTTGCGTAACATGAAGAAGATCCGTGTCAGAGGCCGACGCAGAAATATGCGTCCGGCCCTGACGTCGACCTCCTCTCGATGATCTGGCGCAATAATTGCATGAAGAACCCGGAAGGCACTGGCACTTGTGTATCGGATCACCGTAGGTTATCGCCAGCATAGACTTCTTCTTCTGAGCACTAGTCATGATTGCCATCGCGTGGGAAGGTAATATGGTGTATGTGTAGGATTAACAAGAAATAAAAAGGGTGTTACTGGAAACTACGAGATCACTTAAGGGAAGTGTTCACTATGCAATACTGTATCCTGGAACCTCAACCAAACTCACAAATGGAGAAGAAACAAAATTTGCAATTTCAGATCAGAGCTGCATGTACTGTACGGTTCAGAGTACTGGACTTGCACCGCAGGAATCACTGATTTAACTCCGAGTCCACAAGATAAGAGAGGGCAGGCAAGAGACAAAGAATTAGAGCTGGAAGAATGCAGGAAGCCACACTCGGAAAGAAATGCAGGAGCTAAAGAACAGTTGGAATTTCAGATTAAAGCTGTGTGTATAACTCAGACATTCACTAGACCCGAAGGAGGATTGCTAGGGATATGAGAGTGCAGGCTGCAGTGAGCATGAGGCGCGCAATGAAAGGGATGAGTAGCTTATGCAGAACTTGCCAGTCTCTTCTGGAGCAACTAGTTTATATAGAGAGCTGATCAGTGCAGCAGCTGCAGCAGATGGTATTACGTCGATCTCTACAGGCAAATTCATCACAGCTGCTGCAGTGATGATGAGTAGTAATTTCCTGACAGTAGAGGCATTCGTCGGGCGTGACGGGACTACTAGAGATCGCTGCAGGCAGCTCATCTTTTGATGCTGAGAAAATACAGAACTAGTGCAGGACTAGTCCCCAAGATTAGGGAAGTTCCAAAATTCAGAAGTCCTTGGGGGAGGGAGACCAGATCACTGGTGGAGTATCAAATTTGTTTAGCAAGATTCCGGACTATTTTGTGGATACTTCTTTTTCTTTTTCATGAGACAAATTAACCAGTCTAGAAGCTGAAAGTTATGGTTATAATTCTCCACTGCCATTATGAGGAAATCTATAATGTTTTTGGGAGCCACGTTTATTTGGACAAGAATCAAGAAGTGAGATCATGGGTAATTATCCATGAGAAAAAACTAAAAATTAAAGAAGAAAAAAATGTAGTGGATTCTCGGACTTAATGGTGACACATTGACATTCCACTTTAGGGTCAAGGGGATTTTGTCTCAAGTTGCGATAAAATAGCAGTCTTGCTTTTTGGTCGTTTGAAACTACAGAACTCAGATTGCCAATTGCCTCCAATGTTTACTTTTGAGCTTTGTGAATAGGTAGGGTGTTCTTAGGAAGGGCTATTAGTCCAGGCCAAAAAACGTTCTGTCCTCTGCATACCGATTATCGCAGTGCCAAAATTACCATGAACTCTAGCCCTGTCCTTGGTACTTAAAAAAATACCGTCAAAAGTTGTACCTGCATCACAGTGAACGACGGAATGTTCATGAGTAATGGAATTTTAGGATCATTTGACTTAGAAAAACTGGTTCAGTTTAGGGGGCGGTTTACACTTGCCAAGCAGTTGGGCGATGGCGCATCTTGAAATCTAAAATCACTTCGTTGGGACCAGGGTTTTTGTTTCTTCAATTTTGTGTTGTAGTTGAAGTGGTGATCATCCATAAGACGATTTAGCCAGATTTGGCTACATACCAATGTGAAAGTAGAGAAAAAACAGAATCCTTCTATATTCTTGCCTATCTACTAGAACTTATCATAAAAATCTGAAAATTTGGAATTTTTTTTTTGAGATCTGGGGAATTTGGGCCATTTTTTTCACGAAAAATCCTTTGTCGAAATCAGGTTGAGATTTGACAAAATTTCACCCAAACCCAAAACACTGTTTGGGACCTCAAACCCAGTGGAGTGCAGGTGTCAACAGCTTGTTAGGTTGGGTCTGTCATTGTGCTTCAAAAGAAAAGAAAAAACTCACTTGTTGGTCCATAATGCGGAGGGCCCTCACTTTGGGTTTACGTTACAGTCGTTTGAGCCCACAACCCAAGCAGATGGCAGTGGACAAAAAGTCCACATGCAAACCTCTAGACATGGCTCAACTGGATAATGTTTTCTTGGGCTTTAGGGGAGAGTTTCAGGGCCTACCACAAGCTGTGATGCTGATGGAATTGTGATCCCCTTTGGCAAAAGAAAATGAAGAGCCAATTATTTATGTAGTTCTTTATTCTGAATTTTTCTGAAGGGTGAGGGAAGGAACTTTTGGTGGCTCGCCACCCCCCTCCCCGAAAAAAAATTACTACACCTGCAAATTATAAGGTTTCCTGTGGTCCGTTCTTTGGTCCAGTTCAGGTTTGCACTACAAATAAGGCAAATCCCCCCCCCCCCCCCCCCCCCCCCACCACCAACCCCCCCCCCCCCCTCCCACCCCCCCGAGCAC
>Ga0116231_10000872_pt1 | contig 57879 bp, 32 predicted proteins | sample S1TSphgellanicum_2_FD_89695 | JGI IMG/M metagenome (GOLD analysis project Ga0116231, IMG submission 89695) | Host-associated microbial communities from peat moss isolated from Minnesota, USA - S1T2_Fd - Sphagnum magellanicum MG | ecosystem: Host-associated > Plants > Peat moss > Unclassified...
CCCGGGGGGGTGTTGTGTGGTTGTGTGGCGAAAGGTGGGGGGGGGGGGGGGGGGGGGGGGGGTATAGTGTTTGTCGGTCAGTTTCGGGTGTCTTTGACTGTTCTCCGTCTCTCGTCCACCTCCACAAACGACATGATGCAATCTTTTATAAGTGGATCACTTACACTCGCTCGGTTTTGACAAAATTTTGGGTAACAAATTCTCACTCATGATATGTACACATACACACTCGTTTGAGATCCTTACTTTTTCATTATTATTATTTATTCTTTTTTTTTTCTAATGAGCACCAGGGGTGCTGCTGGGATTTTTTTTTTGGATTTTATTCCTAACTGTTTTTTGGTGTCTTATTCATGTACTACTGCTTATAAGGTTCATTCCACTGCTGTTAAATATTATTTGAATTTAATGAAGCACTGCCCCCCGTTGCAAGTTTTTAAAAAAAAAACATTTTGGAATCAAAGAACTTCCGGTTCTGGTTTTTGGAAAAAAGAGAGAAGAAAGACAAATTAAAAAAAAACAATAATCAGAATCAAAGAATCCTCAATTTTAAATTTTCAAAAAAAAATTCTCAAAATCTAAAGAAGTCGCCTGCTTCCATTATTTCAAAAATCTGAAAAAATCAGAGTACTGGTTTCGATGGATGGATAGAAGAACATCACTTGCGGTTTTATAGCTGGCGGTCGGTTGTCATCCGATTCTATTTTTGTTTTTCAAAAAGTATTGAAACTGTGACCGACTGACTACATATTGGAACCGGTTATTAGCTGATGTCTTGAGAATCACAGCTAATGAACCCTAGGAACCGTTTTGATAACCACGGGGTCTGTTTCTCTCGTTCTCTGATAACCGCTCATCACTGGTTTTATTCTTAATTGGAGGACAAAGTGTTTTCCATTTTTATTAATTTTTTTGGTTTTGCCAGTTCCAATTGTGACGATGTGAATTGCAGTCAGAAATGACATTGTACTGATGTGAATCGACAGTGGGGAACATCTGTTACGCTTTGAAACATCAGGCTCCATTGCTAGAACTCCTTACAACCTGACGGAACGATGTCTCACTAGTTACCAGTTGCATGCAACACCTACATCCATTATATGGCTATTTGGTGAAGCACTTATAGTTTGGTTCATAGACTAATTTGTTGCAACACACACACATTTATTCATCCATTCATTCATCCATCCATCATAGTGCTTAGTTTGGTTCATTTATCTAGTGAAAAATCCATCCATACATTTGTTCATTCATGCACCCATTCATCCATCATAGTGTTGCTTGCCCATTATAAATTCTTACATGTACAATATTTTGAAATGCCCTTGATAAGAGATGCCGTAACTTAATACCAATTTCAGTATATGTTATTGGGAACAACAACAATTGGGGGATTTGGTCTTGGTGGGGGGGGGCGAGGGGGGGAGAGCTGCAAGTGTTCCTTTGTATGAGTGAGGTTAAAAAACACATCAAAGACTAAAGACCATGAAATTTTTTTAGTGTTAGTGGAGGCTATGTTCCTACATACAATGTATTTTTCCCTTGCAAGTTGGGGGCATTGTTATGCTTTGGAGTGGGTTCTTCTATTTAAATTTTTTTGTAATGTTCCTTCTCTTCTCACATGTTTTTTGTCTTAATGGTTTTCTTTGCGGGTCTCTGTGTTGGATAACACCCTGGGGTTCTTCCATTTTTAGTTTCCAAAAATATGCCTTCTCTTCTCACATCTTTTCATCTTCATGGTTTTTATTTGCGGTCTTTGTTTTGAGTAACACCCTCGTAAGAGGGCTGTACCAGAAACAGGTCCTCCCTCGTCACCAGTTGCCTTACACAGAGTAGATTATTTTGGTAATGCCCTCAACGTCCTCGGTCAGTACCTTACAACACTTAAACCCCCCACCCCTCCCCTCCCCCAAAATAAAATTACAGGCAGTTTAGGGCCGGCCAACACATTGAAGGCTAGTGTTTAATTTAATTAATTATTCACCAACCCTTTTAATTAAGCACTAGGTACTACTGAGAGAGACACTGGAAAGAGTACCTACTTAATTGAGGTTGAGTTCACTTTAATTAGCCCTAATTAGCCCTAATTCTAGGTACTTTACTTCTCCATTTATGGTAATTACTGATTTTGGGTTTGAGATTTTAATGCGAGAGGTGCTGGTCTGCGGCTGTAATTAAAAGGGGGAAAAAAACACAACAGAAATACCCTATTTACATTTACTGATCAGGGGCCGCACGATGTAGATTTACCATTTGAGATTTACTGATTAGGCCGTTTAACATTTATATACATAATATATATTTACCATTCCCCATTTACTCATTAGAGCCTCCTGGTATGTATATATCTTTTTACCATTTACCATTTTACCTACCAGGGCGGGTGTGATGTATATACTCACCATTTACTAATTACTGATTAGGTGTTTTGATATATACATATATTTATTTATTTATTTACTCTTTACCATTTACTGATTAGCCACCTTGCCGCCCTACGGTCACTCTCTCTCTTGGAGGTGGAATACAGTACCATAGCCTAGCCACCTTTGGAAGAGCCGTGCTACCCGCCACCAACACTTTCGCTTTCCGCCGCCAATCTTTTTCCCTCCCCTTCACTGCCCGCTGCCCCGCCCGCCCTTTCTCCCGCCATCTTGCCCGCCCCCACCCGCCAAACAGCCCGGCCGATCGCTGTCTCTGCTACTCCTGCTGCTTGCTTGCTGGCTGGCTGGCTGGCTGTCGTCGCTGCTGCTACTGGTTTCTTCTTCTTCGCCATCGCTTCGAGGCGTTTCCTTGCTTTGTACCCGCGCCTTCCTCGTTTTTCCTCCTCCTTTTGCTTCTCGAGGCTTCTTCTGCGTGTTGCTGATGATTCACATCACAGATAGCTACTTATCTTCTGATTCAGTTTTCCTATTCTCTTCTCGACTCTCGCTATTATCTAATATTTGTCATCTTCGTTCCTTTCCCTTTCTTCCCTTTGGCGTTTTGTGGTTTTTCTTTTGGTTCTGTTGTTCTTGCCCTGTTTGGAGAATGGACTAAGTTTCGCTTATCGACCGTCGTTGAATTCTCTCCTCCTGGCCTCGAAGAAGAGTGGAGGAACATCGTCTCTGTGTGTTTGTACATTATCTGTGTGTGTGCGCGCGTGTCCACACGATACGCCGAACTTCGACGGCTTGTACGCAGCTCTTTCTTCTGCTTGAGAGGTAAATTGATCCGTTTCTGCTCCTGATTGCATTGGTAGGGTGGGAACCGCAGTTTCGTGAAGGCTTGTCCAGTCGTATTACTACGTGGTGTGTGAAGAAGCTGGACGATTTTTTATTCCGGCCTTCTTTTTTGTTTGTCTCTGGTTGTGGTGGCCTATAACTTGGGAGGTTGTGCTTCTGCGTGCGTGCGTGCGTGCGTGAGTATTTCGTTTCTGTGTCTCTGTCGTTGTCGTATGTGGTTTATAGATCTTCTCAATGTGAGTTTTGTTGTCGTCGTGAAATCGTTGTGCAGGTTGTTGTTTTCTCTTTGTCGTTTGCTGTTTGCCCTATGCGTATTTTGATGACGCTATTCCGGGGGGGGGGTTGGGGCAGGGGTTTTACTTCGGCGTATGTCTTTTACGGCGCGGGCGGCGGGAGTGCGTCTGAGAGCGTATAAGCAAGTTCCAGAAAGGAGTAGACAGTTTCGAGTATTCTTCTACGCTGCTGAATGCCGAGTGATTGTGATCCTGGTGGCTGTATGAATTCTCTCTCTTTCTCTCTCTCATTTTTGTTGTGCGAGCGTTCCATAGATACGTGCAGAATCCAGATTCTTCCTATTTTCAACTCAGACACTGTCGTGCTTCAAGCGCCTGTATAAAGTGTGCTTTCACCATGCAGTTTTTGCGTTTCTGATTGCGGGGGTTTTGGTTTTTCTCTCTTTTTTTCTGTTCTCTTGGTACGCTCCTGCATGCGGACACTTCCAGATAGTACAAGATCCTCATGATATGCTTTCTGGGCTTCCAGCATCTGCTTTGACGTCTGGCATGTTCGTGAGTACGAGCTGCTTGTGGTTTTTTGATTCTAGTGTTTCTACGTGTGTCGTTTGCATAATGCCGTCTTTTTGCGGGACGCTTTGACGAATGCCGCAAGAACTTTCATGCACAGCTATTAACCACCTTCTTTTTGTTTTCCTCCACACTGCATGGAGCAGCTGCTATGGGTTGCAATTTTTAACGTTCTGTTCGGAAAATCACCTCATCCGTACTCCTTTTAGCTTGACGACTACTGCATTGATTAATGTCGTGCCAGCGTAAGGGTTTGTTGTTGCAAGGCGTTCTTCGCTTCTTCAACTTATAGGCCCCTGTAATCTGATTCTTTGCAGGTGAGGAGGCTTTCTAGACCTTGTTTATGCTCATGAATCTGGCAGCTCTTGCGGTTTGAGGATTTGGAGTTGTAAACTGTACCCTGCTGCTCCACCTGATTGCTCTCTCTAGGGCACGGCCATACAGACAGGAAATGATATCTGGGGTCTGAAAAGACTGTAATTCCTTCTGGGGTGACAAGAACGAGCAAACGTGATACTGAACGTAGTCAGCCGTGAGGCACACACCTATGGGTGGAAAGATAGTTGCAGTGGGGGAGGAGATGTCTGTCTCTTCTCCTCCAGCATCCAGTCCTGAGCCTGCATACTCTAACGAGAGGCTGCTCAAAGGGGTGCATCACACAAGCCTCGACACAGATGCACCGGTGGTGGTGGTGGATGGAGGTTTCACAGGCAACGGTGGTATGTCAATGGCTGACTTGAGCAGCATGTATGAAGCAAGCACCCTTGTGGGGGGTCTTGAGGGAATGAGCTTGAACTCTGGGGACGAAAGAGATTCAGCTCCAGAGGGCATTGCAGCGAATCATCAACAGACAAGTGGGGCAGAGCCTTTGGTGAATGGACTGTTTGCCTACACGTCTTCAGAGATGGTCAAAATGGATTATACACCACCTCTCCTGGGGCAGGTTGCTCAATACAACACTTCACAACAACAATCCTTCCGAGGATATGAACCCCAGAGGTTGTCTCATGAACACCAGAGGTCCCAACCACCCACCATTGTTTTGCCGGACCAGATGAGGGCAGAGAAAGAGTTTGGAGTGTTGCCGAGCAGTGAGAGTGATACAGGAGGAGTTCACCATGTGTATGGGCTTCCTGCATATCTTGTTGTCCCTCCGTCGTGTCAGGATGGAAAACAAATGGTCTTAGATCACAATGGGAAGCAAGTGGTCCTGGATCCCAATGCACGGGAATACACTCCTTCCCAATCACTGTGTGCATCTCCTGTTCTACCGCCTGGTGTAATGCATTTGGCTGTCCCAACACCATATCATGTTGATCAAGCACACATTTATCCTCCAGGTGTTGATGTAGGGCAGCCAGCAAGTCGGATGCTGTATGGTCCGGATTACACTGGATGGCCTCTGATGCCTTTTTACTGCAATGGCAGTGCAGTTGGGTATGCTCCTGCTACAGGGCCTCAGTCTCCTGCTACCTGGGAACACCTTGGGATGCATGATCTACTGCAGCATCAGGGCTCCCAAGGTCCGTCAGGGCTTCATGTATCCTCTTCTGCACCAGGGCTTGGGCAATCTGTTCATTCCCGTCCATTGCAGTCCTTTGGTGCCATCCAGCCTTTCATGTCTGTGGGATTTCCTACCATGGCGGCTTCAGGGAACAGCCTCATAGCTCATCCTACAATATCAGGTCGTGAGCATGTGTCTCGAGCTCTTTTGCTGAATGGAGTCCCCATTGATATGGATGAGCTTCAGCTGAAGCGGGAAATGGAGGTGTGGGGTCCTGTCCGTGCCATGGGCATGGAGAGACGCCATGAAGGACTGGTTACAGTACACTTTTATGATTTGAGACATACCAAGGATGCTCTTACGGACATCCAGCAACAACATCTTTGGCATCAACAGCGTATGCAGAGACGGCTGCAGAGGCAGCGCTCTGGTGGTCTCCATCTGCCTGGTGATTCTGGATATGACAGACAAGACAGGGGCAAACATGTAGACAGGGGTGTAGATGATGCTTCAGGGGATCTGGGTATGAAGTCCTCCCGAGGTTTGATTGGTGGCAAAGTAATGTGGGCACAATACACTTCACCTGTTGGTGCTGCTGCAGGTCCTGATGCTCTCAATCAGGGTACTCTAGTGGTGTTCAACTTAGATGCTAATATGTCTTTGGATGACTTGCGGGCTGCATTTGAGAAGTATGGTAAGTGTGTGACATCTCTTTGGTTCTCCTGTTATCAGGTGTATATGGGCTTTCATCTTTGCAGTACATGATGATGAGGACTACTGTACATTATTTCCAGTTAGGTGCATGTATTGTGACTTATTATCAATTTGACAATTGTTGCAACAGACAACTTGCATGGCTTTTGAACTCTGGATTCTGGAACCTTTGAGGGTTGGCTAATGCATTTCCTACAATTGAATCATGTGTGGCTTTTCAGTTATATCAGCTCAGCCAGCACATAAGCCTGCGAGGTTTAACAGGTCAAGGGTTTTGCATGTTTGATGTGGATGTTTAATAACAGGAAATGAGGTACAGGGTATCTGCTCTGATTGGGTATCATTTCTGACATGAATGTCTGTCAATATTGTTGTATGCAGGGACTGTAAAGGAGTTAAGAGAGACCCCTGCCAAGAAGCTCCATAAGTTTGTTGAATTTTATGATGTCCGGGATGCTGCTAGAGCATTGGAAGCCCTTGATGATCAAGAAATTGGAGGCAAGCGGGTGAAGATTGAGTTCAGCAGACCAGGGGGTCAGGCTTATAAGGCACGGGTGCAGGCACAACAAGCTCAAGCCCAATTACAACAAAGTGCTCCACTGTTTGCTGGGTCTAGCAATAGGTCATCCATACCTTGCACTGCAGCAGGTGGAGTTCTGGGGCCCACATATGTGAGCTGGAATGCAGATTCTGCTGAAGGTCCAAGTCAGGGTTTAACAGGCCCACAAACTGGGTCTCCTTATCTATTGTCAGGTTATGGGTCAGTTGCAGGAGGCACACCGATGGCTCCCATGGGAATCGTTCAACCACATCAGTGGAGCAACCCAGCCAGCCAGATGCAGTCACTGTCATACAGACCCTTGCCTGCAGGTCCTCAGAGCCCAGCTGCAGGGTCCCTGTTAATGGGTGTTGAACATAGCCTACCCTTCGGACGAGCTGGAGGGAGCATGATAGGATTGGGGTACAGTGGAGTCACTTCATTGGGAGCAGCAGAGAGTTTGGGCCTTATAACTGACTTTGGTAGGGAAAACAACATTCTTGGTGGTCAACGCAGAGATGGTCTCTCCAGTCGAAGGAAGAGGAATATGTCTGCACACAGTAACAACAGTGGGTTTGGAAAGTTTGAGCTTATGCAGCAAGGCTCAGGTGGGAAGGTGGGTTTCAGAGATTCTTCTGGTACTGGTAAATCAAGTTTGTCTGCGAAGCTTTCATCTCGTGAGTCAGTACCTTTGCAGTATATGTTTGATGAGGGAGAGCTGCAACCTAATGAGTCTCCACGCACAACACTCATGATCAAGAACATCCCTAACAAATACAGGTGGAGTGTCTTCTAAGACTGGAAAACCATAGGATTTAAGCTCTCTTAATGTTATTCTTCTGTGTCATTGTGTAAATGAAGAATGTGGTGTAGCTTCCATATAATTAGAATCTCTTTTTTGCTCAAGGATTGATTGTTTTTCAATCTTTTGTTGTTTCAAGCTCTAGCACTGATTGCTGAGTGGTGGGAATGTAACAGCCAAGCCATGCTGCTTCAGCTATTGGACAGGCATTGCTTACACTGCAACTCAAACCGGAAGGATCCCAAGGAACCTGAGTCAGCATATGACTTTGTATATCTCCCAATTGATTTCAAGTAAGTGAACAGTGCAATGGTGCCAGGTAATGAAAGGGCACATATTCTGTATTTCATTCATGAATATACCTTACTTATCCTAGACAGAGCCAGATTCTGCATGTTAAATCATTCTTGGGGTACCTTGTAATGTTTTTAATCTGGGATTCATTGATGGTTGTAGGAATAGGTGCAATCTGGGATATGCATTTGTGAACTTCACCACTGTAGAGGCCACCAAAAGACTTTACAAAGCCTTTCATGCCCAGCAATGGGAGGCTTTTAATTCCCGTAAAATATGCCAAGTAACATATGCTCGGGTTCAGGTGTGTTCTCATATCGTCTTGCTTGTCAGTTTTCATTGAACATGTGAATTCATTCAATTCTTGAGGTTGCATAGGTCTGTTTTGTCTTCACCTTTGCAGTTGGATGATCTTTTAGGCTGATGGTGTCACCTACTTAACAATACAGGGGCGAGTAGCTCTAGAAGAGCACTTCCGGAACTCACGGTTTGCATGTGATAATGATGAATATCTGCCTCGGTGCTTTTCACCACCACGTCGAGGAAGTACTTCATCTCCCCCAACAACACTGACAGCAGCCCAAGTGGTAGGTCGTACTATGGGTAGTAGTAGTGGTAGTTCCCGTGAGGAACAGCGATCCATGCGGGCAATTCAAAATGCAGATGTGCGGGTCAGAGGAATTGATGATAACACAAAGAGAGTTTCAGCCAATGGAAACAATGGTAATCATGAACAAGAGATGGAACAACCTTCTGGCATGCATGGTAGAGTTTTGGGAGGTGGTCGGTCAAATGGGCCACATCAGCAGCAGCAGCAGAATCGGTGAGATTGTTTGCTTTCCAAAGAGAGTATGAAACTGTATGGGGGAAAAGTGTATGTGAAAGGTATGGGATCTCAGGAGAGGGAGTAAATAATAAGTTGTACACCTGAAATTCATGTCTATAGACTGTGTGTCAAACACACTTGACATTGAAGCTCAACTGCTTACTACTGGGTCTCGTCTTTGTCTCTCTGACTGGTGTTGATTGTTTCTCTTGTTCCTCTCTCTTCTTTTATTTGTATATTGGTGTTGTGGAAGATTGGTGAATTGGGAAAGTTGATCACTGTTTGCAAAATCTGTTGAAGATTTTAGTTTGTTCTGATGAAAGTTGGTCACACACTTAAGTTTCCCAGGTCTGAATTTTTCCGTTTTTCAGAGTGAAAAGTTCTGCATGGCATTCTGAAATGTGTTTTAGACCTTATTGAAGTTTTAGCATGCACTACATTTCAGTAATTTTCTTTCTAGTTAATTGCCTCAAATCAAACATCTAGTTCCTTATTTCCCGAAAACTAAACATGGAATGGGTCTTACTACTACACAAGCAATTGTTACAGAAGTCCCAAGAACTGTTCCTATGTTTTTTAGACTCTGGATTCCCAAATACTGGCTAGAAAGAAGTAAATGACTCTGTTCGTTGCGAGTATTACCATTTTCTTACTGGCTAAAATTTGAAAAACAAAAAAAGGGAAATGAAGTGATTTTGGAATTGAAGAGTAAAAGTTGAAAGCTCTAGATTCTTATATTTGTTTTTCAGAAGGTCGATTAAAAAGATACTTCATATCTGATTTATGCAGCCAGATTTGGCTATATGTTTCCCAAAGTTGATCACCACTTTTTCTACATATCCATAGCTGATTGCCATTAATTTGACTATGTGAAAATATTCATAAAAAATATCAATTAGAAATTGGCAACATTCAAACAAAAAATGCTCTATAAAGTGCTCAAAAGTAAGTCACTATTCACATTAAGGATATGTGTTGATCATGGGCAAAATGGGATTTGTCACGTAACAATGGGTGTGTCACACTATGGCCTTGCCATTTGCATTAAAAAGTATCTTAAAGCAAAAGAAGAATTATGGAAACTCAAATATTTCAAATGTGCAAAAGTATAATCTTCAAACTATCCTTGAAAAGTAACCAAAATCTTTTAAGATATTAGAACTCTAATTAATTTCAAGTTTCAACGCAAATCAAAATATCATCTTTCAAAATTCCTCATACATAAGTAGACTTATTGCTTAGGGGTCAAAATCCCTTAAACTATTCTACTTTATGATGAATCTAAACACAATATCCTTACTATGGTAGGCAAGGCCAATAAAGGTCTTGTTCTATTATGGCACATACCAACCAGGAACAATATAAATACTAGAGCAAATGTCCCCCAAAAATGGATTCACAACATTAGGTGAATTTGGTTAAAATAAGAACATGGTTAAAATGAGAAGATGGAGAATGGGATCCTGATAAAGTGATTTTGCCCCTTTTATATATTAAGTTCAAAGGTAAAATACAAAATGTTTCATGAAGTTCCCTAAAATTAGGACTTGCATTGTGATGTAAAAACACCTAATGAACGGTTCCTCAACAAAAAAAGTTACATGACCAAGCATTGATTAGATTATGTTTCACAATTTGTGCCCTTGCCATTATTAACCTAGGTTAAAAAATCAATTTTGAAAATATAACTTTCATGAACTCAATGAAAAGGTTCAGCATGCACTTATAATGGATATGTAGACCAACAAGTGGGTATAGGATCGAAATTATATATGTTTATTATATAGTTATGAAATTTAATGTTCTTGTTTGTACAAATATTTTTTCATTTAAAAATTTTTCTATGTGTAACTATTATGTTACACTATTCTTTTACTATGTATTTCACACAATCATAAATTTTATCAAAAGTTTTGAAAATTAAAATTTTAAATCTTTTCACAATTCTATTCCATAAAATTTTGCATTCATATAATAACTTGTTTTCATAAAGTGAAGGTATCTTCAATGGTCACAATTTATTCACTTATATATATATTAATAAAAAAATAATTTAAAACATTCTTAAAATTTATATATCACATGACTTTCAATGTGATTTAACATGTGTATTAATGTGAAAAAGACTTTTCACATAATTTTTCACATGACTTATCAAATATGAATCAATACATATTAATTCAAACTATGATCAAACCATAATTAAATGATGAAATCCAATCACTAAATAAATTACTAAATTGAACCTTAAAGTAATTACATAAATAATAATCAAGTTATAAATAAATTATTTTTCTTTGTGGGGCTAGAAAGGGGAAAAGATATTTTTTGTTTTTTTGTGTGTTCCCAATGTGTTTGCATTATGCTCCCATCATGTTCCCATGAGGTTTTCAAGACATTCCCAATGCCACTTCAATTTTATCCCATATGGTTTACCCAAAGTTCAACCTTCATGTATATAAATTGAAAAGGTGAGTACATCTGTTTCTAGTTTGCAATAGGTGGTCCTAAAAGGTGCTTCTACTATGGAGTGCCCAATGTTCCAAAAAAATTGGTGTTGGGCCAATGAATGTGGCTCTTTCAAAAATAAAAATAAAAATGTAGGCATGTAAAAACTAATTAATATGAATCATAGTTAAGTAGATAGGGAATGGTATGGTGAAATTTCTATTGAGGTAGGTAAGTAGGTAAGGCACTTCATGAGTACTAAGTAGATAAATTCATGCAGATTGTTAGTAAGTAGCTAACCACCATGCTTCACTAAAAGACAACAGTACCATGAAAAAATGTTTCTTGTTCACAATCCATTCATTCTAAATGATGTGCTGGTTCAGTCTCCCCCCTCCAAATATGGATAATGAGATGGAATGGAAAGTGTATTGCTCTGAGTCTCCCTTACATGCACAGAACTACACACTGAAAGCAAACCTCAGAAACCTGGTCCCCTCCTACTTTCACAAACCAGCAATGTTGCAACTCTAATGCAGTACAACTTTGGGCGGTAGTTTGGATCTACCTGGTTTTTATGGTAGAGCACAAAACGCCAACAAAAAATTCATGAAAGAACTGGCAAGGAATCTATAGTTTTATAAAAATTTATTGCACTAGTTCTTTGACAATTTTCATGAAAGAATTGACAAAGAACCGATAGTTAAGTTATTTCAGTTGTTCATTGATTTATGAGAATTGTTGTTATGTAACAGAACTGGTTCTTTGATTTTTTTTGAGAAACATGATTATATATTACAACCAATTCTTGGATTTTTGAGCATGATGATTTCAAATTTAAAGAAGCGAAACTGGAATTGACATGGGTTTGGTGTCATTTCTAACACCCAGCCAACACTAGCAAGGACGCTGGCACTGGACTTGCTACCATTTGAAGTCCAAGAAAAATGATTAATGACTGAAAGTCATTCTCTTGTGAATGAAAAATGAATTTCATCCAATGAACAGAGTGTGCATAATGGTTAATGAACCCGTGAATGTTTGAAGTTGCTGATCATGATGATAAGTCCTTCAATTTGAGACTGCCCTCACCAGTGTTTTTTTGGGTGCAAAACTCACCAAAATGTGAAAAACAAAAATGGAATGGGAATAGGAATAGTCTGTTGCAACATCCGTGTTTTATCTGAAAAAATTGTCCAACTTCCTTGGCAACAAAAATACCGCGTTTCTACTCCGATTTTAATTAATTTGGTAGTATTCTTTAAACTAGTATTTTTACTTAGCTAGTGATGACAAAATCAAAAAAATTGAAAAAAAAAAAAAAAGATCACTGGCCTCACCTGAAGCAAAAGGTCCTTCCCACTCCTAAATTATGGGGATAATAAAATCATTTAAAAAATAATCTTTACTTTGAACCGGATTTGGTCCTCACTGTACTCACTGGTCCTCCCTTTTTAATTATCCATAAAGTCCATCATAGTGAGAACACTCCTCAAAGCACTGCCCGATTTTTTCCTTTGTATTTTTAGGTCCCTTCCGTACGTAAAGAAACCTGTTTTCATCAAGGGGGATCTTCCGCAGTGGAAGGTACCAGCCAGGCTGTACTGGGATCTTCCATCCAGCAGAGGGTACTGGCCAGCCTGTCGATTTATTTATTTATTTTAATTTTTTTTTTGCATTCATTTTGCATTCATTTTCTCTTTCTTTATCTTCTATTTGTCTTTTATTTTCTCGTTTCTTTATCTTTATTTATTTATTTCATGTGAGACACATGTGCAATGCACACGAGAGAAGGTAAATGAAGAAAGAGACCTGTGATGACCGGGAAATGAAGATGTGGTGCCTTGCAACAATGAAAAGCTTACAGGGGGTTACATAGGGCTTAATTAAGGGTTTACTTAAAGATTTTCTTAGGATTATCAAGGGGTCTATTTAGAAGGGGTCGATTCAGGTTTGGTGATACCTAAAAATTATTTTTAAAATTACATAAAATCTACCTAATTTTTTTTAAAAAGGACTACTTAAGGACTACTTAAAGACCACCTATTACAAAAACAAGGTGGCTTTGGAAATTTCTCTTAGAGCTATACATATGACCTTGGAGTGTGACTCAATCCATAATATTCCCTCATGTCACACAAATTCATGTAACATTCTGAGCAGGCTCTTACACTTTTGTAAGGGCCCATCAATTTTCCTTCTTACAATGAGTAGGATCTTGGCCACTAGATATGGAAAAAATCTTTGAGAGGACATTATGCTTGTTAAGGCCCTTGGATGTCAACAAATAAATGAGTAAATAAGGAAAAAACACCAAGCAAGGGACCAAGAGAAGGAAAATGAAAGGATCAAAGTCCAAACAAAAAATCACACTTGAAAGTGCATAACTCAAAATGGGGAGCCCAGACAAGAAAAAACTCAAAACCTAAGACCTAAACTCATCACCAATAGCATGAAACAAATCGTGCAAGGAGATGGGTGAGAAACCTGGAAGGACACCAAGCCAGCCTAGAAGAGGCCTCTCTTGTTGCCACAACTGCTCGACACAAGATAGTGATCACCTAAACTCTTTTGAGAGCCATTGACTCTTTTTGTTTGTAAAATGAACATATAATTGAAAAAGGAGGACCACCGCAACTTTTCATTGATCATACCATGTTGACACAATGACAAGAAAATTGTTCGCTTGTTAATGTAAATATCCAAATATCTCTATTGTTAGAGGGATGAAATCATTCTTGAGTGTCGGTCGTAATATGACACAATCTTTGATTAAGCTGCAATGGTTGTAATCAATTCTCAGGGAAAAAATAAAACAAGATTAAATCAACAATGATTACATCTGCCAAAGTGTGAATATTATCTATTTTAAGCATAGTATTCGATCGTCATCATGGTGTCTAAAAAATGTCTAAAAAAATGGCATCAAGATGGGACTGTTACTAGATTTTGGCACTTGTCCTCAGTTGTCACGTTGGGTGGGCACCTTATTCTAATAAGGCCCCTTATTCTAGTCTTGATGCAAAGATTGATGAGTGGTTTAGAACACGAGGGAACCACATAGCAAAAAGACATTACAAGTTACCACATGAACAAATTCAGTTATGAGCAAAACATTCTCCATTTTCATAAGGGTTTAAACAATTTGAGCTCTATCTTGTTGCACACTACCAATGACCATCAACTATTTTCTTTTTGTTGTATTTTTTCATATGGTTTTCAATAATTCATTATTATTTACACAAATGTCAAATTTGATTTAAATCAATAATGAAAGACGCATGTTAACAGGTTGGTCGATAGAAAAAAAAGAGTGAGATAGTTAAAAAATGGAAATAGTCATTAAGAAAGGTGGGAAATAATCATTAAAAGAGTTAATAAGAAAAAGAAGTAGTTATTATTTTAAAATGAAATAATTAGGTTTGAAAATGAGATATTTATTTTTGAAATTGTCTTTGGAATGGCCCAAGACCATTTGAAGGATCCCCTATATACCAGTTTCAATTACTTGTTATTTTTATTAGTTTCAGTTAACTGTCATTAGAATTAATATTCTTGTGTTTTTTGGATCACCTTTGGGTTTATTTTTGGTGTTGAGTTTCGCTATTTCAAGAAATTATTTTTGAGAAAGTTTCAGAAAATCATTTTCCCCATTTAAAAATGTTTTTTCTCCACTAAAAATTGCCATTTAAAAATTAAAAAAAACACCCAGAGTCACCATTGTAGATTAGGCAGTAGTGTTTTGTTCATCCTGGTGACCTCAAAAAACGGAACAGGAATATTTTGTTGCAAATTCTCTCTGTTTTTTCAATGAACAAATCGTCAACTCTTTGTGGCAAAAGCAAAAAAAAGGGCTGGATGGCAGTTGGGGTTTCGCCATATTTTGGTTGAGTTTTTAGTTAGGGTGCAAAATTTCACCAGTTTTTCATCATTTGGACGTTTTAAAAATGTTGCTAGTTAATGTTAAATCGACATATTAATAATGTAATTTTTTGGGGACAAATTTTGTTGTTTTTAAATTTGGAAAATTTGGAAATTTTGAGGGAAATGTGTTTTTTAAAGGAAAATCGAACTAATTTTGCTATTTAAAAAAAATTGCCAAATTTTTGACGTCACAAAATTGAAAAAAGAAAAAGAGAGAGAGAGAGAGAGAAAAACGCCCCTTCCACTTTTGATTGTTCTTTCCAGACAAATGTTTTCATTTTATTGACCTAAAATCTGGAAATTTTATGTTCCTCTAGTGTAAATGTGACTAATATTTCTTTTTTTGGAAAAAAAACCAAATGATGGATATCACAAAAATTGGAGGAAAAAAAAGCCAAAAAACCCCCGGATCCTACATCAGACCCATATATATAGGTATATACCCAGAGATCGAAACAGTTCCACTAAGATTCGCATCAGAAAATAGGAACGTATTATACAGTACTCCAGGTATCATACGGAGTTACGTATACGATCGTGGAGTTTTGAAGTCCGTAGAAACTTATCATCCAACGGCCCACAACTGATCATGGGTTGCGTGTTTCTTACGCAGGACCCCATGGGAAGGACTAAGGAGGTCCTCGCTTTCACCGAGTCTTCTTCGTTCGTCGGTAATTACATTCGTTTGCTGCCGTTGCTCGCGAGCGTCTTCTTTGTGCACGCTTCGCATCGCTCTCCGTCTCTCCTTTCTGGCACAAAAGTTTCTCCCCTTTATGCATCGTCTCCTCCATTAGAAGTCGTGTCTTCTTCACACTTCTGCTTTTCCTCTCAAGTTCTGGTGCTCACGGTTTATAACACTGTTCTTTTTTGTTCTCTCAAGCCCTGCTGCTGCTAGGGTTGTAGGTGAAACTTTTGTTGTTTGAAATCCTCTCTCTGTCTCCGTGTTCCTTGTTTTGAAGATCACAAGTTTTTTTGCTCTCGCTTTCTTCTCGTGTAAAGCCTTGTTGATTTCATAGGGTTTCAACTACCATTAGCGTTCTTGTAGTTTTGCGGAGTTTTCTTTCTTGCCTTTCCTCCTTTCTCTGGTTGATCAAATAAAATAAAGTAGTAATAAGCCAGCAGCCATCTCCGTAGTCTTGATTGATTCCAGTCATCAGCATACGTTCAAATATTCGGAGGGCGGCAGCTCCTCCTTCTCCTGGGAGCTAGCTGATCATCAAGGAGACGGCTAGTACAGTAGTACAGGGTGCAAGCCACAGTCAACAAGTGAAGGGTTGTCATCTGTTAAGAATACCGCCTTACAGATGGAATAGATGTACTGCAGGTATGCACCTGAGGAGGATCTTGGAGTGAGTGAGCTTCATTTGTCTCCAGCGATTTTAAGTTCCGATGGATCTATTCGTGGCACAAACAAAACGATTGTTCGTGCCACGGATAGATCCATCCGAACTTAAAAATGGAGAGGGGATTGCACAACGGGTTCAAACACATTTACTTGTATTTGGCTGAATTGGGGACGGTGGCCGGGTGGAAAAAGATGTGGTACAATTGCAAAGGTGAGTATCAGCACATACATCTCGTTCTTTCTTTTGCTGTGCTGCACATGCCCTCTCTAGTACATCTTAGAGCATCTCTACCAGTGCTGAGAATGTGGCCCTACACTGGAAATCTTGGATGAGGTGCAGCAGTCATATCCAGTAGACGCACTGCAAGACTCCTGCGACCCTGGAAGAATGCACAACTTCAAGGGTCTTGGAGGAGCCCCGGAAGAGCCTAATAAATATAGTCAAATCGCGTTATTGACAGCTTCCTATTTCTGATTGGCTAGATACTCTGGTTGGTCCAGGCGAGTTGCTAGTATCAGTCTCCCACCTATTTGCAGTCCCAAATGTTATGGGTGGGGTTGGAAAAAAGTAAATAATTAAAACTTGGATGTGAGAAATATTTTTGCAGGCTCACATACTGAGCACTACCAGGGATGCTCTTAGAGCAGCTCTATCTGTGCTCAACATCTGGCCCTTCAAAAGAAATTTGGGCCAAGGAAAGTCAAAACATCCTGGATTGGCTCATTAAAATGGTTTTGGCCTTGCATTTTTGCACATGATGCTGAGGCTGGTAAAAGGCACCACAAACCCTAACACCTCTTATTGATTGGCTATATAGTTTGATTTGTCTAGGTGGGTTGCTATTAGTAGTCTCCCACCTATTTGCAATCTCAGTTATAGTTTTATGGGTGGGGTTGGAGAAAAGTAAATTACTAAACTTGGATGTGAGAAATATTTTTGCAGGGTCACATAGTGAGCATCACTGGAGATGCTTAAGTCATACCATGATTTCTTTTAGCTGGGCCAGGTTTGCTCAATGATGTGCATGGATCCAAAGGCAACTGCAGGTTTTGCAAAGTCATCTTGATTGATGGTGACACAGATGATGTAAAAAGGCTCAAATAGTTCTGAGTTGTGTAGCTCAGTTTGAATGCAAGAGGATGCTGTCCTTTGCACTCAACTTACTTACACTGACTACTTGAACCAGTTCAACACCACATAGCTTTTGGTGCTAGCAGGTGTTTGGAAGGTGAAGAGATTTGTGTGGAAATCCTGTAATCTCTTGCAGGAACATCAGGCAAAATTCTTGAAAAAATGAGTGGCTTGTCAAACCAATGTATCAATACAGATGCAAACCTACAAGGAACCCATCAAGATGGCTGCATGTTAAAGACTGCAAAAACGTTTTCGATAATTTGATGGGTACAAAACACAAAGACTTCTGTGACACAGGGCAATATGTCACCCAACTTAGTTCTGAAGTCTGAATTCTCCTTTTGCACCACTCCAATTTCCACCTGATTTTGTGTTTTATGTCTTCTAACACCCTGAAATTACTTGCCCTTGGTAAATGGAAGATAAGGCCTTCTCTAGTTTCCATCATCAGGTATTTCACCTGGATACACAGATAAGTGTTATTCTGTCATAACTCATAACCAGTGTCTTTCTGGTTCCTGGTTTCGGAAGAGACCCTTTTGATTGTTGTTCCAGCCTTTTTCTATTTGTCATGAAACCTCATGTGCGACACGGAGCTGGGCTCTTCTCATCTCATCTTAAACCATTGGTTTTAGTGTTTTTCCTCAAAAATGAAACCTAAACCTGGCTTTGGAGAAAAACTTGGAGAAGTTCCACCTATATCAGAGATTGCATAGAATCGGTATTTATACAACCAATCGAAAGTTGGCACTTAACTCATTTGTTTTGAAGAAGTATAAACTTGCCATTTTTGGTTCTGATTTCAGAGAACCTATGGTCCCCATTTGAGACTGGGAACTGGCAAGCATTGGTCCCTATCCTTTGTGAAGCCTGGTGCCAAAGAAAATATGAATCCATTGGTATTGAATGGGAAGCAACAGTGCTGCTGCTACACAGGTAGAATTTTGTACAGTTCAATCCCTCTCTGTTGAGAACCCTACAGGGTGCCCAGTGGGTTGAAGGGGGTTTTCCTTTCACCTTGTTAGAAGCATATACTTTTGAAAAAACATGTATATGTGGAATCCCATTAGAAGTCAATATTTGGCTATATGTATATACATGGTGCGTGTTGAACGTCATGTGACATGACAAAGAAATTGGCCAGAATTTTGCACACATGCACTGGAAGCCAAGTTCTTGTACCTTTGAAAGAGCGGGGCATCCTGCAAAACAACGAGTTGTTGGCATTGACAGATGTGTTCAGTCAGAAGTCTTGATTGCATAGTGCAGATGTACATGGAGGCCAACCATGAATGAATGCTCTAGAAAACATCAACACTGCTGCTATGAGAACAACTTCTTCTAATGACAGATCTGAGTTTGACGAAATTGCCCAAAATTGACAAAAATTGCACTGAAGAAATAGTGACTTCGTTTACACCACAAGTCACTTAGAAGTGAAAGAACAAGGTCAGGTAAGATCCTAAACTCTTATGCTTTGATTGACATTGTCATTTGATTGTTCAATCCTTCTTTGCAAAACTTGTCCTTGTTCTTCACTTGTGATGGTTTTGAACAAACTAGTGAGCAAACCTTGTTGCAATTTTTTTATCCCCATGTTCCACTATCAAACGCATATACATCAAAACAAAGCTACAGCACAAACATTTATCCTTCACATGAATGGCCTTAACCTCAAAGTGTGTTGTGCAAATGAACCCTTGCAAAAATACTAAAGTTCAGAAATTTCAAAAAATCAAAGAACTTGCATGTAGGCCACTAAGCACAATGAAGCACGAATCTATATTTTTGGTATACCCTTGATATTGATACCATAGGTACTACACATATATGATTTTTCATCATTGCTGAATATTTTTATATTACAATAATATCAGGTCAAGATTCAATAAATTAACATTTTTGAAAAAGAGAGTCAAAATTTTAAAATAAAATAATTAGCAGACATCTGAAAGCCAAAACCACGTAAGTTATTAGGATAACAATTTAGATAACATCTGAAATTCACTTTTTTGTGTGGGGACCCTCTCACAATAGAATTTCGTGTTCCAAGCCTCACATGGGAGGTCTTGCATAATATTCCTCTTGTGTGGAAGAGGGGTGTTTTCTTTGGTGCCAAATGCTCATCATCAACCTCAATCAATTACAACCCTACAACAAATTGAGCTCCTTAGTTGATAAGGTAGGGTTCACCGTACCCATTGAGCTCTTTAGTTGGTGTTGTTAGTTATTGTTTTGGTTGTGTGTAGGCTAGGCCTTCTTGTTGAAACATTATGTCTCAGAACTCTTGAACAACCTATTTTAATTTTGTCAAAAAAATAAAGTTCAAAATAGAAAATAGAAAAATTAAGTGATTTTGGAAGGTTTCAATAGTTAGAAATGAGAATATATATATGAAAACTCATTAGCCTTTTATGTTTTTTTAAAACAAGTACCCATAAATGTAGAAGGTTGATTAAAGATTTGAATTTCATATATTCGTGTTTATGGTTTATAACTAGATTTAGAAAAATCTTCCAAATGGCCAATTTTTTTCACTACATCTTTTTATGGATGGATTTCATTGCCTTGGGTGAGCCAGCACCTACACTGCTACCATGGTAAAAAATTTTAAACCCAAATTTTGTTGAGTTACTTTTAAATGTTATAAATAATCTCATTCCTAGACTAAATCGGAGTCTTTGAATCCAAATTTAACATTTGATTATTAACTCTAATAGACCTTATACAACAACTAAGGTGAACTGACACCCAAAGTGATACATTCACTTTCTTGAGTAAGGGCTCTTAATGACGAAATTAAACCCAAGAAATATTAAATTGGGACTTACAAATTTTTATGTACTTTAATTTGTTGGCAATAAATCAATGAGACAATAAAAGTGATATAAACATAAATTTAAAACAAGCTCTCCACCCAACCTAACTTAGGATCATACAAATTGTTACAGACTCTTATAATCGACCTTTTAAGTTCTAGCCTACTCCTAATAAGAAGAAGAGATGAACATCTCACATGCAAATGTTATGTCCACCTAATTAAGGCGAACATCACATGTAATGAATCACTTAATCTTATTTCAAGCATCTCATAGTTCAAAAAAATTAAGTGCATGAACCAAAAATATCTGAAATAAAAGTAAATTGATAGAATGTTAAACAACCAACATAATCATGGGATATTAATAAATAGTATTTAAAACCAGTATAAATCAAGTCCATTATTTTTGACCATGGTAGCCGTGTGGGTGCTAGTTCAACCAAGGCCATACTCAAGAATGTCAAGGTACCAGCGTAGGTGCTGCTTCATCCTGGCCATCGCCACTTAGGCTACGTGAAAAAAATTCCTTAAAAAAAAAACACATTGCTCTGGAGGCTAGATTACGATTGGCCCAGAACTGGCCAACACTGGTCTCCGAGTGGATAGGGCGGATAATTCCGTTCTGGAATTCGCGTTTACACGGCGACTCTGGGACGTCCGACTGCTCTGGTTGCCCGTAATACGCGGAAACAGGACGTGGTTCAGTGTGAGGCTCATGCGCCCACTGCCACGAACAAATCTCGCGACGGAAGCGCGCAAGACACGCACACGACGGAGACGCGAAAGGGAGCGCGCGAGAGCGAGCCAGCGGACTTCGAAGCGAGCTCGCGATGGCGAGCGGGGCGTCGTTCTGGTCTGCTGAGGCGGCAGGTGCAGCAGGGGCAGGAGTAGGAGCAAGTGCAGGAGCGGGGTTCGGAGCAGCGGTAGGACAGAGCGCGAGCGGGAGGAGACGAGGAGGGGGAAGAGTAAGACCTGCCAGTCAGCAGCAGCAGCAGCAGCAGCGGAGCGGGGACGCCTGGGGGGGTGGAGCGCCTCAGCGCGTAGCAGTCGGGTCGGGAGCAGCAAGCCGAGCAGCGCCTGCTCCCGGTTGGGTTTGGAGTGGGACGACGCAGAGTAGCAGCAGCGTGCAGGTGCAAGGAGGATTGAATTCCGAGTTCTGTGGACGCAGGTCTACTCGATTAGTCTCCAAGTTTCACCATGGACGGCAGAAGCTCTTTCTCGGGAAGCATAGTCCCGAGGCGGACATGGCCGCGCAGGAGATTCTGCTAGCGCCGTCGGCAAGGAGCACCTCTGCGTTGCTGGATAAGTGGTCGCACCAGCTAGTCGGACTAGAGGATTTCTCTTATCTTCTGCGGGAGCTAGGGAACCGAGGGGAGTGGGAGAGAGCGTTACAGAGCTACGAGTGGATGGTGCGACAGGAGCAGATTCGAAGTGAGTGGAGTAAGCTGGCGAGCATCATGATAAGCACGCTGGGACGACTGGGCAAAGTGGAGATTGCGCAAGAGGTTTTTCTTAGGTCGCAGAAGGCAGGGTTTGGAAACAACGTCTACGCTTACTCCGCTTTGGTCAGTGCGTATGGTCGCAGCGGCAGATGTAGTGAGGCTTTGAAGGTTTTCCAGTCCATGAAGAAAGCCGGTTGCAAACCTAACCTCATTACCTACAATACCATCATTGACGCCTGTGGCAAAGGGGGAGTAGACTTGAAGAAAGCCCTAGAGATATTTGACGAGATGCAGAGGGAAGGTGTGGAGCCGGATAGGATCACTTTCAACTCGCTCATTGCTGTGTGCAGCCGGGGGAGTCTCTGGGAGGAGTCACAAAAAGTATTCTTGGAAATGCAGCGGCGCGGAATTGAACAGGACATTTTCACTTACAACACCCTCATTGATGCAGTTTGCAAAGGAGGGCAGATGGATCTGGCTGCAAACATCATGGTGTCAATGCAGCACAAGTCAATTACACCCAATGTCGTTACCTACAGCACCATGATTGATGGGTATGGGAAACTTGGTTGTTTTGAGGAAGCAATAAGCTTGTATCATCAGATGAAGGATGCAGGCATACGGCCTGATCGTGTTTCATACAACACACTTGTAGACATCTATGCAAAGCTAGGTAGGTTTGAGGAGGCATTGAGTACATGCAAGGACATGGAAAGAGCTGGATTGAAGGCAGACGTGGTCACCTATAATGCACTCATTGATGCATATGGCAAACAGGGGAAGCATGAGGATGCAGCAAGTCTCTTTGCAAAGATGAAGGGGGAGGGCCTTGTTCCTAATGTGCTCACATACTCAGCCATAATCAATGCATATTCTAAGGGTGGCATGCATCAGGAGGCAAAGCAGGTTTTTGAGGAGTTCAAGAGCCTTGGACTCAAGCCTGATGTGGTTCTCTACAGTGCACTGGTCGACTCTTATTGCAAGTGTGGCCTTGTGGATGATGCAGTGGAGATGCTGCAGGAGATGATGCAGGCTGGTATACAGCCAAATATTGTGACTTATAACTCACTCATTGATGCTTATGGTCGAAACAATCAGGTACTTACTTTTCTGTTGAATGCTGCAAGAATTGCTCATTCAGACCTATGCAGAGGGGCACATTCGTGAGGGCCCATTTCACCATTCAGAGTCTGATCAAAGATCGTGCTTGGCATGTGTGGCTCTTGGTTGGTCATGCAGGGGGATACTCCAGAGTTTTTGAGGGAGAGCACTATCAATCCTGCCATCTTAAAAAATGTGAAGGATGGTCCTCTGGTGCCAGAGTCCATGAACAAAGTTCAGCACCTGCAAGACAATAGTGGAGACCATGTGAACATACTGGCAGCTGTCAGTGTCTTCCATGAAATGCAGCAGTTTGGTCTAAAACCAAATGTAGTGACGTTTTCTGCCATCCTTAATGCTTGCAGGTGAGTGGTTGTCTTCATTCTTCATGTAATGTCCTTAATTGCCCTGTGCCTCACATGTTCTTATTGAAATGCATGTGTACAACAAAAAGCTCATTTTGGGCTACAGGTGTGGCATATAATGGGTCAGGGTTGGAAGAGAGCAGGTGACTTTGAACAGTCAATATTTCAGGAGGTCTGTAGTGCTTATTGTCCAAGTTCTGTGCCCAAATTGTAGACTGTTGGTTTTACTGTAAGTCAGAGCACTGCATTCTACTGTTCATTGAAGACCATGAATGGCAGTGAGGCAAAGTGGCCACTCACATTGACTTGCCTTTGGACTGCAGTCGGTGTGCCTCATTGCAGGAGGCATCAGTTTTATTGGAGGAAATGCGTCTGTTTGATAGTCGAGTGTATGGTGTGGCCCATGGTTTGCTGATGGGATCCCGGCAACATGTATGGGGAGAGGCTGAAGGACTGTTTGATGAGATAGCCCGCATGGATTATGCAACAGGGGCTGCCTTCTACAATGCACTCACTGATGTGCTGTGGCACTTTGGCCAGGTGTGGACCATACCTTCTGTTCAATTCTCTGATGCACAAATGACTAATCTGTTCCATTTGGCTTCAAATGTAGCATTCTTTTCTCCTTTGGTGAGACTGGGGCACAGAAGTTTCTATAGCAATTTTGTTGTGTTTATGCACTGTAGAGGGAAGGAGCTCAAAAGGTTGTGGTGGCTGCCCAACGCCGGCAAGTGTGGGATAACCCCTTCTGGCTCTCAGAGCAGCAGTATTCTCTGGATCTGCATCTGATGTCTGTAGGTGCAGCACAGGCCATGATTCATGTTTGGCTTCTTGATCTCAGAGCCTTGTTGTGGGAAGGCCATGACCTGCCCCATGTTCTCAGGTACATCATATCCTGTAATCTCCTTGAGGGTTCATGGCATGTAACTAGCAACCAGAGGAGGTCAGGTGCATGACTAGTGATTCAACTACAGCCTTGTGATATTGGGTTGTGGGTGGTGGAAACAGCATTTTGACAGGTTGGGGCAAGCACAGTAAGGTGGCAGGAGACAGCACTCTCAAGCGGGCGGTGGAATCACATATGCTGGAGATTGGGGCTCCATTTCATGTGGGAAAGTACAATGAAGGGAGATTTGTTTGTGCTGGCCATGTAGTCCGTGCTTGGCTTCAAGATCCCAGAACCTTAGACCTCCTTATTCTTCGTGACATAGTCTTCCCCTCAGATTTTCCTTCTCAAAGAGTACGACAACCTGAGATACGAGTCTTATCATTTAAGGAACTCCATATGGGAGATAGTCCTGGGTAGCTAGCTAGCACACTCCTATTTCCATTGGCAGGGGCAATGCCCCATACTCGGGCCTTTCCTCCATGGAATTCATGGCTGCAAGTCAAAGCTGCAGGCATGCCAAGATGTGGGGAGAGGATTGTGGCTTTGGCAGTTCCTCTATAATGCAGGTCCAAGGCCTTCCACAAGTTGGAAAGAAGAATTTTGGTCAGTCTCCCAGGGACAAAGGATTTATTAGAGATGTACCTTCACTCAGATGTGTTGGTGAAAGAAAGCATACTTACAAAATTCTAGCACAGTGGTGAATGTAAACATATGAGGAACTTTGGTTGGATGGCTTCAAGATGGTGCCATTTTTCATGAGAATTTTTTGTTTTCAAGACTGGTCAAGCAGGTTCTGTTTTATTGGAAATAGTTGCTCAACAATGGACCAAAGCCCTGAAAGCTTTTGTTTACCTCTACCTAGATTCCAACTCAAGCAACAGTTCTCTGCTCGTTTATCAATGTCTTGCATAGGTTTTGCATCAGTTTGGAATATTCTTTAGGATTTGCAGACTCCTATTTGACCAGGCAACTGCACAAGTCTTCTGATTTTTGCCAAACTTTCTGAAATTACTTTGTTTTCTCGATTTTTGCATGTCATTTCAATTTGGGGTTGCTCCTTCTTATCAGTTGTTAGATACTGCAGCTCTTGCCTGCCGCCTTCAGAACAGACCAGGAGCCTTTTCTTGAAGAGGCAGCAGGTAAACTCAGATCCTGGATTTATTTCTACTCCTGGTCCATCAGCCTCCTTAGATTGAAAAAAAAAGTTTGATGGGTTTAACATACTTCTAGAGCAACAGAGAAACTTGTTGCAGAGGTTTTGGAGTTTTCATTGAGCAGTTTCTTGTCGATCTGATGAGAGCAGCGATCAGCAACATTGAGGCCTTCCTTCTTGCACACAGGTACTCAGTCATCTTTGGGTAGGCTTTAGACAGAACGATTGGCCAAACTAGTTGATGTATAGTTTATGACAACACATGTTTTAATTAAGTCTCATTCAAATGAAAATATTGCATGCATCTTGAATTGAATTCAAATACATTGATTAAAGTTAAAATTCGATTCAATTGAAAAATAAATTGAATGCAAATTGATAAAGAAGGTATTGAAAATGAGCTTGTGAAAATGGTGTTGGAAAATTTTTAATTAAAATTAAAAAAGCACAATTTTGAAAAACCACTTTTACATGCCTCTTCACTTGGGAATGGACTAAAGAGATTCCGAGCTGGAATTTACTAGGATGACCCTATGGTCGGACAACCTAGACCAGCTCACACATGAATCATGGTCACTGGAATTAGCTCTAACAGGGCTTACTAAAGAAGGTTAAGGTACCAGTGTAAACGTGCTAGTTCACCCTGGGCGAACCTGGAGACCAGAAAATAGCTCACAGTGTAAATAGGATCCTGCGACAAGATTTCAGAATCAGGTCCTCGTTTACGAGGCAACGTGGCTGCTCTTGTCTCCACAAAAACTCCCTAAGAAGCTGCGAAGCCAGGCGCATTAGCCGCTTTACCGCTTGAATTTTCGCCTTTTTTTTCTCGTGATTTTGCTGGTGGAAGTAAAGCTTGTGTGTTAGTGTAGGATCGAAGGTTTTGCGGTAGATTTTCCTCTTTAAAAATAAATACAATTCGGGTGTTTTCTTTGGTTCTTTTTAAGAGTCTCAAACAGCTGTGCTCCATGCTTTTGTTGTTGTAGTTGTTTGCTGTTGTTTTTTTGTTGGTGTTAACTGTTATTCCAGGTTCTGCTGCTGCGGATTTGGTGGAGGCGCTTACCACAAGCAGATTTTGATGCTTCAGAACAGCTCTGCCGCAGATCCTCTTCAGTTCTTCTCGGCTTTTTACGCGCGTTGGTTTGTTCTACTCGCGGGTGATGCGCCTCTCTCTATGTTTGTTTCTCGACTTTCTTATTTCGTCTTCTTCACGCACTCGTCGTACGCTCTTGTTCCTTCTTTTTCTCGAGTTTTATTGCACAAGGAAGGACGATGTTATCTTGAAATATTCCCTCTTTTGCTTTTAGGCGTTGTCTAGTTCTTGCTAGCACAGTTTTTCGTATCCACACTCGTCGTCGTAGCAATCTTTTTGGCGAAAGGTGTTTCCCTCTTGCGTCGGCGCTAGCAGCCATCTGCCATAGTCTTGTAGTCATCTCAAGCGGTAGATGAGTGTAACGTGTCCGTGAAGTTTGGAAACTTACGTCATGGATGTAGAAAGTGGAGACAGTTCCTCCTAATTCTGTTTCTGTTCAAGTACTGCAGATCTCTCGTCTAGGGTCCTGGTTCTGCTGGAGAAGATGCAAGATCAAAGTCTTTGTGGAGACATAATTGAATGATCAGGATGCGAGTTCTGTCCATGTTTCATGAAAACCTCTACTAGACCTTGAAATAGAAGAGAAATACAGAAGGCGATACTCGTGAGATACATTTTCACTTGGATGTCTCTCGCACTTCCTGTGTCTGTAAAGAAAATTTGAAGTGTTGAGGAAGATAATTGGTTGTGATTGCAGAGCCGATCCAAGACTGATGCAGCTAGGGGAGTATCCAGATCAGCAGGATGTCGTACTGCAACGATCTGCAAAGGGATAGTGTTCAATGGCTGTTTTTATTTGGGGGATAACGAGGATGTTTGAGGCCTTTAGATCTCCGTGTATCAATCACAAATGGAGATCTAAAGGCCTTGAACATCCTTGTTATCCACCTTTCTGGGTGAAAAATTGCAGGGAATTTGATGCTGACAAGGGGATGAGTGCAACAGGTAAAAATTGGCTGTGGTTTTACTTGATTGGTTTTCTCCAATATTCAGGACTAACAGAGTTCAGATGTATGTTAATTTGGTGGGACAGGGTTTTGGGGGGCATCAGGATATCTGCAAGCACTGCCAAATCAGTCAGATCTGAACATTTGATGGCTGCAGATGTTTACAGTTTTGGGATGATCGTCATGAGCTTGACTGGATGGATTCCTTTCAAAGAGTGCCCCACTTCAGACTATGATTTGGTCCCTCTGGGTGCCTCAGCTACCAGTTTTTGTGCACCCAGTGGTCAATAGATTGATGTGGATGTGTGTGAATGCATATCCACACCACAGACTGAAATGGGAAGAGGATTGGGATAGGTTAGATGCGCGAGAGTTTGAATATTATGAAGTTTATGTAGGTGGGAAGGTTGAGATCTTTCAAGAGAATGACATGGTTTGTGAAGGTTAGGTTTAAGTTATGTTGTTTTCTTAGGTGGCAGTATTGGGGAGGGAGCTAAGGACCTAATTTGTAGCTGCATGTAGATTTGAAGAGGCTTAGTTGAAGGAGATCTCTTCCATGGAATGGTACCACATACAAAATTATAACCCTGTTATTTGAAATAATTTTACATATTTTCTGTAGTGAAAATTGAAGAGATAAACAAAGAACTTAAGATCTCCATGTATCAATTCCAAATCAATTCTTAGGACTTGGAGAACAAGTAAAAAACCCCTGGAGGGATCTTTGATTTTGATTTTGATTTTTCCCTCAATGAACCTGAGCGGGTGGGGGTGGTTCTCTGATTTTGAAATAACTTAAACACCAGAACCCGTGGTTCTTGATAAATTTGAACTAAACCAGCACAACACTGATTCAAACTTGAAACCAGCGACATGTAGAAATAAGGACTACCTATTTTCATGAAGTGCCCACAAGAAAACTGCACCTTATTTTTATGAAATTCTCAAAATATGAACTCACATTGCAAGTAATAACACTTTATGAACAATCCTCAAAATGTGGGACTCAATGAAAACAATGCCCATGAATGAAGTTAATAAATTTTGAAGTCACACTTTACAGTGACATCTGATTAACACTTCTCAAAATGTGGGATGAAATGAAAATAACACTTGAGTTCTGTAATTTCTCCCTCACTGGAAGAGCTTTAAAATAAGCAGTGAAAAGACAAGAGAATCCTCATCCCTAAAGAACTGTGCGTTTTATGTTAGTATATTTTTTGGGACCGGAGACCGTGAAACTTGCACATTTCGTCATAGAGTAGTTTGCGTATGCGATGATATCTCCGGAGCAGGATTCGTGCAAATCTCGCTAAAATGGAATGATTGTCAGTCAAACTCATTAGCTGAAACTAAAGCCAAACATGTTAGGTTGATTGCAGCAACTGATTGTAAACTAACTCTGCAGCCACACAGCAATTTGAAGGGGACGAAGCTATCGAACTGATCTGCTTGTTAACTTGGTGATGGAACTCGCTAGTGAGACCGACATAAATTCAAAAGAGATTTTACCTTCCACTTCCAACTCTTCCTCCGGGAATAGCGACTAGCGACAGGCGGCGTTCAAATGCTAGATTCCGAGCTCCGACAAGACGGAAGAAAAGGCACGGTTCGGAGATGGTGTCTTTGAGTCCGCCACCAAAAAACAACGTGAAGAGGAGCCAGCATACATGAAATGGCCAGCGGGAAAGAGTGGCGGTTGTCGCAACAAGCAGAATGAAATGAGGACAAGAAAATAATCAAGCACCTCTGCTCCAAAGGCCAGGGATAAATTGCCATAAGCGAGGAACCCCCAAGTGCCACCTTCTCTAGAGCAAATTTCAAAAGACAGACTCCTGAAGTGGTCGGGAACTCCCGTGACGTCAGAACTCAGAACGCTCCTCGGTGAATAACTCAGTAAGCCTATGTCTTATTCCCATATTGGTTGCCAAAATCTGTGTAAGAGGTCAATATTTAGAACCAGGTCCGACGATGGAAATTTCTTACCTTTCTCAGCCTTTTGGCTCAGGTGAAGTGTAGAATCTGTTCTTATCAGCTTAATATCTGATACGAGGCTCATCGAGTATCATATTATTAATCTAATCTTTCTTGGGAGCGGGGCCTCCGGGTAGCTTGCTGCCTGGCTCCGCATGCGTCGCCTTGGTCTTGCACTACTTCCTGGGCTGGCGCTTCCCTCTCCTCAGTGGGAACCATCCAATGTAAGAAGGATCTATATCTCTATGTGCCTGTGACCCATTGTTTGTTTTTGCTTCCCTTATGTCCACAAAGAGAGATCTGAAGTGGTAGTGCTTTTTAAATCTTCAAATGGCAGATGTTGAACAAACTTTGCTAATAAAGTTTGTAAGATTTCTATACATGTTTCAAGTATCAAAATTTGGGTGCGAATGTTCTTCTTGCGAAACTTTCAAAGTGACGACAAAACAATATGCACCTCATACATACATCCCATCATTGAAATCATGATCATATACGTGCGTGTGCGTGTGTGTGAATTTCATGCCTATGTGACAAACAATATTGTTTAACATTCAATGCATGAAGAAGATTCTGAATCCAAATTGCTAGATAAAGAGAAGATGAACATGAATTATAGAATCATAAATGCGAATAAACCTTTATTTTTGCTGAGAATCTTAGTCATGGTATATCAAAAGTTCAAAAATGAGGACAATGATTATATCAAGGATTTGAAATCCAAGACCTAGTGCAACTCATGTGGAGAAATTGGACACTATTTGAATTTGCCATGAATGTCCAAAGAAGGATATATAATCAAGAAGTCACAAATGAGATCAAAGTTGCCTCGACAAAAAGTCAGGATTATGAGAATGTAATCTCTAATAATAGATTTTTGGGAGCATAATCTTTGTCACATTCTATATATTGACAATCCATGCATAGAAGTATGGTATGTGGGTGAAGGTGCTACTAAACACATGTTTGATAGAGGTGAATTTTACGTATTCACATTTGTTTAGGAAAACACATGGCCAATGGCCATTGCTAGTGGCCAACATCTATAGATATGGAGTTGTGGAGACGCACTTATTCTCATGGTTCATGGTCTTTGAAACCAAGTTATTTTCAAGATGGTATTGTATATACTCAAGTTACAAATAACTTTGTTTTCAATTAGTCAAGTTTTGATTTTAAAACTTTAATGTAGGACTTACAAGTGGGACAAAAATGAATTGATTAATAAAATATGTTAGTAATGCATCATTCCATTTTATTTGATTATATGTTGAGAACACTAAATCAATTGGATTTTACTAAAGACAGCTCATTAAAATAGGCTATAATTATGTTATGTCAACATAAATATGTTATTTTAACATAACATGGCATAGACATTAATGGGTTCCATGGTACTTGAAATGTAAACTAACATAACATATGATATGTTAGTTATGGTGGAGTATTTTGAAAGATTGATCTTTTGATAATAAGGTCAAGTTGTCTAGTATCCACATTATACCAACATAATCAACTAGATACCAAATGACTATGACTTGATCATTTTGCAAAGATGTAAACCTATTTACATGTGCACAAATCTTCAACTTTCTTCACATTATTTCAATTTGGTTACATAATGGAGGCTAATATGTTTAATGACATAAATTTCTAACCTTAATGGTGATTACATAATAAAGTACAGGGCATTAATAATCATTTTTAAAGTCTTTGGAATTGTTGGAGAAGTTAGATGAAACTCATATGTAAGCATTGTGGAATGGAATAACCAAAGAACAAATAATCTTTACCTATGACAAGCATATCAATTTCTTAAAAACTAATAGAAGAGGAATTTGTCCAAATGTACAATAACCAATTCTTTATGCACCAAAAAAAAACTTCAAGTAAAATCATTAAGATCTTACAATGTAATGACATTTGTACCCGAAATGACTATCGTAAATAGTCATTTTAGAAAGAAAACCATATGTAGTTCCAATTAATGATGATTGTTTCTAGAAATTCCATGATAAAAAAAAATGTTTAAGGAAAGGTAACTTATTGGAGAGTTACTTCAAAATAACTAGAAGGAAATCATTTTAAAATGATTAGGTTGTACAAATTTCAAAAGAATAATTCATCACACAAGGGATGTGTTTTTTTTGTGATAATGAAAAAGATTTATTTTAGGAGATGTCAGCCCTTTTTTAAATATAATACTTGACAAAAGAATTGTGAAGTATTCACATCATTATGTGTAAATAAGGCCATGGCAACAAGGCATTACAATTTGTTAATCAAAGTTGGAGTTGAAGGTTTAAAGTGTAATGTTTTGTTATTATGCATTGATTGATATAATGATCTAGATAGGCTCATAGGGCAAGGTTGTAAATTTTCATCATGAAAATAAACTTATGTCTATTTTTATAGATCTTTATATCCATCTTTCACTTAAATCAATTGAAAAAAAAATCTTAATGAAGTTATTGGAATTCCTTACAAACAGGCCATTAGTTGTATTTTACTTAAATAAAATGTTTAAATCATTATGTATTATGGAGCATGTTGGGTACATGTCATTGTGAACATTACATTGTTCATTTGAAAATTTGGGTGAGGTGTCGAATTGTTTTTTGAATAGGCAATAAAAATAGGCACAATTGCATGTACCTGACATGTTCCATCATGTAATGGTTTTCATGTAGATTTGCAAATTAGTGGTGTTTTGGATTTTGTAGAATGGTCCTCTAGATAATAGGTCTTAGCACCTACCCAAGTTTTGTATAATGGAACATTGCATGACCCTTCTATTTGCCTTGTAAGAATATCTTCACCAATTTTCAATATGTGGCCTTTGCACTAGACATCTTGTCCATGAAGTACAATAGTGAAATTCAATGAATTCATTGGAAAATTGTTGTGACCCTAAAAAATGCACAACTTTCAAAGCCTTGGACTATTCATTATTGTTCATGGCATGTATCATTGTATTGCATTATAAAATAGACTAATCACTATGTCCTTGTTGTATTGATGAATGAAATTACTTGATAAATGTGATGATCAATGACTTGACACATGGTGTGGCCATGAATTTGTGATGAATATTCATGTTAAATATGGCATCCAAAAATTAAATTCCATATTTAAAATTAAGCTTGGAGCCTTAACATCAATTTAAAAAACATAGATTTTAACATTAAAACACAATCTTCAATGCCAACCCATAACATGGGGTTTTAAATCAACTTTAAGTTAACACAAGTGTTTTTGCATGATTTTCCTAGGTTTTCATCTTGTATTCTATTCTCCTTACATATTCATAACATTCAATTTGGTGGTGTGAATCCATTGTGAAAAAGGTAAATTACCATTTTTTGAAACATTAATCTAAATAAACACTAACTTAGGTGTGTGTTAAGGGGTGAAATTGTGGCCCTTGATCATTACCATCCTCTAGGGGGTAAGATTAAGGGGCAAGGTCGACATTTTATTACTTCACAAAAATTACCTTCACTAATTTACTTTACTGCAATTATTCAAATAGTAAAGAAGAAGTCATACAAAGAAGAATGAGGAAGGTATGGGTTTGTTGTCCAAGACTAAACCTACCCTCTTATAAATAGTTTAATCTAAGGTAGGGAAAGAATGCAAAGAGGAGGGCAATATGAATAATGGGCAAAACTTGAAAATAACTATTATCCTTGATTCTACAACACTTTCAACGCCCTTGGATCTTGCCTAAAGGATTTCGCAGACCTTTTACCACTATTGCCTTACATCACCCATGCTTTCAGGTCTTCTAATGGCTTTGCCTATTGCCTGCAACACTTTAGGAAGTCTCTCCTTTACTCTTTATCATCTACAACTAGCTATTTTCCCTTTTGTCCCTTCCTACCACCTCCCACAATACCTCTTTGTATGCAAGAGGTTATTAATTGGCATGTCCCCCTATCCACCATCAAGGATTGGCTATTACCATCCTGTGACAGCTAATAGCTTAGTGCTCCAAAAGCTACTTAGTGGTAAGCCCCATTATTTTCTATCCTAAAAGAAATGTAAAAATATTATCTCAAGGAAGCATCCTACTTATACAAATTAAACTACTTTACCTTCCACACTTAAAAGAATAAGAATACAACACAAGATATTTGAATCCTTCAACCATCTTCCATTAAAATCACACCCAAAGTACATACATATTTTTCCATTCCTCACATCCCTCTCCATGAGAATCTCACATCCCCCAATGTCCCACTCCCAAAAGTCTCAAATGAATTAGAAATCCCCCCACACTTCATTTAATCCTTTTTCTCCACATACCACACACAAGACCCACATTGACCCTTAAAAAAATAAAGCTCTTATCTTAATCCTTTCTTTGAAATCTCATAGATGATTAGGTGGATTACCCTTTAACCATTTACTAAACTAAGCTACTTAATTTCATTAATTTCACCCCTTGGATAAAGGATGGTAAGTCTACCACTAATAACTATTAGTTACTAAAAGGCTTATGGAACTAACTAATATTTAAATCAATGCTACTTAACATAAATAACCTTTTGTGTTATAGTGTTATTTAAATGTTATGTTCAACCTTAAACCCATAGGCCTTAATATTAGGTGTGATTGTAGTTTTATGGTCCATCCACACCTAATGTTTAAGTTAACCATTATGTTAATCCCTAACATCACTAAAATCAATTTATTAACTAATTACTAACATTAAGTCCTTACATGCACATGTATCTACTCATAGTGGTAGGTTACATTTTAAATTCTTAAAATACCAACTAACCACTAATCACTAATCCTCTTGCCCCTTTTATTCATAATTGAATTTAGTGTTAACTTGCCATCATTATGACAATGTTGCATTGTTTCATGTTACCTTTGTGATCATCATCATCTTGTGAAGCTTTAAGGTAGACTGACCATCATTGATCATTTTCCTACCTATGATCAAACACTTCGACAAATCTTTTTCAATTCTTCTCCATTTTGAATGATTTAAAATGTTATAGGAGCACCTTTTAAGCTCTACAAAGAAAAAGGGTTCAAGTTTTGTTTGGACACCAAAAACAACAAAGCCCTCGCCTTGGATCTAGCCTGTCCTAAACGTTTAAATGTTCAATCATTGGCCAAATTACCCTACAATGGAAAGATCACAAGAAAATAAAGTAAAATATAATGTTGTTGCAAACTGATCAAGCAAAGTCTTGTTGCAAATCAATTAGGAAAAGTTTTGTCACAAATTAAGGTTGTGCACAAGGAAAAGAAAGCCAAAAGAGAAATAGAATAGGAAAGAATGTTGTTACATATCAAAATCATATGTATATGTAGGATGCATCTTCTTTTGTTATTGTATGCTTGGTGGCATTTTTCATCAACGTCTTGCCACTCATTAGTTCTTGGACCATATTTGTTGTTGCCATCATAGTCTCCAACAACTTTTTCACCACTTTCACCATTGTTACATTCAAGTTATTAAGGTTGTTATTGGTCCATTGCCTTTTGAATTCATCAGTTGATCAATTCTTATAATCATTCATGTTATTAGATACACAAATTTGTTGAAGGAGAAAACACAATCTTGGTATAAAGTTACAAAAAAATAGAAAAACTTTTTTAAAATCAAGTGACCAAAGTTTTGAAATGTTTTAGAAGAAGATGATAGTAAAGAAAATGATCAAAGGTGTGTGCCTTGTCTTTGTTTCTGTTGTTGTAGACCAGAAAAAATAACATTGTTACATGGAGATGCATTATTGTAGTTGTTGCGGATGGAAAAAAACATGGTGTTGTTGCTATGAAGATGTTAAAGATGAGGATGAACGTGATAACGCTCCTTCATCGGCATAACAATGCTCAAGAACTTACCATCAAGTTATTCACCCAAAATTTGGGCAGGCAACTTAACAATCACGTTTCTATGTATTTTTTAAAATAAAACTTAATATCGCAACATTTGATGTTATTTTGACATGTGACATAATATTCATGTGCTGCATCAGACTCCATAGCAGCATAATTGTGATGCCTAACACCAAATGTGAACACCTATTAAATTAACATTATTGTAAAACCTAATTATCACCTAGGTGCGGACATATTGTTATATCTGTAATAACAAAATATCCAAATTCTTGCCACAATTTGATACCAGGACATCAATGTTCATTTTATAAAAAACTTGTAGCCAAAAATTATCATCTACAGGAACATTTGGCCAAATCTGACTATCTACTTGCTTAAATTTTGGTGAATCTAACGATTGGAAATCTAACTAACGGCAATCACTTCACCTAAATTTCACTTTTTTTGCCACACATGGTGTTGAAACAGAAGCTGCATGAAAGGAACATTGAAGTACACATCCTTGTTGCATTGCTTGTATCCCCAAGAGGGGAGGGGTGCACCAGCCTAGGAAGTAGTGCAAAACCAAAGCGACACATGCAGAGTCAGGCAGCAAGCTACCAGACCCCAGCCCCAAAAACAAATTAGATCAATATCATGAGACTCGATGAGCCTCGTATCAGATATCAAACTGATAAGAACAGATACTACACTTGATCTTAGCCAAGAGGCCGAGAAAGGTATGTAGTGACTAGTGTCGAATCGCGGTTTAAGTATTGTGCTCTTACACTGATTTCGGCAACCAATATGGGATTAAGACACGAGCTTCCTGAGGTATCACTGAGAAGCAGAATATAGCACTTAAGTTCCGCCTGTAGGTTGTTTGTTGCCATACCCAGAGGGAGAGTTGGAAGCTATAAAATATCTTCTGTATTTATATTTTGCGTTACTAGCGAGTTTAATCACCAAGTTAACGGGCAGATCAGTTCAACAGCTTTGTCTCCTTCATATTGTTGTCTATCTGGCTGCAGAGTTAATTAGTTTCCAAGAATTTGCTGCAACCAACCTAACTTGTTTGGCTTTTGGAATCAGGCAACAAGATTGACTGACAATCCTAATTACATTTCATCTAGACTTGCATGAATCTGACGGTGATATCATTGCACGCGCAAACTACTTTACTGCGGAACGAATTGTGCAAGCTCACGGTCCCAAACACCCTAACTCTGAATTTGAAATACGAACGCGTGTAGTAAAAGAAATGAACGGCGTCTCTATGACATGATCGGTGCTAGTAGTTCCACGAGAAAACCGGGTTTGTACTGTGCACACAACACAACCTCACTTTCTCCTTCACTGCGCTGCTGCACACATCTATATTTTCTTGTCATTGACTACAGCTTCGATGAGGACTCTCTCGACTCCTTTATAGAATTTGGCTCTTCCAGCAACGGAGGAGAGAGACCACTGAACTGAGTGCAGTTTTCATTTGGTACCACATTTTGAGCAGTGTTCATCAGATGTTATTCTAAAGTGCGAGTTCATTTTTTGGGAACTTCATGAAACAGGTGGTTGTATTCTTTTGGTCCTACATTTTGAGGAATGTTCATCAAATGTTATTGTGTGAATTGTGAGTTCATAACTTGTGAACTTCATGAAATACAGTGCAGTTTTATTTCTTTTTGGGGAACTTCATAGGATTGAACATTTGAAGAATTGTATCAAATACAATTGGGAGAAAAGTTTATTCCACTATTGCTCATCCCAGATTTGTGTTGTCTTCTTTCCCAACCATACAGTTACCAACCAGTCTTCATATCCAAACAGGTCAGGTAAACAAAAATGGAGAGTTGGCCACTTAGTAGCTCTTCACTGTCTTCAAATCAGTTGTTCCTTACTTTGAAGGATGCTTTTTTTTTTTAATGCAAACATCAAGTGACCCATTTTCAAAAACACTTTAAATATAAAGCATCACTTCATCCTCATTTGCTTGTTAAAATGATACTCATTAACCAATGACAATGTCAATCTGGTGGATTGTTAGATGAGAATGCTCTGGCTAAAGGGTTTGTGCATAAATCCATTAGCCTGAGCCCTAAATCTTCAACCTGTAATTGACCTGTTATCATTTTCATCTTCAGCATGTATAGCTACTCAAAAGGCCACATTACCTTTGCTGTAGTTTACAAAGGTCAAGAAACACTAGAGTTGCAAATCAACCCCAAGAATTGGACTTCCAGAATTGCTACATAAAAAGCAACGAGGAAAGAAAGATTAGGGCTGAGCCTCATGGTCAGCAGAATAGCCACCACCTGGCTCAACTTCAAATGTGCTTGCTGATGGCGTGTGAGGGTTGTGGGTATCCTATCTCGCCAATGCCAAACTCCACATTCAGCCTTACCATTTCATCCCACATTGCATTTGAAGCTGTTGAAGAAAACTGTCAAGGATCTCAGCTACAAGTAGAGCATCATACACACAATATTCTTGATTCTTGCTCCCAACAGACCCGCAAATAAGCTGAACACACATTTTCTCTAATGGCAGTGAAACTCAGAACCAGTAATCGAGGACCTCATAAGTCAAAGAAATCCATGGACATGGCCCAATCATTAGTACACCTACGGATCAGACCTATCAGAGACATCTGCAAGGAGGATACGGTCATTTTTCCAGATATCAGTGATGCCAACACTTGCAGCAGACAGAAACCAATAATCGGTGTCCATCTGCACAATCACCAAAGACACTCTAGAGGTTAGTTACCATGAAACTTTGATCATGAATTTTTAAGATCCACCCCCAACCAGTTAAAATTCCTCATCCTATGTCTGGTTGTTCCTGACAGCTTCTCAAGATAAACCAAAAGCTGGTGATCATTACAGAAGGTTAGAGAAGCCCTATCATCTGAAGCATTTCCAAGGCAGCAAGCCATGAAAAAGCTGATGAAGAAAATAGGACAAAGAAAATAGGCACTAATGGTCAATTCTGTGGGCAAGATTTCCATGATTCCACACACAGGGTCATTGTGAGGGCTAGTGGGCTCAGAGCTGGGTGATGATGTGGTATGGTTGCCAACAGGGCCTAACTCTGACATGCTGCCCCCTAGCTTCTGCATAATAGGAGTGTTATCATGCTGATGAGACATGGCCATTGCAGAGAAAGGTATCTCAACTGGTGAAACATTTGTATTCATCTCCTCAAACTTTCCTTCAAAGCAACTGCCACATCATCCACACCAAGAACCTTGCACTAATCAGAAATGGTGTCTCAGATTCACCACACAGCTCAGCTATTGACTTCAACACGGGTTTAAACCAGAGAACAAATAGCACTGAAAGTTAAGAAGCTTAATGGGCAGGAGAGAAGACCAGACCTGACAAGATAGAGATCAATGGGTCCAATGCTACTTTGAAGCAGAATCTGGAAGCAATGAAGTAGGTATTCAACAGCCTGATTCAATAACCTCCAAACAATTAAGAAATAAATGAGCCTCAATCCTTTTAGATTTCTTTTGAAGTTAAGCCCAGAAGCAACTGATATGAGAACAGTTTGCTTTAAAGAAACAACCAAAAACAAGGACCCAACTAGATGGTGTGCAAATGCCAAACATGTGACTCAAATGGATTCAAGTAAACCTACCTCATCAGGATCAGGTACCTCAAGAGTGGTGTCATGTGGGGCTTTAATTGCAATCAGAGTCTCATTCTGTATTGCAAGAAGATGCTAGTTACAACACACCTATTTGTGAATAATGGAGAATTGCAAGCATGTTGATTGAAACAGCACTGTAGCTTACACGCAAGAAAGTTCAAACATTCTAAACGGCCATTCAGAGTTCATTCAACTTCACTGACAAATCCAGGCACCAGAACAGGATTGAGACTCACTGACCTGAAAGCAGGACAGGCTCTTAATGTCCTCATCAGTTACATAGAGCCATCTGCAAGCATCCACAAAAGGTCAAGAAAACCATAACCACAGAGAGGGATGCATAACTTGACCTAGCAATGATCAATGAGCAAAATACAAGGACCTCATAAAAGGACCTCAAAAGAATGGGGATACAAATTTACTGCTTTTTGTTCTCATTATCACTCAATGTTCGCAACTACTCCTTCATTTCTCTGCTTCCACAGGAACCCACATGGGGAGTGGTGAGCCTCTCAAGTACACATTCTGCCAGTAATCTGGCAAATGGTTCAGACCAAAAGCCCATCCTGACTCCAACATGGTGTCTGGAAGTATTGATAATGGGATCAGGATGGTTCAGAGGTGCACTTGACATTATCTGCCTGCAAACTTACCGGATTCTTTCATCCAAACTTCGCTCCTCCATCCTCAGTTTGTCCACCTCAACCTACAATAAACTCTGAGAACATGAGTTCACAACTCCACTAAGGAATTGGAGTTGCAATGCATGGATATATGACACAGTGCCAAGATAGCAGAACACCTCACAGATGGGATAATTTCCAATTGCTATGCAATCTGGACCACCTGAAGAGCTGCTTCATCATCTTTTGCAGCATCTGGCCTTGCTGCACCAAGACCCCTGATTGACAAGCACCAGAACAGGGCACTGATGCATCAGAAATTCAAAGAGATGCTGACATCCCTTCTGAGCTTCTACCCAATGTCGAACTACCATGAAATTATTACATCTATGCATGTTCTACGTACACATCAGTGACCAAAGTCCATACAGGTCTTCACCTTTTACAAAGGGAAGGCACTTACTTCCATTGAATTCGGTTCTTCAATTTCTTCTCAATCAACCCAACTCCCTCAAGAACATTAGTGATATCATAGATTCTGCGTTTCTGTACCTTGAGTAATTCCCAACATCAGAGCTGTTTGTTGTCAGATGAAAAACAAAAACTTCACCTTAAATTGCTGATCGTCAGTCCTGTGACCTTCAGGCATCTCCTCCAGACAGGTAGCAGCAGCCTGGGGTTGGGGAGAAGGAGTCTCTCTCCAGAGAGTTACATACAATAGGATTGCAATTCAAAAAAAAGTGTAGAGGGTTAGGCACCAACATGCAAGGTATCTGCTGCTATGGTGAAATCCAAGACCCCATCCTCTGCTTGCTTGATGAGGTCAACAAATTTCTTTGTCAGAAGACCTGCAATCCCACAAAGATATTTCTAATCTTAGGAAGGCCCTTGATGCATGCACCTTGTACCAGATATGTTTTCACGATGTACAATGTAGGGCAAAAGTGGAAAGATCTATAGTACCTAGGGAGTTGTCATATCAACAAGTGCTGCTTGGTGTTGGTGCGCTAATTGTTGTTGGAGACCCTGGTTATTGCACAGCCATTGACACGCACCATTATGAGGTAATACTAAGTTGAACTTCTGCACACAGGTCATGTGCTTAATGAGTTGCAAAAGCTCAAGAGTATGGTACTTACTGTGAGCAGAAGACACAGGAGTTTGAGGTCCATTCTTCAATTGTCTAGCTGCCTTTGATCGGCTCCCTCTCCTCCAAGTTGGAGTTGGAGTTGGAGGCATCCACACTTGAGAATCCATTCCATCCATTCATTGCCATCTAATGCTCCCCATTTACGTGCGCAGCATGTACTGATGAGTTTGGAAATAAGATTTCAAGTACTCACACCATACCCCACAGATTGTCAATGTGCTTCAAAACCAAAAGGTGGTAATTCTGTAAATAGTAAGATACATTGTTCTTATAGTTGAATTGGAACAAGTGTAAATGATAAAGACACACAGCAAACATGTTTTTCGGGTGTTGGAAAGCTCCTTGTTACTCGAAATCGCCAACTTTGTTAAACCAAAGCAAAAGCTGGTACTTCTGCAAATAGTAAGTTGCATTATTCTAAAAGCTGAATTGGAACAAGTGTGAAAGATAAAGCCACACATTATGAGTTTGTGTTGCATTGTTTCAAACTATGATGATAACTTTTGCATTTTAATTGAATGCCATGTTTTATGTTCCTAACAATCAAAAACATGATTATGAATTTATGTAACATTATTTCAAACTACATTGGGATCAATATGGTGGTTTTTGGAATCACACCAAAATGGCATTTGGTTTAGTATGATAGGTGTAGTAATCAATCCAAAACTTCCAAAATGTGATTTTTTTGTTAATCATGACCAATGGATGTCAAATGATATGGTTTTTATTTGGGAGTGGTCATGGTAAAGGCTCTCATGATGGGGCATTTGTTGTTATAAAAAGGTTTTTGAAGAGAGAACATCTTAATGCTCATAAGGAAAAGTTACAAAATGCAAAGGATGTGGTAACATTTATGAAGAAACTTTTGTCTTGTAGACTAAAAACATCATATAATCACAAAAGGAAACTTCTCAAAAGGTTTTTTTGGCTTGTCAAATTAGATGATGTTATTCAGAATAACACATCCTTCAATTGTGACCATGTAAAAAGAACCATGGAATTGCATTCTATTTGGGTGACTTACAAGCATAATTTAACACAATTGTTGCTTAGAAACTTGTTTTTGCATTTTTTGTTTGGATCATTGGTGGGAAGAGTGTGAAAATGTATGTTGGGTTGGCCATTGGATTTCCAAACATCTACAACTAGTTGACATTAAGGCAATTTAGGAATCCATGTTCTTAGATTAGGCCAAAGAACTAAATTATAATTTGATGTGGATGGTTTGGTTTGCTACATTAGATGTTAGTGATAACTTTCTTGTCAACACCAAGATTAACAAATTTGAAGGGGTCAACTTTTGGATTATTTGTTCAAGATCCTTCCATCATGTTCAAAAATCATTCACAAATAAGTGGGATATCAATGAGTCTTTTGAAGTAGGTGATTATGTTGTTAATCTTTAGTATCACTAGTGGGGTACCAATTAACATTTGGGTGTGTTATTGAAAGCTTCTCATTTAACCTACTTTCATTCTCATCTTGTTCATACCATCAAGTTTTTGATCCCACCCAAGGATTATAGAACGTGTGGAAATTCATCAATGGATGAACTAAGTGATGATGCTTTGAGTGGCATAAAATTAATTATTGTTACTTTGAAGGAGGACTAAATTAAGGATGATTATTTATACCCAATGTACTTTGTTTGAATATCACATTGACCACCAATTTTAAATTGCCATGGAATAGTTTTGGAATTTTTGGGCTTTTAAAAACCAAATACATATTTGTAAATGAGATTTGTGAATGTCACAAGTCAATTCATTTACAAATTAGGTTGTCTCTAGGCCAACTATATTAGATTCCGATGATTTGGTTCTTGAAGGATTATTATGGACCTCTACAATATAATGTGGTACATGATTTGGAATTGGGAAATGGAATTTACATTTACAAGATGGATTGAATGCCTTCAATATATAAAATGAGAGGAACATGTCAAGGATAAGAAAAAGACATATGGAAATTAGGTGTTTAGATATTTATATTTTGGTGACATTTGTGTCCTGGAACTTGGTTCACTATGTTAGCATTTGTGAGGATGGTTATTGATTGTTGCCAAAATCTTGGATATACTTTGGGTGGCCAGGGGATCATTGTACATATATAACTTTGGCCTTCCTTTCTTGGTGGAATAATATTTTTCATATCAACTAGAAAATTAAATAACTTGATAGTAGATGTAATAACTTAGGAAGAAGTAAACACATTACATTTTTTTTATCTCATTCAACAAATACAAACAAGCTTGCTTGGCTACATCACTTTGTTTTTAAAATTTTCAATGAATTGTTAGTTTATGGGTGAATCATGTGTAAACACAAATTAGGAATTTTGTTGATTCTTAATGGCATAGTAAGATAATTTTGGATATATGAATCACATTTGCATGCCAACGTTGTTGTCTTAAGGTGAGGTTGTTGAGAATGGGAGGGCCACCATTTTAAAATCTCCTAGAAAACAAAATCTTGTAATGGTACATGTGGGTGTGGTCAATAATATTGTTTATATTGTTATGTCAACTTTGACACATATTTTCCTTGCTATAGTTATGTAATTTACCTTGTGTGATTTTTAGTGAAAATAAATACATCTATATTCCTTCGACGGAACATTGATTTTATCATTGTTATTTCTTGTAAGCTTCACCTTTGTAGTTGTCAATTACATTTCCAAAACTAATGATATAAATTAGTTTAATGTTGACCATTTGATCTTAATAAAAAATGACCAAATTGTGCAAGAATGCAAATTTTTCTTTTAGAAGATAAAGAGTTATCAACTTGCACAAATTTAAATGTTTTGTTGCATTTGTTATGGACTCCATCCCTCCTAAAACCATAACTCACAATATAACAACTACTATTTATGCCTTTATACCTTGATGTCTCTATTATTTGGATTTTGTAGACACTTGTAAAAGCTAACATAATGGGTGTTGATTTACTCCTTATTTCATTCTACATCGTTTAGGATTTCATGTTTATGAATGTTGATGGGAAGATAGTTTACACACAATTTTGGATTTGGTAGACGCTTGCAAAAGACCACATACTAGGTGCGGATATGCTCTAAGGGGAACTTCCAATAGGTGGAAATCAAGAAATAACCAACCTCATGATTATTGCTTGATTATAAGTTGGTTGTTAAGTCCAAATTTGATTGCAAATGATGAATCAAGAACATCAACCATAAATGTGGGGCAATAGCACAATGGAATTGCCTTACATCAAATTGAATTAATGTCAGGTATTTACTACAAACATTATTGTTTTACAATTGTCATTTATCAATATAATTTAATTGGGTGAATGGGGTTCTAATTTTTTTGCAAGTTTGTTGGGTTTATTTTCACAATATGATTCAAGAGTTCCATATCTCAAGTTTTGTGAAGGGCGAGCACATTGCTAGACCTTCTTAGACCTAAAGATCTGTCAAATTTTGCACAAAAAATTCGAAAATACTTTAAAAAGCGGAAGATCATGTTGGAAAATCAAGAAATACCTCCATAAAACAAAACGCTTTACAATTTCTCAAAAGTCAAAATTTCAATGTAGAAGATGTCATCTAAGCACTCTAAAAAACTTTTGGTGAATATGTATGAGATTCAAAAGCACATAGGATGAATAGAAGGCATGGTTGATGTCAAGTTTTGTTTTGTGATTCATTTGCATGTTTTGGAGTTGGATACTTGAAATTGCACATGGTGAGTACATTTTGAAATGTGAAAGATTCAAGAGTGCATGTTTGAGCTGTGTGTGACTTTATTACTTTCAATAATGTTGGGCACCAATCTAGTAATGCACAACATTGAATTCAATGCTTGAATTTGCATTGAACTCAATTCAATTCAATTTCATGAGCTTGCATTGAATTGACTTGAATTGAATGAATGTCTTGCATGATGTTTAGGACACACGAGAAAGTCTTGTGCGCCAAGGTGTGTGTGCGTGTGTGCGTGTGTGTGATTTTGGGAGTAATTCGTGTCGATGACGTAGCTGCTACACAGGGTCGTGGAATCACAGACAAAAAAACAACAGATAATTTGGGTTGTTGCTTGCAGGATCAAGTTGCCCTCGATCCATCGTTTTCGTAGGAGACACAAGACGTCCGTTAAGAATCCGCAGGTTCTCTCTCTCTCTCTCTCTCTCTCTCTCTGTGTGTTAATTCCTCTGCGCGAACTCATCTTGGTGTTCGAGAACCACCATCCCAGGTTTCGTCCCTGTGCCTCAGTTCGTCTCCTTGAAACTCCAAACCCTAACAGGTGCAAACACCGCCAAATTTAGGGTTAGTTTTTTAAGGAATAAATATCGACCGTTGATGTAAGATCTGGACGGTGGAGGGTCGTGTCCTTCTTCCTCCTCCTCTTCCGCCCCCTTCCCGTTTCATATATAGTTTGAGTGTGCACCGGATTAATCTTGTAGTCTTAGAAGCCTCTTGGTTGTTTGTCTGGGTAAGCATATCTAGGTTGTGGAGTCCTGGCTTTTTTTTTTAATGTAGTTCGGGTTGTTGCGAGACTTCTCTAGTCTAGGTAGCAGCTTGTTTCGTTGTAAGTTCGTTGGTTCGTATTTCAATTGCAGTTCCTGTGTGTACGACCTTGTGGCTATGGTTCACAAGAAGTCGAATGGAGGATCTGCGAGAGTGATAGAGGGGAGAATGGGCAGTTGAACAGACGATTTCTATGTCTGTGTCAACAATCAGTCATTAGCCCTACACTATTTGTTAAAATTTTGTTTTCGGTGGGGTTGTTGTCGTCGTAGTGGTGCATGAGGAGAGGTCTGATCCTTCCTAAGTCTGTTTCTAGTTCGATGTTGCTTGATGGTGGTGAGCAGTGATGTTTCAATACACCAGTATAAAAGCCAGTTCTGCTACTGACATTTCATGAAAGAGAGACTGGTACTTTATCTGAGCTCGCTCTCCGTGCAAATCTTGTCTCAATTCTCCGTGCAAATAATTGCGAAGATTGTTGTCCTGTTTCGAGCCTTCCTTGGATATTTGAGGCGTAGCAGCATCTCCTTTTGGAAAGTCTTTTCGGTTCTCTCTCTCAAAAGATCTCTCGAAAGGAGAAGCTCTGGGATTGTCCTAAAGGTGTTGTTACCAGTGTTGGTCAGGTTCTTAGAATCGGAGCCATGCCCGCTGAGATTGAGACGATGTATGTGCTCACCGCCGGTTCCCAATGTTCAGAGGACCGGTTTTGACACGTAACTGCCATTCTCTTAAGTCAGTGGTAGGGCGGTTATCAACTGGGCTATGTCTTCACTTGCCGCCGGTTTGCAAAATCCATAGGCACCGGGTTTGACATAGAACTACGGTTCTCAAAAAACCTTGGGTGGTCATTAGAAACGCCATGTACCAGGGAGTATTTGAGTTTCCATAATTCTTCTTTTGCCTTAAAGATACTTTTTTTATGTGAATAGCAAGGCCACAATGTGACACCTACAGGACCCTAAAACCGAAGGAACATGGTCCTAAAACGTACACCTACATAGAACAGTGTAGGTCATAGAACCTACACAGGCCCCCCCTAGAACCTACTCTGGTTCTTTCACGAGAACCATCAATTTTTGAGCGTGGTCAACATCCTGTAACCAAAGGTCGTCTTTTTTTTAAAAGTGGAGAACCGGCGGTCCTGAGACTGAACATTTCCAAAAAAAATCCTCAACCCAATCTTCTTTGAAACCTAGAATTTTAAAAGAACCCTGGAACACTTTAAAAGAATTGCTAACACTGAAAATTGAAAATGTTTTATGCATTTCTCAACCAGTGAACTTGTGGTAGTATGTTTTGGGAACTTCATGTAACATGTCCTATTGTGATTATTGTTTGTGAACTTTACCATATCGTTGCTTGGGAAATTTATGGAATGCATCCTCTCCCCTATGTCTTGCAAATTGTTGCCTAATTGGAAGTGGTATATTCAATACTTAGATATAACCAACTTGAGTGTCAAGCTTTTGAAATTCAACTAATAAGCTAGCAATTGCACAAGATTTAATGCCTTCAACAATGGGGCAGCCCTATTGAAGGTCGATTAGAGGTTCAGAGCAGGGAATGGAATGACCACCTTGAAATTCAAACACAATAATATATTTTTTGAAGTTGTTGTTGACATGTTAAAACTCTCATAATATTAATTACTTTTAGGGTTGTGGGAAAAGTTTAATTGTTTAGAGCCTCCATAAGAAAACCTTTTGTGAGAAAATAATAAAATTATGTCATTGCCATGCAAGAAAGTTTTCATTGGAGTGATTCCCTTGGATAGTATTAGAGTTCACACACTTTGATTATCCATAATATTTTCATAGCATAAACATTTAATTGTCGAAAAGACTTTTCACATTTAAAGGTAAGTTATTAGAAATAATTGTAAAAAAAAAATCTTGTCATCACACATTAAAGTTTTCAAATTTATCATTTAGTGTATCATTAAATACATGTCATATTATTGAATAATAGTGTTTTGTACATGTCATGATGTGATGCACCCCCAAGCTTTTTAATGGATTTAAATGTGAGTCCAAACTGAAGATAGTAGAAAAGTAAGGAATCGAGGCATGTTCCTTAGCTTGCAGCATTTTGAGGGGTAGAGGGGCATGTTGAAGTTTTGGATGAAATTAGGAAAAGTGACAAGCATCAACTACTCACACAGACTTGCACAAAACCAACACAAGGTGGTTAATGCATAGTTTAAGCACTTTTGGTGCTAAAACAAATCATGGGCAAATTCGGACTCACAAGACTCACCATGGCTTGGACTTGAGGGAAACCACCACCTTCCCCATTATAGTATACTATGTGCCTCTCCACGAGGCTCACATCTAAATGGCTTTTTGTCTTGGGACTCCCAAGTGGGAATCTCGAAATTGCCAAAATTGGGACTCTCACGACTTTGGGGCCCCATAACTTTGTGTGCAAACCTCCAATTAAGATGAGGTCTAAAACAAAGTTGTAACGTTCATCCAAAACTTTCCAAGGGTATGTCGCACGCCACCTACGTGCAAGGAAATCAGGTCGATTCCTGACTTTTAATGGTCGGGAGTCAAATTGCTAATTTGACTTCCATCCTTTCTTTTGGTCATAACTTCTGTTTCAGATGTCCAAATGGGTGATGTGAACCCATTTTAGACATCTACATTTCAATATTTTTCCAATAGTATGAAGAACTCTTTGATCCATTGGGTTTTGGTCCTTACAATCACTCTCTAAACATTCGGGAATCCACCGAAACTTCAACTCCCAACATGGGAGTTCATTTGGGAGTGTGAAGGTTCTTTCCCTCACACTCTTGTGCACTCCTAGGAGCATGAGAATGCAACTCTCAAACTTAGTCTCGGCCCGCATCCTTGCAAGCCCTTTGCCTTGGTTGCGAACCCAAGGCTAGGGTCGCGACACGATGCCCTATTAGAAGATTTCATATTATGTCAATCATATCATGATGTATGTGATGTTTTGGTTTATGAATATATTATGGATATGTGTGTCATATGATAATTGGTATCTCCTACCAATTATATTTCATCATCAATACAATTTTGTTCATTCTTCTAATTGAACTAACATTTGTATTCACATTTTTTCAATAGTTTATTTGTTGTAGTGTAAATGTTTGGTGCATTGTTTAGCATATTGCTCCACATTATAATGTGGTGTTATTATTTTTTGTCTCACCTTTCTTTTGGTCTAGTTTCATTGCATGTTTGAACTTTTTTTTTTTTTTAATCTCATATTCATTTACTTACATCTTGTCATTTGTTTACATACAATTATAATGAAGCTATCAAAGTTAATTTTGTTGATATGTTGTTTTACTATTTTTAAAAGCACATCATTCTTTGATTTTATGTTATGAAAATGATTCAAGCATGTATGTGTCATCATTTCCATTCCTTATTACCTTTTTGGAAAGAAAACCATTGTTCCATGGATGATACCTTCATGAATTCATTAATTTTACACCAATATAAATTATTTCACATTTATGAAATTATATTAAGTAGGGACCATGATGATTTAATAAAAATTAGGTTAATAATTTGGTCCATTTTTTTGTGATGAAATACAATGATGTTAAATGAATATGACATTTTAAAATGAATATCAAATTTGTTACACAATTGATAACAAAATTAAGTCATAGGATGGAAAAATAAAAAAAATAAAATTATCTAGGTGTGTAACATTTATAGGCATTCATGTTGTTTATTTTGTGAATATTGTGTTCAAGAATCAAATGAAGGCTATAAATTTGAAAGATTTCATGGTCATATTAAAAAGATGTTTGATGTTCTATCTAGTTGAGCTACAACACACAATTGGAAATTTTTTTAAATTTTATATGTCATTTATGTTGGATCAATATGAAGAAAATACATATATGAAAAAATATTCTTAAAATGATAGAAAAAATAATGTTGCACCTTCTTTGACTTTATATTGTTAGGCAATAATATACTAACAAAATTGTAACTTATGTCATTACTATTATATTGCATTATTAAACATTTATGTTTTTTACGTGTGATCGAAGGAAGTTTCATGTCATAGCAATATAATCAAATCATTCAAAATCTTGAATGTAATCTCATAGTTTAGTCACATAGGTTATAACATGTTAATAATAAGGTTTGAAAAGATTTTTGTGATAAAAATTTTACGTTTACTTCATGGGGCAATTCACTAATCCACATCTAGAAACCTAGACAACCTTTTTTTGGTGTGATGTTTTTCATATAAATTTAAAATTCGCCCCATTTTAGCTCCAAGCTATTGTCAATTATTACAAAAACTTCATGAATGTTTTTATCATGATGTTTGGCTCAATGAATGGTGCACAATGCCAAAACATGTCTTTCATGATTATGACATTTTATAGTTATGTCCTAATTTAATCATATGTCCATTAATCATATACCTTTAGTCATCTTTGCAATTACATTATAATTACATTATGACTACATGACTACAAGGTAAATATCTAAGGTGGTTACCCTATTTAGCTTAAATATTTAACTTTAGTACTTAAGTTAAATACATAGTAGTTAAGTAATAGGTACCTACCCATAGGTACCTATTAAGTAAAGTACCTAATATGTACTTACCTAAGATATGTACTAGTTAGGTAGTAGGTACCTACCCCACTAGTAACATACCTAATTATTAGTAGGTACCTAATGTCGTGGGCACAAAAATAACCAAGATTACGAAATTTCCTAAACCAAAACGAAAACAAAAATAAGCTTAATTTTTCAAATCCAGATCATGAAACAAGAATAATAACACGACATGTGCAAAATAAAAATCCAATAAAATTTTATTACAAAGAAGAAAAACAAAAGGATATAATAAGAAAACATACCAAAAATCAATGTTGAATATATTAAAAGTAATGAAAAATTCTACCTTTATTTATACACCTTGGGCATTTAGTTCAAGGAAGTTTTTCAAAAACTTTCCAATCTAGATGTGTCCCATATTCACCCATGGGCGTCAATGTGCACCCGTGTGTGTACTATGAATGAACTAAAATGAAACTAAAATTCAGCTAAAAATGAATTAAGAGCTAATTGGAAGTGAATTAAAGGTTTATTAGAAATGAACTGAAAGTGAATTACAAATTAACTAGAAATGAACTAAAAGTGAATTGGAAATGAACTATAAATCAAATGAAAATAAACAAAAACTTAACTGAAAGCTAACTAAAAGTTAGATACAAGTTTATTACAAATCATGGATGGACATTCAAATGAATGAACCCTACGGCATTGAAATTTGTGACACCTAATGAATATATTGTACCTTGATACACATTTATTTACTTTAACCATTAGGTAGTAGGTTTATACTTTAGAAAACAATTGTTTATGATAATATGTTGACAACTTGTATCATGTAAAAAAATGTGGTGCAATGGTTAAGGATTTTATTTCTCAATGTGCAAGTAAAAGGTTCAAGTTTTCACAATTACAACTTAGTCCTGTAAAGCTAACTAGGTTAGGTTAAATTGTGAGCTCAATCTAAGTACTTAGCCTAGCCTAGGTTGCTAGCTAGATAGGTTAATATATATTCCTAGGTAGGTTAGGGTCTATGTTTTTTGCATGTAAACTAGGTTTTTTTAATGTAATCGACCTTAGGCTTACCTAGCCTATGCTAATAGGTTAAGAAAATAAACTATCCATGTTTTCATGACTATAGTTGCAAAATTCATAGTCATAAAAGACACATCCTTCATGATTATAGGTGTGAAAAACATTTAAAAATACAACATGTTTTAATCGATTACATAATCATGTAATCATGGATTTTCTAAATGACTAGCAACCCAATCATGGATGGAATCATGAAAGAGATGTTTTGGTCTTATGATGTTTGGATATTGTGCATCTATAGCTTGTACCATAAGGTTGTAAAATGTGAACTTGTTTCCATTATAATGTAATGAAAAAAATGTCAAATGATATACAATCAATGATAAAAAGATATCCATTATTACCATGGTTGATGATTCATTATGAAAAGGTTGTTAATGTGTGGCACATGATTTTTGAAGCATTTCACAAATAAACATTTATGTTGCAACCAGAAAGTAATTGAAAATAATTTTGTTAGTTTGAAAAAATAAAATAAAATAATTGTATGCTTTAAATGGATTCAACAATGTACATTAAATAATTTATTTATTTATAATCTTAATTTTTTTAAGTTTTGAAAACTTCAACATAAAAAATATTATTAACAAGAAACACAAAAACCATAACAATATACAATGGTCCCAATGTGTTTAGACCATGTGTATGTTGGGCACATGGCCTTATTGTCATGTGTTCTTATGCTTACAACTATCATTGTCATCACACATACAAAACATAACATGAAAATAGTACCTTGAATGATACACCATGTCCAAACCAAAATGGTCATTCATTTGCAATGAAAACAAAAATACAAGTCCAACACCTCTACATAACAAAAAATGCAAAAACTAACATTGTGCACAAAACACAAGAAACTTACATACAATATAAAGTGTGTTAGAATTTCAAATCACCAAAATTGATTTGAAATCACACAAATTAAGATTATATCCCATCCATAGAATATTTGAAACCATGTTCACCTTGTTAGCATTTGAATTGATTCGAAATAAAAACCAAAACAACTAAATTAGCTTCATTTATTCTTAATTAACTAAAACATAACTGAACAATTCAACTAACACACGTGACACCATAGACTTGGGTTCAAATCCTAGATCTAACAAAATTTAATTATATTGAAATTTGATATTTTAAGTAATTATATTCCAAAAAATCAGATTAAAAAAAAAGAATTAATGCCAAATCAATTTTTGAAGTATGATAATGTAGAAATAAACTTCAACATGTTATTCTTACCATACATTGTGGTTTGTTGTTACATTATTTAAATATGATACTAACAATTAAAAAATTGATGCAAAAAATTTAACATTATAGATAATTTTTTTAAATACAAAAATTATGTGCATCCAAATGGTTAAAGTCATGTTAATTTTGAACAATTATATATTCTTGTTTAAAATGTCAATGACAATGATGTTGAACAAGAATTGGAAGGTGAATAAAATCAATACATTATGCTAAATAAATACCTTGGTAATAAACCATCTCGAACAATTTCAAATTGAGTCATTGTTTTACATTTGTAATTTGTCGAAATTAAAACCAAAGGTTTATGAAAATTGACCAAACAACATTACATTCAAGTCTTGTATGTACTCTTCAATCAAATTTTCAATTACCTTATTATCATCAATGCAAATTCAAAACAATTATTATTATAGTCACAACTATCAAGTACAAAAACCCTTGAACTAGATAACTCATCATCATCCATTTAGATTTTTCATGATTTATGTAAAACAAATTTCAAAAGGTGTAGGCATTTATGCTTTGTTTTGTGTAAAACATGGCACAAAATAATAAAGTTTGAAAGTACAATCACCATGTTTTTTATTGTTTTTTTGTTTCAAATTGATCATACGTAATCTAGTTGTTGATCATGGTGTGATATTATTAAATTTTTAATTGTGTGGCATTTACAAAATTCATGGCTTTCACTATCATTTTATTATTTTTCAATAATCACTACTATAATTCATGGTTTTTTAAGAGGTTCAATTGACTAACTTGTCATTTTAATTAATGGACATGTACATTTTGATTAAAGGTCAAGGGCTTGAATGACACATGTATTTATTGATTGATAAACTTAATTATAGTGATTTATTTGATTAAAAACACATAGTCAAGTTGTACAATTTTAGTCAAAATGGTCAAAAAAATTTAGTCAAATTGAACATTTAGTCAAAATGGCCAATGATCTTTAGTAAAAATGACCAATAATCTTTAGTCAAGTTGAACATTTAATCAAGATGACCAATGATTTTCAATCAAATCTGACATGGTCTACTACCTTATGAATCTACCTCTTACCTACTCATCCACCTATTTATTTGGTTAGTTACTTACCTACCTATTACCCACCCACCAACCCATAAGTACCTTTTATTTACCTACTCACCTTCTTATACTTTTTCACCTACCTACTTACATACCTACCTATATTTTTCACTTTTGTACCACCTACCAACATATTATTCATTTCCCTATCCACCCATTTACCTATTTAATTTTAGCCATTAAGTGTAACCTTTAGGTTTAACCATTATGTGTAGCCATTAAATTTAACCATTAGGTGGAGCCTAAATTTAGTCACTAAATATAACCTAGGTTTATTCAATATGTTTAACCATTAGAATTAACCACTAGGTTTAACTTAACTTTAACCTAAATTTAAACATTTTGTTTAGCCAAGGTTTAATCATTATGTTTAGCCACTAGATTTTTCCACAAGGTTTAGCCTAGGTTTAGCCATTAGGTTTATCGACTAAGTTTAACCACTATGTTCACCCATGAAATTTTTCCATTAAATTTAATCAAGGTTTAACCATTATGTTTAATTATTCATTTAAGTCGTTGAGTTTAGCCACTAGGTTTAGTTATTAATTTAAATTGATCAATTTAACTAGGTTTAACCATTAGTTTAAGTTGATGAGTTTAGTCACTAAGTTTAGCCTTTAATTTAAATCTTTGAGTTTCGCCATTAAGTTTAACCAATAAATTTAATCAAGGTTTAACCATTAATTTAAGTTACTAAGTTTAATCACTAGGTTTAATCATTAGTTTAAATTGTTAAATGTAACCAGTAGGATTAGCCATTAATTCAAGTCGTTGAATGTAACCACTAGGTTTAACCATTAATTTAAGTCATTCATTTTAGCCATTAGGTTTAACCATTAATTTGAATCGTTGAGTTTAGCCACTAAGATTAACCATTAATTTAAGTCATTGAGTTTAACCATTAGGTTTAACCATTAATTTTTAATCGTTAAGTTTAGCCACTAAGATTAACCATTAATTTAAGTCATTGAATTTAACCACCATGATTAGCCAATAAATTGAATTCATTGAATTTAGTCATTAGGTTTAACCATTAGTTTAAGTTGTTGAGTTTCGTCACTAAGTTTAACCATTAGTTTGAGTCATTAAATTTAGCCATTAGATTTAGGTATTAATGTAAGTTATTGAATTTAGCCACTAGGTTTAACCATTAATTTAAGTCGTTGAATTTAACTATTAGGTTTAGCCATTAGTTTAAGTGGTCAAATTTAACCACTAAGTTTAACCATTAATTTAAGTTGTTGAATTTAGCCACTACTTGTCACCTAGGTTTAATCATTATGTTTAATGATGTGAAATAAACATGTCAAATAAAAAACTTGTTAAAAGTTGATGGTGTAGTCCATTAGTAAACACTTGGTTTGCCATTGTGAAAGTTAGGGGTTCAATTCTTTATACTTACAACCTATGTGCATACTTAGAAAGGTAAGGTAAGTAGGTTAGACTAAGGTAGTTTGGTGAGGTTAGGTAGGTTAGGCGGGTTAGGCTACGTTAGCACCTACCTACCTAAGTGTTTTTTTTCAACTTACCTAAACCTATTTACTATCTACCTACCTATTAATTTTCAAAATAATAATCCAAAAAATAATTTTAATTTAGGTATGAAATTAACCTACTCAAATGATGCATTATTTACCAATCGAATAGTCAATCATTTTATTAGTCGTGTTGTCAATCAAAATGACAAGGTCCAATTTCTACCTAGTCACGTAGGACATGGCCAAAAATGACTTATCCAAATTGACAAGGTGGTTTTTTTATGCTTGTCATTTTTGAATATTCTTTTACTATAAAACCTAGTCCAAAAAATCATGAATTGTAGTAGTGAGGTAAAGAAAACATGTTTGTACATTTATGTATGATCATTAAACATTCAATTATAATTTCATTTGAGGATAATTGTGTAGCACAAGCATTAGAAAAATCCAAAATGTTTCACAATGAAAAGAACATGTTGAATACTCTTTATAATCATCAAAATTCTTAACACTAATGCCTTTTTAACTATGGTTGTCCCACTAATCATTTGCATAATAATCAATTTGTAGCTTTAATATATAATCATCTCCAAAGAGGTCCACACTCAATGAAGAAGCAAGTTGTGCCAAATCTTGTTCATGTTTTTCATAATTTTAGGACTTGTGCAACATGTTACCATGTTTTTTAACTTACAAGTCTTGAACATGTAATGGCACATCCATTATTTGATCTCCTTGCAAAACCTCTATTGTTTTATGGAACTTTTGATTGAATCGCCCGAGTAGATTAAACTCATTGAACTTTTCAATAAGTAAACCTTTATAACACTATTGTGATTGGTTGTCTTATGGTAATTGAACAGTTTTTTGAAACTAGAATTCAATTCAGTCCATTTATCTTTTCACATCTTGCCATTTTGTGGGATCCTTTCACATGTCATCTTTTAAAGTTCATTAGTTTGAACCTTGTGCCTAATGCACATGTGTGTGTGTATTTGATGGTACATATTACAAAATTACAATTACAAACTACATTTCCAAAACTCTTTGTCTTCCTTTCCACAAGCCATTTTACCAAGGCCAATTCACTTTTTGCTACCATGAAAATGTACACTGCATCTTGGCTAAGCAATTTGCGCACTATTGCTACCCCTTGTGCATTTAGTCGCAGAAGCACATCTTGTCCATTGAGCATGTAATCCCAAATCTGTTTGGAAAAAAATTTAAAAAATTAAAAACCTCTTGGTATATCTAAGAATAATAACCCATCTAACCTCCATTTGCACAAAAGCTGTAAAGGTGTATAGAACGACAACAATGGAAGTGCGCTCAAAGGGATTCCAAGAATGCCCACATAGAAAAGCAAAGGAAGGAAATAAGTAACTGGAGTGAGGGTTGTTCGCACGGGAAGTCCCAAACCCTAATGCCATCTCGCCTCGCTTTCCTCATCATCATCATCACCCGTTGCCACCACCCACTGGCCACAAAATCACGCGTTCTTATTGGCCAATATCCTAGGCCATGGGCTAGTACTGTTCAAACACACAACGGGTGGATCTTCCTCTTCCAATGGCCAACGTGGTTTTCAAAGTTGTAGCTAATAATAAAGCCACATGTATTATTACAAGTATATTTGTTGGTTTTTCTTTTTAACCTTGTCTGTATATAAACATACTATTAGTGTATTAAATAAATAAGTACCCCCAATTTATAACGGGGGTATTAGCCCAGGCCAAAAATGGTGACGAATAGTTTTGGAAATAGAAATTTAATGCAGCCAATGGGAAGGCTCAGCATGCACTTAAAGTGCCTTGATTTTTTTTTTTAAAATTTTGGGTGGGGGTGGCAGGGGGGTGGGGGAAGGATTTTATTTTTTCCTTTGTTCCCAACATGTTCCCATCAAGTTCCCAATTTGTTCCCCAATGGTGTTCCCAATAGCACTTTGCTTTAATCCCATATTGAGGCTGGTAAAATATGGATCAAAATTATCCCCAAGTAGATTTTGACTTAATTGATGACACGTTTGTATGACACCATCAAAACAGTAGCCAACAAATATACTTGTAATGACACACACACTCTTTTAGAGAAAAAAAGAAGTTTGGCAACACAATTTTGAAAAACAAAGAATTTTTCACCAAAAAAAGGTCACCTCTTCTGCCAAAGGTGAGAAGGATTAAGGAACAATAATGCAGTTTCATCTAAATTTTGAGGAATGGTCACCAAATGTTACTGGGAATTTTGAGTTCATTATTTGAGAGTGGCCAGGGTGAACCATCTTCTACACTAATACTCTCACCTTCTTGACTAAAATGTCCTTATTACACACTATAGGCAAGCAAGGCCAAAGGCAAGCTAGGATCTGTAACCGACCGAAACTGGTATGTAACAATTGTTGCAAAATTGGCAAGGTTTGCTTATTAATTGGCACATGTGTTGAACATCTGATTCCGGATGAGAAGGTCAATCCATCAAAAGGGAGAATAAAACCCAAGAGCTGTTGTTGACGCTTCCTTCCAAAATGGGTACATGAGGAAAAAATAACAATTTCTAACATTATTGATTGAGATTATTTTGGAAAAAAAACTTGTGTAGTTTGGAGAATAACAGTTACACACCAAACTCAAAGCTTAATCTTGTTCCTTTATATTAAAACAGACCATGATGGGACGGATGGATGATCGGACGAATGGATGGATGGATGACAGGACAGATGGATGAATGATGCTTCATGTCATGATGTCCTTTAATATATGTAACTAGTTTGAACCTCGTGCCTAATGCATAAGTGTGTGTGTATTTGATGGTACATATTACAAAATTACAATTATAATCTACATTTCCAAAACCTATTTATATACAACATTTCACATGTATCCATCAGGACCCTGGCTGTTGAAAATTTTGATATTTGCACTATTTGTGACCCATGAAATAACAACATATAGTTGACCATGGGAATAGACCGGAGACGGCAAATATACCCCAACGTTGTTCAATGTCTAACCTTGACTCTTGTTGATTGTGATTGCAAATGCCATTTGAATAAAAAATTGACGACACAAAATCCAAAATGCAAAGTTTAGTAATATTATTTAAATAATATCGTTGAGTACCTAACTCACAATTTATTTTTTCTTTTGTTTTGGGTAAATTGTTTTGAGAATGTTTTAGACAAATTTTTTTTGTCAATGCAATTTAAATCTTATTTTCAAATTGGGAATTTTTTTCCATTTTTTCAACCTCACAAAATTGAAAAAAAATCCCTAATCCCAACATTATTTAAATAAC
>Ga0116231_10000873_pt1 | contig 57819 bp, 40 predicted proteins | sample S1TSphgellanicum_2_FD_89695 | JGI IMG/M metagenome (GOLD analysis project Ga0116231, IMG submission 89695) | Host-associated microbial communities from peat moss isolated from Minnesota, USA - S1T2_Fd - Sphagnum magellanicum MG | ecosystem: Host-associated > Plants > Peat moss > Unclassified...
CCCCCCTCATTCCATCGCCAGAGCTGGAGCCGGGGAGTTGTGGTTGGAGCTAGAGCGGGACCCATGCGGGACCCAGGTAAACACCTTCTTCTTGTTCTTCATTTTCTTCTTTTTTCTGCAGTGCAAGAACGCGCAAAAAAGAAGGCGATGGCAACTATGCTACCGTCGCCTTCTTCTTGTTCTTCTTTGGCTGCGCTGCGTTACAGCGCAACGAAGAAGGCAACGACAGTAATGCTGTCGTTGCGTTCTTTTTTTTCTTTTTTCTGCAACGCAAGAATGCGCAAAAAAGAAGGCGACGGCAGCTATGTTGTTATCGCCTTCTTTTTGTTGTTGTTTTGTTGCACTGCACTGTTGTCGTCGCCTTCTTTTTTTTCTTTTTTTTGCAGTGCAAGAACGCGCAAAAAAGAAGGCGACGGTAGTTATGCTGCCGTCGCCTTCTTGTTGTTGTTGTTTGCAGCACAGCAAAGAAGGCGTCGCCTTCTTCTTTTTATTTTTCCTGCAGTGCAAGAAGGCGCAAAAAAGAAGGCGACGGTAGCATAGATGCCGTCGCCTTCTTCGTCTTCTTGTTTTGCTACGATGCAGGGCAGGGCAACAAAGAAGGTGACGGCAGTTGTCGTTGCCTTCTTCTTGTTGTGGAACTACGCTACAACGCAACGTAGCGAAGAAGGCGACGGCATGGCTGCCGTCGCCTTCTTCTTCTTATTTTGTTGTGCTGTAGTGTTGTTTTGTTTTGTTGTTGCGTAACAAAGAAGGGGATGGTAACGAAGCTGCCGTTGCCTTCTTATTTTTTTTTCCTTGTAGCATAGCAAAGAAGGTAGCAGCTTTGTATTAAAGAAGAAGAAGACGGCAGCTGCCGCCACCTTTTTCGATGGCTTTACTGCAAGGAAATGGCGAAGTTTGCCTTTCTTTTGTGGTTTTGTTGCGAAGAAGGTGACGACAGCAATGTCGTCACCTTTCTCTATGGTGGCGGATTTTATTTTTTCTTTATTGTTGCTTATGGTGTAGTTTTTTAGAATTAACATTATAGTAACTGGTGGTTTTTTCTTTAGGGTTATAATGGCCATGGGAAGAAGGTTGAGGAAAAGCGCTGGTGGGGAGTTGGAAATGAGTAAGGAAAACGGTACTACGTCAGATGATGCAATTTTTCTACCAAATGTTGTTGTGTCAGACGAGGCAATTCTTTTGCCAAATGTTGCTATGTCAAATGGGGCAATTCTTCTGCCAAATGTTGTTGTGTTAAACAAAGCAGATGCCAAGCCACACGTTGCTACAAGTATCGAGCAAAATATGGCTGTAGTAGATGAAGCAATTAGTGATTGAAGTAGTGTTGCAACAGATCAGCCAATTGGTGAGCAAAATGGTGTTCTATCATAATTGAAAGACAAGGATGACAGTTTGGTATAGATTGTTTTAGAATTTATGGACATTAGATTAAAGACAGATTAAAAAAATTGTACAAGTCTCTTCAAGATTAATTATATCCGCACCTTCTATCATTTGTTGGAAGGTGCGAGAATTTTTTTGTCAAAATTTTTCTATTGCATTACCTTAGAACAGTTCATGTTTATAGGAGTAGTATGTGATTTTGTGATTTTATGTTTTGCAATACCTGCATTTTGTTTTTTGAACTCTCATTTTTGGGTTTAGGTCCAAAACTAGAAACTTAGCAGACTTCTCAGGCACTTGCACTTCTTTGTCCACCTAATTTGGCTCGGAAGGACAAGGAATGGACAAAGGTTGGGTCGAAATGGAAGTGCAAAGTTGGCATTTGCACTATTGCATCTTGTGCCAAATGGTTGTTGACTAAGCATTTGGCACAGGTGCATGGCTTGGTGGCAAAAAAGTCCAAACCTGGGAGGCCTTCAACTTCTGCAGGAGGTCTTCAACATCAAGACCATGCCAAGATGAACGCTCGCATCTTGGGAAATGCCATGACTGTTCAAAGACGAAATGATCAAAAAGTTGTTAGTTGTGCTTATGCCAAAGCAGATCGCGAGTGGAATCACTTGGTAGTTGTTGCAAAACAGTGTCCACCACTCCCAAAACCAGCTTTGGTCAGACTAGCTTCAGAGCAATTGTTGAAGGTGTTGGGCCTCAATGCCTGGGGCATGGGCAGTGTGGCTCAAGATGTAACATCAACGATGGAGAAGGATGAAGATTTACAAGGGATGATTCGATCCACCCGTTGTGTATATGCATGACAATTGAAGACAACATGGGATGTTAAAAATTGGGATCGAGAGTCTAATAAAACAAGATGGACAAAACAATTGGCAGATGTTTTGGATTTTCATGAATTTAGAATGATTCATGGAAAGTAAGAAACAATAATAAGCAATGTTTATTGTTTTAAAATTTTATTTCATCCAAAGTGTGTTACGGTTTAATTTGGTGATTTTTGGGTGTTTACAGGGTTCAAGACCAAACAAAGGCCCAGTTTGTGGAAAATGCAGTTCAGGTTGAGATGCAATGCCGCCATTTTTAGACTGCTCGTCATGCAATAGCTGCATACCGAACTAAACACAGGATTGTAGATACTGATATGGGTTAGGGTTTCACTCTTTATAGTTAGTTAGGTTTTGTAACCCTTTTATTTTTTGGACTACCCAATTTTGAATTTCGATCCTTTGATATGTTATAGAGAACGAACACTTTCTTTTTCATTGGGTTCTTTAGTAATTTTTCATGCACCCATTTTTGTACATCTTTTATCAATATAATAGTATTTTCTACTCACACTTGTTTTATGGGTAAACCATATACCCAATGATGGGGTCTATTGCCTATCTTTAGGAAATTGTGTACCAAGGCAGTCAGAAGCCTCTCCTAACATTGACATTAATGTTTTCACTAAAACACTAATCCTAGAAATAAAACATATATATTTTTTATTCTTTCAACAACCTACAACACTTTTTATATAAAAAGTTTAAAGGTTTCAACAAGGTTTAACGAACATGAGCTTATTCATGAACACTCACTATCCTTTATAAACTTTTATTTACATGTTCTCATATGGCTTAACACGTGCCATCTTCTTTTCCTTTTTTGCCTGTAACTTTTCTTTGCGAATCTTTTCAGATTCCCACAAATCCAACTCTAATTCATGCCTAGGATTCTAAGTAATATCCAAAAGCAAGCTTAGGGTCAAACAAAATGACTTGTGTTTATGGTTTTCATGATGCCGCTTTACGCGCCCAATCATGCACCAAACTCGGCTTAGCTTGCCTCTCGTGATTTCCATTGCCGCAAGCTGAATCTCCTCCACCCATGTTGTCAAATCTGTCCATGATTCAAGGATAAACAAGTCACCTTGCATTTCTCATTTTAAGAAAAAAATAATTTGTTCTTTTTTTCCTTTTCCTCTCTTCTTCTTACCAAACTTTCAACAATAGAATCAAGTTCCATAACACAAAGAACATAGACTCGGGTCCAAGTTACAGAACCAAAAAGATGTACAACACAAACGGGTTTAGGGTCAAAATTATGTATGTTTATTACATAGCTATGAAAATTTATGTCCTTGATTATAGAAATATCTTCTCAACCTTCTATTGTCTATGCATAATAATATGTTTTCTATCATGAACTAAACATAAACACCAACCCCCTAGTCAAGAAACTTTTTAAAGTTTATCCACCACATGGTTCTTCATGTGATTTCATATAAAATAATCAAAAGGAAACATAATCACATGGTGCACATGTGATGTCACAATTAATCACAAGGAAACATAATCACATGGTGCACATGACTTCCATATAAATTAATATGTGAAAGTTAATGCACCATGACCAAATTATGGAATCCTACCATTCAATTAACCCCTTTAAATAATTATCTAAGTAATTGTGTAATTACATCAAGTTACACGTCAAGTTACAAGTCCAATGTTTTTTCTTGACAATTTTTTGTATTTGTAAGTCAAGCCATAAGGGCTCTTTCACCAACATCTTTCTTCTTCTTTGGGAATTCAACTATAGATTTGATTTTTCAAACCTTTTTTTTGTGTTTTTAAAATATTTTGTTTTCAATAGTAGATTTGACACAAGCTATTGACAATACCCACATTCCTTCTTTATTTAAAAAAAAAATTTTGACAAAGGAAAACCATACCCTTTATTTTGACATCATCATTGATCGTGCAACTTAATGTAATTAGACTATTATTTATGTAATTATTTAATGATTAAGTTTGATAATTTATTTGATAGTTGAATTTCATAACGATTTTGTCATAATTTTAATTATGTGCATTGACCCACACATAATAATTCATGTTATGAGTCATGTGAAAAATCCTTGCCACATTAATATGCATTGATTCATATATGATAATTCATGTTATAAATAATGTGAAAAATCCTTGCAACATTAATATGCATTGATTCACACACGATAATTCATGTGAAATTTTTTTGCCACTTTAATGTGCATGTGAAAACACATGAGAAAGCATGAAAAGTCATGAGAAGTCATGTGATGTGTGGACTATAAAAAATTTCTTGTTGCAGGGTTTAGTTGTAGCAAGCTCCGGAGTCAGACAAGCTCCGGAATTTGCTGTGTTGCAGTAGCAAACTCTCACACTCCGGAGCTTGCTACTGCAACGCAATAAGCCGGAATTAGAGAAGCTCCAGAGCTTGCTACGTTGCAACAGCAAGCAAGCTCCGGAGCTTGCTGTGTTGCAACAACAAGCAAGCAAGCAAGCTTCGGAGCCGGAGATCCTCTGGAGCTTGTTGCGTTGCAACAGCAAGCAAGCTCCGGAGCTTCTAAAGAAGCTCCGGCGAAGCTCCGAAGCTTGCTGCGTTGCAACAACAAGCAAGCTAGCTCCGGAGTCGGAGATCCTTCGGAGCTTGCTGCGTTGTAGCAACAAGCAAGCTCTGGAACTTTCGGAGCTTGCTACGTTCCAGTAACAAGCAAACTCCGGAGCTCGCGTTGCAACGCAACCTCCGGAGCTCTCCGGAGCTCAGAGCTTGCTGGTCGAGCAACAAGCTCCAGAGGTTTCCGGAGCTCGGAACTTTCTAAGGATGTTTAGATGAGGAGAAAGGTTTCAAACTAATTATGCAGAACACTCTTATAATGAAATTTAGATATGTTCAGAAGAATTGAAGACATTATACTTACAAATCAAGTCAACCTGAAAGAAATGAGAGCTCCGGAGAAATGCAAGCTCTGAAGCTTGCGTTGCAGCAAGCTCCGAGCAGCAAGCTTCGAGCAACAAGCTCCGGAGCTTGTGTTGCAGCAAGCTGCGAAGCTCGGAGCTTGCTTGCTGCAAGCTCGTAGCTCGAAGCTTGCTTGCTGCGAGCTCGGAGCTTGCTCCAGCAAGCTCCAAGCAGTAAGCTCCGGAGCTCGGAGTTTGGTTGCTGCGAGCTCGGAGCTTGCTGTAGCAAGCTCCGGACCTATCCGGAGTTCGACAAGCTCCGGAGCTCTCCGGGGCTCGGAGCTTGCTTAAGTTGTAATACAAGTGCAAACTTTCATGGAATAAAATTGTGAAAGGAATTGAGATTTAAAATTTGAAAAGTTTTAATATAGGTTATGTGTGTGTGAAGTTGAAGATAGGATGATGGTGTGACATACTAGTTACACATAGATAATAGAAAGGTGAAAAAATATTTGTGCAAATAAGAACATAAAGTTTCATAGCTATATGATAAACATACATAATTTCGGTCTTAAACATCTTTTAATTCCATAATCACGACTTGAGTTTATGTTCTTTGTGTTGCGGAATTTAATTTTAGTGTTCAAAGTTTAGTAAGGAAAAATAAATTGTTCATTTTGATTTTTAATGTGAGATGCAAGGTGATTTTTTTTTTATCAACGATTCATGGACATAAACGACAATGTGAATGAAGAAAATTTAGCTTGTGATGATGAAAATTATGAGAGACAAATTAAATCAAGTTTGGTGCATAATTAAACGCATAACAGATATCAACAGTCCTTGGTCAGAAGATTTGCATGTGAATTAAGGGTGAAGTTTGTCTGATATTGGGTGGAGTTTGGTTGAGGTGGCAAATCTTTCTTCTTTCTTTGTTTACTCAGCGCCCATTGTGGGAATGGGTCAGAGAGTAAATACCAACTGAGGTGGCAAATTGTTACCTAATGCTTTATTTGTAAACTCAATGCCCATAGTGGGACTGCATCAGAGAGGAAAGACCATCTGAGGTGGCAAATTGTTACCTAATGCTTTATTTGTAAACTCAATGCCCATAGTGGGACTGCATCAGAGAGGAAAGACCATCTGAGGTAGGAATTGTTACATTGTGCTGTCTTTGTATTCTCAACACTCATACTGGGAATGGGTTAAGGTAATTACTAGTGTTGGTTTGGTAAGGTCTGAGCATGCATAAGCCCTGGTGCAGAATAGTAAGTTCATGTCCATGTTGTACAAACGACGAGGTGCATTATGTGCCATTCAACTAAGTAAATAGTTTATATATCAATAGTCACCTGTAAAGTTCCACACTTTCAAACTAGTACTATGACAACATTGTTGATGTAATAGAGAACATGTTCCTAAGGAGGATTCCTTGAAATGAACACTAAATAGGTTAAGGACCTTGAACAGGGCTGTCCTGGGAATGAGAGCCCTGTGCAAGGTGAGAACGAAGTGTGGCAACCACATTCCCAAAACAGCTCCATTCACAGTTCTTAATCATTATATGGCATAAAAATCTTATAGAATTTTTGAATGGTTGTCATTCCTTTGTAAAGGAGAGGAGGCACCTCATGTGTATGATGCCCACATAGGTACACTGCAAATTCTGCCATTCAAGACACATTGAAAACTTGTCGAATAGCTAGTCCTTTATGTATATGAACCATGAACAGGATGCAACTTGGTAGAAATTTCTTGCTAGGTTTGTAATGATACAGTTTCCATGATCTACATGCACAACCTTCACAAAATACTAGCAAGAGCACATACATCTAGTTAATCAAGAGATAATTGTCGATCATTTTTACATATGGTAATTAACTAGGCTAACAAAGAACTTGCCATAATAGGTCCAATACATAAAACAAGAAGACATTAGTAACTGACAGTAGTTAAGGTTTAGTCCCTGGCATGCCAATATCAACGAACTGTCTTTTTGTAACCTTTCAAAATCCTAAAGCTAGACTAAAAGGCTATGCATGTATCACAATACTATAATCATTAGTTGGCTCATTGTCTGTAGACGGTACTTGACATTCTTGCTAGCTTTGTTAATCAAAAGTCTAAATTTAGACGAAACACATGATTCAAAGCTCCATCTGCAAGATTTGACATGACAGAGGCCTTCTGATACTCCCCAACTCTTTTCTCAAAAAAATTGGTTTTTCCTCTGCACATAACATAGATAAATATTAAGACTCAATGAATTCACTATTACATCATACAAAGAGATGTGCACTAAGCAAGAAAACTATGCACAAAAAAAAGATGTTGCTTACACCTAATTCTATAAGCTGGATCAGGACACTAGCAGCTATTAGTGGTAAGTCAAATCTTTTGGTATGCAAACATACTATAATGAGATGAGTTCCATCCAATCAAATGGATTCTGAGCATTATAATGCTTGCTATAGCCTAGAGCAACCTGCACATATATATTACGGTTCAGCAAATGAAGGAACTTATGGCATTATCAACATTCATACGTATTGAAACAAAATTAGAGCATAAAATCAAACTGCAACTGAACATACAGGATAGGTGGAAGTTTTACCAGGAGACGATCTGCTAGAATTTGATGTGATGACATGGTCAAGGTTGGAACACATGCTGCTGATGATTTTGTTATTAGGAGCAGAGTGGCTTTAGAATTCATATTTGAGGACACCATGGTCCTGAGTTCTCATCTGGACCCAAAATAACCTCTGAGGTTGTTACATATAGGTGAATGCTTTATGTATAGGTACCTTGAGACCCTTTAGGTATTTAAACTTCTTGTAATGAGGCAAACACATTGAGGGTAGCAATGAAGATAATAAACATGAGTAATTTTGTTTGACCCCAAGTTTGCTTTTGGATTTCACAGGTAATCCTAAGCACGAAATTATAGTTGGACTTGTGAGAATTTGAAAAGTTTTGCAAGGAAAACTTTTAGGTGAAAAATGAAAAAAAAATGACATGTGTTAAGCCATATGTGAGAATGTAAATAAAAAGTCTACAAAAGTAGATGTTCATGAATAAGTTTATGTTCGTCAAACCTAGTTGAAACCTTGAAACTTTTTTATTTCTAATGTAAAAATGTTATAGGTTTTTGCAAAGAAATAAAAGTTTTATTTTTAGGACTAGTGTTTCAATTAAAACACTAATGTCAATGTTAGGAGAGATTTATGATTTTCTGGGCACATAATTTTTTCCAAAAACTAAGCAATAAACCTTATCACTAACATTAGGAGTTATTGAGCTAAGTTCACATGTTAAAAGACTTGTTGAATTAAAGAACTTGGAATTGTAGGTGAATTAAACATGTTAATGTCACAACTACATAGATGATGGGAAAAAATTAAATCTTAACTTGACCTTAAACTTATGAGGTAACACAAAAAATGATTACATCAAAATAACATTTATTCATCTGGTTTAAAAAGGAAGATGTAATTCCAAACTATTTTGAAACCAATAATGCATGACATGTGGAATGGATGTGTCATTCATATTTGTGATGACCGTGATTTTGTAAATGTTGTTTTTTAATCCAAACATTTATATAGGATAATTATAGGGTTAGGTATGTCTAATCATTTAAAAAAGTTACATAGAAACGATAGGGAAAATTTTATTATGAGTGCAATTTGAGCCATTAGGAGTTTTTTTATTCATGAAAAGAAATTGTGAAAACTAAGTGATAGTTAGTCAAAAGGAATTAATTAGTTTAGTGTGTTTTTCATCTTTTATAAGAAAATAAATTAAAATCAACATGTTTAATTTAGTTTTTAGGAGAAATAAGGTTGAAGACACTTAAATATTTTAAGAGAATTATAAAATGATTTAATTTCTTTTTTGAATTCTTAAAAATTACAACATCACATTGATTTGAATGACAGACAGAAGCATTGAAAGAATTATGGAATGACATTATTAAAGCTTTGGGAGAAGAATTTTTTATGAAAAATGTTTACCAAAACTTAATACTTGAATTGTATCAATTTAAATAGGGAATTCTAGAGTTAATGAAAGAGTATAAAAAAAGAAAATGGAATTACAAAATAAATGTTAGTGTTGTCTTAGGGCACAAGGCCATGAAAGAATTGATCCACGATTTCATATTAGTAATTTAAAAAAATAATAGTTATCAATTCATTTACAATACTTTCATATGGGTTGGTTCAAATATTTTATTTATGACCTTCCATGATGATTAAAGTATATGCAATTAATCAATTTGTAAAACCTTAATTTGCTTGAAATTTTTTTATCTATGAACTTTTATAACGAGGTCCAAATTCAAACTTTAACTTTAAATTTTCTTGCAATACTTTCATGTTGTCCTTTGTAACATCATTTTTGACATTTACAAATTTGTGACAATTAACGAAAAAACAAATTGATTCATAACTTAACACATTGGATTTGATAGGTATTACCTTACTGTTAAATAAAGAGCATGGGTAAGTTTAAGAGTTTAAAATTTATTTATTTAATTTTTCCCACCATTCACCCTTTTTTTCAATTCATGTACCATGATCATTTATTCATTATTCATTTAATTAACCAATAAGGTTTACACATTCATTTATGCTCACACATTTGTTAAATAACATCCTTAGTATTAAATTACATAATTTAAAAACAAACATCAATTTTCATATTGCTCATGTATTATTAGTAACATTAAATTCACATTGATTTCATTTCATTAAAAATATGTTGCAAATCATTTCATTTTAATAAATATCCATGATGGAAAATAACTTAACATTTAGTCATCCAATACAAAACTAATCACATATGAGACAATAAGCTTATCAAATAAAAATTAATCAATAATTGAAAATTTCACATCATTAGAATTTGCATTGATGGATTCAATAATTCAATTTTCATATGCATATGTCATGTTCATTAATCAAATAATAAAGAAAAATTAACATTAAAAGTTCATTACTAAAATAATAGTTCAAAAGCAAGAGTAAAATGGTAAATAAAAGTATTTTCTTATTTCATTTAATCTTTTCAATAGTAGTATGAAATGTTTTTACATTGAACGAAATATCATTATGATTCATGCTATGATTCAAACTCATTTAAAAAGTGTTTCTAAGTTTATTAAATATCTGAATTCATATTTGTATATGGGCATAAACTTAAGTTTAATTAACTCATTAAAAAATTCAATGACTCAAATGCACACAATTTCGAACATCATATGGGAAAACCACATGACATACCAAAAAACATTTACCATTACTTTTTGATTACTATCAATTTCAAAAAATCAATGTGTACAATTACAAATTGATAAGATAAACTAATTTAAACCAAAAATTATTGAATGTTTCACTAAATTAAATTTTCAAAAAAAAAACTGAAGTAGTATGAAATGCATTATTAAAAAAAAATAAAATTATTTGTCATGATAATTCAAATGAGTTATGTAACCTATCATCATTCTTTATTTTAATTGGTTTCTTCTTTTCAATAACATTTATTTAGATTCAAAATCATGTTATAAAACAAGTGTATAAAAAAGTGAAAATTAATTGGAATTCTTAAAGATAATAAATGACCTATGTAGTATAAGAAACTACAACTCATGAACCCTAGTGTGATCAAATTTGATTACCAAATCAAAAGTGAGGATGAAAAAAATACACAAGATAAATAGGGGATTTAATTGCTTTTCTCACCTAAATTGCTCAATAGAATGAATGAATTTGTTGTACGTACACCTTCACTACTAATACTTTTCAAGAGATCAATTCTTATCAGGATCTAACGTTCAAAACTTGTGAAATGACACCAAATTTCATTAAACAATACCCAATCTTACTTACTATTTGATTTTTTTCCAATTAGGGACAAAATAGGGATTTGAAGCTCTAGAGGCAAGGTAAGGTGACTTGATAAGACAACTTTAATGTCACATACATTGTTGATTCAACCTACATAGTTTCAATCATTTGTATGTCAAACTAAATTTTTTACAACATGTCTTAGTTCTAAATTTATTTTATCATCTATGTTTATCACATATGGTGCACATATGTGAAAAGAAAAAAGACAATAATAAATAATAAATCAAATATAAATGATTTTTTTGAAGGTTTTACAAAGTTTTCAACATTAATGGAAACCTTGTTGGCAACATAAATGGGAATATTTTACAAAAAATACTTGATGGGTTTTAAGGACTTCAATTGTTAAATTTCTAAACATCTAAAACTCTAACCAAAAGAAAAAAAGCTATTAATCTACATGTTTATTATGGAAAATATAGGAAAATTGATTCAAGATTTGAATTCCATTTTTTGATGATTAATTTAAAAGTTGATTGATTTACATATTGATTAAACTTTACTTTGTAGAAATTCAAACTCATGATCAAATTGTGAAATTGAACAAATGTGGAAAGCATTAACAAATGACATGTGTTGCTAATTCACATGACCAATATTTGGTACATATGTTTATATGCATTGTTCATCACAAAATTAATTTCACTCATTGGTTTTTCCCTTTACAAATTTGTAAGATCAATTGCTATCAATTATACATGTTACTATGTTTCTTGCTTGTTTTCATGGCAATCACATATCTTACATAGTCACTTGATTAAATGTGAATTGAATTAAATCATCATGGGCTATTTTTAGGAATAAATAGTTAATTTCATGATATAACATAATTGGTACAAAAGGGGATAAGGATGAGTCCTCCTTCTGTTACCATTAGTTTTTTAGGCTAATGTTTTTTGTCTAAGAGAAGACAAAGGTACATCTAGTTTTCATTGGGTTCTAGTGAAAGCTGCTACAATTTTATTATTCGCAAAAGTTTGGTGACAAAGTTGTGAGACATGATCAAATTCCCAATTGAAGTTCATGAACAACGCTGAATCTCTTGCTTCTGAATATGCAGGGGATTGTGGAGAAACCTTCAAATGAGAGGGATTACTAGTCATGCACCTCATCAACAATTATTGTTGTATTTGCCACAAACCCAAGGTCTGCCAAACTCTCCATGTCATCCACCAACGCAACGGGTAGGGGCGCATCCTACAAAGAAATCACTCACATATCAACACCCAACAATCTTTACCTCATTGCATGAAAGCAATGCATTATGACCATTGGCTAACCCAACTTATATTACTAGGGCCTCATCTTGGGTATCAGGTGTCACATGCTGCAATAGGCACCAAATAGAGTGGGAACCGAGACTGATGCTATCCAATACTGCAAGATTAATTTATGAAACAAGGAGAAAGCCATGCTGTTGCTATGACTAGAATGGGATCTATTGTTGCTGGAATTTTTTTGGGGTACCTGATCTTTGAAGAAAAGTTGCTGTCGAGCTGCCCTCAGCTTGAAGAGGGCCTCACAAACAACCTTCAACCTGCCAATCTGTAAGCCCACTTTACACCATTTATGCCCCAAATATTTTCCCAAGCAGTAGGGTAGAACACCCATTCCTTTATTCTTGATTTTTTTTCTGGTTATGGGAGACTACTAGCAGACTGTTGATTTCTCCATTGTGTGTCACTGCTGAGTGTCTGTAGAACATGAATTTAATTGCATTAAAATAACACAAAGAAGACTCTGACTTGAACTCCAATCAGATTTGACAGACACCCACAGCATCAGAACATCAATGCTTGAATTTGGACATGTATAAATTGCAAATAGAAAAACCCCAATATACGCTTTCCAAGAAGAAAGAACATTTTGTAAGTGAAGTGGCAAACTGACAGTGGTAGAGCTTGGGAGTTTCTTGGTAATAGGTGCTCTCTCTCCAATTGTTGCAGCCACGCAAACAATGCTTATAGCTGCTTCAACCCACACATAAACCCACAAGTGCAATCCAATGTGCATGACATCACAAAATTGCTATTATCCTCCAAATTGCATTCACATGTTTTTTGCTGGGAAAAAACTCAAGCACTGGACCAATCCTTGGATTCAACCATTGGAAATGGAGAAACTTTACAGCTCTTTATGATTCACTGATCACAACATCTCTCTTACTTTTCTACATGTGAACAATGGCATTGGTTTTAGGTCTGTTGGTATTTTGGGAGGGTGTGTACAAATCAAGGAAGAGGCCATTGTGGAAGTCTTTCCAGTTGATCCACCGCCCAAGTCCATAGGCACATCATGCAACACTCGGAGATGTTCAAACCTGTGTCCCACACAATTCTACTGAAATCAGATCCATCCCTTACAACAGAGGCCAGTCTTTGATAGCCTTTTTGTCAAGTCTGTTTTCAAAGCAAGCTGCATGGTCTTTGGAACTTGCCAGGTGACATTTTCATGGTCCCAGGGTTTAGGGCTTAGGGTAAACCCTAAACCCTAAACCTGCATATGCAACACTCCAGAGCCGTAGGCTTAAGGGCGTTTGCTTTGTCAAAGAAAGCAACTGGTTTCGTACCAGAGACCTGAAGCAAATGATGGGTACCCTTCTTTCCAATAAAAATGGCAAGTTCAAGAAGAGAAAAGCACCTGGGGTGAGATTTCATGATCTCTTCCATGTCTTTTCTCTGCATGGTGCTCAGTACATGGCGCACATATCTGTGCATTATCATATAAAAGAATCATTTTCATCAAGACAAAAATCTGTGACCGCATTTGATGGAGAAATCCTGAATGACTGGAGGAGCAAAACATTCAAGACAAACCCACACACAAAAGATTCCTGACTGCATCAAGATGGAAAAGCAAAAGAAAGATAAATGGGTTAATAGATAGACCTGATTTCTGCATCTCTTCTCTCTCTTGGTTTGACCTGCACAAGATCCCCACCCACATAAGCTGAACAGAAAATGCATGTGAGATAGTTGCTACTCATGGCTATAGAGGTTTGCATCCAAACACCAAGGAGGCTGATACTTCTGCCCAATTCTTACACTAATCTTGTTTACAGCTATGAGACCCATAGGGCTCCTCCACATAGAAATCAGAACAAGCAGAGGTTTAACATGCAAAACACTTGTTTACTTACTTGACTGCCATTGAGGCTAGTGATTTTCCCCAAGTGTGCAATCAGCATGTAGCGGGGTGCAACACCATTTCCAGAATCTGTTAGTGGATTCTGAGAAAGCCGGACTTCCTGCACAGAAAAAAAGGAGAGATTCATTCTTCAGACAAAAGAAATCCCAAGAGAGGAAAGACGGACAGGCAGCAAGCTTCCCTCCAACACTTGACACTGTGACAAGCCCAGTGCTGTCAAACTGCTGTTTACAGGCATGAAGAAGTGGGGTATATTTTACAGCACCTCAAGAGCAGGAAATTGATCAAGTGCATCCACAGAAGACCACTCCGAGATTTTGTTCCCAGCTGCCATCATGCCATCACGAAACCTTAATATGGCAAAAAACATGACCATTCATATGGACTGTTGGCATCAAATTTGATGTGCCAATTGTCAGTGCAAGAAACAAATATTAAGTCTAGAATGATTGATCATGTTCTGGGGCTGCACCTAGAAGAAGGCATCGTAATGCTGCAAAAGGCTTGAATTCTGTATCCTTGTGATGATGATCAGCAGTAGAGCTAGAAGAGTCTGGATACCAGAGCTGTTGAAGGCAGTTGCCACTCAGATATAGTTGCTGCAAGCTGCAGCCCCAAACAAAAAACAGCACAAACTCCACTCTCATGAATTCATGTTCATGTTTGGTAAGACTGCAAATTTCAGAATCCATATTTCCACCCATTATGAATCTCTTTGAGCATCTCCAGTGGTGCTCAGTATGTGATCATACAAAAGTACTTTTCACATCCAAGTCTAGTTATTTACTTTTTTCCAACCCTGCCCATAAAACTAAAACTGGGATTGCAAATAGGTGGGAGACTACTAATAGCAACCCACCTGGACCAATCAAACTATCTAGCCAACCAACAGCAGGTGTTAGGCTTTGATGTGCCTTTTACGAGCCTCTACATCTTGTGCAAAAATGCTGGGCCAAAACCATTTTGCTGAGCCAAACTGGGCATGTTTTGACTTTTCTTCACCCAATTTTCTTTTGCAGGGCCACATACTGAGCACTGGTCGAGCTGCTCTGAAAACAAACCTGATTTCTCCACATATGGGTAGCCCTGAAAAAATTACGTAGAGCTGGAACTTTGCACTGGAACTCTATTTTAACGACCAAAACTCCAGCAAGGAGGAGTATTTGGAAGGCACAAGTCTTATTGGGTTAAAGTCTAATTAGGTGAGAAAGAAAACTATCAGATTCTATTGAGTGCACAAAGACCAAAACCACATGCATTTTGAAGGGATGAAATGCAACCTCTGCAATCGAGATAGCTTTACAATCTCATTCCAGTTGTCAAACAAGTTGTCTTCCAGGTTCAAAAGGCGCAGTGACTTGAATCCTCCAACAAAAGGCTGACTGGTCGTTGTTGTTTCTGTGCAGGTGGGGTCCACCTGCCTTACCCCACCCTCCCACATCAAACATGAAGACAAAAAGACAAATTGCAGCACTCAAATGAAAAGATGCTCAATCCAAAGAAAACAAGAACTGCATATGCAGCAAATGTCTACCATCGTTTCAGCAAGAACAATAAGCAGTTGACATGATGGCAGCCAACAAGTACCTCAATACTCTGCAACTTATTTCCACAAAGGGACAGCTCCTGAATTTTTGGAAGACACCCATTAAGCACTTCTACCTGCACAAAAAGAATTCAGCATTGAATTAACCAAGCTTAATGCTGCAAGGGCAAAAAAAAAATCAAGACATTGAACTCACACTGACAGCAAAACACAATCGGTAAGAAGCGTCAAAAGATTCCCAAAAACAACAGATACGAGGAGAATCTTTGAGACTTTTCCACTTTAGTATATGGAGGGGGGGGAAGGGGGGGCATGCTATACATGTTTCCATCTCATGGCACAGTGGTTGAGCACAAGTGTTGTCAAGTTTGAGAGCACTGGCAACCCATCTCTCGTGGTAATTGCAATGCGACTGCTGCTGAGATCAAGAAGCTTTAGAGCTGGTAGCTCTTCACAAATGCGGCCAACTTCCTGCCATAAAAAATAAAATCACTAACACCAAAAATATACTGCTGTTCAATCCTTTCATTCACTAGCTACAGTTGTTGTTGTTCAACATCTGTCATAAGTCAATAGAAGTTTGTGCAAACAAACACTCTTGTGATCAAAACACATATGTATCAGTTTTTTTCTCTCTTTGCATATCTCATTTGTTTACAGCCAAAGTCCTTGGGGAATTCTTTCTTTCTTGGATGGGTGGGTTTCTGTGAGAATTGTTGTCTCTCTTTACCTGCCAGTCTGGGATGAGATTCCCCGTAAGATCCAGATCAGTAATGTCTGTAGACACAGCAGCACAATAATATTCACAGTTATAGAAACCTTAATTTTGCTGTAGAAGATTAGAACAATTTGGGTACTACTGAATCACTCCAAGAAACAAATGAAAGAGAGAGGAAACATACGAGCATTTTGTGCATTTCAGTTTAGAAAGCCCATTTTTGCTGTAGAAGATTACAATTTGGGTATTACCCAATTGCTCCAAGAAAATTTTCAACAGAAAGAAAGAGGAAACATATGAGCATTTTGTGCATTTTGCGCAAGCAACAAACCATAGATACCATCATAACAAAAATTCCCAAAATCAATTTTGTTTTTGTCAAAGAGAAAAGATCAAATCTTTCATTTGCACAACAACAATAAAAAAGAGAGGAGGAGGAAGGAGGTGTGAGAGAGATATGAGAGGAAGAAGAAGGGTGAGAGAGAGATATGGGGTTTTTCTTTTTACTTGGAGCAGACGATCGGATCTCGCCTTGTGCTCCTGCAGAACATACACCAGTATATGCAAGAGTGGCAACTGTGAGCATCTCCAGATGTGCTTGATGCTCTGCCACCTGGTTCTTGCCAACGAGTTCAACTGCCACTCGCATCCTCCTCTGTGTTGTAACATACATGTCATCTGACATCCCCCACCAACACATCCCGCACCCACAAGATGTATGATGATGCTTGTTGTTGTTGTTGTTTTTGTTCTTCTTTCTTCTTCTGGAAGTAGAAGAAGATGTGCATTTCACACAAAAAAAAAACCTGTATTTGCAGAGACAGAGTGGAGACAGAAATCTCTTCTGTTTGATGTCTTCTGCATGTGCATTTTCTCTTTGTGTGCAGACAGAGCGGTCGTCTACATGTGCATTTTCTCTTTGGGTGCAGAGAGAGATGTCTTCTGCATGTGAATTTTCTCTTTGTGTGCAGACAGAGATAGATGTCTTCTGCATATGCATTTTCTCTTTGTATGCAGACAGATTTGTCGTCTGCATTTGCAGCTTCTCTTTGTGTGCAGACAGAGATGTCTTCTACTTGATCTCTTCCAGTATCAACAAACAAAAGAAGCTAACTGAAGAAGAACAAGAACAAGAGGAGGAGGGTTTGTTCCTTACCTTCTTCAGATTGTGACAAAGTTGCTTTGTAGCGAGAAGAGAGAGCATCCAGCAAGGAAACACCAGCACTCAGCTTGTTGGGTCGCACAAGGGAGCCTGATGGCAGCTGATCTTGTGTGCAGAAGTACTGAATCCCATTCACTCTTCCATTGTGCCGACCTTGTCCACTATCCCATTCCACTCCCACCCACACTCCCTCGTATCCTTCCACTGCTCCCACATACTTCACAGTTCCTCTTTCATTGCTGTTGCTTGTGAGAGACAACACTCTCTGCCCCACACAGAAGCAACAGCAACTCCCCTTCCTCTCTTCCATTGCCATGCCCACAACGGGTTGTTCTCCTTCTTGCTTCTCTTGCTGTCTCTTTTTGTTTTCTTCAGATTCTTGGCAGAGTCTGAGTAATGATCATCTGACCCATACCCATTACCAGAACAGGCAAGAAGAAGAAGAATCCGATGAGAGAAGAGAAGAAGAAGGGTTTTCTTTCTTGCATCCTTTCTTTCTTTCTTCTTCTTCTTCCTGTCTTGGGATTTGAATTTTGTCTTCTCTGGATTTTTGTAGGTCTTGAGGAAGGAACCAGAAGACATCAGAATTTTTTTTCCTTGGCTAGGTAGGTCTTATACATCTTCTGCTTCTTTTTCTTCTTTGACCAGTCTTCTGTTGTCTGAGAAATGATTCTGCATCTGCCAGATTTTGCAAAGATGTTTGTGGGCTTTGTCAAGAATGATTCTGTGAAGAAACAACAATTTTGTAGAGCACGTTTTTATCCTTCTTTGCTTCTGTTGGTGTTTGATTGTGGTTGGTTTTTTTAGGGTTTGTGGAAGGTTTTCTCTTCTGTTTCTGTTTCTTTAGGGTTTTCGTTAGGGTTTGTGGAAGTGTTTTTGTCTCATGTTTGATGCAGAAGAGAAAGAGGGTATCTTGAAAGCTTGGAAAATGCACACAGAGAGACAGAAATAGATTGAGTAGGTACTTATTACTTGGTGGGAAGCAGCAGCAGGTGCACACAGTTTCAGATTTTAGGGTTTGAGGAAAAAGGTCAGAGGAGAAGGCAAGAAGATGGACATGACAGGAGCTGCTCAGGACATTCAAGAGCTTGTTCATGCATTTGCTCAAGTGAGTTTGGTTGTTGTTCTTTCACCATTCCACCCGAGAAAAACAAAAAAGCTTCAAATCCCCATTTCCTCTTTGCACAATTCTTGCACTTCTGCATGCAACTGTCATCAACAACAAACAAATTCCTTTCTTTGCTTGCTTGCTTTCCAATTATTGTGATCATCAACAATTCTTTTCTGGTGTCGGTCCACAGTTTTTTTGCTTCTGGTTTTGTGATGAACCAAAAAAATTCCCTGGTTGTTATCAACATCTATTCTGGGATTTCTTCTGGATTTGTGGTTTTGTTGTAATGTTGTGTTTTTTAGGGTTTTGTGAGCAGAGGGACAAATGATTGGGGAATTGGGGATCTGAAGATGGAGAGAAATGAGACCATTTTTTGTGTGTATGTGTGTGGGTGTTGGGAATTGTGTGGGGGAGAAGGTGGAAGGAAGAGAATTGTCGCATATGAAAGAGCTATGGCAAGCTCGCAGATTTTCATTTATCCATGAAGCTTGTCCCAAGGATGTTACACAAGACTTCTTCATGCAGGCACTCTACTCTTCTGCACTTGGTAAGTAAAGCAAAATTCCTGTTTAACAAAAGTGGTGGGTTTTCTTTTCTTTTTTTTTTTGACAGGTGACCAACATCCAGAGCTTATCGTTGCCAAACAAAAACACTTTTTGCAAAGAGCAAGAGCTCATCAAATCTGCACGGAAGATCTGCAAAACACCCATTTTTATTCTGATTTGACAGATTTGGGAAGAAAGCTGTGTGTTTGCTTTGTGAGGAGCAAGGGAGGAGAGAGAAGGAAATAGGAAAACAATGTCAGTGAGAGAGTGTATATGTATGTATGTACAATCAGGTGTGTTGGTGCCTTTGTGATCATCATGCTTTTCTTCAGGTTTGGTTTTTGTTCTTTTTTTTTTTTTTGGGATGACAGGTTTTGTAGTTGGAGATAGAGCAATTGCATGGAAGATCGGTGGCTTGTATGTGCTCTACATGTTGTATGAGACTCAATTGACTGAGAAGCGCTTCAAGATTTATCTGTCACTAGGTAAGGTGCACACAAAATTCAAAACTTTCCACTGACTTTTTTTGGGGTATGTAATCTTTGTCAATTCTTCTTCATCTACACTTTGTGAAGGAATTCCTTCAAAGGGAGTCTTCATCATAAGTTACTGTGTTATATATCCTCCTCTTTTTGGTCTGGACAACCAACTGACACCTGCTGGAGGTGAGATTTTAAGGCTAAGGCTGCTGCGGTTTGGATTTGTTTATACAGAGGAATTGGAGCAGCTTTGTATTCTGGTGAAGGAATTGAAGCGGCATGATTGTGTTGTTGCACTGAAGGTGATCAAGTTTATGCTTCAAAGAAAGGTGTTTCTGTATGGTTGTGTGGCCATCAACCAGAGAAGTATTGCTGACTCCTGTGATAAGCTTGCTGCTCAAGCTGCATCTCGCCTACATCATGCCCGCAACAGGTAATTTTTTTCACCTTGCTTGCTTCTCAAAACCTTCTCTGATTTGATCCTGCCTGCCACTCAAGTCTGCATCTTAGCTTTGATCTCAACATCTAGATGTGGTTGATCAGCATCTGAGGCTGTGCTAAATGGGAGAATTGAATTCTGAAATACAGAAAGTTTGACTTGCCAAGTGTATGTCCTCATATGGGTAGAGTTTCTTTTGTCTTGATTCTCTGCAGATTGCTGTCAAATCTGCCCATTCAAGAGCATTTGTATACAGACCTGGTGAGTAGTGATCTATGTTTTTCTGTTGCCCATATGTTGGAGAGCAATGTTGTGCATTGTTGGAGGACTAGCAGGAACCATTGCATGAAAGCTCTTTTGAATAGCAAGGTTTTGCAATAGCTTTTTGGCAGGCAATTTCAGCCTTGAATCATAAGGTTTTGCAATAAGTGTTCTTGCAGGTGATTACCCATGAGGCTCAATCGGGTTTTTGATGGTCCAGGGTTTAGGGTTTAGGGTTACCCCAAACCCAATTGCCAAACCACATACTTGGACTTTGATAATCTTGTGTCAATGCCTTCCAAACTTCTTGAAATGTTTTTTTGAGTGGTTGTAGACCCAGGATTTATCACTGGATGATTTCAAGCACATTGATCAGGAATATGAAGCAGCCAAAAACCATGTCCTCACAGGTGCTTCCAAAACACCACCCCTTGGAAATCTTTCTTGTTTCATGTGTAGCTATGTGGGATATCTATGCATGAGTAGCTAATCTCCCTCCTTTTGCATGATGCTACTAGGCCTTGGGACTTATGACAGAGTAGTGGACATGCCAAGCTTTCAAGATAGCAACACTACACTAGGAGAAGAACTCAAGGAAATGGTTTCGGATTGGGAGCTTCAACGAAAGCCCTTCTGCCCTTTGCCCCTTGACTCCCATGAGGAGGTACACTGACTTCGTGACTTTCTCCACTTCAGAATCATCAATCTGATTGTTTTGGGTGGGGACACAAATCAGGATGCAGGTGGAGGCACAATTGAGGACATCCTCCTGTGTTTCCCAGCTTGGATTCAATAACCAAATTTTTTTCTTGTATCTTATTATAGTAGTATTGGATTTTTGTTCTTGGATTAAGGAATGATGCCCATCTGCACCTTTTTGTTGATGTTTTTGCCAGGAGCTAGTTCCACAAAAACGACAAAGACAAAAGCGAGGTCAGTAAGCTCTCTCTTTCTCTCTCTCTCGGTGGCTCAATCCTATCCTACAAATTTTGTTCTCAATACCAGAGCTTTTTTATAAGACTTCCAAACCTGTTGTGAATTGTATATGCTGAAAAGCTGGCAGTTGTGGATTTAGTAAGCAGAACAAAAAGGAGTGTGAGTATCACCTTGTCTGTTTTAGAAGGTTGTGGCAATACCATCAGTGCCATCATCAGATGTTGAAGTTCTTCACAAATGTGACTGAAAGGCCTTGTGATCTTGGATGTCCTTCCTGATGATGTTACTGTTGAGCTTTAAAATCAAGTGTCCTTGGTTTGAGTGTTCCTAGGAGCCTTTGGAAACTGATTCTTAATGCAAAGTGGTTGAGCTTGTGTATTGTAATCGGTTGTTGTTCAAGTTCTTAGCATTTGGGATAACAAGCTCCTACACTGAGGACGAGGAGGGATTTGATATTGGGGTGTTTGATTTGTAGGAGGAGAAGTCAGACCCCCACAGCAAGTCCGGACAGAGGATGACTTGCTTGCTGATGAGATCATGGGCCTCTTGGAATGAGGTTCCAATTTTGATATCTGTTAGTAAGAAAGATGGTGGTTTTTCAGCAAGGGTTGGGGTGATAAGATGGTAAAGAAGATTTGCTTCTCTGAATTGGGTATGTCTTCAAATCCTGCCCTGCACCTTATTGGCACATATCTTCCATGTGGAGTGCCAGTTGCTCTTTGAGTCTCCAAGTGAGGAAAGAAAACTCTGCAGATGGTGATCAGATGTGAAGTCAAGCAATCGCAAAGGATCTTTGTCTCCACTACCCACCAGGCAACAAATGGTTGACAAAATCATACCAAATACCATTCTCCACCAAAATAGTCTTTTGAAGAGAAAAGGTGTTGCTCTTCAAACTTTTTCCTTCAATCAAATCAAGAAATTTTGCTTGATAGGAGGAGAGAGATTTTTGTCTGATGTTTTTGCCCTTAATTCAAGGGCTAAGGTACTACTCAAGATCTCAAGGTTGATATTCAAACTGAAGCTGTTGATTGTTCAGCTATGCTATCTTCCTCAATTTCAAAGGATTCACATGAGCTTACAGATTGTCATTGTGCAAATTGCAATGGGTCAGGCAATTTGTTGTATTGTCTATTGTTGACTCTCAATCAACTTTGTTGTTTTGTTGAAGTCACAGCTTCTAATGTTTACACACCTCTACATGATTATTTTCTTTCGGTTCTTCCAAGTTTGATGTTTTGTCCTTAAGGGACAACTGTGTGTTTTTCAAACCTCAGTGTTTTATTCTCATTGTAACAAGTGATGGGAGGGTGTTGAATTCTTTTTTTTTCGGTAGTGAGGTTCTATAATTTTCCCTTTTCATTTCATCAACCAAATGTGCATTTTTTTCATATAGTTTTGATAAGCCTTCCAAATTCCTCTCTTACCCTTAATGTATGACGTCTCCCTTGGAGATATAAATGCAAGTCCATATCAAGACCTTCAACCTACATTCATCTTCCGCATCCCTCACTTTCATGCATTGCAATGTGTTCTTTATTAAGAATTTGTTTGAAGAGCTGGGCTATTGCATCCAACTTGTATCTTAACCTTTACAACAGATTCTAGTTCATTTAATTTCCAACCCTCTTCTCTCTTGTGGTGCTCTAACATGGGTTTGGATTTTTAACCTAGATGCTTTACGAACATCTCATTTTCCAAAGATGGCATTAATGTGATTTTTTTCCTTTTCAAAATAGTTACTATTGAGAAAATAATTCCAACACTAGTGCACCGAAACTAAAATCATTTTTAGGTGATAACAAGGCTAGAATCAAATGGTTATACACATTTGATTCACGAAGCCTTTGAAATCTATAAGTTTATCATCAAACTTTACAAGAAGGTTGATTCATAGCTCTTTAGTTCACAATGACAAATTGTGTTGATGGATTGCATGTTTTTGACATATTCACAAATAGATTGAATGTTTCAATTACATATATTCAAGAACAACACATCTTTCTTCCATGGAAGTAGTCACATCATCCTTTGAAACACACATGTGAAATCAAAAAAAAGAAAAGTGTAGGGCTAATGGTGGTATGACCACATTGTCACGAACATGAAAAGTATGACGAGCTAGATATGAAAGGAAATATAAGAAATAAGATTTATTACCTATCCTTTTATAAGTGAGTTCTAAAAGGGTTGATGGAGGCCATATGTGGCATTTGAATGACACGTTCTTGCCCATAGTTAACACTACACATGGAAAGTATTGTAATGATTATGTTTAGGGTTTAAGGACTCCCATCAAGTTTTTTATAATTAACATTATGGGAATGTATGAATAAATGTTTGATTTTTTTGTGACATTGCTGTCAATGTTTGTAAACAATTTTAATGTGGTGGGGATGGTATGGAAATTTGAATTTAAAGCACAAATAAAATATCATAGCGTTAATTATTCTTGATGAAGTATGTATGGTCATTTGATAAAGCTTAACATATACAAAGCTTTTAGTAGGGTTTGCAATTTCAACATGTAATTTAGTTCATACTATTAAAAAGGCAATGTGTTTCTCCACTAAATGACATTCAATTGGAAGTCCAAGTGATTGTCAAGATGGGTTAAACGTGGGGCATTTTTGTTCACAATTATTTATATGGTGCATTTGAGCATGAAATATATGGGAAAATTTAAGTTTTGTTTTTTAACTAACGGAATTTTTTTTGAACTTAAATGGTAATAATTTGTTATACATCTTTCTAGGGGTGAATAAAATGTTTTAAAAGTTCACTCCTACAACTAGCCCATCTCAATGGTAGCCCTAACATAAAAAAAAGTTGTCCATTAAAACTTCATTTACATTTGGTTGAAGTACTTCATTAAGAAATCATTATTAACTTACCTAATTTCACTAATCTTGTTCACACATAAGGTTAAATTATGGTTGTTTTATTGTTGTTTATAGTCTTTTGTTATCTTTGTTCATCATTTCTCAACCTATAACTTTTAAACTTTTGATTGTGTCTTCACTTTTGGCATTCAAGTACATGCCCCTTGTCTTTTCATTTTTGCCAAACACAAGCAATTTTTTCATTTTTCTGTGTGCCTTTGTAATTTTTTCATTACAACCTTTTACAATTCCTTTGTACGAACGTTTCTAGATTTTTCTTGCATGCATTTTGATAGTTTCTTCATTGTTATCCTTTGTGTAGCACAAGTAGTTTCTTGATTTCTCATTTGTGCCTTGGCAATTTTTTCATTGCAATCTTTTGTGACTTCACAAGTGTTTTTGTTGTGTGTTTGTTCATGCTAACATCATTAGGCATCTCTTACAACACTATCATTCACACATGTCTTCTTTCCACAAAGCTCTATTGTACAAAGGGCCTTTTTTATGCCATTGCATGATTTGTGGTAGTGTCTTCACACACCTTATGTTGCATTGTCTTTGCACACCCTATTTTATAAAGTATCCTTGAACTTTAGTTTCTATTCTTTTTGTATTTGCATTGTGTCATCTATTTTTGGGTGTTTGTAGCATATGTTTTTTTTAAAAACAGTTTTCATCATGTTGTAAGTCATCATGCTACCTCAAAAAACCATTGTACTTGTGTAAATTTTCCAACTTCTGGTCCAAACACTAAATGTGTTGGTTGTTGGTCATTTCCATTTTAACTTTGTATTTAATTATGTTGAAATTATAAGAAAATTGTGACCCTTTCAGTGTGATGATAGAAACTAGATATGTCATATGATTTAAACAATGATGAACTCAATGGTTTTGCATAGCTATAGGTTGTCTTGTATTTATGATTTATTATTGAGTCATGAATTAGGGGATTGGGTTAAAGCTAGGTCAATAACTTGGTGTTCTTAATTTATCATGACATAGTATGGTGACAAATGTTGGATGAACATTTTCAATATGTGAGGTAGTCAACAAAATGATTAAAATTATAAATGGGAAAAAAATACCAAATATAAATATGTACTGTAAATGAACATCAAGGTAGTTTGTTCTTTGTACAAATTGGCACATGTAATTAAATACTAGCAATGCACTAAATTATTCACTATAGGATAATCTTGTCTTGCATCAAATTATACTTGTGAATGTAAATGAAAATTTCAAGAACCAAATTTGATGGCCTAAAAAAAACAACATGCAACATGTGATGCAAGGTTTCAAAAAGATGATAGGTTTGCCATGTATCCAAGGGGCCATTGATGTGGTTCAAATCCATATTCACAAGCCAAAACTCCAAGCTTATGCAACAAATTATTACTCTTCAAATCAAAATCATATAATTTGCAATTACAAGCTATTGTAGACCATAGGATATGTTTTCTTGATGTTGGGGATGCCAAGGTCTTTGAATGATGTCAAGGTCTTGCAATTGTCTTCAATTTATCAAAAGGAAACTTGGGGAAATTTATTCCTTAACTACTTTTCTCACAAGGGCATCAAGCCTTACATAAAGGGGACAAGGGGTGTCCATTATTTCAATGGCTAATGGTGCTTCATAAACAAGTTGGAGTGTGAAATTCCATTTTTAGAAGCTTTCAATAATAAAGAATTTTGGGTGAAAGCATATTAGAGTCCTCCAAAATTGTTGTCACGAAAGGGTCAAAGCACAATTGGGGTACCCCTTAAGGAACACTAAGGACTCAAATTCACCTTTTTTCTTCACTTTTCCTATGACATGTTTTAGATTTCTCCTTTTTTTTCTCATGTCAAATGAAATAATTTTGTTCCAAATTTTATATAGGCATCTAGAATATATATTGTTTTCACTTATGAAAGTAAGAATAATAAAATTTATCCAATATGGGCCATGTTCTATTAATGGCCCAAAATTCCCAAAAATTTCACTTTTTGAAACTTTTTACATTTGTAATAGGGCACTTGATTTTTGTCACACTCATACATTTTATGTACATTAGTACTTAAAGTGTTTGTGATAAGAATCTTGGGTCAAAAAAATTGTTTAAACATTGCTTATGAATCCTTGAACTTTTTTTTTTCTTAGGAGACAAAGTCTTGGATTTTTTTCCAAGACTTTGTAAGAATCTTGAAACCTATTCAAAATGGACATGCTATGCATAGAATAGTTTTTAGTAATGTAATTATCCATGAACATACTCATCTTGTGTGTCTTCTTTTGGCGGCATGTAAGATCTATCACCTTCACAATTCACATCTTTAGTATGTCGAAGAACATTGATAGCTTTCTCCTTTTGAAAGGCCTTAACCAAGATATAAACTTATCTATTGAATTATCAAGGCAAATGGATACATTCTTTTTTTCAAATGATAATTCCCATAAATAAGTATGATTACTTGTCCTTTTGCAATAATTTTTTCAAGTTTAATCTTGTAGTTGGAATTTAAAGAATTCCACTTATCCTTGCACATGATTTCATTTTTGGGAAACTTATTCTTCATCTTCTTTTGCAACTCCTTAACAATTATGTCTCATAATTGCACAGTAGGGATCACGTGCATATAAAATCAATTAACTTTTTTTGTGCATTATGTTTTATATGTTTACAACTTATGAATGCCATGACTTCATTATGTTCCCAATTACCTAGTCTTTATCATGGATTTAGAACTTGTCTTCCATTGTGTCATGTTCTACCATCACCATGACAACATCTTTGACCAATTGGTTTACTTTTTTGTGGGTTTGTGCATGGTTGCAAATTTGGTGGTGTGCTTGCACATGCACACAAATTGACACATGCTTGCAAATTCATGCCATAATTTGATACCATAGATTGTTAATTTTATAGCGATGGAATTTTGGATGGATTGGAAATGTGTGTTTCTTCAAAGTTAACGTCTTGACAATGGTAATGAATGTTTCTTCAACAATGTTTGTTTCTTCGAATTTGAGCATCGATGGTAGTGCATGCTTCTTAGCTAGTAGTGTTCATTTTTTTGACAATGTTCATTTCTCTGAAGCCAATGGGCAATGGCAATTTTTGTTTCTCTAGCAATGTTTTTTTTGAATTCAAGTGTCAATGGTAATGTCACTACAACAAAATGCGACCTTGTACACCAAGTGATTTCATTGGATTTTGAGTGAATTTGTTAATCCGACTTAATGGCACCTAATCGGGATGTAGTGAATTCACTAGTCCACTAAATAGGGACTAGTGAATTCCACCCACATTTTTTTATAGTGTGTGCACATCCCTTAAGCCAAACATCTTGTCATTGTGGTAGTTTAATGTACTTCTTTTCAAATTGTTAATTTAATGACATCATTAGGTTTGAACATTAAATGAGAATCTACAAATTTTAATAGATTTTATCACAAGAAATTTTTTTATCAATTTGTAATCAATTTGTAGTCACATTCTATTAAGTTTATTGTTAATTCACTACATAGAATTTCCACATCAAGTATCTACCATTGTACATGTTTATGTGTGAAAAAAATAACATGTTTTCAATTTACCACTACTAGTACTCGTAGGTAAGAACTGACCATTATTTTTATATTATCATTGGTAAAATACTTATTGTTATGGAGGATTATTATTATGGAATATTGTATCAATCCTCTAAATTAATGAAAGGGAGTTGTAAGATTTCACTATGAACATTTATGAAATTTAAGAACTTAGGTTGGAAATTAAGTAATACAAATTTTTTTTAATGTTGAAACTAATTTCACATTTAGAAATTATAAAATTCAAAATTCAAAACATGAAAAGTTTTCTTTAAAAATTCAAAGCTCATAGGATTTATAATAACTTCAAACACCCTTTTGTATATCTATAGTTGATTTGTGAAGTGAGTTGTAATACATGTTTGTTGGGATTATTTTCAATTACAACTTGGCTTATAAGATTTAGAAAACATATAGTGTGCCAAAACATGGTTTTCATGACTAGGACAGCTTGCGACTACTATCCAAGTATCGTCATGTAGTCATATTTGGATTTTAATTGCTGTCATTATTTTGATTACAACCATCATTAGGACTACATGACTATTAAATATGACTATAAGTAATTATATGACTATAAATTACGACTACATAATTAATAATCATGTTGAATATAATTAACATTGTTTGACCAACTATAAATTTTTTAAATAAATATGAAAATGTAACTAAGTTTAGTACAAATTGGCCTACATTTAACCTAGGTTTGGCTTTGGTTTAACCTACTTTAACCTCTATATTTGATTTGATTGAATTTAAACTGTGGGTTTTAATGTACTCAATTTAACTTCTAAGATTAACTTCCATTAAATTTAATTTATAAGTTTAGTTTAAGTAGCCTCATTTAGTCTATATATATTTGTTTAACTTAGTTTATCAAATAATTTGATCTTGCCCTAATTTGTTTCAGGTAATCCAATCCAACCAAATTTAAACTAAATTAACATAGTTTAGCCTAAATATCTTGAATTAACCATATTTAACCAAGTTTTGACTACAATTTTAAGTATCCAAATTTTACCAAATTTTTCTTACATAATTTAATTTTTTCAATTTTTGCCTAAATATCTTAAGTTTCAAAATTTGCCAAGTTTAATCCAATTTACTTCAAATAATTTAGTTTAGCCAAGCATAGTCTAATTTAACCAAGTTTAATTAGGTTTTGCCAAATTTAACCTAGTATAATCAAGTATAACCTAAATAACCCATTTAAGCCAAGTTTAGCCTAAATAACCTACTTTTGCAAAGTTTAGTTTAACATAACCAAGTTTAACATAAATAACAAATATTTTTACCAAGTTTTGTCTAATATAGTTTAATATAGCTTAATATAGCTTAATATAGCCTAATATAGCTTAGTACAACCTAGTTTATTTAGTATAGCCAAGTTTAACTTAATATAACCAAATATAGCCTAATTTAACCAAATATAATTAAGTTTAACATTAATATTATACTTTTGTCAAGTTTAGCCTAGTATAATATATTTTAGCCAAATATAATTTGGTGTAACTGAGTTTAGCCTAATATAGTCAAGCGTAGCCATGTTTAACCAAAATAATTTACTTTTGTCAAATTTAGCTTGATATAACTTAATTTAACCAAATATAGTTTAGTATAAACAAGTTTAACATAATATATCCAACTATAGCTAAATTTAACCTAAATAACCTACTTTTGCAAAGTTTAGCTTAATATACCCTAATATAACCTAGTTTAGCCAAGTATTGCCAAGTTTAACCTAATATAACCTAATTGAACTTAGGTTAAACTTAAATAACTTAGTTTGCTTAAGTAGCCCTAAGGTAGATTAGGTTGCTTAAATTTAACTTAAGAAAACCTAGGTTTGCTTAAAATAACCTATGGAAGTTTAGGTTAGATTGTTGGGTGGCCTAGGTTAGCCTAGGTCAACCTAGGGAGGTATAGGCTAATTTAGGTTAAAAAAACTTATTCTTTACATCTTTGTGATACCTTCACTTATTGCATAAAAAGTGTGGTGGTGTAATGGCAAAGGACTTTGCCCCTCAAAGTGGAGGCAAGGGGTTCAAATATTCTTACCTTCATCCTATGTGCTTCCTAGGTTCCTAGGGGAGTATTAGTGGGGTAGCCTTCCTAGGAAGAAGGTTTAAGTGGTTAGCATATAGCCTTAGTTAACATATAGCCTAGGTTGTTTTAAAACCTAAATTAGGTCGTTTAGCCTAGTCTAGTATGTAGGTTAGATTGCCTAACATAGGTCTCCTAGCCTAGTAGGTGGCCTATTTTAGGTCCTAGGTGTCATTATTTGACTAAAAGTTTATTGCCATGTGGCATCATATAATTGGGTAGGAAAAATAATTTCATTATTCTAGATTGCCATTGTCCACTCATAAATGGTTAGTAAATTTTTGAATTCATTTTAAGCTACCATATGGTAGCAAGACATTAATCAAAATAAACTATAATTATATTTTAAAATTAAATTTTAGCCATTAAAGATGTCATGCAGTCATGGAGGACATAGTTGCAAATGGCATTTACAACTACACCATTTTTTGCAACTAGTGGTAAATACCATAGGGCCATATGGACTAGTAGTCATGTAGTCATGGCTAGTCATATATGTGGTTTAGGACTACAATGCTAATCACTTATGTAATCATATTTTCCATGTTTTGGCGTAGTGATAATAATAGCCTCATGAATACATTCAATATTATAATGTGTTTAATTGCAAAGGTCACAATATATGGATGAAGTAATGAATGTCACTAAGAGTTATACCTTCCCTTATAATCATCGTATGCTTCATGCATTTTACAAGGTTATATTTCATTGCTTTTGTGCCATTATTGCAAATTTGTTTTGAAAATACACAAGAATAGTTTTAAATGTGTCATAAGATGAATGAATAATCTAAAACAAACTTTTGTAGCTATTGTGAAAACACATCAAACTTTAATAACACACATAACACCCTTGATTGCCCAAAGGGCTTGTCAGTGAAAAGTGTGGACAAGAAAATAATCACTTTCCTTTGCCTTTTTCAACATTTGAAACTTCTACATGTAGATGAATACAAGATATCAATTGCATGGGCATATTATGATTTGATGTCTTCACACTAAGTTTTCAAATTATTTCTTTGCAATAAAAAAACCTAACATGTTAGTATACAATAGTAGTTTGGATGCAATTTTGCACAACCTCATGAATCTTATGATTATCCTTAAAAATTCAAATTCCACAAATTCTAGTCCTAAACTTCAATGACTAAAAATTCCACAAACTACAAATTATAATTTGTGAAACAAATCCCTTGTCAATACCTTTAGTATAGTTTTGTCATTGAACATCACAAATTATATTATTATCACTAAAAATTCATTAACTACAAATAAATTCCAATATCTAGAAAATTTTAGCCCTATAAATTTAGGTATAAGCAAGATAAAGTGAACAATTTTATTGTTTTGCTTTTTTACTAACAAAGTAAGTATAAACTAGCAACAAAATCCGTCATAAAATTATCATACATTCATTTGCTTTACATGATTGACAAAAAAAACAAGATAGTTCTTCACTACCATGCATTAGTTTTCAAATTTTGCATCATAAAAAGTACATTGAAAGTAGCCTTTCCAAAATACAAGTAGCTTTGAAAATCTACTTTTGCAATTTAAACTTTTGTAAAGTATGTTTCAAGGAGGATATAACAAATGGAAAGTAGAATATATTATTGTTGGTCCCATCAAGAATCTAATGATATTCATATCTTGACCTCATATATGTATATTTTATTAAGTATTTTGTGTCAAAGGTTTCCCAATCATGAATTTATCACCCACTAAAGGGGGATTCTAGCCCATGTAGGACTTGTAATCTATGCAACTTTTAGAATTTGAAATCATTGAATTGTAAATTTCAAATTCCAAAAGTTGCATAAATTACAAGTCCTACATATTCTACCCTTAGAAACTCACTATTTACAAAATTTCCATTGCAAATTATATGGATTATATATTCTACAAATTCAAAGAGATGAACACTAAACTTTGACATTCAACAATCCTTAAAGAAGTGAGTTGGAAAGAAATTTACTTTTCATTGCCCCTACTAAGATTCAAGGAACTATGAACAAGCACCTAAAAATTAAGGAATTACTATTATTTTGAAAGATTGAAACACTAGAAATGTACTTGTAGTATGCATGTGCTTGTTGTTTTATGACCAAATTTGGGAGATAATTTGATGTTTCCTAATTTAAGCAAACCATTGAATTTTATTTTTCGTATGTAATAATTTTATGGGTGGGCATTCCATTTTATGAGACTCCCATACTAGTATGGTGAGGCTTCATTGTATATTTTTGTGTTATAGATGCAAAAACTACCTTGACCAAGCAAATTTTCAACTTGTACAAAAACTCAAATGAACTATAACAAAAAAAATGCAGAATCCAAATCTAGCCACAAGTGACAAGACATAATAATCTTTGAGAAAACCATGAAATATGCAAGAAAAATATTTAAATAAAATTTTATTGGAAACATGGAAATATTGGAAACATGAAACAAAAGGAACAAATCTAAATCATTAAACAAATTGGTCTAATAATGAATGCATGATCAAGCTCAAACAACTATGGCATTTTTGACTAATTTAAAATGTCATGTGTTCAACTTGAGGCAACACCTAAGTATAACAAAAAGAGTAAAATGTATAACAACACAACTATTCACAAGGAATGTGGTTTAAATAAGTCCAAATAAATATGAACCACCTTTCATTAGGCGAACATGTGACCAAATGGGTCAAGGAATTTACATCATGGATTCTTAAGAATCAATGTAAATGATAATAACAAAAGGCTAAAATATGCTAGGTGCATAAGACTGAAGATCAATGTATAAGCAATTTACTAATCATTAGTTACATGCTAATCAAGTCCATTACCCAAAAAGTTGATCCAAATTCTAAAAAAAAGGGAAATGAACCATTCAAAAAATTACAACTCCAATTTAGCTCCAATAAATGATAATGGAGACATTTACCCCTTTGATTGCATGGTTTTCCAAGTTGTTAGTTGGTAGTTTATAGTTGGTAGATGAACAATTTCTACCCAAAGCATATTGAAAATGATTATTTAAGTGTTCATAGTCATATCAAGTTCCACCAAAACAAGGCAACAAAAAGTTTCACCAAAAACTAGTTGCATTGCGATGTGACAAATATTTGTCTTTCCACTTAAACCTTGCATTATATGCATTTTTGGACCTAAAACATTGTAGAAATGTGCAAAAGAAAACAAAATGGAAACATTTGCTAAACATAAGCATTTGAGTAAGGCTTGAAGATGGAAAAAATGATTAAAAATTGAAACACTTTTTAGTAGAAGACAACTTGTTGATGAAACTCCTAATAGTTTTGATGCAATGTTGAAACCCATCTTGCTTGAAGATCAAATTGTAGGAGACTTTCAAACTTTTAACAAGCACTAACAATGCATGTAATTTGAGACACCAAATTTCACATAGTTTCTTGTAAACAAAAAGCAAAAACCTAATACCTTAATCTTTGAACAAAATCACCAAGTGTTTGTTGAATAATTAATATAATTAAAATATTAAGCTTTGACACTAGATTTTTGAATTTTTGGAAAATTCAATGTAAAAATATTATTAGAAAGATACAACAAATTGTAATCACTATACAACAATTCCAATTTGTTTAAATTGTGTATGTGTGTTGGGTGTTTGGCCCCATAGACACGGATTCAATCCTAGATCTATTGAAGTTTTACTTATATTAATTTTTGCCATTCTTGGTAATTAGTTTTTTTTTAATTACAATTTTGAAAATGATTTAATTAACGTTGAATTTGTTAAAGGGGTATAGTAGTTGCTTGCAAAACAAAAGGTTGAAAAACTTGAAGTTGTTTACAAACAAAAGTAAAAAATCTAATATATGTTTCCTTCCAAGGTATTTGATTTTCATCACCATCATATCATGACTAAAAATGGATAGAGAAATAGGCATTTGAACCTTCAAATCACCATTAGGTCACTAGCAATAGTCAACACTGAAAATAGTGATGGGAAAAGTTTGATGGGAGTTATGAGTTACTTTCAAAAGTTGATGCAAAAACTGAAATATAAAACAATGGGAAAAAATAATAAAACAATGGGAGCTAGTATGGACCTCAAAACACCATGCACCACAAAACACAAAATTATATTATAAATGCCTAAATTGAAAACTAGCAAAAATCACTATGAACCTAGTGAAATAATTTATTTTCATTTTTTAAATGATTAAATTTTTATTTTGGTCCGAAATGATTTCTTAAAAATACGTAGTTTTCCAAGTTCAATTTAATCACCAATTCATGCTTGAAGTAAAACTTTTAGTCTAGTGCACTAGTATTTAACCTATACTTGGGACTATAATTAGTAGCAAAATCAAAATTGGCCCATAGTGGTCATAACCTTATTCTAGTATTGAACATATTGAAAGTAAGGGGAAGGGATTATGATCTATTCATATATGTTTGGGAATTAGTTAAAAAAAATCTTCCATATAAGTTTTCATATGGTTCATTGTTCAAAGATTTTTTTCAAACATTTAAAAAACTAGATATTACGAATGAAAAAAGACGATGATGGATGAATTTCATCCATGAATGATGAATTAAATTTAATTAGTTATATATATTAAATTAATTATGAAAACCCTTATATATGTTTCATAATATATGTTAAAGTAGATTATGGAATGTCAGTCATGACAACTTTCTTCAACTAATATGTTAAATAAAGCCCCAACAACAAGATATTACACCCCATATCTTGGGCTCCACACTCAATTCACAAGGTGTAATCTTTTACTACCATGGCATTACCCTACACAAAATTTTATAGTCTTTGGTTTTGTGTTGGCATTTGATTTGGAATGTAGTGCAAAAATGTAATTTAATTTTTTTAAAAACCAAATGAATACATATATGGAAAAGAAAGCCTAAAAGAATGATGAAACTCACCAAGGGAAGTTATGAAAAAATGGACATAATTACCTTCTATTTTCATTTTTAATATTTTAAGCTTTGAACCTTATTTGTTAGTTACTAATGACTATTAGTATATTCGAAGTTTAGTAAAATGAAATTTTGGTTCGAATATGCTCAAGTAACCATAGAATTGAATTTGAATCTACTAATTTGGTATCTTTTCATTAACTTCAATTGGTAAGGAATAACTTTTTAGGAATGCCAACCCCTATTGAATACCAAATTTCTATTGTCGTTTGACAAGCTATAAACATTTGAACTATGTATTAATTAGTCACATATCTACTAAAAACTCCCTTCCCCCTCCCCCAAAAACTTGCCCCATAAAAGCCATGTTGATTTTCTAGATGCCATGTCAAGTGGGTAGGTTTTTAATTTTTATTTTTAAATTAAGGTTTGGCAAGTAAGTTATTGCTAACCAAATATTTTATCAATAACTAGCCAACATGGTTTAAGCTAGGCCTCATAAAATTAAGCGAACACCTAATTTAAACAAAATAAGCTAAAATAGGCGTTTCCTGTGTCGGCAAATTAGGCGTTTACTAAAAAAGGCCCTTTTGTGGTCATTTTGTCGAATTACTCGATCAGATTGAGTAAGCCAAGCATTTCGCTGATGGTGCCCATCTGTTTCATCTGGAACACGCCCTCCAGCGACAATGCCATTAGGCACGTACGGTAGGCATCCTTCTCGCACTTTAAGATTGAGAAGTCGCTCTCCATGCACGTCGTGTTGGCAAAGGCGCTCGCCAGGCCATCGCAGAACAATCGGAGATGGTTCAGGGCGGGCTAGGCCGACAGGGCGTCCCAGGTGTCGTTGAACATTGTTTGGAAGCTATGACTGTCAACAATATGCTTTAGAGGAGCAGAGCCACGAACCACCTCGACGAGCGCACGATGCTCCTGCTCAATAAGATCGACCAGCTCCTCGCCCCAAGCCTTGATCATCATCTCGCGGTGGGGACCTAGGATGTGTTCAATGAAATAACTCGTTCGCATCTTGTAGAGATGTTAAGGGAAGACGGGCGGTGCGAGCTATGTTGCCGCATTGTTGTGGCAGTCGCGCTCTCCCTGCACGAGTGATAGGCCCTTGACAAGGCGCAACGCGTACCCGGCGATCTCGCACAACATGGCGATCTGGTCTTCATCGGTCAGTAACAAGAACAGGTCCTTGACCCAAGTCCCCTGATCCTTGACATGCACGAGGACATCCTTGAACGTGACCCACCACACGTCGAGTTCGAGGTAACTGTTCTCCTCACGATCACCCCGCTGCATCGCCTCGTTGTCGTCTTCATGCTGGATGTTGACCATTAGGAGAATGTTCTGGACCAGCTGCTCAATGTATTCGGTTTGTTGCGACAGGTAGAGGTTACGTTGTTGCAAATTGACAAGCGTGACATTGCACGCCTTGGTGAGAAGGTTGATGGCGCAGGCGATGATCCAGTACTCGACAGTCAGCGACGAGGCGTGCTACTGCTACTCTATCCACTCCAGCAACTTAATGTGGTGTGTCAGCAGCCACTGCAATTGGCCTTGGAAGTGTGCCTAGCGATTCGTGTCCTTTGGGCACTTGTTGTCCATCACGAGCTGTAAATTGGCATGTTAGTGGAGATGCACCGTAAAGTTGTGTATCGTTTTGGTGAATGCGCCGTCGCTGATCATGACCATCGCGTCCTGAATGACGAGGTCCATCTGGTGTGCGGGACACCATACGCGCAGGACCTCGTTGGCGGATTCCTTGTCCATGAGCGTCACAAATCCGCCTTTCCATCCGGTCATGGTGTTCTCATCGTCCGTGCTGACCGATAATAGCTTGTGCCGCCAAGAACTGCAGAGCTGGTCGAGCAGCTTGCAAATCATCTTGCAGATGTTTACGGCCGAATGGCGATCATAGAATGGGACGACGACCAAATGGATGTTGAACAGGCGGCCATCGACATAGACGCGGATGCGCACATCAAAGAATGACACGCCTTGATGAATACTCCCATCGCGGGCGAGCGAGAATGCCCAGACATCGTGGTGGTTCAGGACATCCGACAGGACCTGCAGGTTGGCGCCAACTTTGACGCGGACCATCTTGTCGACCTCGTGATTGTTGAAGCCCACCAGTTTCCCGTTGCCAAACACGTCCTTGTGCTGCCCGATCACATCCGACGTCTACCTGAACGACAAGCCAACTGACGTGTGCTGTAATGTCAGATTGTACAAGATCGCATTGTTAACCTTGGCCACGTACGAACCGTCATCCTGTTGGTGGAACAACTTCAGGGCGTTGGTCTTAGTGATCAGCTCCATCTCCTTGTTGTCCTCGTCTAGCTCCGGCTTGAAGAACATGTCACCAATGATGACTTCGACAATACCCTTCGATATGGGGATGGTCAGCACCGTCTGCATTGAGTTAAGATATCGATGCATTGATTCCTAGACGCGCTTCCTGGCATCGAAGAATTTCTTCTTTTCTTGGTTACTGAGAGCCTTGTACTCGGCGAAATCATCAGGGTGCTACGACGTGAGATGACCGGCAAAGTTTTCCTTGTGAAATGGCGGATTCCAATATTTGGTGTTACTGGTCCAATTGCGTTCACGACCATCGTTTTCCGTGGCGCTAGAGCGCCCGAGCCGCTTGCAGAACAAGCAGACGACGCATGTCACAATGCTATTGTGCTCCGATTGTGTGATCTCGAGTCCAAATTCAAGCAAATGTTTTTGCTGAAACGGCGTTGTGCAAGATGGTGTACCGCTTGTTTTCCTTTTCTTCACGGTTTGCACCATGTTAATTTGCCTGTGATCGCGTCGAGGCGGTCGAAGGCGTCGACTTGCCGGAAACTGCACCAGGCAATGCCGGCCAAACGAGGCGGACTCCAGGCGACGCCGGCCAGACAAGGCGGATTCTAGGCGACGCCGGCCAGACGAGGCGGACTCCAGGCGACGCCACTGCACCATCAATATCACTCCTTGGCGGCTTGGCCCCAAATTCCAATGCACACCAATTATGATTTTTCCTTATTTTAGGCGTTTGGCTCATTTTAAATTAGGTTAATTAGGCGTCTATTTTTAGAACGCCTAATTTTATGAGGCCTGGTTTAAGCCCAATTAATACAAGTTTGGGAAATAATGGTTGATCGGGCACAAGTGCCCATTTAACCTCCTAATTCAATCTAAAGAGAGGTTGAATCCAAACATACATGTAGGTTAGTAGATTTTGACAAATCAATACTGGTTTAATAAAAGTTTTAATAATTTTTTGGATGTTACCTATTAAGTGAGTAAGTTTTTTTATTAGTTATATATATTGAAAATATACCCACAATTAATTAATTGCCCACAAAAAGGAAGAAAAATATGATGATTATTTATACTTTGACACATAATACCCTATGAACAACTGCAACAAACATGGCACTAAATGTTGGTCATTTTCATTTATAATGTTATTATATACCAAATCAATAAACTTGGGCTCCATGCTACTTGACATTACTAATGACAATCAACTAACCAATTGATGAAAAAATTGAATTGATTTTTTTGGAAATGAAGTTCCATTCAAAAATGAAAATATCAAATAACATTGCATGCACCTTGAATTTAATTGAATTCAAATACATTGATTCAATTAATTTAAATTTAAAAATTGGATTAAAATTGAATTGAATCGAATTCAAGTTCAATTGAATTGAAATGGGATCCAAATTACTGGAAAAGGTATTGAAAACCTACTCATGAATATGGTGTTGGAAAAAAAAATTAAATCCAAAAAAACACCTTTCCATGCCTCTTTATTGGGGAATGGGTAAAATAGATTCTAGGTTAAAATTAGTTGGTAGGATGAAATATTATGAGACCTTAAGTAGACTATTATTTGAATTGGACTAATGTTAATTAGCTCTAATGAATCATTATCACTATAATTAACATGTAATAATCTTACAAATTAATGTGACTAAAAATAAAATAATATTGGTTGTTGACATAGTATATTATTGACTTTATAATACAACATGAAATATTGATATCAATTAAAAAAATTATTTAGCAAGATAAATAAATATCTGTGCATTTTATTTATGTTAAAAATAATTATATTCCACTAATAAAATTGCAACTTGTCAAAACATATATCTCCATGAAAAAAATATTTCATGAGTTGTTATTAAACAAAAAAACTCAAATGTGTTTTTTCTCAAATAGTTTTGAATTTTTCATATTCATTTATTATATAGTAGACCTTTGAAAAAACTTAAAGAATGAATCCTCATTTGTTTTTCTTGAACAAATTACAAAGGAAAAAAATGCCAAAATTTAGATTTGTAAAACAATCTAGCGTAATTGTGATATATGTAATTTCTAATACCTTTAATCATAATGTGAAATGGTAATTGGTAATTGGTTCTCAAAGATAATGGATTGTTTCCCAGGAGACCAAGGTTCAAAATTTGATACTAAGAATGTATATATGCCATATAGTGACTATATATGAACAATATAATTTAAAAATATGATTAATAATTAAAAAATTAAAGTAAAAAAAATAAATATCAACTAATTCCATTGCCACATGTAAATTCACATTTGATGAAGTTTTGGTGAAATACCTATGTCCATATGAACCAATCCCCATTCATTAAGGGGCTAATGGATTCATTAAATTTTTTCATATAGTAAAATTGTCTTGATTTTACCCAATTTACCTAATGAAATTCCATGAATTTGGTTACATCCCCTATTAATATTTTGAACTTTCAATTGTCCCGATTTTGTAAGTTCATGGTGGGGATCCTATGTGTTTTTCGTGCACAGTCAAGCCTTAAGGTGGGGGGGCCATTATCAAAATAAAGGGCCTAGTCAAGTATACATGCTTTCACCCTCAGCTTTGGAATGTTCCCCACTTGTGCCCGCTTTACCTTTTGTAAAATATGAGGTAAAAGTTATCATGAACCTAAACATAGGTATATCATGAGGCATAGGAGGGGGAAAGTTCTTATGTTTCCTCTTTAAAAATGTGAAGGACATTACACCTACACCGACAAGTAAGCATTCACATAAAATTTCTAATGCATTTGGAACATGGTAAGTTATTTTATGAATATCCCTCCTAGAAAAGAAAAGGAATATTATTCATATATTCCTCAAGAGTGTGTTAAGGGGATAAGTTGAGTATGTGATTTGGATGAACAAGGCAGTTAGGATTGGGACTAATCAGGGAACTTTGTTCGTTTGAATTTTGAATTCTTGTTGTTTTGGATTAGAATGATGTGACACGGGATGGTTCAAAAAGGGGGAGAATTCTAGAGAACAAAAGGGGGAAGAGGAGAGGAAGATGGAAGAGTTTTTTTAAATAGAGAAGAATAAAAGAGTTGGAGGTACTTGTGGTAGAAAACCACAAACTTTGTTTGGATATAGCAGAAATTTTAAGTGTTATTTTGGGATTTTTTTTCAACAAAACATGGGATTACGCTGTATTTTGGATCCATGTTTCAATAATATAGAGAAACATAGACTTTTATAGTGAATTCTATGTTCATCTTTTGTGTGAATTTTTTGTAGTGTTAGATTATGATGAAATGAATTGTAATATTGTTTCTGGAGTTTTTTATAATGTATTTCAAAGTGTAGATTTTGGTTATAAGCAATAACCATTAATCTAATGTGGGAATGAATTGTAGTGTTAAGTTTGTTGAGATTTAAGACATAAATAGTGAACATAGGTATGTGAAATGCAAATCTGTTATTATAGTAGTGTGAAATATTCTACAAGAATTTTAATTTCACTTCTACCATTTAACAACCATCTTGTGAGGAATTTTTTTTTCTATTTTTTCTTTCAGTAATGCAAAGGTTTCCTACAAATTTTGTTGAATATTATAGATGAGAGTGTTCATATGAATATTGTTGTTTTTTTTTAATTCATAATTTTAAAGGGTATGTTTGAAAGTATCAGAGGTCTATGTGGTTAATGCCATAAGGATTGAAAAGCGATCTACAAATTCTAAAGACGAAAACTTGTGAAACAAGATGAATCAAATGGTGACCTGAAATTTATAATGATATTAGTCTTGGAAGCAAATCAGTAAATTATTGAAAGATAGACAAAAGACAATTTCAAAAATGGAGAGGAGTATGCAAGGCTTACAGAAACCCCATCTTAGAATCTGATGTTGGACAAATGAGTTTTGAGAATAAAGGAAAGGCCTACAAGGCATAGGTCATTTTTACCACAAGAAGTGGTACATGGGACATATGGACTTGGGGTCTTCAAAGAAAGACAGTTCCAAACAACAATCTCCATGGAAAGAGATGTAGTTGACTACTCATCTGAATGAATAGATGCAGTTGATTTCTCAAACACAATTTGTAGTTTAGAGTCATAAAGATCAAGATGAAGTAGGAACTTCTATAGTACTTGAACAATCGCAGGAAATTTCAAGTTTAAAATTGGTGACTAATAAAAGGAAGGATGTTATAAGATGTATACAACTCAAGTTTGTGTATCAATTTGCATCTCTAGATTATTGTGAACAAGTGGAATCCTGGAAGGTGGATGAAAACACCAATGTTGATGTGTTTGAGAAGATTGAGGAAAATTACCCAAGATCATCTAAATATGTAAAAATGTAGGTGAATGCTTTGGATGAAGTATCAAAATCATAATTTTATTAAGGGAATCCAAAGTTGGATCAAACAAGGCACATAGACAAAACACATGATCATGAATCAGTGGATTCAAAAGTGATCAGGTTACTATCAAGGGTCTGTGCATTCTGTGAGGAAGAAGGACATGTAATCATGGATTATCCTTTTGTGTTTTTCACATTACAACATGTATTGCTAAGCATGTGGAGTTACAAAATGTGGTAGGAGTAGTAATAGATAAACCATAGGATCAAGAATCAGGAATTCTTGTTGTCCAGAACACATTTAGAGGCATGGAATTAAGAAGTTAATTGGGACTACAGAGTTGACAAATTTGTCCATCTATTCAAATTAGGAGTATAGAACTAGAAGAATATTCACATCCACATACTGCACCATAGAGGATACCAATGGGTAACCATAGACTGGAACAACGTGAATTTCAAGTCAACATAGCTTCGCCAATAGTGTCAGAAACGACAATTGTTGAAACTTGGAAACAACATGTTGGAATAGGAGTTATTTAATCATTTAATGCAGGTATAACAACCATAGGAATGGAAATAGTTGTTGTGCCTAACATAGATGTTGTCAAAAGGGGAGTACTAATAGGATCAGCAGTAAAATTGGGTAGTGAATCAAGTGGAGTCTCGGCATGAAGGAATTTGAGTCAAAGTTTAGTGCTACTAGCAGCTATTACTAGAGTTGTTGGCATACCTCAAATGGTGTTTACTAATCTGATAATGGCTACTCATGGGAATAGAATTACAGCTTGACCATTAATGAGCTCAATGGTTGCTAGAGGGTGTAAAAGTGCCATGCATTCAAGAGGTGGATATTGAAAATTAATTGTTGTAATTGTACCAATTTTCGATCACAGAGATGGCCATTATGTTAGGCCGAACAGGGTAGCTTTTAAATATCTTGATTTCAAAAAAGATGTTGATCCAAATGCTCATGTTAGAATGTTCAATTTTGCAGTAAAAACAAATGTAGAAACTTCTAAAAAATATATCATTAATGTGTTTAGCTATACGTTAAAAGATACAACATAAGACTTGTGCCATAATTACATGTCAAAATTTCCTGACTATATTTTTTCGGAGCTTACCCAAGCATTTTGCAAACATCATTAGAAGATTCAAAATGACGAACAAGTATACATGGAGTTGAAAAATATGAAGTAGGAGGAGACTAAAAGGGTGGAGGTTTACTATGAGTGGATTCAGAAGTTAGTTCATGGTTTACAAGTACCAACCATAGATAGTTTTTTAACTATTATGTTTAGAGCGAGTTTGCAATCATACCTTAGAATTGCGTTTGCAAGGATGAAGTCGTCAACACTACAACAACATAAGGAGACAACAATGTTTTGTGAAGAAGGTATGACTATTGTGAAGCAAGGAGTGCACTATTAATACCTTAGAGTACCAAACAAGTAACATCAACAAAAACACAAAATAATGTAAGGAAGATTGACAAATATTGCACAAATTGTGGGTTTACAAATCACAATGTGGAGACAAGCCAAAAGAAGAAATAATAGACCATGGTGGTAACCACAAAAGCAGCATAACCAAGTAAAAAAACATAGAAGACATCTTCATATGCATGTCACATCTGTGGTTTGAATGGACATAAAATGATAGATTATCCAAAGTTTGTTGAGATGCAAAAAATGTTTCATGGGAAATTTGTGACAGTAGCAAAGGTTCAACCTATTGTTGGGACCTAAATAGTGATTGCAAATGTGAATGTTGTGGATGTTAATGTTACTACAAAAATTAAAGTAACTAAAAAACATGTGTTTAAGGATATAGAGCCAAGAAAAACAAAGAGTGTTGATGATTAGGAGAAAGAAAAGTGGTTGGAGTAGTCTATGGTGGAGACAATTCAACAGATTTAGAAAACACAAACCCAAATCAAAAAGCCATCCACATCCATGGAGGGATGGAACACAACCTAGTCAAATATGCCAAATACTATTCTTATGGATGCATAAAAATCTCAAGAAATGGTGAATTCACAAGGGAAATTGATCACAATAAAAGAGATTTTTTTGGACATTAGTAAGCATATGCTAAAAATAAATTATACTTTGAACTTAAAACAGTTGCTTAAAATAACTCCTAAGCTAAACAAATATCTTTGGTAGAAGTTGAAACTAGAGAAAACTCAGAATGTAAGTAAAACAACCATAGAGAAACAAGTTGGTTCTTTAGTACTAAAAGTAAGGACAACTGTTATAACAATCGATAATCATATGGCAATTATCCAAGTACAAATTGGGAATAATACAATAGAAAATGTGTTGCTAAATGGTGGTTTTAGAGTTAATATTATCACAAATGAGTTGAGATTGAGGTTAGGGCTTCCAAACCCTAAAGCTACACCATGTAATCTAAAGATGGCAGATCAAACAACCACAAAACCATTGGGGTTGATCAAAGATTTGAAGATATATGTTCATGGCATTCCTTACATAATTACATTTACTATACTTCAAAATAGTGTGGTAGATTCTATTTATTCCATGTTGGGGAAACCATGGTTGAAAGATGTTAAAGTGGTACATGATTAGGGAAGTAATATTGTTACCATATAAGGGAATGGGATAGTCCGCACAATTACAATTATCAAACATTTGGGAAGTGAATTAAGAAAACATTAGAAGTGTTATTGTGCTACAATTATCAAAATGGCATCACAAATGAAGAAGAAAATATCATCTTTGCTACAAAGCCATAATTGTTCTCCATTGAACAATTAGTTTACTTGAGACAATTTAATCTATGAAAACCATAGATGTGGGGATCATGGATACAGATGTGAAGACTAGTATTTCAGAATAGGGATTTGATGTATAAAGTGCAAAAAAGAAAATACCTGGCAACATATATGAGCCAGACGTAGCTTTGGAAGATAAGGTGTATCTAAAGATGTACTACAAACATCAACTAAGGAATGTTGTAGTGGATGAAACTCTAGAAAATGTCAAAACACAAGGATTGTAGATAGTTGGATGGATGTTAACTAAAGATCAACAATTGATGAAACTCAATCTGGGAATTGATGTAGAATCACAGATGGTGAAGATTAATGCATGACTGAAAATAGGCAAGGTGATGGAAGTGGAATAGCTATTGAAGGAATTCAAAGATGTTTTTACATGGACATACAAAGATTTGAAAGGGATTCCACCAAAGCTAGCACAACACAAAATTGAGTTAGACATTACTATAATGTTGACACATCAGGCCAGGTACAAATTAAATCCAATCTATGTTATAATGGTTAAACAAGATATAGATAAATTGTTAGCAATTGGATTCATTAAATCTATAGAAAAAGCTACCTGGTTGTCACCCATAGTAATAGTACCCAAAAAAAATGGCAAGTTGAAAATCTGTATGGATTTCAGAAAATTAAATGCAGCCACAAAGAAGGATCCATACCCATTATCTTTTATAGATGAAATGTTGAACACAATAACAGGGTATGAAGCATATTCCTTCTTCGATGGATATTCAGGATATCATCAAATATCTATAGTTCTAGAGGAAAAATACAAGATTACATTTGTTACACATTGGGGGGCTTTTATATGGAAGGTGATGCCATTTGGAGTTTAAAATGGCCTTCTTACATATTAAAAAGTAGTGACCAAAACATTCAGAGAGTATTTGGACAATTTTATGACAATATTTTTGGATGACTTTATAGTGTATAATGACATGGAAAGTCACTTGCAAAAGCTCATATTATGTTTTCAAAAGTGCAAAGAATATGGCATTAGTCTGAATCCAAACTAATGTGCATTTATGGTATTTTTAGGGATGATCTTAGGTTTCATTATTTCCAATGAAGGGAAACTACCATATCCAAAGAAAATACAAGCAATCGTAAACATGTCACCACCTAAGCGTCCCTAGCAGATTCAAGTATTCAATGGGATGGCACACTTTTACAAATGTATTATAAAAAACTTTGCTGCAATTATGGCACCTATCATTAAATTAACTAGAAAGACAAATTTTTCTTTCGATAGAGGAATGTCAAAAGGCTTGGGAATTGATTAAATAAAAGTATATTGAAGCACCAATATTGATATCACTAAACTAGCAAGTGGAATTTCATGTTCATATAGATGTGTCCTTGTTAGCTATGGGGGTTATGTTGTTTCAAAACGTAATCGAGAACCATAAATGAGGATCCTAGCTTATTATTTTGTGATGACTAATGTGCCTTAAATTTAATGAAAAACCCAATGCTACATACTAGAATTAAACATATAAAATTACGACACAATTTTAATGTATGTGAAAAAATTGAAAATGATGAAAGAAAACTAGTCTACATTCCCACAATAAAACAAGAAACAAATATTTTCACCAAACCATTAGGGAATGTAGATATGTAGTTATGAAAAGTCAAATAGGTGTGTTTTGATAAATCAAATTTCTACACAAAAGCTAGTGGGAATAATATTCCCTCGTGAACCATGGACCTAGTCTTCATACCAAATTTTTGAAAACACTCGAACCTCTTAAATTTGGAAACATGACCTCAAAAAATTTACAAAACCTTTTGCTTGAACCATTCGAAAAGTTATTTATTTTTCCTTTAGAAAGTTTGTAGTTTTAGTATGCAATTTATGAAGTTTTGTACATCTTTTAAATAGCCGTAATGGATAAAAATGTACAATACAAACAAAATTAGTCAAGGAAAACAAATCAGATGTGAGGGAGGGTGTAGGATATAATAATTGCATCTTGTTGGTCATGTGATTTATGGCCTTCTAGATGTTAAAAAGTTACAATCGTGTAATTAAGGGTAGTTAATAAATGGAGCCATCAATCAACAACTAATGTCATCAAAATACTAGACAATTTCGTCACTGTTTTAAAATAGGATTGCTCATGTATATAACTTTCTAATGTCTAGAATGCCCTAAGTCATGTGACCAGCTAGATGTGCTTGTTATATATCATACATCACCACCTCCTTTCAATATTGTTGCAAGCTTCAATGTACACAATGAATGGATCTATGTTAGAATCATACATCACTTGGTGTACAATATTTGTAAATTGACTTCTTTCCTACCAAACTACACTCTCTTTTAAATAAGCTTCAAATTTTTTTGATGAGTTTTTTGGGAATTCTTTTCAAATATACTTCTTTAATGTGTTATTTGAACTTTTAGGCCCACTTCAAAGGGCTCATTTCTTCCAGTTCCCTAGTTAACCATGGTGGTTAGTCAGTTGCTTTTTTTAACCAGCTATTTTCTAACAACCCACAAGAAGGTTGTTAGCAGGTAGGTAGAAAACAGCCTTTACCTATGTATAAACCATCTACTTACCTAGTAATTATCTATTTTCCTACCTATATAGGGGACCTTTTGCTACAAAGTTGGTTACCAGTGAAACCAAATATTAACGCAGTTCAGGTTCATCCACAACTGAGTAATATGGGGCATCCAGTGGATGGTGCACTGGTGGGTGCTGGTTCACTGTGGCCCTTTCCCCATGTGGCTTAAGTTTTTTTTAATAGGGGACGTTTGACGTTGTGTCCCTCTGAGCAAGTGTGTGTGAGCTTTCTGCCGCAATCATTTTCCACACAAATTAAATGATTTCCAGATCATGAATTCGATTTCCGTGATTCCGACATGTTCCAACGAATAACAGCGTTTGGAATCACTTTACCGAGTATGCTTGGCACTTGCTTGGAGGTATACTGTAAATGGGAAGTCCTTCCAAAGGGACTTCTTAGTGTGAGCTCCTGCTTTCTATGAGAGCAGGTTGCATCCGGAGGTATAATGTATAATAGTGTATAGGGAAAGTCCTCACACCGTGTGACTTCTTGGAATGCAGTTATGCCTACCAGGCCGGGTGGGCTACCACCCTAGCCCGCACTTATAGGCATGACCGTATTGCAGGAAGTCTGCCTAACATGGATTTCCCCTAATGAACAATCAGTGGTGCAATAGATCATTGTACGGGAAGTGGAGAGAAATTTAGTCCTTGTTCACTGCTGAAATCAATCAAAAGAAGCTTATCTTGTAGGTTAAAAGAAAAATAATATGTCATTGAAAGATGTCAACTAAGCTCAGGGATCTTACTGCAATTCCAAGTAACCTCATGGCACTCACAAAGGTGTAGCACAGAACACATGGTGGACCCTGATTCTGCATCAGAACACACCCTAAAAATAAACTTGAAATTTTTTCTAAGGTTTTTAGATATGAGTGAGGTCCCCCATTCTGTGATACCAGTAGCCAGAAGATAGGGACCTAAATCTACAAGTTAGTCCCATGGGAAGAGGACTTCCCTTGCATAAATACCTTTACAATTTTTGTTCCTTTATTCTTCTTTTTTCCTTCTAGGTCAATGCTACTAACAATCTTATGCAAAAGTTCTCCCAAAGTGTCTTCATCAAACTTCCCATCCACTAGAGGCATTTCCATGTCTTCCACTCACTGGCTACCCAACTACAATTGATTTGTTCAAATTATCGTGAAAGGGTTTCTATGTTCACTTCACTATTTTTTTAACTAACTTTGAAAGAACCCACATTTGGCAGTTGCAGGCATAGAGAGTTAATGCGACCCAGACCAAGTCAGAATAGTGGGAAATCTAGTAAATAGTGGGCATGTATCTCAACTCTCAACATTTTACATAAAAACCCTGACTATTTCTGTGGGACCAAGTACAAATAAGGGGTGAGTGGGGAGGGGGGGGAGGGGGGATCATGGAAACATCAGCAGGTGTACCTAGTCGACTCAAAAGTCAGAACCCACGCTTGAAAATACACAATAGAAATTTGTAAAAGTGTTTATGTACTAAGCAACTGGCCAGGTAGTGGCCATTCCACTTAGAAATGTGGCAAGCTGCTGTTACATTAGGTGATAATAGGTTCTACCAAGGCCTGTTCCAAAGCATAACCAAACCTTTGATTCACATCTCAAGTTTCTTCTACTCGTCCACCAATTCACATTACAAATGAAACTGACTGCACCAAAACTAAGCCAATTAAGGTGAGGTACATTCAGTAACATGGTGACAGGTCTACCAGGGCCTGTTCTTGAGGAGAACATTGTCTACATCAGGGACCGTTGCGTAACCAGCCTCTTTAAAGTTGATTCACATTACTAGTCCTATTTCTTATGTGGATAGTCTGGGCATTTGCACTGTATTGGATGTTACCTCGCTGAATAGCTTTACTGAATGGTGGAACATGCATAAATGGTTGGATCCTTAGCGGTCACCAACAGGCAGGGGTTTTTTTTCCCCTCAATTTTGTGATGTCACATGACCGATTGGCAATCATCTGAAAAAAGACTTAGCAATACTGGGAATGGTGATGTCTGTAACCTAGAATTTGTCCAAATCTGCAAAATTTCTTTCAGGTTCTTTTGGTGTGTAACAAAATTTGATAGGAATTTACAACAAAATATTTCATTTTAGTTTTTGAGAAGTGGCCAGGGTGAACCAGTACCCAAACAGGTACCTTCACCTTCTTGAGTGAGGCCTCAGAGTGGCCAAATTAAACCCAAGAAATGTTAGATTGGGACTAAGAGACCCTGACTTAGTCTAATCATGGGATATTTATGATATTTAGAAACAATTTAGATGAATTTTACAGTTTTTAGCACAGTACCAGTGTGCACCAACTTTCCCCCAGGGAAAAAGAAACACGGTGTTGAAGGCTAGTAAGCACTGTTGTGACCACCCAACACCCACAAACACACCACCCCTTCTTTGGGCCATCCAGTTGGATGAACACCAATTTTAGAACCAACCCCTTTTTTAGAACCCTGAGCTATGGGGGAGATTAGCCGGGGAACAAGAATCCCATGAAAAAAATTGTCCTGTCCACTTACCATCCATCCATGGTGGTGCGTTCCCGGGTGCTGGTTTACTCTGGCCACACTTGAAGTGCTAGTAAAATTGTAGATCTACTGTTCCCTTGTGAGAAGCTGTGCATCGAGAAGCGTACTTTGAAGCTTCGCTGCATTGCACTGTCGCCTTCGACGCTTAACCGCGTGGGTCTAACTTGGTCATCTGGTACGTTGTATCATATGTGGCTACTCCTCACCTGCGCGCACAGCAATTCTTGCACATGACGTTTGGGGAATTGTCTAAACGTCTATCCCATTGACAGTTTACATAACACTACCGCGAGCTTTCTCTTCGAATGTCGTTTTTGCTGTTTCGAACTCATGTGGCGTGATTAGTTTAGTAAGTGTAGAATGTTGAATCGGACTGCGAAATCCTTCACCTACAGCTGGAGGGAGGGAGAGTAACGAGAAATTGTTGAAGGAACACCGGGGAGAGAGTAAGGAAAAGCTCTTGCCCAAGGAAATCATTCACAGGCACCAGCTGCCAGGATCAGTATATTACTAGGAGACATTCGTTGCAGTTCCCAGCTGGCAGGGAGGATGTCGCCGTGTCAGCAGATCATAGTGGCAATGATCATGCCGCTAGTGCTGTGCGTGTATGTTCCATTGACACGGGGCCAACCAGGTGCGTTAGTAGTAATGCTTGAATGATCCCATGTGCAGCAGGCCTTTCCCTTCTTAATCAATGCGTTGGGGTTAGATACACACTTTGTTTTATACTTGCAACACTGGACATAGACAACCATGTTAAAGTGCGACATACGCTGGATGTCTAGCTTGACATCTGGTGTTAAAGTGCAGCGACATATATGTACTTCTTCTAATCTTGGGTCGAAGAAAATGGTCTAGATCTAATATAGATCGGAAAAAAATTCACAACTATATATATATTTATATGTGAGAAAATAAGTATGTTTCTCGTTTTGACCAATTTTGCAGGCTTTGTGAGCATCGACTGTGGAAGTTCTACCACTTACAACGACACGAATGGCATCACTTGGGTACCAGACACTGGCTACACTTTCACAGGGAGAAACTACGTTACTAATTCTACGACAACTAATCCTCTTCACAATTTGAGGTACTTCCCCGAGAACAGGGATAAGAACTGTTACGTCTTACCTGCAACTCCAAACAATTTCTATATGGTCCGCGTGAGTTTCTTGTATCCTGACTTTCTCAATTCAAGCTTCCGCCTCGAAATGGAGGCGCAGTTGGCAGCTACGATTACTTTCCAAGCGAATTCAAGTACTATTCCACAAGTCTACGAGGCCTACTTGTCCACGACCAGAGACACTATTTATGTTTGTTTGGCGCGCTCTACCACAGCGGACGTCCCTTTCATGTCTTCCCTGGAGTTGAGGCCGCTTGATACCAACAATATGTATAAGATTTTGGCTCAAGGGAACTACTTGTACAACGACTTTCATGCCAATTTTGGGAGCCCTACGCCGATCATAAGGTTGTTCCAATCTGCCTTAAACCCATGTATTCTCTTGTCATCCTCGACCTCTAAACTCCAAGCCCCTAAAACACTGCAAGTGAAAGGATTGACCATGCAAAACCCATTGTCTTCGCCCGCAGGAGGAGTATAGCTGATCCAAGGAGCCAGTAGCTTGATAAGAATAATAGCTAGTAAAGGATCATCCAGGTGCTTTCGCATGGTCAGCTTGATATAGTTGAAAACCAACTAGGCGTGTAAAAGAAACAAAACATAGATCAGGCTGCAAATCTGTCTTCGAACATTTCATGGGTGGTCAAGCTGTAGGACCATCCACAAAAGTGAAGAAACCTGATGTTTTCCCCAGTCCGTTTAATGCGAAGATTTGTGCCGACACATTTGGGTGCTAAACTTCTCTATGAGCTCTAACCATGTATGGCACGGGACGCGCAGGTACCCTGATGACCCATACGATCGTCAATGGAAGAACAATATACCTGGTGTCAATCCAATCTCCACCCATGCTGGCGATCAACACGACAAGTGTCTTTGTAGATTTCAATCATTGGAACAAGGTTCCAGAGATAGTGATGCAGACTGCGGACTCGTGGCCCAAAGGCCAATCTGTCACCATCACAACCTCATTCCTCCCGGACAACAACAATAACTACTATATTGCGTTTGACTTCGCGGAAATCTCTCCAGAAGCGGAGAACCAGTCGCGGAGTTTTAGCCTAGCTCTGAACGGCCAAACAGTTACTAATAATATCTTTGTTGCGAACCTTGCTGGTGGGATGTATGTGGCGCTTGAACTCTACTACTACGACTTCCTGCTCAACAGCACAGGAACTATGAAATTGAATCCTGATGCGACTTCGCAGCTCGGACCCATTTTGAATGCTCTTGAGCTATTCGTGTTGACTGATCCTGCACCAAATCGAACTTTCCTCGCAGATGGTAAGCCAAGTCCACCATATCTACATTGCAGATCGTCCGTGGAGATTGAACTTGGATGAAGTGTAGTAATGCAATCAAGGAGAAGTGAGACACTTCTTGTCAGTATGGTTCAACAACTCCACATGTGTCTCTAACATTTGTGGATCTCTAGAACTCTTGTAATCAAGGAAAATTCGAGCAACCATTGTCTTTGTAGCAAAATATGGGTTTCCTTTCAGGTAGCACACCTTGGCTCATGACATATGTCTGTGTGACCTAAACTTTGTGGATTCATTCAGTGAAATGCCAAATATACAATGGTGTTTGTTGTGGCACATATAATTGCACTAGTAATAATATTGAAAAACTTAAGTTTATGGCGCATATTAGAGTTATCCGTAAAGTCGTGCCCTGTTGGGCCTGAGTTGCACCCCTCATTCGATGCTTCATCCCCTCCTGGCTGTTGTCGGCAAAGTCATGAAATTTTATTAAAGAATGGTATGAAATACTGAAACTCAGGATTAAATGCACCAGGCTCAAGAACATTTAGAGCTACAGTACAACATAGCAGCAGTGATTGATTGAAACAGTTCACGAAAAGAAAGGACAGGGCGAACTCAGTTTAGCACCGAATTTGCTGCTAAACTGAGTTTCATGCCTAGTTGAAGCCCAGTGTACTTTTTTTTCCTGTTTTTTGAAATCATCCCCTATGTGACCAAACAGGGATTCCAGTGCCGTCTTTGCCTAACTTTACAAATAACTTTATTACACTAATGTCAAATTGTAATATTAATGTATAATATGTGCCACAACACACATCACATAATTTACATTGCAATTGATCAAACCACAAAGTTTATGATGAGGAACGACCACGTTGTGTTGTAGTGGTAGATTATGACCTTCATTCTTCTTGCTTTATTCTTGGACATAGCTAACACAAATGTTTGCCTTCAATGTGTAATTTTGCTAATATGGATTTGTTGTGCAATTGATGTCATGTTATAAAATAATTCTAATTTTGTTGTAAATTTTATATGCCAAGTAGAAAACTCTATCTCTTTCAAGTTTCTTAAGTGTCTCCTAGTATATTGTTAGGATTTGATCCAAGAATTATTTGAACATTTTAGGAGTCATAGCTGTAGGAAACTAATAAATCGTTTGTTTGTGGTTGATTGTCGTTGTGTAGCTCTTGCCATTGAGAGTGTAAAAGAATCTCTTAATCTCACTTCCTGGACTGGAGATCCATGTGTGTATACTCCATACAATTGGATCAAATGCAGCGATGACATCATTCCTAGGGTTATTACTGTGTAAGTAAAAATATTCCCATCAACCACGATTATGCTGTGTGAGTCTGCACATGTTGTTGGGGATATACAACCATTATTGGACATCACCTTGACCATAAGGCTTTTTACCATACTCAGAACATCTGTTTAAACTTGTGTTTAGAAGGGTAGAGAAAATTTCAAAATCATAGTTTGAAGCTAATGAATCATATCCAGGAACTAATGTTATGGGATGTTTTCACACCAAGGTGATGAACATTAAACAGATATGAAGACATGGAAATATTATGTTTTAAGCTGCATTGATGGTTAACAACTAGATAGACTTGATTAGTTTGACCAATCTCTTGAATGCCAATGTTCACAAACATATGTTCCAATGAAAATTATTCTACTGTGATTATTGAGTCAAATGATTTCATAGAGAATTTGGACTCATAATGTCATATTAAATTTATTCAAAAAATGTCAATTGACTGGGCAACCAATCTAAAGATCATGTGCAATGAGCTTGATATTGAAAATAAAGAAAAATAGAAAAAATAAATTATAATCAGGTCATGTCATTATTTTTGAAGGTGGTAATTGTAATCCTGGGGGTACTATCCCTGAAACGGACAGATACTCCTTATAGCCCGAGGTTTAATGCTTTTTGAAATTTCCATTGTTGGCAGGGATCTTTCCAACTACAATTTGACGGGTATTTTACCAGAAGCCTTAAACAATCTGACGGCACTTACTAAATTGTAAGCAGTGTATGTACATTGTTCACCCTTTTTTTTCTGGGCATATATGCAAATTTGCCAATAGAGTTCAGGCTTTAAATCAAATTCTAGATCATATACAATGATCCACGCAGGAGAGGGCTCTCTAGTATAATTGAAATCTATGCATGCATCACTATATATATATCCCTTCAAAGATGGCAAGTTCCACACTCAATCTTGACTAGTTTGAACTTTGAAAGGAACACATTTGTAAGTGATATTAGATTGACACAAGAGTTCATGGTGCAAGTACTAGAACTGGAGAACACACATCAATTAGATCGCATTAAGGGTTGAGTAACCGAAGACCTAATTTTGAACTTCACTGTACCTAGCACTATTTCTTTTTTGACAACAATGATTACAACATTAACCACCTTGCTGACAACATTGCAAATGATGTGTAATAGATGGCTAAACAATAATTCCTTGAGTGGACCCATCCCAAACTTAAGTGCTTTGACAAATCTTCAATCACTGTTAGTATTTTCAATTCCTTGTGTTATCTCACAAGTAATATATATTGTAAGTTGCATAGAAGTTCAATATGCCATCTATGAATGTTGGATTCCTTTTATGTGAAGTTGAATATTAGCTTGGTTTTGTTCCTACAATATAAACATTTGGTAAAAGCTAATTTTCAAACTCTGATTTTGACCTTTTGAGATTGTACAGAAGATTAGAAGATAATATTCTTACAGGGGATATTCCTACATGGCTGGCATCCTTACCTTCTTTGCAAGAATTGTAAGTGTCTTTTCTCATGTTTTAAAATGCCTTTGATATATTTGAATAGTCTATGTTTCTTAACAAATCTATGTCCATTGGTTGAAAATTTGAATACATATCATGTTTGAACATGGACATAGATTTGATAATATAACTAAACATTCTTAGCAATTTTTATTTTGTTCTTGCTTTGATATGAATTTGATAGCTATGAATGCTATGGGTATCAAAATTCTATATTGATCTAAATTATTATTCAACTTAATGTCAGACTTTTGTCAAACAACAGTTTGGCTGGACCTATCCCCCCAGCTCTTTTGAAGAATACAAACTTGACCTTCAAGTAAGACTTCCTTTTCACCTACATTTAAACATGAAGTGGATGTAATTATCATTTTAATACAATAGAATCAATTCAACATTTTGGTCAACATTGATGTTTCAAGTTTCCACAGATCCCTATGTGAGAGAGTATTCATGTGTTGTTTTCAAATTGTAGTTTGAAATTTTACAATGTCCAATTCTATCAATTTAATTCATTTCTTCTAGTATTGTAAATTTGCATCATGATTATGTGGGGCTCCTGATATGCCAGGGATTCTGGGAACCCACAATTATGTGATGCAAGTAATGCATGTCCGCCTTCAATGCCGCCCACAAGTCAAATTAATGGAGATCACAATAAAAAAAACAACATATTGGTATACATAATTCCTGGATGCCTTGGAGGAGGTTTGTTCATTATATTCACAATAGTGTTTCTATTGTTTTGTCGTCATTGGACAACATCAACAAATGAAAGGCGATCTGGAGAAATAGAACTATTACAAGAAGGTGTGTCGTCTGGTTGCTTTAACTGTTCATATTTCTAGAGATCTTAATGAATTCTAAAGTGAAATCTTTTCCATTAAATTTGTTTTGGTGGAACATTTCCACCTTAAATCCATGAGATGGTTCAACAACTTGAATCAATTTTGAAGTGAGATCTAGAACCTTGTTTGATCTTTTCCACCATAACATAACAATTTATCACAAAACACTAGATTAAATTATTACCCAAGATCTTGTAAGTCAAATGAATATAAGGAATAAAATTAAAGGTACCTTGCAAACATTTAAATAGATGGCAAACGTAGACATTAACTCGAATCGATTCTAGACTAGTTTGATTACTTTGGTGTCTATTACATATGAGCTAGAATTATGGAGGAAGTTGACATTTTTTTGTGGATTGCATGTATAGATGTTGAAGAATTAGGACGACGAGTTGAGCAACAAGTTTTGCAAAATGGCACACCTATAAACGGGTCTCCTCTGGTCCTAGTGATGACATCCTTCATTTTGCACATTAAAATTCTTTAAAATTCTTCATTTAGCACCTTGTCAAAACATTTTTGACCCGCGAATGTTTGCCAAATTACACTGGTGGATCTATAAAATTCGTTAAAATTCTTGCTTCTTTGGGCTTCCGTAACATTCTCGCACCAAGAATGTCATAACTATGCCTCTGGTCACTCCAGAAGTTGGACGGCAAGGTGAGCACCGAGTTTCACAAAATGGCATATCTGCAGAGGAGACTCCTCTGCTCATTCCTAGAGCTGGAGGATTAAAACGCCAACTTCAACGATACAATTTTGTGGATGTGTCTCATATGACGGACGTTTTTGCACGAACGCATTGGATTGGAAAAGGTGGTTCTTGCGAAGTGTATCTTGGAAAACTTGGTGGAAAAGAAGTGGCAGTCAAAAGGGCACACAAAAAAGAAAAACCTGACCCTTCACAAGATACCACTGAACAGTTTCACACAGAGGTACATTCTCACACACCAATTGATTATAACAATCTTTCATGTTTCAAAACAATTTTAATATTTGGATCCATTAGGCTTCCTTTTTCCTATGTCATTATTCCAAGTTATCTAGAAATTGTTTTTAATTTGAATGCCAACTCAATATGTAATCTTCAGAAAAATTGAGACTTGATCGGTTTCAGGTTTAACCCACTTCACACTTCATTAGTGCTTTGTAGATGGACAATCTATCTGCAGTGGACCATGAGAACGTGGTGTCTTTGCTCGGATATTGCCTAGAGCATGGGGAGAAAATATTGATCCTTGAGTACATGCGAAATGGAACTGTGCGAGACAAACTTTATGGTAAGACCCCATAAAGTCAGTAGGTGTTTAGTCATGCTAGACCTGTGTTATTCCATCTTTTGTTATAATCCATTGATTAACTAGAAATGTTGGACAATTGCCTATCTTTGTCTGATTTTATCCATGATTTGCACATAATATGTTTATGTTTTGCAAATGTTAAGTAGTTCAATTGATGTTTCAAGGACTCAAGAGGCACAGGAAAATCCAATGAAGTGGAATATTCGACTTGACATTGCTCTAAATGCTGCAAGAGGTTGAGAAAAATGTACTTTTTCACAAGTGATAAATTATCATTGCATTAACATGAATGTTTATTGTTGATCCCTCTAAGAAGGGCCTCATAACTAGAGGGATACTGAGTAGAAGTAAAAATAGTACGTTAATTGTACCTATTGTGAAGTCTTTGGGAAGCTTTTGAAATCCTGATGCATCCTATAACTAATTGTGTTGTCAATCCATTTTTTCTTGTAGGATTGGCGCATTTACATGGAGGTAGTGCACGTCCAATAGTGCACTGTGATATAAAGACAACTAACATTCTTCTTTCAGAGGATATGGTTGCTAAAGTTGCTGATTTTGGTGTGTCAAAGTTGATACTGGAACCAGATGCTTCCCATGTTCTCACACGTGTCAAGGGCACTTTCGGTTATATTGACCCAATGTATGTTTCCAAACGAGATTTACATCCTCTTTCAATTCGAGGTTTAGTTTAAATGTACAAGTTTTTTAGTCAACTTTATCTTATGAGATGCAATTGATAATCATTTTAGGAGGATTACAGTATCTGCCAAAACAAAATTTACTCACATTGTCATGCTGTGCAACACTTATTACATTCATCTTGTGTCATGTATGACAATTTTCTTCATTTACAGTCTTTTGCCTTGGAAATTTCTTCATATTACAAAAATTAGGCTAATTTTGATCTTGTTGATGACCACATTTAGAAAGAATAAGACATTTAGGTTTGATTTGATGAACAATTCCTTGAAGGTCTTTTTTGATATATCAAAATTATTTTTTACCACAATTTTTCCATGAAACAATTGCCTATTATGTAATGCTTCTAGCAAATAATGTCACTTTCAATTTGTTTTTAAAGTACCA
>Ga0116231_10000875_pt1 | contig 57798 bp, 41 predicted proteins | sample S1TSphgellanicum_2_FD_89695 | JGI IMG/M metagenome (GOLD analysis project Ga0116231, IMG submission 89695) | Host-associated microbial communities from peat moss isolated from Minnesota, USA - S1T2_Fd - Sphagnum magellanicum MG | ecosystem: Host-associated > Plants > Peat moss > Unclassified...
AATTAAAAAAAAAAAAAAAAAAAAAAGTAGAAGCAACAAAAAAAACAAAAAAATAAAAAATTTTTTTGATGTGGGTTTTTTTTTTTTTTTTTTTTTGAGGGTTTCAACTTTCACTTCCCCTGAAATTCCCAAGGAATATCTAATGGACTCTTTCCAAAACCTTCTAGGACGACTCCGGAGGGTTACACCTTGTCCTCATATAAAGACATCATCTACCTATAAGTCGTACTTACATTTTGCTTGTTTTCTTGGAGCCGTACATGAAAGATTGATTGACAAGCTTCATCACATTTTCCTTGCAAAAAAGGGGTTCCTTCCGACCTTCCAATGGAATTTTATACCTTTCTTTTAACCTTTATAGGCTAACCATCGCAAAAGATATCATAGTACCTTTATCATTTCGGCATTATTTTATTTATTTTTGATTTTGCCCAAAATTTGAAAAATTAATAAACCAAGTGCCAAAGTTAAGATTTAAAATTCAATTAACTATTTTGACAGTCAGTTGCCGAAATGGTAAAGGTATTACTATGGTACTCAAACTTTTTGAAAAAAATAATTTATGCAAAAATTCTGAACAAGTTAACAATTTGCTACACACTTTTTCATCAGTCTTAGCTGAGTAAATTTGGCTTTCAAAAAAAAAGGTTTTGGGGGGGGGGGTTGGGGGGGGGAATAGGGGCCTGGAGGGGATGTTTCCGGAATGGAATATGTACAATAACTTGCAGATTATAGACTAGAATTTGTACCCCGTAATGTTGAGTTGCCAGAGAAAGAAAGAAAAAAAAAAAGGGGTTCTAGAATACCTCACACGTGGTTCTTGCTGACGGGATTTGAATATGGAATTGTCAACACGTGGAGCACCCCAGTGAAGAGACTGGTGACCCGATGAAAACCCCCGGGGGGGGATTGAGTCCATACCCGATTTTATGATTTTGTTATCTGGTTCCATCAGCAAGCAAGCGTAGCCGACCCGGTGAATAACAGGGTCATCGTTCCTGCAAACGCGGAGGAGACGACGGAGAAGAGACGCTCGTAGTGGCTCCTCCTTTTATTTTATTTTCCCCTTTGTTTTTTAGTGGGGTTGTTTGTATTTTTTGAGTTTTTTTTGGTTGCCGCGCTCATTGCCACCATCGCGGACGATCTGCGGCGGCGTCTGGATATGAGCCGAGCGGTGCTAGAGGGCTCTACAAAGCCCCCTTGACTTGAGGAAGTTCTCAACTTCGCGCGAAATTTCTTTGATGTTGGAATTACTGGTCAAGACAGCGGCATGATCTGCAGGAGGAAGAGGTACGAGGAGGACGAGGAGCAGCAGCAGCAGGAAGAGAAAGAGGAGGAGAAGAACGAGGTTTTATTTATTTATTCCTTTTGTCCATTTGACGATCTGATTGTCTATCTCCTTCTAGCTTTTCTTCCTCTCGCGTTTGCTGTTTTTTGACATTCCGGAAGCTTCCCTGTTCGCATCCGGAGCTTTGTTTTTCCCCTTTGATTATCCGAGGTCTTCCTTCCATAAAAGAAAATTTCTCGATGATTTGAGTGATTGAGAAGCGAAGAAAATAAGAAGACGAAGAAGAAGAAGAAGAAGAAGAAGAAGACGTGGCTGGATTTTATTATGCATCACTGTGGCGAGAGATCCTGGTTGTTGTTTTAATGAGAGTCTCGGTTTGATTGCTATCGGGAAGTAGAAGAGGCATTTGATGGTTTCGGATCATTGTTAGATGTTTGGATTCTAGAAGATTTGTTCGAAGAGCTCCTGATGGAGGTAGTGGCCAGATAAAAGACCAGACAGGGAAAACGCGATTTTCCTAGTCATGTCGTGATGGGCGAGCAGAGATAAGAAAAAGAAATTTTGTGTTGGAGAACTTCCGACTACTGAACTTGCACGACAGACGATCAGGTTGCTGCAGGCAACAAAGTGCTCTTTCCACGGGTTTGAGTCTCCCTTTATACTCCTTATGTATGAGCACAGCGTGAATCGAGAGAATGGAAGGAGGGAAATCTTTGCCGCGGGGAATTCGTGAGAAGAGCTGAAGGATAGCATAGTCACGGATGATCATCTTGAGTAGCTTCCGATCAGACTAGTTCATGCCGCTACCTATTCGTTCTTTATCGTTGTGCGCACGTCTCATCTGAAGTCCTTTTGAACTTTTGCAATGTTTCCGGGAGATTGTTCATGATGTTCGAATTGTCCTGTCATTTGCAGCTGGAGCTCTGCACGTTGCAATATATTCCACTGAGATTTGCTTGCGTCAGCAGCGGCGATGAAGCTGCACGTGATTGTCTTGGAGGCTCGTGGACTTGCGGCACGGGATCCAAACGGCTTGAGTGATCCATTTGTTCGGTTGTCTCTCGGAATCACCAAAGCCAAAACAGGTGTGGTATACAGGAACTTGAATCCGTCTTGGAACGAAGATTTCTTCTTCAATGTTGTCGACTGTGACGAAGAATTGAGCATCATGGTCTGGGATGAGGATCGCTTCTGTCACGACTTCTTAGGTCAGGTGAAGATCAAAGTCTCCGACGTCTTGACTGCTGACAAGCAGACAATTGCACGACACTGGTACCCTCTCCAGAAGCGGAAAGAGAGATCCAAGAACCCTATAACAGGTACTGCTAACTAGTGCATTCCATTTTTGACTCACAGTTTTATTTCCCCTTGCAATACAGTCTGACCAGTGCAGAGTATGTCATTGCAAACTTTGTAGGGGTTTTTGAGCTTCCCTGCCCTATAACGCTTTTTGTGCTATTTCTGTCACTGCCACCAGCATTTCCAGGGAGAACAGGATTCATGATTTCCTAACTTTCATATGAATATTCCAGTTTCATATTCAAGGGGTATTTATGACCTTGGTTCCTTGGCTTTTCTTAGGTGAGATATTGCTAAGTCTCTCTCTATTCGGTAAGGATGCTTCTGGCAGTACAATTTCATCTTCCACAGCCAAAACAAGGACAAGTGGGGATGAGAATTCGCTTGCATCTTGGAGAACAAGTGTTGATGATGACGAACACATGTTGTCACCCACAAGTTCTGTAGAAATGAGTGACTCCTCTACAGATCTTCCGAACCTCACAGAAATGTCCCCCACTTTGAAGGTGATCCATGATTTGACATCCCTCTGTGGTGCTTTTGATGACAATACATCTTGGCACATTTCCTTCTAGTATTTAGACTTGGCAAAATTGCAGCTTTGAAAGTGTGATTTGAAAATGCTTGTTGTTGCAGGGGAGGTGTGATGCAACTTCCTTATTGCACCAGCATGAGGGTTTGGTCAAGGAATTGGATGCACTGGAGGCAAAGCATGGTAAAGTGCACAAGTCACTGGCAGATCGATTCTCTTCAGTCTTTGCCAAAAAGCCTAGACAAGGAGGTGATTCATCCCCAAGGCATACGGAGTCATCCTCGTCAACTCCAACTTTGAGGGGCTCTGACAGGTCTGTTTCTAGTCAGTTAGGTTTACTCTGGAAGCACATTTTATGTGTTGTGTGGTGCAAACCTCTTTTATTCAGTCTCTTATGTCATGGGTGTGCTCCTCTGTGTTGTGCAGTCCTCAAAGCATTCTGGCCTTCACTGATGTTAGTGAAGTTGGCAACGATGAAGAGCTCGACTCCATATCACCTACTTTCTTTGATGATGATGATAAGAATGAAGAACCTTCTGCAGATTCCTTTCCTCCTCCAATGGCTGGTGGTGTTGCTTTGGATCAAACATTTGCTGTCAGTGCCAAAGCCCTGAATGCAATCATGTTCAAGTCAGGATCACAATTTGTTGCAGACACACTAGTGGCTCTGAAAACAACTGGTTATCAGGACGAGCCATGGAAGAAAGTGGGCAGTGACCCCATCAGACGAACTGTAACTTATATGAAAGCTGCTACAAAATTGGTGAAGTCAGTTAAGGCCACGGAAGTACAAACTTACACACGTGCTGATGACCAAGGCTTCATTGTCCATGTCTCGTGTGATACTCCAGATGTGCCATATGGCAGCAATTTCTTCACAGAACTTCAGGTCTGCCCTTTTATACACAGAATGTTGAGAGTCATGGGAATTGTATGCTGGAGAATATGGTCCAAATCTTCTGGGCTGGGGTGGGTCACTGTAGACAAAATAACCTGGAGAGTGTTTTAAGCAAATCCTATTCAATTTCTGTTTGGGCCTGTCAAATGTGAAGTGATAAGTAGCTTGACTGCTTCCCCAGTACACATTCCAACTGAGATCTAATTAAGATCAATTCTTGATTACGGTCTTGAATCTTTCCAATGTTGCATATGCATCAGAGAAGGAATTTCAGTGAACAAGGTGCTCTCAATGGAGCCTAGCTAGAAGAAAAGTTCATGTGGGTGCAAGTTGCTGCTATTTTGAGTCGAAAGAGCAGATTTCATTCTACTTTGTTACAACTCTGCAAGACCATACACTTGTTATTTGCAAAGAATCTTTGAGATTCCTAATCATGAGTGCCTAGTCATTTTGTCAGTTGAAATAACAATCTCTCATGTCCTTATTTGATATGTGAATCCTGTCTTCCACTGTGAAAACTGGTCAAGCATGAATTTTGCAGTGCCTATGTCTTCTGCAGTTGGCGAGTGTGCAAGTTATTGGTTTCATACGCGTGATGGTTGCAGTTTAACATAATGGCGGCACAAGATTTACCTACTGGAGAGAAGACATGTCGCTTGGAAGTGTCATGGAGGTTAAATTTTATGCACAATACAATTATGAAGGGGATGATTGAGAGTGGAGCACGTCAGGGAATCAAGGAGACATATGAAACCTACTGTGAGGTAAAATTGTGTGATTTTTGCTTTTCTTCTAAACTTCGAAAAGTCTCCTTTTCTCTTCTGTATTGTTTCTTTATTGTAGCTTGAATCATATTCTAGTCTCCTGTACAGATTAGAGGTTTCATATAAGATTCTTTTGCTCATGTGTTTTTGTGCTGCCTACAGGTTTTGTGTAAGTATGCCAAGCCCATTTCAGATGATCAGCTGACCAGGGAAGCATTGCTTGGACCCAAGGAAGATGAAAGACCATTGAGTGACTACCAGTTGGCATGGGAATATTTTGGGAAGTGGCATGTATTGCTTGCAGTACTGTCTCTGCTCATAGTGGTTGTGCATATTGCATTTGTCACTCCCAAGATGAAGAAGTTTCTTACTTCATGGGGCATTGACCTTCCCGATTCACTGGGAGAGATGTTTTTCGCTGCAATTGTGGTGTTGCAAGTAGAAAATGTGGTCAAAATGATATATCAGTTTGTTCGAGCACGCTACTGGCAGTGTAAGTGTATTCACTCACATGGAATGGTGCTGTTCATGTTTTCAATTGTCTCCTTGTCTCCACAGCATAAATTGTCTGCTTTTCCTCAGAACTGCTGGAAAGTGTGGTTAGTTGGAAAGCAGGATGCTTGACCACCTGAAGAAGACTGGCAGGCTAACAGGATATTCTGCCCCTATTAAATTAGACATAAATGTGGTTTACATGCAGCTGGAGATCATGGAGTAAAGGCTCAGGGTGATGGATGGCTGATGACAGTGACATTGATAGAAGGAGAGAATTTTACTGTGACTGAATCAAATACGTTTACAAATCCATTTGTTGTATTTACCTGCAATGGGAAGAGACGGACAAGCTCTGTGAAACTGCGTACCCCTAATCCCAATTGGTGTGGTATGCATCTTAATCCTGAGCCTGATCTGTGGCTTCTTCCTATCTGTCCTATGTTGCTCTTCGATTTTAGCACCTCATTCCACCATTTGCTGGATTTTTTCAGCGGTCTGATACTGATGTCAACCTTAGTTCCATGCAACCCCTTAAACTTGGTTTTTTAATCTTAGTGATGAGGAGAACAGTTTAATGTGACTAGGCATTTGAAAGGCTACATTGTTCTATCTGTTGGTTATTGACCAGAGATATTTGAGTTCGACGCAATGGAAGATCCTCCCTCCACCATGGATGTCGAAGTTTTTGACTATGATGGCCCATTTTCGGAGGCTGAGTCACTTGGACATGCTGAAGTGAATTTCTTGAAGCAAAGCTCTGGTGATTTGTCAGACTTTTGGGTTTCATTATCTGGCAGGCACGCACGGACTCATGCACCAAGGTTGCATCTACGAGTATTTCTGACCAATACCAAAGAGTCAGATTCACTTCCTAAATACCTTGAGCGTGTGGAGAAGGAAGTTGGAACTAAGGTGCAGTTTTTCCTTGCCCATTATACCTCTTGTTGTCTGTGAAGTAGCCCTAAGGTCAAGAGATCTTGGCTCCATTTACTCTCAATTGTTGTTACAGCTTGAAGGAGGATGCAATTGACCTTTTTGATCAGCTATGCCTTTCTAGTGCTAGGTGACAGCATGATTCAGTTCCTGTTGCCTTTGGAAATGTGATAGAAACTCATGATGCAAATCTTCGTATAATTATCTGCTGTAATTTTTTAGCAGATCATTATGTCTACCTAGACCATTGTTATGAGCTGATGAAATCGGTGGGTTTATTGGCAACTAGTCACTGCCATTCCTGATGAAGTTGATGGTCTGATGCTTTGTAAGTGACATTCATAAGGTCTTGACGTCTTGACCATGCTCATTGTTGTCATGTTTGTCATGACTACATTTGTTTGGTTAGCTTTCATGTCTTTGTGGATTTTCTCTCTGCAATCATAGATGTAATTTGCCTTCTCCTTCCTCTCATGTGAAGTGTTTCACTTGTGAACTAACAAATTTGGACTCAAATGCTGCAGGTAGCAAAGCGTTCTGCAACACAAAATGCGTCATTTCAGAAGCTATTTTCACTTCCAGCAGAGGAGTTTCTCATAAATGACTTTGCGTGTGCCATCAAGCGGAAAATACTTATCCAAGTGAGGCCATAATCTTGGCTACTGTACTTCCCTTTTTCAAGGCAGTGTTTTTATTGCACAGTGCATATTCTACAGAAAATTGTTGGGCAGTACCAAGGACTTTTGAATAAGTTGGTTGCATCTTTTGTCTTTATAAGGTGGAATAGCCCTTGTGTCAATTCTTCCTCTTATGTTGCTCTTAAATGTTTGTGGAAATAATTCTTTCAAGCTCTCATTGAATCTGGAATGCTGGGTTCTTTTAAAACCTGTTCTTGTTATCATTATTTACTTCACATTTCTGATGTTATCCTCTCCAACTGCAGGGGCGTCTTTTCCTTTCACCACGAATGGTGGGTTTCTACTCCAACCTCTTTGGTATCAAGACCAAATTCACTTTCCTTTGGGAGGACATTGATGAAATTAAAGAGATGCCAATATCGATCAATCCTTCTATAGTGGTTTTCTTGCGGAAAGGGCGGGGCCTTGATGCCAGGGTGGGAGCCAAAGGCATTGATGGGAGGGGTCGTTTAAAGTTCCAGTTCTTGTCATTTGTTCGCCCTGGCACTGCTTTCAGGTACCTTTGCCCTGAAAGGTGTGACTTTCTTTTATTGCAGATTTTGTGTTTAACTGGTTTGGTTGGAAGCATTTTTAACAGTGATACTTTTCAAGAGGAAAGTTCGACCTTCCTCATACACATGGCATAGATTATTTGTATGAAAGCTATGCTCCATACTCAACACTGCTCCTTCAATGGTGAATTTGCAGAACAATCGTTGCTTTGTCAAAGAATCGGAAACTGAACCCAGAGCAACGGATGGAACTTGTGGCAAAGGTGCAAGCAGGTGACTTGGGTTCTGTGGTAGCAGAGAGACAGGCAGAGGATTCAGGGCCTTTCTTAGGAGAAGAAGCTCACATGACACAAGTTGTCACGTTTGAATTCAATCTCACTGTAAGTTACTTCTTCTACCGCACCGAAAATGAAATCATTCTTTTGTAAGGCCTGTTGCAGATTAGGGTAATACTGAGCCATCCAAAAAATGCTTTCTGTTTACCTTTGTAGTCAACATAGATTATTTTTGAAGAATGAGCTTGATCATCAGATGAGCTGTTGAGTCAGAAACACAATTACTCCCTTGAGATTTTGCAAGTCATGATGTATCACTAGTGACAGCGCAAAATTCTACCCATCAGCACTGCTATGTGATGTGATTAAGTGTACAATTCCAGGTCACTGGTCAGTATGATATGAAATGAGATGATCATTCTTGGTCCTTATCTTTAGAAGTTTTGAAAGGTTCTGACTTTTGTTCAGTCTTTCTGGGTCACAAGGAGATAGAGATTGATTGTGCTCTAAAATAACTAAGCTTTTTATCCTTTCCTTTGGCAGACGGAATCCCTTTTGTTATTGTTCCAGAGGCAGAAACTTGATGAGATTGTGAGTGAAAAGGTGGGGTGGATCAACTACAAAGCGACTCCCTGGGAGCGGGTAGAAGACAAGCCTGAGTCCCAGAGGCGGCAGCTATCCTACAGCTTAAATCGTCAAACTAGTCAATGTGGCAGTAAGGTTTCTTGTGTTCAGCAGAAAACAGTAGCTGCTGACATGATGAGTTGCACAATTGAGGAAATCATGACCCTTCATGATGTGCCATTTGGTGAACATTTTCAGGTATGTCTCGGTGCTTGCCATTGTAGTATTAGTAAGACTAGTGGTAGGCAAGAGTTGGAAAGGGATAAAACTCCATGGATAGGATGTTTTTGATAGAAGGCTGTGCTGTAGAGTGATATGGAAGCCATGGGATGGCCAAGAAAGATACTATGGGATGACATGATATCAGGCCAGTATAGCTTCCTTTTTTTAGAGTTGTGCCATGAAACCTAATGAGATGTCAGTGTCAAATGCCAGCTCAGGCTGCTGTATCTAGTACTATCTTTCCAGAGCTGTACCCCCTGTGGGGTCTGAGTCAAAACATGTAACCAATGTAAGCCATGTCAAAAGGCATCTCTTAACAATGATTTTTGACAGGTTCATGTAAGGAGGGAGGTTGAAACACTTGCTGAGAATCCCCCCACAAGCATAGTGAAAGCACTCGTGGGAGTTGCTTGGCACAAGGACACAGAATTCAAGAAGAAGATCACAAAAAATGTTTATGATTATGTGAGAAAGCAAGTCCGAGAAATGATGAACCTTACTGTCAAGGAGATCAAAGCAGCTATCAAAGAGGACAAGAGACACATGAATGGAGGATGAGGGATATCTGTAGTTTCCAAATGTCATTGTGTTGGAAAAGACACGAGGCACAAGGAGACACAGAGGCTTCTTCTGTGTTCATCCTGAAGACAGTCATTTGTGGATGCCATAAATGGAAATGTCATGCCTGTGACTGTCTTTGTGAGTGGGAGTGAAGTACAGCTCAATTGCTTGTACCAAGTTGAGTTCTCCTGTGATGCATCAAGGATTGCGCTCCTGGTGATTGCCTCCATCAGCCCTCTGAAATGGATCAACATTCCTGGTGCTGAGATTTTCATCATATCAACTGTTGGAAATGGCAAGGCTCTTGTCTTGTGATCAATTCTGTCAGTGCCACAGCTTGCAATTTCCATGACAACAAACATGTAAAGAATGTTGACACTCTGCTTGTTATTTATCTTCAACTTTTAAGGATAGGTTCCTGGAGGTGTTATCAAAGTTTGGTGACCATGCTGTATGGCCAATTTGCCAACTTACAAGAAAAGTACAGCAGGTGGTCAATTAATCACTAAAAGGGTAGCCAGAGCAGATCAAACTCCAGATGAAGAAGCATCTGAAGCCTGCCTCTTTTGGTTCATCTTCCAAAAGTAAATGGTGGTCTGCCTTAAAATTGTTTCTCTATTGTGCTGTTTTACAAAATGGCATCTCATCTCTCAAGGAAGAATGAGTGGAAGAGGAAATGTTGGTGGATATCACATTATGTGACACAGAAAGGCATGAAAAATTCAACCAGCTTTGTGGTCAAGTCACCTTGACATCCTGAAGTAAGCCTTCACTGTTTTCAGGGTGGAAATAGGCTTAGAGAGTTGAAGCATTGTTTCATTGATTTTACATGTCTCATAGTTTGTAATCCCTTGATCTTTTTAGTGCTCTGATGGAATCAAGATCAAGAAAAACTAGGAACATGTGTGTTGCTTTGGCTATATGATAAGTATTGAGCTGTACAAACTTTATGTGCTTCTGGTATTCTTTCCTGTGGCAGGTTGATACCAACCAAAAAAATTGACAAAGTCCTCTTGGAATGGGAATGGAGAATCCCTCAATTTGACAACTTTACCCCTGGTTCCCTTCACCCCACAAAATGAAGACTCCTTGTACTTGCCCATTCTCTTCATGTATCTTATACAGTTCAGGAACAATGTGAGAAAAGAGAAGATTTGTGTATTGTCAGAACCTTACTTTTCAGGTGACTGATTAATGCAAAGACCTCACTGTAGTCAGGTATGGCATTTCTTGCTATATGCATTCACGTGAATTCCAAGTGATTGGTTTGGTTTTTGATCAATTTGAGTTCTGTGCTTGCCCTGGTGAATGTTCCTAATGTACTGGTGGATGTCTACTTTGCTTCATATTTTATTCTTATGTCCGGTTGTTTGGCTGGCAACAAAATTGTCTTGTGTTTGTTGAACCCTGGTTCTTTTTCTAGCACTTTTAATACTATGCTTTCTCCTTATTGCAGAACATGAGGTTCTCCATATTTGGTTCTCTGTTCACTGGTTGGAAATTTGTCTCACCTCAGTTGTTGAAGTGTTGTTTTCTCAAAGGTTCAGTGCTGGTTCTTCACAAGTAAGTTTTTCGTTGTAGATTTGTTCTTTTGAAATTTGATTTGTAAGTAATCTCAAGTGTGGAAACTGGTACTCACCTTCTCCACGTAAAATCGTTAGCTGTTGTCAAGATGTGATTGAGAGCAAGTCCTTTCATGCTGCTATGAATATTGCTTGTTTGTGGGTTTTGAATTATATGTTTGGTAGTGAGATGGGGTTTCAAAGCTATTATTCGATTGCGCAATCTTGCATTGGAGACGGTTTTTTTTCTTCAAAATTGTTACTGGATTTAAATGATGTTTTTCTTATTCACAACAACCTTCTTGAACCCCAATTTACTTATTGCAATTTCATTCTTGCCAAGTTAGGAGCAACATCCTTCTTAAACCCCATTTAGCAAATTCATTCTTCGTTATTCCAAGAAATTCTGAAAACATCCAGTTCTGTTTTTGTTAGATAGGCAGACATTGAATTTACTGGATGATAGGATTGTAAGAACTAATAAGAGAATATTAATTTGAATATGTGGAAATATGGCACAACCATAATAGGATAGATCTCTAACTATGAAGATGTATCAAAGAGAGAAAATCAAAGCCTAATGAAAATCAAAGGTTTTAATGTCATTGTCTCCATTGCATGAGGAAAGAAGTTACATATCATTTATTCAAAGTAAATTGATCCATGGAAACAAGCTATTTGTGATTCGGTAATAGCATTCACTTATTGGTTGTCGATTTCCCACTTACAAACCATTTGTTGAGTTCAACATCTGCACAACAAAACCCAAATCAAAGCTATGTACATTAGAAGTCTTTCTTAGCTCATAGAAAAATGTATAAAAGTTGGTTTTCTTGCTCTCAAAAAAAATCAATCTCAAAGCATGCAGACCCAAAAAAACCACAACCAAAATGATCCACCCTAAATTTTCAACAATGAAGGAAAAGAGATTCCCAACACAACAAGAAGATCAACAAACGTATAACTTTTGAAGCTCTTGATAAAAGGCTTGTTTGTTTGTTTAATCACCTTGTTGGACGAGGGATGGGGTGGCCAAAGCGTCCATAAGACATTATCGCAGTAGAAGCCACTAGGCAACACCAGCCATAAACAATTGGTGTCACAAGCATAGTCGAAGCAACGTTGGCATGGCAGCGGTTTTTTGTATGCCCACCCTTTGAACACATCAACATGGACTTGTCCAAATCCAACAGCAGAAAAGTCACAATCGTACAAGGTTGTTCCAATGAAGTCTTGATCAAAACTCCAAGAAAAGCGCTCTAATTGAGCTAATGTTTTTGCACCAAAATCGGTGTCTTTCGATTGGCAATGCACATTAAGTGGTTCATACATCTTGTTGACGATTGTCACTAGGTCACATTGTGCTTGCCCCATTAGCATCATCAACATCATGCATAGGACGACAACAACAACAAAACCTTGTTTGGTTCCATGATTCACATTAGTGGACTTCTTCATTCCAAACATGAATTGATCAAACATTTGCAAGATGTGGTAAGTACAAATGTAATCAAGCATCACCCAAAAACAATACCCCAAATCCAAAGAAGAAGAGTGCAACTCATGAAGGGGAAGAGACCAAGCTTAGCATTTGAAAATGTGTAGAGATGAATTACACCAAATGTATTTATACATTTGTTACAAGTTTTACTATATCTAGATTGAAACGTGTAATAACAAGTTTTTGTAATAATGGACAATAATTTTTACACATCACATCCACCTCTCTATCCTACTACAAATGTTCATTATCACTTTTGGCCCAATAGCTTTCCCCCATCCATGAATTGATTTTTCTAATTATGCTTTGTATTATGACAACCCTCATATTCATAATCGTTTAGTCATGTCATCATTTTCTTTCAAAACTCTCCAACTATGTCATATTCATGATCATTAATCATGTCATCATTTTGATTGAAAACTCCGATCGTTTTATGCTCATAGTCATTAATCATGTCATCCTTTTGTTTGAAAACTCTCCGAGCATATCTAGATCATTGTCGTAGCTCTCTTTCCTTATCACTCATGTGTTATCTTTCTATGTTTAGATTCTTGAATCATATCTACACCAAAACATTGATTTCACCAACTTGTCAAAATATACATATTCATGCGAATGCAGCAGGATTTATTTTTCCCTTCATTTTGTGATATTGAAAATTTGATGATTTTTTCCCCAAGAAATTAGCAAAATTAGTTGAATTTACACTAGGGAAAAAAAAATTCCAAAAAATTCCTAGTTTTTTGTTTGAAAAAGTGTCAAATTTGTTGAAAAATAAATCACTGGAATGCACATGGTGAAACAATTATCTTCATTCAATGAAATTCATTTTAACTTAAAGTTCTTCTGATGTGGATTAACACAATAATTTCACCTCCCAAGTCTATTTTCAATGAAGGGTTTAAATGAATCCAAATATGTTTGCGCGAAGGCCAAATCCAAGATGCTTTCATAAGTCATTTAACTCCCATAAATAGACATGAGATTTTTTTTCCTTTGTCATATTTCAGTAAAAAAATCATTAGGAAATGGGGTGCTTTGAATCAAATATATGAATACCCATGTGGACCCAAAAAAAACATTTCATTGAATTATTGCTAATTGGCAATTTGTAGTTTCCTTCAAAAATGCCCAAAAAATGGATTGTTTTGATCACCAAATTACATTTTAAAAAATTAAAATTTCACATCAAGTACCAAAAGGCAATCAACAATATAAAATGGAATTTATTTTTTTTAATTTCCTTTTTAAATAGCTTAATTTGGTTAAAGCATATTATAAATGATTATGACTCACACAACGTCACAAAATTGAGAAAAAAAAGACATTGATGTGGACATGGAGGATTACATGGTTTAGATAAGGTCCCTAGTTTAAGATGATGGTGCACTATTGAAACTTTCTTTATGAGGATTCTTTCATTCTTTGAAAGAGGAAAACATCAATGGTTGCTTGTTGAAGCAATGGACTAAGTGCATGGCACACTAAAGTAAGAATAGTGATCATAAAAATGTCCACTTGATCACGAGAATGTCCACATCCAAGAGAGAAGCAAAAACACTCTAAAAACCTCTTCAATCAATTGAGTTGATCCCATGATGAATGGTGAAGAAACATCTTCAAATACAATTGACGATGCGACTATAACAATTGTTCTCTTTTACGGCATTGTTCTTGAACCACCCATCTCTTGATGCGATTATGTGAACCCAATGCCCATCCATTGGAAACCCATTATGACTCGTTCGTGGATGAACCACAAACTGAGTTACCCAAGGTTCCACATTGGTAACCCATGCTCTAAGTTGCCCGACCAAGATGTGTCTAGTGGTGAACAAACACATTCGATGCATAAAACCCTAAACCCATACACAACAATTTGTACTAAAATTGTCGATCATCAATAGAAACAAATACATAACTATTAGTATTTTGATTCTTTTGAGAATCACAATTATGAACTAATCTACCATGTTTGGGTGGTTTTTTTTTTTAAATATAAATTTTGTTATAATAACCTTCGGTTCTGGATTTTTGAAAACATTTCAAAATCAAAAAAAAATCTGGTTCCAGATTTTTTCTTTTAAAAAATTCAGAATAATTAAGTAACCACGGGTTCCAGCTTTATGAGAGATTTTCAAAGAACCGGTGAGGTTGCTGAAAGAATCAACAAAGAACCATGATTCGTGGTCGGTTCCATTGCTAATGGAAATTTTTGAATTGTTATCCCCTTCTTTGTTATGCAATTTGAATTTTACCAACACTTTTAATCCCTTATGTGTCCATGTGTATTTCCCACTATGATTGGATGTGGATGGCTAAACCAAGTGTTGTGCATTGCTATTAAAATGTCCACCATTGGTGATTGGGCTTATACTACTTGCTTCTGAATAATTAATTAATGATTGAAAGGGCTTAATGTACAAAATTGTGAAGATTGGGTTTGATTGGGAACAATATTTGTCATGATATCAAAAAACAAAGGATCAAGGATTAAATCATAATCATCTACTTCTTCACTTAATTGAGAAGTCATTTCTTTTGGCATTTAATGGAATATTGTCATGATAATTAAAAATGAAAGATCAAAGATTAAGTTGTGATCATCTACTTATTCACTTGGTTCAAAGTTTTATAGATTTATTTAACATTTCATGGAATATTACATCATTAATCATGATTGTTTGTTTGGTTCCTTTTTTCATTAACCTATAAGCTTCAAATTGATCACCGTAACCTAAAAATATGTATTCAATTGAATGAGAATCTTGTTTTTTCCCTATGTTCATTTTGAATCAAAGCATAGGCTATACAATAAGATATTTTAAGATTTGATACATTGAGCTTATGACCGTTTCACAATTCATAAGGTGTTTATCACGATCTATAGATTTGGTAGGAGAGTTTTTTTTTATAAAAAAGTAATTGGTTGTAAGAAGGGCCTTGCCCCAAAATGCTTTAGTGATTATTGTAACATTGTCAAAACCCCTCCCACCAACGATCTATTTCTAAGTTCCAACACGCAATTTTGTTGTGGTGTGTCAACAATGGTGAATTTTCCTTTAATATCATTATGTTGAAAAAAAAATTTAAATTCATTGGATTTATACTCCTCTCCAATATTGCTTTGTAACATTTTTTTTTTAATGACATTGATTTTCTACTTTCAACTTATAAGTCTAAACTTCCCAAAAAGTTCATATTCATGCCTTAATAAATAAACGATTGCATGCTAAGATTTATCATCAATAAATGTGAAAAAAATATTTGTATCATGTATGAGTGTGTTTATCCATTTCACAAATATCATTGTGAACTAGGTCTAAAACATTTTGTGCTCTATGTGAAACAATTTTTGGAAACTTGATCCTATGTTATTTGCCTATTATGAAAGGCTTGAGCAAAATTTCAAATTATTTTCATCAAAAGGACATATTACATAAATCATTCCATAAAGTCATTGTAGTCTATGTTTATTTATGTGCCCTAGTTTTGAATACCATAAATCTACATTATTAAGGGGTCCCATTAATGTGGTTGGATTAGCTTGTTGATTTTTTTTTGGGAGTATTTTTTCCCAATGTGTATAAATCAAATTCCATGTTATAAATAACTATAATTTGACCTTTACAATTTTTGAAGCTACATTAACATATCTTAATGATAATTTCACCACCAACCAAGTGAAGTTGTTTTGTTGAAAATGTTTTTTCTTTAAACATGGGACATGTAAGACATTTGGAATGTATTCACTATTGAATTTTTATAATTTTAAAAATCTAAATATGTTGACAATTTTCTTACATAAAGTGTGATTAAACTATTATATGCACTTCCTCATCCTTTGATAAATATTTCTACCTGCAAGAAATCAATGATTAACAATTGCAAGGTTAAATTGTCTTATTGCCATAATGAACTTATGAACATTCTATAACTTGTAGGCATACTTCTCATAAGAGATAATAAGGCATCGTCGTTTTATTTTTTATAGAAGCACATGTAGCAATGAGCTATTGTAAAAGAAACTTAAATATATGAATGTATTTTGTACCATTCTCTTCTCCTTTCATCTTAAGAATGTTTGTAGTTTATTTTTTCAACCATTTTTGTCATTATCTCTTTTGATTTCAATTTTTTGGATTAATTTATAAACATGGTTAATTTGATGTTAATTTAGATTTCACATTTGAAAAAACACTATTATTTTTTAAAATATTAATGCATGTGAACACAAGGTTATCATGCTCAACCCAATCATTTGTGCTTTCTAGCCCATGTGGTTGGCAAAGCAAAGGTCTTTCCCATAATTTGAATTGTGATAGGATCTATTGGTTTTGCCTTTGATCTTTTGACAATTAGTTCAAAACTCTCTCTTTGTTAAACAAAAATGTGATTCTATCTTTCCACACATAGAAATATTGTCCAACAAATTTAGTAATATGACTAAATCAATTTTATTAAATTGTGAGTCATTTTTCTATTTGATTCAAATTTAAATGACTTGCTTTGAACTTAAGTCATTGTTGATTTGAAACTTGACTTGGTCATGGTGAAAATTGCATCTATGCATGCAAGACAACAATGTCATCAATGTATTTATTTATTGAAGCTAATTTGGAATTAAAAGTTGTGACATTATAATCAAATTCCCATTTTAAGTTTTATAAAATTAGTTTCACTTATTTTTACACATGTGTAACTTTTGAACCTTTAAGTTCTCATAGACATCTTTGACATTTCATTGATGATATTTTCAAAGACAACAATTTTTTTTCTTATTCATTGATTAGTTATATATCAATTAGAATCTTGTGGTTAGGGAAAAAGCTTTGGATTTAAGGAATGTATTCCAATGGTTAAATAAATCTTTAATTTTTACTTGAAGCTTCACTTTGAAAATGTGGAAAAGAGTTAAGAATAATAATAAAAGGGATGAACGCTTATAATTATTTTGAACAATAACTATTTGAATCACAAAGTTTCATCACTGTAATTTAATGTTCATTCCTTAATGATTCTTTTCAAATATTTTAGCAAATGCCATGTTTCATTTTTACCTTCAATTTATTTATTTATTGTGAACAATTAAATCAAATCCATACATCTTATATATTTCAATTCCAATATAAGGATAAATTAATAAAATTTATATACATTTTCCAACTTGCATTTTTAATATTGTAAATGATTGATGATACTTTCCACATTTCAGCACAATGATGCATCAAATTTGTAAATTATTATTGAATTGCCCAAAGTTTTCATATTTGAAATTACTACAACAATTACATAAGACTAAATGAGATAAATAATTGTTTTATAAAAAAAATATTACATTGCATTCCAATTTTGAACAATAACATTATAAGCATTCAATGCCTTTTCCTAAAAACTACCTCATTTTATTTTCTTAACCATTTACACAAACATGAAAATGTAATGAAATTATTATTATTTTGAATTATATATATATATATAGTTAGCAACATGATTTGATACCATGTGAGATTCACTCATTCCTTGAGACATTGATTAAAAATGATCATGTTTTAATGAACAAGACAAGATTTGGTACATGGAATGAATGCATGCTATGGTCTAAACAATTAAACATTTGTCACAAATTAAAGTCATAGTTTTCAATATCTATTTATATTTTGTTAAGTGTGTTGTGTTAGCTACCCATTTAAATCATAATTAGGTTAGTCCAAAATTGAGTTAATGTAACTATGTATGTTTTAATTTCGGACCACTAGTTGAAGTGTTTGGGTGTGATGTACCATTCAAGGTAGTTCTTTGTACTTGGTTTATATGTGTGAACAACAATAATTGTAAGCATCAACATGGTAGCACATGACAATTTGATGCATCATGGTGTATATTTGGAAAATATTTTGTGATGAAATTTTGTAATTAAATGTTGTTTACATTTTAATCTACCATTATGTTGTGAAATTGGTGCACAAATGAACAATTCAATTACAAATTGGAATACATTTTTAGTTTGCAACAATGTTGGTGAAACACTTAAATTATTCTAAAAATAAAAGAACATTAATCTTAACAAGAATTGTCCATAAAATTTTGCACATACAATAGACAACCATAATCTAAATCTATTCTTCATAGCTTTCAATTTGTTTTGAAGTCATCAAGTTCATATCAAATGATATTAAAACATTCATTAATTCATCATGATATGATAATGTTGATGAGTGTGATTTTTTTATGTTGTAAAATGTTTTTCCATTGAAGATATATTTGAACCAAATGTTGTTTTTATCATTCTACAAACAAAAAATATTATTTGAGAATAATAAAATATTGTAAACTACTATCAAATTTTTTAATTATAAAATAATTAGTGTACATTTACATAAAGGCATGCTTATGAATTAATTGAATATTCATGATTTTATAACTTATTTTTATTGTTGATGCCCAAATCACTTCTATGTGAATTCAATAACAGTTCAAGGTGAGTGAAATTTTATGTGTTACTACTTTTGATATTATATGTAATATGTAATTCCAATTTTTCTTTAAATCATCTACACCACATCATGCATTTAATTATGAGAGTAGTAAAAACCTTTCTATATAATTATTCACACATATATAAATAGTTTGTATTCAATTAGGTTTTGATTTACACACAAAAGAATTACATATTGTATATATGAAGATCTACATCCTAAGGTCCTATTCTTGAAAATCTAATGCTAGAATTTGAAATCCTAGTCTTCAACCTTACGACCCTAAATGTAAAAATGTTGAACCTTAGCAAAAATCTTCATAGGTAAGATCTAGGACCTCAAAACCCTAATATCTTAAAATCCTACTCCTTGGAAAGTCAATGTGAAAATATGAAATATTCATAATCTTCAACCTAAAAACCCTAAATGCAAAAATGTTGAACCCTAGGAAGAATTTTCAAAGCTAAGATCCTAGGATTACAAAAACCTATTTGATCTTAGGATCCTAGTCCTTGAAGACCCTAGTGTAGAAATTTAAAGTGATTAATATCTGAGGATTTTAAGGGCCAAATGTTTCCCAAACATTCTTCAATTTTGTTATTTATTTTGCATGCTTGCAAGCTAAGGGAAAACTAACATGTTTTATGCATGCAAGACTTAGATGCAAAGCACTCTAAAAACTTGAAAACAAAATTATTTGATGAATACAAAAGATTATTACAAATGGATCATCCATTTCGAGATGAAACAAAACTCTTCTTCAATGGCTTTTAGAAAAGTGTTTAACACCACCATCATGGACAACAAACAAAGTGTGGGTAGCCTTATGGAGGAAGGCAATTGAAATTCATGAGAGTTGGAGGTTGGAAACTCTAAGGCTAGGGGATCCAATCATGGATCCTTGTTCAAGTGTGAAAAGACTAATTTTTGGATTCCATTGGCCATAGTTGTTCATCCACCATCTCCTTGATCCAATGTACATTGTGAAAAATGTGTGCAAGTCATTGCTACGTCACATCTTGGGGGAGAAGGATACAGACGCATCTAGAGCGGACTTGGTTGCATCTAACACAAAGAAGTTTCATTGGACACCTCAACCTAATGCCAAAGGCAAGATGGTGTATCAAGTTGCTCCTTCCACTTTACAAAAAAAAAAGCACAAGGTATATTCTTAGACACTTTAAAATCCATAAAGACTTTGGTGCAACCTTGCACAACTCATTCAACAAAGAAGATTATTTTTTAGGTTTAAAGTCACATGACTTCTGCAACATTCTTTGTTACCACTTGCCTTTTAATATTAAAGGTTTGATGACACAAGGGGTGAGGGAATCCATTTACAAGTTGGCATGGATCATTTGTTGGATTTGTTCCAAGGATGTAAATAGAAACAAATTTGCCATCATGGAAAAAAAAATGCCTTTGGATGGTTTTCCTTCAAATGCAATTTCCCACATCATTCTTTGAAACCCCTAAAAACATTTGCTAATTCACTTGGTGGAAGAAGTGAAATTAGTTGGACTAGCACAAGTTCATTGGATGTTCTCATTAAAAGGTACTAAAAAACATTGAAGGAGTTTGTTAGGGAAATAACACATCCAAAAGCCAACATGGTCGAAGGTTACCTCATGCAAGAAGCCATGGGTTTATGCCATGACATCATTGGGGACTTAAATGTTTATGTTGTTTGAGCTTGGAAAGATGAACAAGATTTGCACACAGTTGGTAATTTTTCTTACAAATCCCATGCCAATTTAATTCCTAATTTGTTCACTTATTTGAATTCCTTCTCCTCCATTCCTCTTAATGAAAACAAGGGCTCTCTTGTTAATGGTGTTCCAAAGATAGAGTTTAAGAGGATTAGACAAATGATATGTTTTTATTCTTGTGGAATGACGGTTTTTACTCATGATTTTTTCTAAATTTGGTGATTAATTTTAAGCAATAATATTATATGCAATTTCACATATCTCAATGCTTTGATATGGTGTGGTGGAATGTACAAAATCTTGGTTTGGAAGGTTTTTCTAAACTTTTAGCTTTTAAGTTGTATTCAATTTTTGCCAAAAAATGGTTATTTGTAAACTTTCATATAAAAATTAATTTCAACACTTTGAAAAGATATAATTCTGAAAATTTGTTTTAGAATTCATTAAGGTTTAGGGTTGTGTATTATAAGGTGTTGTATAAACCCTTTACATTCAAACGTAATTTTGTTGCCAAATTACTTGTTTTTTTGGTTCATCTCCTAACAAAATACTTTTGGAGGTGATAGGCCAAGTTTTGCAAGGCCATAACAAGGTGAAGAAATTCTTAGGATTGGAAGACATAACATATTGTTAATTGAACATATTTTTCTTTCAAAATTCACAACAAATGGAAAAGTGAATGGAAAGTTACAATGAAACGAAAAAGATGAATGAAAATGATCAAAAGAGGTGGAGGATAGCTGATCGTAGGCAAGGACCTTGCCTTCTTAAGATCCAAGATCTTGACAAATGGGTTGTTTTAGGATGGTGAAGGTGTTGTTAATTATGTCAGTATATTGAAGGAGATCATTAAAATCAATTTCAACAATCTTGCAAAAGAGGTTGTTTTCAAGATTCGTTGGTTAGAACTTAAGGTGAAATGGGATGATTATCTATTTCCTTTATTGATGTAACTCAAGTTTTTCGAACCATGTGCATTCTCGAAAAATGTGGAACAAATTGTTTTTGCCCCAAATTCTTTGAATTTAAACTAAAAGTATGTCCTCCAAGACTTTCCTATGCACAACATTGAATCCATGGATTGGGATGATGGGAGACATGTGGTTAATTCGTTGGATAAATCACTACAAACCCTTTTTTTCCTAGTCATAACAATAATGAGGATGATAATAATTACAAAAAATTTAGTGATGAAACAACCTCAAACTTGTTTGTACAGGAATCTTGGTTAAACAACCATCATAACAAGAAAATTTGTCCTTTTCCGCCCCCATACATTGTGACTACTATTTGATTTTATTACATTTCAACTATATTTGGGCATTTTAAGTTTGTAAGTGGCTTGTTGCACTAATTAATAGTCAATGTTGTTCATAGTTGTTACATTCACTATGTTGTTCACTTATGAGTATAATTTGGACCATTTATTTTTAATAATAATTTCAAATTGTTGATGTGAAAATTGAGGTATTATTTAATTTTATTTACACAATGCATTATAATGGGTTGGTGATTTTTTTGACATCTCTTCAACTTTCAACATGGTATGTGAGTTGAACCATCGGCTTTGGACCTACTAAAACCATTACTCATGAATTACATTTTATAATTACCGTCATTTATTAAAACACATGTAACAATTTAAGATTTCACATTTATATTAGAACAAATTAATGATTTTTTTCACATCTTTTCAATTATCAACATGTGTATATGAATTAAACCATTCATTTAAAATATTTTAAAACCATTATTCACAAGTTGCATCTTGCATTTATTAAAATATATTGAAACACATGTAACTTAATGCTTTACAATTATACTTTAATGGTTTAGTGAGGCTTTTCACATTTTTTGAACTATCAACATCTTTACATAAGTTAAATCATCCACTTTGAACTTATTAAAACCATTATTCAAATGTTGCATATTGCATTTATTAGTATATATTGAAACACACAAAATAATTTAATGTATCACATTTATATTTAAAGACATTAATGAATTTTTGACATCTTTTGAATTACTAACATTGGCATATGAATTTAATCATTCATTTGAATGTGTTAAATCTATTATCCACAAATCGCATTTTGCACTCACCACAAATTTTGAAATAGATGTATTAAAGCTAGGCATATTTCACATTTATATCTAAATGGGTTGATGATTAGGTCAAATGTTCATGCATACCAAGTTTAAAATGCATGTAGACCTTTTAATTATATTTTTTCATGTATTAAATTCTTATAAATTTATGTAAACTAAAATATATGTTTTCTTTGAGTTTTTTAGGCATCAAGGACAAGTTTATTACCAATGTTCATGACACCCCACCAAAAACCCCTAGAAATAATCCTTAACTTCTCCCCCCCCCATTTTTTGATATATGAAAATAAATAATACATATTTAAGAATTATTATTTTTAAATTTGTAAAAATTTATTATTATAAATATGAAATATTTATATATTATATATAAATATATTAACTTTTCTACTTATTTATATTTATGGTCAAAAACTAAGTTCAAAGGAATGTTCCATGAGTTGTTGGCCTTCCTCAAATAACATGTACCTCTTTCAATAACATCCATTAATGATTTTAATGCTTCATTTATCCGCATGCCTTATAGGGATTTAATTTAATTATGGTGGTTTTCTTCCTATTTGTGGTTCATGAATAGGGGGCATTTTTTCCTTGTCCATTGGTTATTAGTCCAACATGCCAGTTTGTCACCTTTAAGGCACATTCATGATTGTTGTTCTCTTCTAGGTCCCAACCTTTAAAAACTTGGCAATGTACATTTTGGCCCAATTAATAATATGTTTTTCTCTTTCCTATACCCAACAATCCAAAAAGTGTAATAAGTTTGGAAATTTATCTATTGCATGTTCAAGTAATGTTATGTTAGATTAGATGAAAGTATATAAGTATGCAAAGTCTTTCCACACTAAATCAACGTCTTATGTTGGTGTGCAAACTATGGAAAAAAATTAGTACGAGCGATTTATATGACTTAGTTGATCTCTTGTTTTCTTGAATCTCTTTCATCCAACATTTCAAACTATAGATTATTAAATCTAACAATAATCCAGTACTTATTCAACCTTTGGTTTTAAACATGATTTATGATTTTTGTCCCAAACTTTAATGGTGATATCTTTTCTACATGTTTTTGTTAAAGGGGTGGGATGATTACTTGATTTGGATGAATAGGCCATTTAGGACAGGGATTGCTCATAGAACATTATAGTTTTGAATTTTGAATTCTTGTTGGTTTTGGAATCATGATGATGTGACTTGGGATTGCCCAAAGAAGGAAGTTTTGGGGAAGAGGAGAAAACATTTTTAGACACACAATTTTGGGAAGAATAGGAGGAGTTGTAGGTACTTGTAGTAGAAAACCAAAAAATTTATTTTGATATATCACATATTTTAATTGTTATTTTGATTTTTTTTCAACAAAACATGGGATTATGTTATAATTTTTATTCATGTTTCTAGTAATATAGAAAAACACATATTTTTACTATGAAGTTTATGTTTATATCATTGTGTGAATTTTTTTGTAGTATTAGAATATGATGAAATGAATTGTAATCTTGTTTCTAAAGTTTTTTATAATGTATTTTGAAGTGCAAATTCTAGTTATATGAAATAACCATGAATCTAGTGTTTTAATGAATGGCAAGTGTGTTGAGAATCAAGGCAAAAATAATGAATGTATGCATGTGAAGTGCAAATCTATTGTTACAATAGTGTGGAATAATTTTGTGAGGATTAAATTTCATTTCTACTAGTTTTATTTTGAAATGTTTTTGTTGCAAATTTATGCAAATTCACTACTACAAAATGTGGGTGTAGTTCCCTAGTCTTCGTTCACTAGACTAGTGAATTCACTGTTTCACCACTATGTTTTGAGATTTTTTATATTTATATTTATATTTCAAATTTGTTGTCATCCACACGAAAATTTAACCGTGTTTTAGTTATAATTGTGTATATGGAGATATAAATTTGTTAAATTATTTATATATTTTGGCTATAAGTCCTAAAACCCATTGTAAAATTATATCAATATTTTTTTAAAAAAAATTTAAATTTAAATTCATTTGTTGATGTTGATGGTTTTTTTTTATGCTTGCAAAAATCTGGAAATTCACCAAAAAAAAAACATTTAGTTACATCATTAATATTTATTTTAATTTTTTCAAGAAAATTGGATAAGGTGTATAGCGATTTCAAAGACTGAACTTAAAATTTTTCAAATAAATTTGATGTTGGAATTATGTTTAAGGTTGGAATTATTAAAATTAATTGGAATTTTATTCATTCAAAGTAACCTTTCTTTTTCCAATTTTGTGATTTCATTTTTTTAATTTTTTTTTGGTTGTTTACATTTTTCCTTGAATTTGCACAATTTTTTCCATTTTTTTCTTAACAAGAATTACCAAGTTAAAGAAATTTGAAACAAAAAAAACATGTTGGTTGGGAAAGGGGGTTTAATCTAACTATTTAATGCCTTCATCAAATTATGCTACTTTTACTTTTCCAAAGGAAATGAAAATAAAATATATTTTTACATCATAAAAAGAATTTATATTTAGCAATTTTTTTTCAAGTTGTATAATTGATCATTTGATAAATGATTCATGTTGTTAAACAAATATACTATTGGTAATTAAATAGTTATGTTGGCTACTTAATTTTAATTTTTTTTGTTGCTAGTTCTGTTAATTTGAATGGAGAACAACATTAACAAAGGACTTTTTTGAAAGGGAAAATCAAATTTAGTCAAATTTAAAATATATATTGTTAATGTTTCATAGTAAATTATAGTAGTAGCCATAATATTGAAGGATTTAAACAAGTTTCTAACTTCATGACTTGTTTATAACCAAATGTGGCTAAAATTTCTTATGGATGATTGCCATTTTTGCAATATTGCGAAAATAAATTAAAATTGGGGAAAATAAAAACTTGTAATTTCTCAAAAAATGAACATATTTTACATAAAGAAAATAACATTGTTAAAGACTTAATGATAACATTTTTTATTCACATTGAATTCACAAAGATTCTAGGTCAATTTAAACAAACAAAAAAATGTAAATTTATTCATGACATAATATTTTGAATGTTTTTTAAACATTTAATATTTAATAGTTTAAAATCACAATAAATTTTTTGAACACATTATTGAATGAGCTTCAATAACATGTTTTCATTTGTAGCATTTGAATAAATTTTGAAAAAGAAAACATATGTTAAAGTTTGAATTTTCTAAACAATTCCATGCCAAAGATAATAAATTAAAATTTCTTGTGTATTAATAATTTCTTGAAGTGGTTTGGCAGTTAAAATCATGGTGTGTTTCTGTGAGGTTTTGGGTTCAAACCTTGATGTATAAATATGATATATGAACATGTACATCATGACTAATGACATCAAAACTTTTTTTTGACAAATTCAGATTTATTTATTTTTTCTTCACAACATGTATTTTTGTCATGGGATGTTGTGAAAAAATTACAATTCGTGATTCCATAATCCGGATTTTTTTTGAAAAAAATTGTATGATGATGTGGCACCTTTATTCCATGTCATAATTTTAAAATTAAAAATTATGTAGTGCAACATGTGACAATCTAAAACGACTTAAACGATGTCACTAAAAATGTTCTAATCAACTAGTCTTTTTTTACCAAAACCATACAAGTTACATATTAGTTAATTTTGTCCCATTTCAATAAAAACATAGTGAATTTGAGTAATGAAAAACAACAAGATTTTAAAAAATGAATCTTTTTTAAAATGAACAAAATGGGCATTGCAACCCAAGTAAGTGGACCACAAAGTTAATACATCCAAACCTTCATCAATTCCTTATCCAAACCAAATAAATACCACCTCATTAATGTTATCTTCTCTAATCTAAACCTTTAGTATAAATTACACAATTTCCATCCTATTAATTAAATTTACTAATAATTAATTTACTTGTTATACATCTCTTATACATATATGTTTTCATTTCTCAATAAGAAACCTATTATTAATGCATACCATTTATTTCTTATATTTGGATTTTGAAAATAAACATAATCTTATTATAGATCTCATTAAATTATTTTTTTATCAAAATAAATGGAACCTTATATATTTATTCATGTAATTTTCAATTACAAAAAACAATGTCCCCCCCAAGATGATTTGTTCACATTATAAAATGCAAGGCATTTTCCAAGGAGAACTAGTGCCCATGATTTTGGTTCAAAACAGGAGTAATCATGATTGGTGACAAAAGTTTCACAATTGTTTCACAAACTACCCAAGTTCTTGGAAAAGATAAACAACTATAGAGTTCTACATTATTTTTTAATAATACAAAACAAGAGCATTTTGAGATGTCAATGAATCCTAAAACATATAATACCCAACTTGCAAACTTGCAACTTTCACTTAAAAAGGGAAACCCATTATACTTGTGATAGTTATTCTAATTAACCATGACACAACAAACCAAAAACATAATGCAATAAAGTGACCAAGATTCAAAATGTAAGATGGTTTGGAATATATTACATATTGAGTAATCACTAGCATATTCAATTTTAATTTGCGCATTAGAGCAAATGTGCATAGATTTTAAATCAAACAAGGGGTCCAAAAAATTGAGCAAGGGAACAAAGGTGCATAGATTCGGGCATGAAATAAAATTTTGGGTGTTAGCTTGCACACCCTTTATAGATGCATAGTTCAATCCTTGAGCTACTTTTTCATCTATACCAACATACTTGGAAACCTTGGATAATGCATGCCCATAATAAGACTTGTGAAATGGCTACAACATGGTGAATATTTGTGTGAAAGATTCATGAAGTTCAAAGCAATTGCATAAGTTTGCAAATTATACCCTTCATCCTTCACATATACAACAAAAAAAAAATGTGAAAGGAAATATGTTAACGAACATTAACAATTTGGGAGCCATGCTACAAACAAACAAATAAACAAACATCATATGTTTGGGCTCCCAATTGCTTCATAAAAAACTAACAATGATAGTAAGCATTTCATGTGCCCTTGTGGATATCCATAGATCAAAAATACATGTGGCCAATGTGGGTCACACATATGTAGCCAAAGTTTTTCCCCTAATTGCAAGCAAAACCTCTTCCACAAATAATTTCTTTGATGGGAAGATAACCTTTAAGCACAACTTGTATGTTGGTTGGTGCAACCAAATGGATTGAACTATCATCATTAGCAAAAAAAATTATTCACGTGTACAACATTGCATCTTCTAGGATACAACATGTGCCTTATGCTATTTTTAAAATTAATTTGTAAAGGAGAAATATCCACTAGAAATTGCATGTGGTTGGTAGCATTGGCCACTTATTGATTACCTCACACTCAAGTGGGCTTTTAGGACAACAAGTTGTTTCATATATATATGCAAGGTCAGGTGCTATGCTCCACTTATATGTGTTTTTTCACATGGTAATGATGCCTATTTGACTTGAGGTAATCAATGATGGCACCTAATGTGCAAGACCAAAATTTCAAAATTTACCATTTCATATGACAAATGATGCATCACGTCATTTGATTTTGAGTAAGATCAACATGCTGGTTATTGTTCAATTTGTAAAATACTTGCATGGATAAATTATGATTGTAAAGTTCCATGCAACATCTTACTTCTTCAAATTCATCAAGTTTACATTAAAACATCAAGATCCTTAGTAAGAGTAGTTTTATTTTCATGCTCTCCAACTTACCTTCATGCCTTTATTGTAAGTTGTTAATATTATTATCGTTAGCAAAATTTGCCACAACTTGTGGAAGAAAAAAATCATGAAAATCAAAATCCTCCAAATTAATGTGATGACTTGAAGAACTTATGAAGGTGACAATGAAATCTTTTGATAAGGTATGAAAAAATGAGCATGAAACCAAAAAAAAAAGTAGTTGAGAAGCTTTTGACAAGCTAAATATAAAAAAAGTGAATGTGACAACAATTAAGGATTTGAGAAACATTCGGTGAGCTAAGAGAAAGGATGAATGGACACATAAATCATGGCATTCATGAAGCTTTTGACGAGCTAAAGAGAAGGGGTGAACATGACACATAAACCAAGACAATTGAAAAGTTTTTGAAGAGTAAGAGAAAAGGGGTGAAAATGAACTAAAAATTAATGTAATTAGAAAACCTTTCAATGAATTTGAGAGAAGGGGGGAACTTGTGACATGTAATGCACAAATCACACATTAAAAATGTAAATCACATGCATAAAGAAAGTTTTGAAGTTTCAATAAGCTTTGACACAACAATTGACCAACATTTGCAACCAACTGCAAGAAAAAAATGGAAGTTCAAAGCACTCACCTTTTTTAGTTCCAATTGCACTTGCATTTGCACAACCTATAGTTTGCAACGATCCTATGACACCACTAGTTGTCACTAATGACGTTGAGCCAAAACCACTTTCTTGCATTGATGTGACACCATAATGGTGTGATGTTCACTTCCATATTGCACATTCAAAGGAAAAATAATAAAACTCCACATTGTCTCAAGTTCAATATGTTATATGTTCAACAAAACAAAACCCATATGAAACTCCTCGTCCTTTTTAGATATGCACCTAAGTATTAAGCAAAGTTTATGTCAAATACCCTTTAAAATATTTTATTGCAAGTTGTGTACATATGGTTATGTTTATTTAAAATGGAATTCTACCAAATTAAGATGAAAGGGCAAGTTAAAGAAACTTGAAAGTTCTAAACATGAAACAAGTCTTGAATTTTTGCTAATCCACATGTGATTATATGTAAATATACCGAATTGAAGACCACACAAGGGTCTAGTGCCAAATCTCTTACATGCCCCCAACAATGGTTGTAATTCTTTACAAACATTGTATAAAAGATTCAAAAATTGAAAAAAATATGAAAATTTGTTCCAATTTATCTCAATATATAGCCTAATAAAAGATTCACTCTTTTAGCCTGCCCCCCTCTCTTTTAAATGGTTGCACAAACAACCTAACAAACCTTAAACATTTAGCATGAAAATGATTTATATTTCTTGATACATTTTATATTTAAAAGGTCAAAGCTATTAAAAATAATAGTAATATTAACATAAACCTTTTATAATGTCAAATTCACGGTAAGAAAGTGAACATGAACCCCAAACCCTAAATCTAATTTTCATTTTCTTGAGTTGGAAATTTTGACAAAGAAGAAAACCCCTTTTTTCTTGATTTAAAAATCTTGAAAATAATAATGAAATGCTTAAATTATTTTTATTTGAGAAATTTATGTAGAATCCAATTGCTGAAAAGATGTTATTCTCAAATCTATATACATGGTTTCTTTGATGTTGGTTATTGCCTTTACTTGTAAGACCATCTCCACTCCACAACTATAAATTACATGTTTTTAAAAGAAAACTTAATTTCCAATGTTCAATGTGCCCACCCATAAACATAAAAAAGTTCACTTTAAATAATAAAAAACCATATAAATTTTTACAATTGGACCAATCATTATCAATAACCAAAATCATAGCATGAACATCCTTTTAAAGATGTCTCTCATGGTCTCCACAATTTTCATCATATTATAAAAAGTCTTTCACTACCTTGCTCCAATATTTAATTTAATCAAAGAATGTTTATTATTGTTAGGTGGAAATGCTCTAAGCTTAGAAAGACTACCTTACAATGTAAAGTTTATTTTGTCTCACATTTTGAGGAATGTTCATCATGGGTTGTTGTGTTTGTCTTTTGTTGATTAGGTACTTTGTTGTTGTATTATGGACATTACCAAGACCCTTTACAAGTTCTCCTAAAGGATGCATAATTCATTTGGTTTCACATTTTGAGAGAATATGCACTAAGTGATACTAGCTTATGGCATAATGACTTTGCCCTTCATGGGAGGTTCAAACTTCAAACTAAAAAAACTTCCCTTAAGTTGTATCTAGAGCTTCTTCACACATCTAGATGCATGCACAATAATATATGAAACATGCCCATCCATCACATGCACACAATCTAGTACTCTAGATATCACTCACACTTTTGCTTAAATTAAGATGGAGATGGAGATGGAGTTCAAAAAAAAATTTACACCCATTCCTTGTCTCTTGAGTCTTGTCTCTTCCCTTGTGGGCAGAGCCAACAAACTCTCTGAGTTCAGTTTGTTTTTTGGGGGGTGGGGGAACTTCATGGAACATTTTTCCTTTTGTAAGAGTTTTGCTGCTTTGAGCTTGCCATAAGGGGGAGCAAGCTGCATGCAGCAGAGCTTATTATTATGCAATGAGTGGCTTTTGCCTATATAAGTGTTTTTTGCTTTGATCTCTTACTTTCCTTTTTTGGGTTCTTCACAAGCTTTCAAAATAGAAAAACCTGCTTCAAATTGGGATTTGTCTGCATTCAGAGCTAGGCTAAACCCTAAACCCTAAACCCTAAACCCTAAACCAATTAGTGCATTGCTCATAACAACACAACACCACAACAGCAGCAACAGAATCCATTGGGCAAGCAACATACATACACAGACACAGACACACATATCCCCCAAAATAGATAACTTAAAAAAAGAAAAACACCCACCCAATGATTGCATTAAAAACTGATGTGCTACAAAATAAAACAAAATCTATCCAGAAATTTCATTTTTGTAGTTTAGTAGTTGCTGCAATCATGAGAACTTGTAGTTTAATATTTCTGCTGCAACCATGAATGATGATGGACTTTTTGTTCCTCTAGTTATGGACTTGGTTTTTCCATAGATGGTGGAAATGAGAATTGCAGAAATTGCAGAAATTGCAAAAACAAAAGTTTGGGTAGTTGGAATTACCAGAAACAGTTTGAAATATTAAGAAATGGTCCATGAAGTTTTCTTCATCATCATCAGTATCATGGACTTGTTCATGCAATCATGGACTTGTTCCTGGACTGATGATGGTTGCAAGGAGAATTTGAAGGATTGCAGAAAAAGTTTGGCAACTTGAAATCAGCAGCAGCTAAAATAGGAAAAATCACCCATGAATTTTTTTTCATCATCAATGGACTTGTTCTTGCAGAGTGGGGGTGGGGGGGGAGCAGAATTGCACAATTGCCCAAAAGCTTTTTTCTTGGGGGAAAAGTTGAAAACAGCAACAGTTTAAACAGGAAATGGTCCATAAAGTTGATTTCATCATCATCAGCATCATCATCAAATCATGGAGCAGAAGTTTGTAGTAACTGAAGTGGAGGATCATCATCAAGAACATGAAGCAGAAGTTTGTAGTAACTGAAGTGGAGGACCTGAGAGAAGATGATGAGGAGAGAAGTGAAGGAGGAGGAGGAGGAGGAGGAGGAGCAGAGCTTTGGAATGTCCAGAACAAGTAAACTAAAGTGACGAGAGAAGACTAATAAGATCAATCACTGATCAGTACTCTCTACAAATGCAACAACAACAACAACAACAACAAAAGTCTGATCATGAGAGAAAATCATCAACCATCACATATTGAGGTTTTGAAATCTCACAAAAACAACAACAACAACCAAAAAGAAAGAAAGAAAGAAAGAAAACTGATGAGAGAAAGACATGTATTAGTAGAGTAGCCTATGTTGGGAGTAGGAGGGAGCTAGATGGGCCCCGAAGGTGGGGAGGGATGATGTTGTAGCTCACACTTGGCGATGCAGAGATGGAGGAGCTAGCCTACTACTAGTGGTGAGAGGAATCTGCAAAGGGAGGTGTGTTGTCGTAGAAAAAAAAAAAAGTTTTGTCGTCGTCGTCGTCGTCTACAATCTGCGGATACTTCCTTACGACGTCCTTGGTGTATCTGGGTAGTGCGGATCGACGAACAGCTAGCTTTGCTTGCTTGCATTTTAGGGCAGGCGAAGCAGCTACGAGCTTCTCTCTCTCTCTCTCTCTCTCTCTCTCTCTCTCTGTGTCTGTGTCTGTGTTTTTTGTGTCTTTCTTCTGTGGAGCTACCTTTCGGAGCTTCGGGGTTTGTGCTGCAAAACACAACTTTGTTTTTGCTTTTTTTATTTTTCTGTCGATCTTTTGGTTCACACTTGCGGGATGTCGACAATGGAGAAACCACGAACTGCTGCTGGTGCTGCTTGGACGCCAGTCATAAGGAGCTGAAATACTTGAGAAGAAGACGAAGACCACGTCCATCCCCGACTGGATTTTGTTCAAAGCTGCAGGTTGTTGCTCCATCGCTGCTCGTTACAGTCGTCGTTTATGCTGTCAGTATCGACTCCATTGTCTCCAGGAGTTGCAAAGACTGAGAGATAGAGAGACTGAGAGCTGACCGTGAGCTCCTCGTCTGTACACCACCTGCGAGCGAGCGAGCTTGCTCAAGAGGAAGGAGTTCAGTAAGGAGTTCCGAAAGAGGAAAACTCTTCTACAGAAATCTGTGGCGCGACTTCTGAGAGAGACTGATCAGATTCTCAAGCGACTTCCTGCTCATCAGTGTCGTCATCGCCATCATCTCAGGTTTTCTCCTTCTTCGACTAACCCAGTTTACTACTTGCAGCGCATTTCACGGGGTTTCCGAAGGCACCCTGCATGATCGCCTCTTCGCAAAAGCCGGTGCAGGTGCTGGTGTTTCATGATAAGTCAGATAGGTCTTTTGCTGCATTGTTGTAGAGAGTTCTGTTGTTGTTGTTGTTGTTGTTGTTGTTCTGCTTCTATAGACTATCTGGTTGCTGCTGAAGGTGACAACAAACTGGAAGCTCTGAAGCACATGCCAGGGTTCAAAAGAAAAAACAGCAAAAGCTGCAAAAGCATTACTGCAAATCCCAGCTGCTGCTGCTGCTTCAGACCTTGCTGCATGTGGAAGGAAGTTGAAAACAAGTTGTGGATTTCTCTTCCAGTCTAAAAGCTTAGAATCAGAGAGCCTTGAGATTGATCATTCTGCTGCTGCTGCTGCTGCTGCAATGAATGAATCAAAGAGCTTGATGATTGATCTGCTGCAAAATAAACCAGAGAACCAGCTTGAGCATCATAGTTCTGTTGCAATGAATGAACGAATGAATGCAATGATCAAGTTTGATTTCTGCTGCAAAGTTACGACTCAAACTTAAGCCTCGAATTCTGTTGCAATGATCAAAGCCTTGAATTTCTGTTGCAATGATCAAGCTTGAATACTAGTGCTGCAAAACCAGTGAGAACCTTACACTGTGAATTCTGCTGCAAACCCAGAGAACCTTAAAGCTTGAATTCTGCTGCAAAATCAGAGAACCTAACCTTGCAATGTGCTGCTGCAGCAAATGAGCATTTTGATTTTCTGCTTTGGTTAAAACACATCTTCAAGACTAGGCAAATTTTTAATGAAACTTTTAGAAGTTTTAGAATATGGTCTTTTGGGTTTGGTGTATCTGTAATACCTGTAACCTTAGTATTGGGTCATCGGGTAATCTGAAATACCCAAAAGCTTATTATTGGGTCATCTCTCAATGCTTTTCAGGATGACTTCAAATCATAATCTACGAGACGTTTTTGCTACTCATGAAGTTACATGTTCTTTCATTCCTGGAGGCCACAACTTAGGAGGTAATTAGTTACATCAAGAAATTTAATTCAATTTGCCCAATGTTCATAAATCCTATTCTTATGTTGTGGAGAAAAGGTCGTAAACCTTATTATGCATGATCCTAGAAATAATGAACTTCAAAGCACAAAGTTCAATCCTTTCCACGTGGTCATATTCCCCCATCTCTTTCCCATGCCTTCTTCTCCCTATGGAGAGAGATGCACCTCCACCTCATCATTCATTGCTAGATTGTATCATTCATCCATCGCATAGGACTCTTGGGGACAAAAGATTATGGAAGAAGATTGAGGTTCCTTTTCTCAGTAATCACTCTTTTGAATTGAATTCCAAATAATATTGGTCCCAAAATTCTATCATGGAGTGTCTTCTTTCAATCTGTAGAATGCTTCTCTAACAAGGTTTTCAAAAATACTTTTCAAGCATTTTCTCCACCAAAATTATCCATGATTTTCATATGCCTTGTATGGGTTCCAATTTTCCAGAATTTTGCCAAATGGAGTAGTAGTCAATTATACTCATCTTTATAGTTTCTTAAGTGCTTTTGTAATTCAAAAGAGTTGCTTGTAGCTCAATTGAACAATCTTAAGCGGTCTTGTGAAGAGAATAGGATCACTCTCCAAGGTTTCTATTACAGCAAACCGAAAGGTCTATGCAATAACATAATAGAAAGACTTACATTTGATGTTGCCACCTTTCAAATCTTCAAAATGAATTATTTATTTCAAGTACTTGTTGAGCATAAATAGGGGACCTTAAACCCTAAACCCTTTCAAAATTTGTTGAAGCAAATTTTTTTGCATTTGGTTGTGATTACAAAAGCTCTAATTAGCAACAGATTCTATATGGGGGATTTTACTAGCTCTTTCTCAAATTGGACCCTTTGCAAAAGCTGACTAAAATTCAGTGTAGTAGGTGTAGTATGCAGAAGCTACTTGACAGTGGTCTCTGTTGGTTTTTTGAGAGCTTGAATTCTCTTACTCAATTTATTCTTTGTGGTGGGTTTGGATTTTCCAGATGTAAAACTACTAAATTCATTTGGTGTTGTTGTGGACTTTGCAGCAAATACATCCAAGGGAAAGACCACCTCGTTTTGATGCTATGGAATTGGAGATGAGTGAGTGAGTGAGTGAGCGAGTGAGTGGCATTTACTTGTGCACTAGATCTCCACTTCTCTACTCTGGATTAGATCCAATTTGGGATAGTATTAATTAGCAAGTGAGAGATGGCATTGGCGGCTGCATTCAATTGGGTACCATGGCTGGCATTGGGTGATGTTGCCAACATAACACAACTGACAGGTTTGAATGCGGTGCAATTGATTGGCATGATTGTCACGGCTGCCAACAATGCACGAATGCACAAGAAGAATTGTCGTCAGTTTGCACAGCACTTAAAGCTCATCAGCAACTTACTGGAGCAACTCACATTGTCAGAACTCACACAACATGCTGAGACACGAGAACCTTTGGCACTCTTCGAGGAGGCACTACGTAAGGCAGTCGTGCTTGTGGAAGGCTGCAGGGACAAAAGCTATCTCTACTTGGTGGCTATGGGATGGGTGTATGTGAACAAGTTCCGAGAGTATCAGGATGAGATTGACCGATACCTCAAGCTTATTCCACTCATCAGTCTTGTTGAGGGTAGCCGGGTGAGCTCAAGTTATGTCTTCTTTTGTCTTTCATGTAAAATTCTTTCACTGGATATTCAGGTGACAATTTTCTTGATGACCATAATAATCCTTTACAATAATAATTCCTGATACATTAAAGATCTGCATGCGTTGGCAGATTACATCATTTTCTTGACTATATTATAAGGCATAATCTTCTGGTGATGATCATAATATGCTCATAATAGTGACCAACATGTGGCTATTGAACATAATTTTTGAAAATCGTTTCTGCCACTCCAGACCTTAATGTCATGGAATGGCCTCATCTTTGCCCATTATGTTGGGTATGTCACCTAGGTCACACTAAAGGGCTTGCCCAATGCCTTGCCCAAACATAAGGGGCAGGGGCTTGACCATTCCATAGTATGTAGTGGGATGTCAATGCATAAACTTTGAACTTGAAATTGGCGTTACGCTTATTACAGTGAGTGTTTTTGTTTCTTGCAGAAGCATCTGAAGGCAATAGAGAAGGACCGTAAGCCATACACACTTGAAGATGATGAGCTCAAAGTACAAGAGTCGCTGATGAAGCGTGAACTCTCTAGAAAGGATTCCTGCAGGCTATCTCGTCAGCTCTCAAAACGATATCCAGGTTTGCCCATAACTGAGGCATTGCGAACAGAGAATGAGATGCTACGGAATGAGCTGCAGATTGTGAAGGTCAGCTCCTAGAACCCTGAACCCTGATCCCTAAAACCTAAATCCTAATCTCTTACATCTCAGCAATTGGAGAATAATGAAATAAATCTCAAGATGCTATTGGTCAAAAAAACGACAAAGTTCTTCATCTTCGATAGAAATGGAGTCAAAACTTTGATGTTGTTTAACACCATATGGAAATATTTTTGTTGATGAGACCATACTTATGTCTTTGTGACTAGAAAATTTGTGAGAACTCAAGAAAGGATTTTTTTCCCTGGAGTATGTTTGTAGTTGTTCCTCAACCTTTTGCATAGATAATCATGTGGCGTTTATACAGTTAAAGATTGCTCACTTCAGTTTTGTTTTCTTTTGGGTTGATGAAAAAATTGTAGGCACGCATGGAGGTTGAGCATTGCAATGTGATTGAGCATCTTCTCGAGGTTACGGATAATGACTCTATTCTGGGTTAAGGAGGTGGACTCCAAGAATTTCAGCAAGGGCGCTTCTGAATCCGTATCAAATATGTGCCAAAAAGATATCATCAGTTGCAAACGACACATGTACTGACAAAACAATTTGTAGATAAACGCAAGTGTCAACTACATTCTACCACTACAACTACCTTTGCGACTATGTTTTCAAGTGGGAAAACTAACTTTTGCTTATCTTGCACAACGATATTCCTATCTTGTGTTGACAAGATTGTGACTACCTTTGCACAACAATACTCTATTTTTTGGACTGCGGGGTTACAAGACTATGTATGCTCAACTTAGAATTTTTTGTGAGGCAAAGTTTTGTCCAACTGAAATCCATTGCACAAAATATGGACATTAGACTTTGGGATTTGGTTGGTTCCAATTCGCATTTGAATCTTTACTTAATTGGGTGCTTTCATTTTTGTATACAATATTTGGATATCAACATGATGTTTGTAATGCTTAAGGTTCCAAGATAGATACCATTGAATAACTTGAATTTTGGTTGGCAATGTTGGATTGCAAAGGGTTGTTGGATTGTTCAAATTATACAAAGTTTTGTTTAAGACATAACTAACTAAAAACCTTCTTAGCAATATTGTCAATGACAAACAAGACACACATATACATGAACCTTCTCTTATGTCCAAATAGAGCTTGGAAAAGACTTGTTTTCAATTGTAGTGGAGCTTCTATAATGGACGGGACTTGTTCTAAATACGATTGTTGAGCTTGTGCCTCATCTTCAAGCAAATGAACTTGGCTCTAGCTTGTTAGGAGTCTTTAGGCAACACATGGGTTTTTTTTTAAATTGTTAAATTCATTTTATAGCATTTCATTTTGAAGATACTTTTTTGTAATTCATACTAAATTTTCAATCAATAAAATTAATGGTTTGAACTTTGATATCAATGAAAAGAATCTATCTTAATATTTCAACCATCTAGACATGTGGATTTGATTGTGAACATGGTTAGTTTGGTGGTTATCTTGACCCCCCCCGCAATTTTGTATGTGTGAATGTTGATTATGCATGCCCTTTATTTGTAAAAACCAATGTTGTTCAGTTAGGTATTTTATTTTATTTAAGTATCAAGGTATTCTACCTTTGCAACCACCAGTTCTAAACTAAAATTTAAAATTAATTATTAATTATTAAATAAATAAATAAACTAGAATTGAAATTGGAACCAAGAATTGACCTTCAACTAGATCCAGACCTAGAATTGGCCCCAAAAACATGTTTTATACAGTTCTTCGTTTTCTAGAAAGAAATAATTTTAAATTTTTTAATGTTTAAAATGTTTATTTTTTCGACCGGGGTTATATATATATAGTTTAATTAATTAATTAATTAATTAATTTTTAATAATAAATTTCAGGTTGGGGCTGGGGTGTGGCATTAGGAAATCAAATAAGTTTCTTTTTTTTTTTCCTTTTTTAAAAACATTTTTAGAGGTGTGTAATTGATATAGTCACTTTTTATTACTTTTATAGTGGTAGTAACTAGAAAAAATTCAGTTTTGGGCTATACATAAGTAGGTGAAACCCGACCCACTTAGGAATTTTTTTATTAAAAACCAAGAATTAAAAGTCTTAATATGAAGAATCTAGTCTGGAGCTGGACCGGAGGTTCTATTAAATAAATTTAAAAAATCCTTGAATTACAACCATCTTTCAAATTTATAAAAAAGTTGGAACCATGATTAGAAATTCTCTTAAAAAGTAAGAACTAGACAACATTGATTAAAACCTCCACCATAGTTGTTCCATTCCACATAAAGGATTTTGAGAAAAATATTATGTCATTTTTTGAGGTTGTTTAAATTACATAAATATCATCCAAGGCCATTAATTACATGATATTGTCTTCTATCCATAAATTTAACATAATTTTTATAAAAAAAATGTAATCCCTTTTTTTTCGAAACATAATCATCTTTTTTTTATTTTTAAGGTGAGGCAAAACCCTTTATGTAAGAGAATGGACGCACCCTTGGCCATTATGTTAGGTGTGCTTCTATAGGCTTAACCTATTATATATTTACCTAACACAACGGTCAAGGGCTTGCCCATTCTTTAACATGAAATGCCTTTGCATTACGGTGTCCTATATTGATAGGAGACAAAGAGATCTTGTTTGTAACGTTAGGTAATACCTTCGCAACAAGGCATTACGCTTGTGAACTAAAGGTAATGTAATGGTTGCACAAAGTCCATAATGTTATTAGTGGTTGCCTTTTGGCCAATGGTGCTAATTCATGCCAATAATGTGAACATTATTTGACAATGCTAACTCATGCCCATAGCAACCCAACAACATCATATTTGTGTTGCCAATGCCATACTCATGTTGATAGTGACTTGGACTAGCTAAAGGCCATTGTTTAACCTATTTTATTTATTAATGACTCACAAATAATACTATCCATGTTGATATTTAAGTAGTGTCACATTAAGGTATTATTCATGTTTATGGTTGTGGCGGGGAATACTTATCTACATGTTGGATAGTGATATCACCTTCACATTACATGAATGTAAGGTTTTCAATTCAATCCTCCTTTCGAAGCATGGTAGGCTTATTCTAGCCCTTGCATGAACCATCCCCTTCCCTCCTTCACTAGTTGAACAACGTGTTCTCTTTTAACCAAGTTTGAGACCATGTATCAATCTTGAAACGTGTTTAAGGTTTGTGTTATTGATTTCTCAAGAGGTATACAAGGGAATGTGATTTAGGGTTTAGGTTTTGAGGCCTCACATTACATGAAGGCTTTTGTTTTAAAGTATATCTTTGAATTGTGTGTACAAGACCATGTGTAGGCAAAACTTTGTTAATTACGAGAAGGTATGAGCTTTGAAGGCTTGAGGGAGAGTTAAAATAAAAAGATTTTGTTAACTTTATCAATTTTCTATGCAATATTAAGCTTTTCTTTTGGTAAGCCTTGTTGGGTCTTGAATAAAATGGAGGTGGCATTGATGGTTTGGTGCAGGACATAGTAATCATGTTGGTGCCAATAGCTTGAGGAGGTTTTTTCCAAGAGCTTTTCCTCATGATGTGATTATTGCAACATTTTCTTAGAGCTCCTCTTATTGTTATAGTTATTACATTGTTGAATGTATGTGTTATGTTTCAAAGACAATGAGTGTAGGATAAAATTTGAATCAAAGAATGCAAAAGAAATATAGAAAGGAGTGTTGAGGGAAAGGTTGTCTCCAATAAGAATACGAGAGACAATGTTGATGCTAAGTGTTTGTCTTACTTGGATCACATGACATTTTAGTTGATTGTTTGTTGGATCATTGCAGTTCCAAATAGAGGTTTTGGGAATACATGGGAGTTGTGTTTTGATGAAAATGTAGTTGTAGGGTATAATGAAGGGATGCATTACTCCATCAAGAATTCAATTTTTGCATTTGTGTGCAAGAGCATGTTCATCATCATCATCATCCACTTTCTAATTCATCCAAATTGCAAGCTTGGTTGGTTCGGTAGCAAGGTGCCTAATAATTTATTTATTTATTTTGGTTAGTTATGTTCAGCAGTAAAAAATCGGTAATAATTTACAATTCAGCAATTATACTAAATAATGAATTATTGTGCTTGAGAATTTTCATTCAGATTTTTGGCATGGCATGCCCTTATTTTTCAGAATTTTTGGCAATTCCAAAAGCTAATTAATTAATTTGTGTCTAACCAGCTTAGGTACTAGGAGTAGTCATCATCCATCACCATCCATTCGATAGTTCATCCAAATTGGAAGCCTTCATTGGAAAATATTCATCCATGATGGAGATCAACCTAGTTGGATGAGACACACACACCAATGAAAAATTGCTGAGGCTCTTGACTAACTAGTAAGTATAATAATGAAGATCACCAATCTACTAGATAATAAGTTCATCCAAATTGCAAGCATTCATTGGAAAACATTCATCCAAGGCTCTCAACTAACTAGTAAGAATAATAATGATGATCACCAATATACTAGATAATAAGTTCATCCAAATTGCAAGCATTCATTGGAAAACATTCATCCACGATGGAGATCAGCCCAGTTGGATGAGACCACACAGCAATGACAAATGGCGAGGCTCCCAAACTAAACTTAGTAAGTAAGTTTAATGATGATGATGATCATCATCCAACAGATAATAAGTTCATCCGAATTGCTTGGAAAACATTCATCCACGAAGGAGATCAGCCCGGTTGCATGAGACGAGAGAGACGGGAGGAAGACACGAAAGAGACGAGCGCGCGCGCGCGAGCGAGCGAGCGAGAGAGAGAGCGCGACGTCGCGTGCGAGGTGTGGGAGAATTTTTGTTTCTATGTGTTGTTGGAGGATTTGGAGAAAGATCGGCGGCGATGGCGGAAGATTTGGTAGACATTGTGGTGTTAGGCGCTTCGGGATTTACGGGGAAGTATGTGTTGCGGGAGCTTCTGAAGTTTAGGAATCCGGCGGGGAGAGAGCCCAGAAAGATTGCTATAGCTGGGCGTAGCAAGAAGAAGCTGGCAGCGGCCTTGACATGGGCTGCTGCTGCTTCTGCGGCTGCTTCTACTAGTGCTGGTAGAACAACAACCAAGGATCTGGAATCTTCTTTCTCCGACGATGGTGCTCCGCCCGTTGTCATCTATGAAGCGGATATCACCAATGTCGCGTCTTTGCGAGCGGTTTGCAAGAAGACGAAAGTGTTGGTGAGTTGTGTGGGACCTTACCGCAAATATGGTCAGCCTGTGGTAGAAGCATGCGTGGAGGCCGGCGTAGATTATCTGGATATCACTGGAGAACCCGAGTTTATGGAGCGCACGGAGCTTCTGTACCATGAGAAAGCCAAGCAGACTGGTAAAATTCTTTTTGTCTCAAGCGCCTCTCCCTCTTCCCTTTCCTTCTTTTTCTTTTTATTGGGTGCGTTATCACTTCATCAGGTTTCTTGGCTTCAGATTTGAGCCCTAGTGTTGAGCAAATTAAGAAGTTAGGGTTTGATGTCTGAGGGGAGAATAAGCAGATGGAATAGTAGTATATGTGCTATGAGAAATCTAAGGAACAGGAGATTTGGTGCAGTAAGATGTTCAGTTGCATTGTGCATCTGAGTTGCGGTGCATCTCTTTTAGCATAAGAAATTAGGGTTTGATGTCCGAGGGGAGAATAAGGAGATAGAGTAGCAGTATATGTGCTATGAGAAATCTAAGGAGCAGGAGATTTGGTGCTGTAAGATGTTCAATTGCGTTGTGCATCTGAGTTGTGGTGCTCTCTTTTAGCATTTGTATGGTAGTGGAACACGGAATGGGCTATCAACAAGTAGAGGTAATTGAATTCTGTCTAGGTTGAATTTGATTGTTGGTTCTGATAACCTTGTTATTAGGTCATCTCTCTCTTTCATTCTGGGTTGACTTTGATTGCAAGTATGGGGTTGTTCTTGATACTTACAAAGATATAGCATTTGTTGAATTCTTTATGATAATCACATGATGAGAACAGCAAGTTGATTATACTGTTGGATTTAGCTCAGGTTTTATTTTGCCTTTCTAGTTTTTGTTATCTGTACAAGTGACTGGTTTTCTTTTCTTGCTGGATGATGGTGTGTAAAAAAGATGTGGTATTTCGGTGTCTCAATTTGATGCAGGGTCATTGGTGGTGAGTGCCTGTGGTTATGATTCCATCCCGGCAGAATTTGGAGTGATCTTCAACACCCAACAATTTGATGCCCCTTCGGTTCCCAACAGTGTGGATTCATACCTGGTCCTTGAATCTGTGGGTCACAATATCAAGGGCAATCTTGGCACTTGGGAATCTGCAGTTCTTGGGACTGCAAATATGGCAGACCTCCAGAAGCTTCGGAAGTCCAGGCCTAGAAGGGCACGCCCACAGGTACTCTCTGTTAACAAATCTAAATACAAGCAGGTGCATTCTATGGCATGAAGTGGTGAAATTCATTGAGACTGTAATTACCATACAATGCAGTACTGTGGTATGTGTTTTTCTCTGAACTCCAGTGTCTTGGCATACTGGGTCATCAACATTGTATAGTCTTCTGGAGATGAGAATCTCCATTTTTTTCATGCTGTGGATGTGTTCTATATGTTTCTCTACTAGTAGACTGTACAGTGGAGTAGTACACCCAGATTTCAGGGGTTTCTCTGAAAGCTGAACATAGGAAGTGATCAACAGCCACAGATGCTATATACTGATTTTTTTGTTGGTTTGACAGATCCCAGGGGGGTCAGCAAAGAAGAAACCAGGATTAGTGCACTGGGAGGAACATGCAGGTGGCTGGGCAATACGATTTCCAACTGCAGATGCAACAGTTGTCCGCCGTACACAATCCACAATTATTGAAAACCCTAGTGGTCTCCCTACTGCTGATGATGACGAGTCCCAAACATCCAATGTGAACAAAAGTGCTTGGACATCCATCAAGCCTGTGCACTATGGCTGTTATTTCATCCAGAAATCAATTGTTGGGGTGATTGGAGTTTTTGTGATTGGTTGCCTGCTGGCATTACTGAGTGCTTTCAAGTTTGGCCAAAAGTTGCTCATCCAGTATCCAGAGATATTCTCCCTTGGCACCTTCCACAAGGAGGGTCCAAGTGAGGAGGAAGTGGCAGCTGCATCTTTTAAGATGTGGTTTGTTGGGCGTGGTTACAGTGATTCAAAAACTATTTCTCCTGGAAAGGAGCCTGATAAGCAGGTGGTGACACGGGTTTCAGGGCCAGAAGTTGGCTATGTAACCACACCCATTGTGTGCATTCAAGCGGCTCTTGTTATGCTAGATGAGAGAAAGCACTTGCCTAAAGGAGGTGTCTACACACCAGGTGTAGTCTTTGGTGGGACTGATTATTTGCAACGATTGCAAAAGAATGGGCTGACTTTTGATGTGATTAGCACCACAAAGATCTGAGGTTTTTAAGGATAATTAATTGATTACACATTGGTGTCTCCCGGTAGCTCACCAATGTTCTGACAATGCTTAAAATATCATGGATGACTGTTTGGATACTCTTACTAAATGGTCACCAGGCTCAGGTAGGTCTACTGTTGTGACACATTATGAATTGCAAGCCACAGTGGGACATTATTGTGTTGTGTTGCCCTTTTATTGTAAGTACACCAGTTGGAAATGAGAAGACTTTGGCAATGACTTTGTACTTTAGGGCTTTAGTACATTTTTGATATCTTGCAGGGTCATCAAGGAGTACATAAGATCTTCAATCCAGGTTTATATGAGGTTTAGTCATAGGTTTTTTAGAAGAGTTCTCATCTCAGTAACATGAGTACACATACATGAGGAATTTCAAGAAATTCAAAGAATTGAAAGATTATTTTACCATGTTACAACAGTACATCCTCTCTTCACCAGAAAGGCACTTCCCTCCTCACTTGCAGAGATTAGGACTTCTGGCAAAATTTACCCAGTTGAAGTGGGGGATAAGCAACCATGCTTAGTCTGGTCTAAACTTTAAACCTGATTATTCAAGATACTTGCCCTATCCCATAAAACAATTGCTATTGATACTCTCACAATCCATTGCATCAACTCCCTATGATTAAGCACTTCCAGTCAATCCCTGCCTCTGAAGCAGTATCAAATCAAAACTCCATCTTCAATGTTGTCTGTAACCCTGATGCTTACCTATTGTAATGAGTGGATTCCAAGTCCTCATATGTCACCACTGGAAGAACCCAATTGGTACACATGCTTGGATGATGTATCACAATTTACTGCCAAATTGCTCATGATTGGAGGCTAATTACAATTCAGCACAATTTCAAGACCTACGTACTCCAGTGTCCCATTCTACAGATGGAAACTGATCAAGGTTTCTTTGGACTTTTCATTGCTGCTAAAAAGGGCGACTACTAAAACTGCACTCAAAGTTTGACTTCAGCACAAAGAAGATATCTGCCATCAAAACCTCTAGTATTCCATTTAAAGAAGGCATCAGAAACCTAGGATATGCCAACCCAGCATCAGCAGCTATCAAGGGTTTTTGGTTCTGCTTGAGCTTCCTACCACCAAATGTAACAATACCCTAATTTCTTACAGTGCACCTGTCTGCATTTCTTAAACCATGAAAAGAATCCATAACAAAGCACTAGTCAGAGTTTACAACTTCAAGATAATGTCAAAAAAATAGAGAAACCGAAGAAAAAGAAGAAGAGTTCCAGTGATAAGGGAGGTGTGCAAACAAACCCACCATCTTTTTTCCAACACGGTAGTGACAGAATCAGTGACAATATCAAAAAAACAACTGACAATCGCATTCCCATGAGTTTCAAAGTTTTGGAGTTAATAGGTCAATCATGTGCTTCATGAGGATCCAGTAGCAACAACAGGGTTTGGAGGAGCAGCACCATTTGCAGCTCCATTGTACATCATGCCACTACGGCCGCCACCGCCACCACCACCGCGGCCTCCTCTTCCTCCTCCATAGTGGTTGGTTCGAGGATGAAAACCTCCAGCTTGATCATAGAATTGTGCAGCTCCTCCACGCCCTCCAGTGGTATACATACCCCCTCCACGTCCTCCTCTACTGCCTCGTCCATTGGAGTAGCCTCGGCCACCTGCTCGGCCACCCATTCCTTGATATCCACCAGTCATGCCTCGCCCCCTTGGTGGAGCTCCAGCTCCCACCGGATGATGACCCTGCTGCTGCTGGTAATTGCCGACATTTCTTGGTGCTCCTCCCACCATCTGAGGCTGAGGATGCTGAGGGTGGTGGTGAGGATGCTGATGCTGATGAGGATAGTGTTGGTGATGGTGAGGTAGAGCTGGAGGTTGTGGTTGATTGTCACCTTCTTCTCCTGTTGCTGCTGCTGCTTCTGCTACTGCATCCGGCTGTTGTTCCACAACCTGCTGCTTCACGTCCACTTCATCCAGACTTCCAATATCCACCTCTTCATGACTACCAAATTGTGGTATCTTGAAAGCCACTGCTGCTGCCACTGCTACTGTGTTTGAGGTCTCGGCAGCATATGGAAGAGGACTGGAGGAGGGTACAATTCCATTAGTCGTCCCTGCTGCTACTACTCCATACTCATACACCTGAGGTACTGCTGGCTGTAACTGCTCTGGTTTGGTGTAGTAGACCGCAGCAGCAGGAACAGGAGGAGGATTGTGGTCCATTTCCTTGGTTGTAAGGTACTGTCCTGCTGCTGTTGCTGCAGCTGCCGCTGTCTGCTGACTCACAGTTTGCAGCTCAGGTGTCATTGTAAAATACTCAGACGAAAGAATCCTGTTCAATCTCTCCCTCATGCGCGAATCTGCAAAGAAAGAACTGGTCAAGGAAGCAACTGAATCACATGCTAAGAAGAAGAAATGGCCAAGGAATGAATTGAATCACATGCTGAGAAACCTGGGAATCAAATGCCATGGAAAACCCGCAAAAACCTCTGAGAGATGGAAAAGAGCACAAAGAGGTTGTCCCATGAGGAGGAGGAGGAGGAGCAGGAGGATACAAGAGATTTGGGCATCAGAATGAATGGCGCGATCAGAGTTCAGCAACCAGTCGCGAGCATGCTCAATGCACCGTTGCAAAGCATCACGATGAGAGAGTGTAACATTGGGTGGACGCGAGGTAAGCATGGATCCGAACAAGGCCAGTGCATCCAAGTCTCCTTCGATCAAAGGAGTGGTAGCATCATCGGTGACAAAATCGTAAGAGAGACAAGAGCTCCTCTCGTGAACCTTGGTCCATACAAGCGATGGTGCATCTCCTTGTGACCTGATGTCAAAGAGATGAGCAAAGTAAAGCAGCTTCAACAAATCTGCAACATCTTCTTCCGAGAACCGTCTCTCGTGCTTTTGCCCCAAGCTACTAGAGTGCTGCTCGTACTCCCTCAGGATCTTCTCTTTGTCTTCTGCTTCCTCCTGATGCTCCTCCTCCTGGGGGGCCTTCCCTTGCTCCTCCTCCCTCACAGAGCTTTCCGCATACTCCGGGGCAGACACGTCTCGCGACGACACAGCACCTCCTCCTCCTTCACCACCGTCGTTCTCCATTTCGACAGAAGCATCTCCTCCTGTTCCTCCACTGCGGCCTCCTCCAGTCTCCTCCACCACCACCACCTTCCCAACAGCAACATCCACAGCACCAACAGCAACACCAACTTCACCAACATCACCTCCATCTCCCACACTATCTTCCTCCTCCCTTCTGCCAAGAGTAGCAGCCATGAGTTCCTTCTCACGCTCCGCCACTTCTTCTTTCACAGCAAGCAGAAGCGGCTGCCGGAGCTTTTCATACTCGTCGATGAGAGCAGCGATAGCAATCTTGGTCTTCAACACATCCTCTTGTTCCTTGTTCACAGCTTTTCCCTGCGCCTTACTCTCCTCGATTTGCAAGATCCGGTTATACTTCTTCCGCAAACCTCTCAGCCGTTTGCTCATCATCGTAAGCACAGGTCCATCTTTAGGTCCTCCAGTATTTGCATATCCTTCATCTGCATGAGCTCCTTCCAGCCCCGCCATTCCCCTCCTCTCTCCCCCTACCCCCACCCCCTCCCTACCTCCTCCCCCTGCCCCCGGGCCCTCTCCCTCCCGAATCCAGCCACAAAAGACCTCCCAAAATCCACAACCCGCCAATCCCTTCCGCTACACCACGACGCAACGCAGCCTGCTCCGACTGCTCTCCCGCCAAGGTGCGCAAACAATCCAAGCAAGAGAGGCCAAAAGCAAGGAGCAAGCGAGCGCAGCGAGAGGAGCAACAGCGAGGGCGATGGCAACAGCAATGGAGCACCAAACCCTAAAAAAAGGGATCCGGGGGGTCCCCACAGAAACCCTGGATTCCCAGGGCCGCCAATGCAGGCTGCAATTGGTGGATCACATTTTCCCGGAAAACCCTAGGGGTCCATCCTCATGGATGATGATGATGATCATCATCATCATCATTCATCATCCAATTTATGGATGAACTTTCTTAGCAGTTAAGCTAGGGTTTCGTCCTCTTGAATGATGATGATCATTGTCATCATTCATCATCCAATGTCTGGATGAATTTTATTTTTATTTTTTGAAAACCTAGGGGTCTGTTGTCTTGGATGATGAGGACGATTATCATTCAATCATCTAATATATGGATGAAATTTCTTAGTAGTTTTTTAAACCTAGGGGTCTGTCCTCTTGGATGATGAGGATGATCATCATTCAATCATCAAATGTATGGATGAAATTTCTTAGTAGTTTTTAAACCTAGGGGTCCATCCCCTTGGTTAATCATCATCATCATTCATCCTCTAATGTATGGATGAAATTTCTTACTAGTTTTTAAACCTAGGCGTCCATCCCCTTGGATGATGATGATGATGATCATCATCATCATCATCATTCATCTTCTAATGTATGGATGAACTTCCTTATTAGTTAACCTAGGGGTCCTTCCTCTTGGATGAAGATGATCATTCATCAAACAATGACTAAATGGGCTACTTAGTTGTTAACCTAGGGTTCCATCCTCTGGGATGATCATCCAATGAATGCATGGACTACTTAGTAAATACCCTAGGGATTCGTCCTATTGGATGATCATCATCCAATAAATGAACTAGTTAGTTAGTTAGTTAGTTAGTGACTTACTTACTTAAATTGGGCCACTTTCAATTCTAGTGAATGAGTCTCCAACTTTTGGACCAACCAATGGAATTTTAACTACAACTAGTTTGGCCTGTGCTGCTGAACCAAATGTGAACAGGACTATGTAACTGCTCCAGGTGTGAACAGGATCCTCAGAACAAAACCCATTCTAAATTAATTAATTCATTGATTATAATTAATTTTTAGTGACAGAAATTACTCAAAATTTAATATCTCCTTAAAAGCTAAGGTCCTAAAATTGTGAAATTGCTTCTATTAAATCCGAGCTTAGGTCTAAAGATCACAAAATCGCCTCCAATAAATCCTACTCATCAAGGGCTTTCCCACAATATCAAGAATGTGCCCTAATGCATTGGTTGTTGAAAACTCATAATTGTGAATGAATTGAGTTCATCCAATTACAATCGAATATGTATGAATATTGAAATCAGTGTTTGTTTTGTTTTGTTTTGAAGGTCATGTCTTAACCTTGCCAAATTGTGTGGCACTTTGTTGCATTTTTGGTATTGTTAGAAAGCCTTTAATGTAACGAGGTTGTGTGCACATTTGTTGGTTCATAATGATTTTTTTTCATTTGGAAATGAATTAAATGATTTTGTTGTCATTTAATTTTTTGAAAGTTGTGTCTCTTATAAGCTAAAGCTTGAAGATGTTTGTTTTACAATCTTTTTAGAATACATATATAAGGATAGACAACTTTAAATTTTATTTTTTTCATAATAATTTTAAAATTAAGCCCATTTCAACAAGAATAATATTCGAATGGGTGGCCTTATATTAAGTTTAATAGACTCGAGCCAAAGGCAACAATACCCATAAAGATGAATATAATAAATATGTGTTAGATTTGTTTTGTGACCATGTTTTAACCCTCCCAAACCTTGGGCCTCTATGTCGCGCTTTTGTAATTGTCCAAAAAAACCTTTGACAAGGCAATATGCATGTTTATCGTTTCACAATTTTTCAATTGATGGAACAAATTCGACAACCTTAGCCTTGGGCTCACAACCCAAGGCTAAGGCATGAGAATGGGAGCAAATTGGGAGAGTGTCCTTAGTGTCAAAAACATTCACAAGCTTGAATTTCAACATTCATGTATGGGTTTTCCCATTTTGGGTCTTGGAATCTTGTAAAGTTTTAAATTTGTTGGACAAAAGTATAAGTAGCAAAACATGGTTTAAATTGAACCCCCAAAATGTGTCATTGGAAAGGTTTTTAAACATAAATATCAAGAGTGGGTTTGCATTTTTCATTTGGAGGTATGAAATAATAAACTTTTGACCAAACATGTGGCCAAGAGTTAAATTGATAATTTGGCACCCAATCGTCAAAACTTAAGAAATAAAGGTCAAATGACCTCCAAAATTTGAACATGTGGGAAATCTTTGGATTTTCAAAACTTTTTTTGCCACTTTTATATAACCTTTAGTATATAATACAAGAGATGAGGTGGTGTGGTTATGAATTTAGTTCACCCATGATTTGTTTATACACCATTTTGATTCAAATTTGTGTCAATTACTCTCTTTTTTGGTTTGTGTACATTGTAGGTTGATTGCACATTGAACTCTCACTTGTGAATTCATTGTAATCCTATATTGGAACTCCCACCCTCATTTCTCTTTTGAAAGAAAGGAAAACACCTTATGTTTACATTCTCTTACAAACTTAGGAAAGCACCTTACATTTACATTCTCTTACACTCCCTTCTACCAAAAACAACAACCATGATTTGCTATTAATTATTATTAGTTGCAAAAATAAATGGCATTTTTGAATTCTTAACTGAAATCGTTCAAATATATTAATATAAACTCAAAAATAATAATATATTTATCCAAAAACTGAACAAGTTATCATATTGATTATAATTGCAAAAGCATGATGCCACGTGACATATTGATGTCCTTTGCAACTACATAGTAATTTTTGTGACTAAATAGTTATAAACATAGTTGAAAAAGACAATAGTCATATTTTAGACCAATCACAAAACCCAAGATGTGTTGTTGTGTTTATGATTACATCGAGATCATCCCATCAATGTTTCCACCATGCAAATCAAGGCCATTGTGACAAATGTCATGTCATATGATGTGTCGATGGGTGGAGCAATGTTATATCCCATGGGTTTCACATACGAAAAGGAAATCACATCTTATAGTTTGTGATGGTAATCAAGAGATGGAAAAAATGTACACCATTTAATACATTTTATTGCAAAAAAACCTTTGAGCCAAAATAACATGATGCCACGTTTGGTTGCATTATTTGGGATTGTGAGTTTTGGGGGATAATTCCTAGAATGCAAGTTTGTTTAGACAATCATTCACCACGATAGAGCTCCAAGGGATGGAAATGACTATGATCACTTCTAACATTAATCATGAGGGACATTGGTGAACCATTCGTGCACATTTACAACAAGTTGCACAACATTATCTACAATAAGCATGGTAAAAGGCCTTTACACCCACAATCATAGATGCCAATTCTATTTTCGCTTTTACATCATCTCAATTTGTCACCATTGGATATAATTCCAATTTTGTCGCAATACCCCCCAAAAAAAGTTTATGTGGTAGAATGAACATGGGATTAATTGTGGTGTTGTAAACATGAATTTTGGTGCAAAAAAACCTCTGCGTAGAGAATGGTGAGGTGGTTTAGTTTGTGTTTCATTACAACATGTGGTTTATCTTGCTCAAATATATCTTACATTGTTTTCGCTTGGGGGCATTCAAGGATACCTCAAAGTCTTACCGATCAACATCTTATTGCTAAGGGTGCATGATTTTTTTTGCATGGCCCCATTCACTTGGTCATAGTTAGGTGACCATGCCAAGGACATTTTTTGGCAAACCATGGCAATGGATTACAAGATAATTAGCCATGCCTATTTTGGGAACTAATGTGGGTACTCTACTACATATAGTTACATTGCACACCTTTTCTAGTTTACATTTTATAGAATGTTTAATTAATGGGTGATTTTCAGGCGAAGGTGTTAACAAATATTCATTAGATATGGTTTTGGATTGAAAAAGTCATGTTGTTCAATGTGACAACAATAGGCTCAAGGGTTCATCAACCATGTTTGTGGTGCACCAATTTTTGCCACCATACCTACTTAAAATTATCATATGATGGGATGTAAAGGCCATCATTACTTGCTATTGAAAGCATATTGGACAAAAGGAGGTTGGCACAATCAATTAGGTGTTTTTTGGAATGGTTAAGATAATGGATTGGGGTGAGCCAACAAGGATTGTAAGGCATAAACACCCATGACAAATGTGAGATTAGGAGCATCTAAAACATGTCATTTAAAAGGAAGCGGCCAAGGTTGTTGAAGGGGTGGAACATTTTTTTGAAACAAAATAAAATTTTCAATTGGTTGTGGCAAAACTAAATGTGTTTATGCCAAAGCAAAAGGTAGTTGAAATTTTTGTTAATCATTAAAAATTATGCATATGCTACTAACAAACCCATTAATGCACCAAAGGTTGTGGTCCTAGAAAATAATTGGGAACCCAACATTGAACTTGTAATTGTTGGAGATGAAAGAAGCAAGATCCATCAATTTCTTTGGGCTTATAAAGATGGTTGTGCATTTGGTCTAAAGAATTTGGGTTCATTTAAAGGCCATGAAATTTGAATTGAATTGGCTAATGATACTCCCATATTCTAAAGGCCTTACAAATATAGTGACAAGGAGAAGTCTTTGATTCAATCAAGGACCAAATAGTTTGTTGGAGGTTGGATTCATATAATTATCTTCAAGAAAGTATGTTTTGGTTGCAATGATGTTAACCAAGAAGGATGTGTTTGGTAATTGGACAAAATAGATGATGTGTGGGGACCATTGACTTATAAATCAACAAACCAAATATGATAGAAATGCCATGCCGACACTAAAAGAGATCTTTGATGCCATCGAACATGCTAAGGTGTTTAACACTCAAGATTTGAAATCTAGATACCACCAACTACCTATCAAGGAGGTGGACAAACAAAAGATTGCCTTTTGGGGGATTGATGAACATGGGAAAAATAATTTTTTATCAATGGTGATTATTGCCATTTGGGTTGAAAAATGTCATTCTAGAATTCCAAAAAATCATGGACAAGATTTTAGTAGGGTTGGATTATGCTTGATGTTACATTGATGACATTATCATCTTTAGTGCCATGATGTAAGAACATGAATAACACCTACAAAGGGTGTTTGAGTGGTTAAAAACCCATGGATTGAAGTTGCATCTAAAAAAGTGCAAGTTTTTTAATGGCCATATTAAGTATATAGGCCATATGATCTATCCTCAAGGATTAGGGATTTAATAGAAAGAGATGGATATTATCGTGCCCACATTCCATGCCCCATAGATGTGAGCCGAATTCAAGTTTTCATGGGATTGACAAACTACTATTGGAAGTTTATGAAATGGTTTATTGTCATTGCAAGCCTCTCACCTAGTTGACAAAAATGGAGCAAACATGACAATGGGAAGATGAGCAAGATCATGTTTTCCAAAAACTTAGGGTTAGTTAATTTTGGTACTAATCTTGAAGTGACCCATTAGGGGGAAACCATTCCAATTGCATACATATTGGAACATGTTGGTCCTGGAACAATGTTTGACAAAAAATAATTTGTAGTGGCATATGTTAACCATTCCAACAAGAATGTTAAATCCATGTATAATTTCTATGAAGGGGAATGTCTTGTTGCAATATGGGCAATAACTCATTTCAAGTGTTATTTGCATGGGAACCCTTTCACCCTTGTCATGGATCAACAACCATTGAAATGATTGATGGAATCCAACAATTTGATTAGCAAGCTTGCATGATGGGATGGGCACTCATGTTGTAGGAATACTATTTCAAATTCCAAGTGGTACATTGTGCTGGAATTATTAATCGAGATGCAGATGGGTTAAGTCAAAACCCATGCACAAGTCAACAAGATGGTACTAAAATTAGGTGGCATAGGGAGACCAATGTGGTGTTGGGAAAGCATGCCTTGGTCTTTTTGTGCATCATGGCAATGGGAGTTTCTATAACCACTTTCGAAAATGAAAACATTCTTGGGGATATTGAGCCTGAAGGCTGTTGAAAAGTCCAATGGACCTAAGGATGTTTATGAAGACCTTACATTAGTGGCTTATTTCCAAGGTGGGAATATGCCAATTGAAATGACAATTGATCTAAAGAGCTAAGAGTTTCAAGTGGGAAAGTAACCATTTGCTTAAAGTATGGGAGGATGGTCAAATGATGATTATTCTTCGCCCAACTCAATGTGTAGGAATAATGGGGCATGCACATGAAGAGCTAGGACATTTTGGGGCATAACATACACATATTTACTACAAGGCTAGTATTGGTGGTAGGGAATGCACATGGAGGTCCAACAATTTGTGGCAAGGTGCATTGTGTGTGATAGGGTTTGGGCTTCTTTCAATGACTTAGTGCTCCATAATTGCATCCTTTTCCTATCATTAGTTTGAACTACCATTAGAGATTGGACTTTGTAGGGTCATTTGACATTAACCATACAACATATCATAGTTCCTTGCATCCTCCATAAATTTTCTTTCTTTTTTTAGCTGTTACTTGTTATCACAAGTTAATGAACTTTGAATAGTGGGCTAAGGTGGGGTGATTACTCCTACATGTCTTGCCCTTTCATTTATCTTACAAAGTTAAGGTCTACTATAGGGGTAGGATTACTTTCTTAGAGCCTTTTATAATATTTTCCTATGTATTTATTGGTAGGAAAATGATTTAGCAAATAATAGTTAAATTAGTTAATTTTCATATGATTAATTAGGTATGCCTAAGAAATATGACCAAAATATTATACATATAATGATAATTTATGTTTGCATCAAGATTTGTTTAAGGCCATAATTATGTCTAATATTTAACATAGGGAGATGGGCACCTTATATAGAGGAAAATAGAGTTAGAATCATATTTTATAAAATTTGGTTCAATTTCATTAAAGAACTTAATGTCAATGTTTCTTTCCCATCAAGTTTATTTTGAAGCTATATTATATGTTTGCAAACACAAGTGTTTATACAATTATTATTATCAAATAAAATTTCAATTTTTTAATGTGTCTTAAAGTAATGAAGGTGATAGACCTTGAAAACAATTTGATGGAGTATGATGTGGACAAGCTTTATGAATTCATAAAAGAGAACGTAGGTGTTGCATGGCATAGACCTTCAGAGAAATATCCTTAAAGAATTTCAAGATTTGATTCCCCAACTCAATGAACCAAAATTGCAATCCTTGCCATTAGGGTCATAGTGCTAGTCTACCATTTTTGATAGAAACTATAATTTGAAATTGTAGACATATTCTATAACTGTCAAAATTTTGAGATAATCAAATTGTAATTTGTGGGTGTTGGACCCATTTTTGGAATGATCGAACGTTTTGACAAAAAATGATGGTTATTAGTGGAAAATACAATAGTAAATAATAGTTTAAAATTACAACAATTTTTTTTTATATTTATTCAAACAAGCCTAGTTCTTATGCTTCAATCATTTGGAAAAGTTATTTGAAACTATAATTACATTTGTTATTCATTTACGTAGGAATGGTGTACATTTTTAATATTTAGCAACAAGGCTTTTTGGGTTTAATGACAACAAAATATGTTTGGCTTGAAGTCTAGGTGAAATATATTTGACATGTAATTTATGGATTTGAAAGAAATTATCACTATAATTGAATGGGAAACAATTCATCAACAAACTTCACATTTATAAACATGTTTTTTATGTACTTGATTTCACAATTCTTGTCAAACCTAATATCAAACTAAGCCTATTCCACACCTAGAATGAACCCAAAAGTGAACATTTCATTGGTTATTTAGGAATATTAAAATTTCATTTTGCTCATGATAATTTGTTCATGAAAGTCATTTCATGTTCATATTAAACATTAATGAAATTTAGATATGTAGATGACATTTCAATATATGTTGAGAACTAATCATAACCATCTTAAATGTGTGTGCATGAATAGACAAAATGAAAATTATCATATGCAAGTTACAATATTTTAAGTTAAACTTTTGAAAGTTGGAATAACAGTGGGGTGAACATTTAATTTATATCTTAGAATTATTCACAAAGTTAATTGTAGTCAATACAATTATTTTTAGATTTGTTAAACTTAGGATGTGAGAACAACTGATGATATGAAAAAAATACATTGCAACAAAATACATACTCAAAGTCCTTTACTAACAAAATTGTTGATATTTTGAGGTGCACCTTGGGTCTTGAATTTTCTAGAGGTAGCTTTTGCTACTATCGCTAACTAATCATAAAAGTTTTCAAATTGCATGCAAGAAATGTTATTTGATGTTTTGTTTTAGTCTTTCATAGTAACTTTCATTCACTTGCTTTAGAGGTACCTAACAATTGAGGATAAAAAGGAAGATCCACATTGAAATTCAAACCAAAATGCAAGCCCACTTTATGGACAATTCTATTGACTACTTAGATAGTTGATAATGGTTTTTCAAGTGTGCTATTTTATACATTATGACTAAATTTGCTCATTTTGTTGATATGTAGATGGTTAAGTCGTGGTTTAAATGAGGTGCAAAAATCCATTTTCATTTTAATCATGAAATTTAACACTTTGAACCACAAACAATTTAAAGGTAGATGATTTATTAATCATAACACCTTAAAACGCACATGAATCCACCTTTGAAAAGAAGTAATAACTTATTTTTATGTGCCAATTGAAAGGGTTTTGAATCACATGTGTTGTGAAAAGTTCAATATCAAAATTTAACCTCAAATCAAATTGACTAAATGTTAGCATTTGTGTAATAAGTTTTAACATAAAACAGATATTAATTGAATTTCAAATTAATTCTATCAATAATGATAATAATAATAAATTTCACACAATTTTTTGATTGAAAAATCTTGATTTGAAATGATGTTGGATCAATATGTTCATTTGGACATACCAATTTATGTGCATGTATGGCACATTTTGACAAAAAATAAACTAGAGACTTTTATCAAGATTAATGAGATAGTATCACTTTTGTTGTACTAATGTGCTAGGATGTTATGTGGGCATTGGATGTGATTAAGTTGGATGTGCGTGGATGCTAGTTGGGATCTTTTGATCAAATTTTCATAAGGTTTGAAAAAATATTTAAAATTAAAAGAATTACATTCATTATTACAATTGCATGTACAATCTAATAGTTACACCTTTAGCTTAATGATAAAAATAATAATAACAAAATCAAGGCCCTTGGATTATTCTATTCTCATACTCTTGAAAACATGGTTTTGAATTCATTTCAATTTGGTGAGTCACTTCACGGTGTAGAAGCTAATGATCATTCTGTAGAAGCTAATGATCATTCTTGAGACTTTATGCAACCACGTTTGTGAATCATTAATTTTGAAAGTGGATTAAAATAATTGAATGTTGACGCATCCTAATCATAATGACAGTGTTGTCACTTGTCATTCCAGTGACACATGGTCCATGAATGTTCTTTATTTGAAGATTGTGCATGAGTTGTTGGACATTTAGAACTATTTTGTTGTTATGTTTGCAAGTCATGCTTGGCATTTGGATAGCTTAATGATAATAAAAGGGTCTCTCTAGATTTTGGGTGAATTGTGGGACACACATAATTAGTTTGTTGTTATGTTTGCGAATCATGTTTGGGATGTGGATTAATAGTCAATAAAAGGGGCAACATATACACGAGAAAGTTTAAAACTTCTTTCACAAGTAAAACTCAACATGTTCATCATCAATTGTTCATTCCCCCCATGGATGTCTGCTCCTTTGTTGCAACTATTCAATTGCTTCCCCTTTCATGGCTTTGTGGGAAGTCTGAGTGAGTTTCAAAATGACATTTGAGAGTTGTGTCATTGTGCATAGCTGATGATTCATATGAGATTGGCAAAATAATAAGAGGTCTGCAAAAGCTGTTGAGTGCAGCTCCTTTGAGTCCTTCATTCGGCAAGGGACCCATGAAGATTTGTGCAAAGGAAAGATGAACTCCAGATGTTATGAAAAATTAAATTTCCCACTTTCGTACTGAAACATATCATCAAACATACTAGGAAAACTAGAAATGTGATGAACAAACACAGTGCACATTGAAGCTTGAGATGTGGTTTGATGCAAATTGCTGGGAAGACAAGAAGAGAGCAAAACTCTTCATAATCAACCAACCAGAGAGGAAGAAATTGTCACATTGCTGTTGCACAAGAGCAACAAAAAAAATTCCACAACTTGCTTAATTTCATGAATGACAACAAAGTTACATGACAAATTTTAATGACATCAAGTGGGAAAAAAATTAGTAGCAGAAAACCCAAAAAAAAAAAAAACCCTTTGATGTTTTTAAATTTCAAATTAATTTTTTTCTTTGACCTTTTCATGTTAAAAACTCACCTACAAACTTTCTTTTTCTTTTTTTGTAAATT
>Ga0116231_10000876_pt1 | contig 57769 bp, 52 predicted proteins | sample S1TSphgellanicum_2_FD_89695 | JGI IMG/M metagenome (GOLD analysis project Ga0116231, IMG submission 89695) | Host-associated microbial communities from peat moss isolated from Minnesota, USA - S1T2_Fd - Sphagnum magellanicum MG | ecosystem: Host-associated > Plants > Peat moss > Unclassified...
ATCTGAAAACAACAAAAAAAAAAAAAAAAAAAAAAAAAAAAAAAAAAAAAAAAAAAAAAAAAAAAAAAAAAAAAAAAAAAAAAAAAAAAAAAAAAAAAAAAAAAGGAAAAAAAACCAAAAAAAAGAAAAAGAAAAAAGACTCCCCCCCCCCCCCCCAAAAAAAAATTGGACTCACAGTTCTCTGCAACTGATCTACTCCAGAGATCTCCAAGTCTACATACACACTACCCAGGGCTAACTCCACAACTCTGATTCTGATGGAGTGATCAAACCCAAGTAGAGGACAAACGAGACCCTCACTTTTGTTCCCCCAATAATCTCTGCAACCAGAATGATTCAAAGACATGCACAGTCACAAACTTTATTTCGCGACAATGTTCGACCCGCAATTCGAAACGCCGAAATCCGGAAGACTATCAATCAATACTCCAATTTTTGCCAATATTCTTCGCCCGACAAACGGAGAAGTGATTCACAACAGAGGAATCCCTCTTGCAGCAGCCCACAATAACAAATCCGTTTCAAAATCGAACTCAGGACGTCGAATTCAGCGGGTGAAAGCAGCGTTTCTTTTACTGGCGAATTTCCGTCAAATTTCTACCTGAAAAATATGATTTCGACCTATACTAAGGATTTTTTTGTGGAAAAAAAATGGCCCAAATACGCCACATTTCAACGAAAAGAAATTCCAAATCGCCATATTTTTTATAATAAGTTCCAGTAGGTAGCCAAGAATATGAAGGGATTTTTATGTATTTTTCTACTTTCATATCTAGCATAAAACCAAATTTGGCTAAATTATTTTTTTAAATGATCGCCACTTTGACTAATATTCACAAAACCCTTAAAAAAGAAACCCTGACTATGACCCTTCGTTTCGGGGCGCTTCGTGGTTTACCTCATTACACTAAGGCCCGCTTTACACTAGGAGTCAGGGCCCAAAAAAACTTGGGGCCAACTTTGAGCATTTTTGGGTTGCAAATTGGCCCCAAGGGTTCCAAATTGGCCTCCCAAATTTGATGGTATCCTTTTTTCAGCCTTGGGCCCAATACAAGGCCATAAAGTTGAGCATTTATTAGTACTTGGGGCAGATTGAATTTTTTTTTTCTATTTCAGCCTTGACTCCTGGTGTAAAGCCCTTGGGGCTAATTTCAACTTTGCACCAATAGGAATGCTGGATTTGGGTCGAACATTGGCCCTGACTCCTAGTGTAAAGCGGGCCAAATTCCCAACGTATTTTCCAAACCCTAATTAGGGTTCGTCGTCGTCGTCGTCGTCATCTTGACTATCTTGGCTGATGTAGAGCATCGTTGATGGCGATTTGCGTTTGAAGAGTTGATGGCGCACGCGATGCATCCTTGACGAGAGTTTGAGACAGGATTCAGCAGCCAAAAAAATTGGGGAAGATGGACTGTGAAGAAGGTGCGGGAGAGCTCTTCAAAAGCCTCTTCGGTGGATATTCCGGAAGTCTCTCTCTCTTCACAAACAACCCGTACCAGCGGAAGAAGAATGGAGACAATGATGCCCTTGTGAAACCGGCTTTGAAGAATGATGATGGCTCTGAGCGGAAGTCCAAAAAGACACCCCTTAAGAAGGATGTAGACGTAGCAGCAGAACGACTGGAGAACGGATCCATCGCACATCGCAAGAAGGATAAGAAGAAAGAGGAGGAGGAGACGAAGGACGAAAAGAAGAAGAGCAGTCGAGGTGAGTTGCAGGGAGGATTTGTTCCTGCTTCAAAAAAGGAGTCGAATGGTAGTGAGGAGGTTGCCATGCAAGAGAGTGTCGAGAAGAAGGGTGAGAAAAGACGCAAAAAGGAAACTGGTGGAGCTCAAAACGCTGCAGTTGAGACCAGAAATGTTGAAAATGGTAGTTACACCAAGGAAAAGGAAAAGCACGTGGTAGGGGAAGCGAAGGAGAGATCAAATCACAGAGAGAAAGTGATCCAGAGGGATGTTGGTAAAGAGACACACGCACAGAACCCGGGAAAGGAGGAGGAGGTGGTGGAGGAAGGGATCAGGAAACAGAATCCGAGTGGTAGAGAGAAAGAGAAAAGGCTACTGGGCGAGAAGAGGAAACTGGCCCTATCCGAAAATGATCTTGAGGAGAAGTTTGAGAAAAGATTGAGAGCATTGGATGCAACGGTGAAAGAGAGTAGCAAATCCTCGAAAGAGAGAGAAGTACAAAACACAATGCAGACCCGTGAGCTCTTACAGGATGACACGAAGGTACGCACCATCTTGCACTTTCTTTCTTGAGCTTGATTTTACTCTAAATGTTCAAACTGCCAGTGAAACTCTGAGAAGGAGCAAAGTGATAAACTGATGTCTGAACTGATGTCCTGAGGTTTCTGGGTTTCCCTGATCTGTCTGAATTTTCATTATAACATTTGTAGCAGAAGGATAGGAGGAAATTTATGGAGGATGACAAAGAAGGGGATGGGCCATTGAAGAAGAAGAGGAAGACAAGGGAAGAACGTGCAGAATGTGAGAGAAAGCTTCTGCGCACAATTTTTGTAGGCAACTTGCCCATCACTGTGAAGCCAAAACACTTGGTTCGGGAATTCTCAAAGTATGGCAGTGTGGAAAATGCACGCCTTCGCTCAGTTCCTCTTGTTGACGTACGAATTCCTCTTTCCACTTATGTTTCCTTTTACATCATATTACTGTGCACCACTTAGCTGCTTTTCACTATGGCAGCCATGTGCATATTTTACAGTGACCTGATCATATGCCAGAAAATGCATCATCAATTTCTTGTTTCAAGTGATAACTGCATGTCACCAGTAGAAACAATCATGTCCTTATAACCAATGAGCACAAATTTATGCCAAGTGTGGATCTGTTCTTCTCTGCAGACAAAACTTCCTCGAAAGGCTGCAGTTATTACCAAGCAATTGAGCACTTCTCACACAAGGTTATTATCTGTGCCTCCCTATGCACTGTCTCCTTGATGTTGTCAAATCTGAAAGCATACAGGCTATTACCATGCTTGAGATCCAGCTTTAGACAGCAGTGCTTCCTGAAGATCAGATACAACTCTTGTGTGCTTGTATCACATGGGTGAGTTTGAGTACCAGTAGTGAATCACTGGTCAACTGTCTGTCTTCATGTTTGATTTTTGAAAGCCCCATATCTGGACCTGTTATCAGACAACCTTGTCATTTGAACTAGCCTTTGGTCACCAGAGTAGTGACCAGAAAGCCAGGGAGATGACCGAAAACTACTTGAGACTTCAACCCTATACATCACCCGATTCTACCCAATGTGTCAACTCTTGGTTTAGGGTTTGTTTGGACCTCTCCATGTTCGAGCTGGTCTGTAAAAGTTTGTAAAAGGAACATGCTTTGTAGGAAAGTTTGGATGTGTGATTCTATTTGGTTTGTGTGGCCTAATTTCTGTATGATATAATTTTTGATGGCAGCTTGAATGCATACATTGTATTTGAGGATGCATCTTCAGCAAAGGCTGCACTGACACACAACATGTCAGAGGTTCGTTCATCATGCTGCAACCAACAAATCTTATGCAAGTCATAGAGTAGCATCCAAGGACTTCAAGCTTCAACCATCACATCTCACATACTGACATGAACTGAATGGTAAATTGCAACCAAAATGAATGTGCAGCTAAGATCCAGCAAGTGTTATCTTCTTGCATATTAAACCACTTCCACGCTTCAAGAAAGGTCACTCACACATGACTTGGTGTTTGATTCCTTTTCTTCGATAGTAGGCAGTTTGGAAGTGCCACAACTATGGCAACATGGTTTCCAGTTTTTTCTCTAAGGAAAAGCCTAGAGTTCAAACAGCTTGGTCAAACAGGATCCCCTAATAGCCACCGTCATAATTGGGTTGGCTATCATAGATATCATTTGGCATGAAACAGCGGTGATTTGAAGCAACGGTCACTTGTGAGGTGGCCATGAGTCCTTTCTGCTACTCTAATGACTGGATGGTTGTTCCACATTTTGTTGTTTTGTAGGATACCAAGTTATACTACTTTGTGTTGCTATTTGTTGTCTGTTCAAGACATTGAAAACTGCTGAAAATCATATTCCAGAGGTTACAATGAGTATCATGATTTTTGTATTATTGTGCAGTTTCAAGGGAGGCATCTCCGAGTGGACATGGCCACTGCTCCTCGCAAGGATGGTAATTTGGCAAGCAATAATCCTGCTGAATACGACTGCTCTCGTTCAATCTTTGTTGGAAACATTCCATTTGATGTTGAGGTATGCTTTTGCTCAATGCTATCTGTCAATTTCTTTGCATCTGGTAGGTATATCTAGGCAACAGTGGTGGGTTGGCTACATATCCTGAATCCTCTTTTCCTGTCACTCTTGATTTTAATAGAAGTTTAGTATCTTTTTTGTGTGCTGTGTGGTAGAACATGCTTCTAGTGACTAGTGCTCAGGGAATCATTGGACCAAATGTCATAAGATATTAAATAGTCAAGGAGTTCTGTTGTTTGCTGCAGAGGCTCCACTGACTACCTATAAACTCTTGCTGTCACTGGTGTTAAAATTTCTGTTTAACACTTGTCTCATTAAGAGTTTTGTTTTCCAATCCAGTTGCCTTTGGTACATGTTAAATGTAAACTATGGGTCTGTTTACAACTGCAGGATGAAGATCTGTATGCAGTATTTGGTACAAATTTGGATCCTGAGATGAGTGTTGAGGCCATTCGTGTCCCAAGAGATCCTCAGACGAGCATTGGAAAAGGCTTTGGGTTTGTTCTCTTCAAGTCAAAGGTTAGCTACATATTGTATGGCCCTTGGATGCTGTTCAAGAGCATGAGAACATGTGCTTCTCAAGACCCTAAACTTTATTGGACCTTAATCCCTAAAAAGCAGGACCCTGAGATTTAAGTCCTGTTTGAATGTGTCTGCATTTTTCAATCTTTTCTTTGCATGTGGATCATGGCTGAACATAACTTTGAATTCTTGCACCTCTACCCTTGGATATGCAGGCAGGCGCAAGTGCAGCTCTTGCCAAGAAAGGGTGGAATCTGAAGGAAAGGAAGCTAAGAGTTGTCCGCATGGGCACTCAGCAACGTCGGCGACAACAAAGTCAAGCTGTCACTTTGAATGCTCGAGACCCTGTTGACAATAAAACTGCAAGCAGGTTTCGAATAGGTCAGAAGGGTTCTTCACCCCATGCCAGGGGTCCACTTCCTTGGGAGGGTGCAAGGTCAAGCAAATCTGATGGTAAACCAGGGAAAAGGACTGTGACCAGGCCAGAAGCAAGAAGGTCTGGACCAGGAGGGGGTCCAAGAGCCTCAAACACTTCTAGTTCCACTCCTGTTCCAAGAACACGGTTAACAAAGAGGCCTGCAGTGTTAGCAAGGAAGCAAGCTGCTTTGCTTGTTAAGTCTGGGGGTCTTCCCACCTCTAAACAAAAAAATCCTAACAATGCAGGGGCTAAGGGTAAGAAGAAACATGACATGGCAAGGAATTGGGGACCACCCAAGGAGAAGAGGAAGAAATTGAAGTAAATTTTGGAGACACACTGATTGAGTGTCAATGTTCATTCTGCCTGTGTTCTGGGTACATGGGTATTGCAACAAACTTCCTTGTGTAGTAAGTCTCTGCACAACTGCGGCAGTTTGATAATGACTGGGAAAGAGAGTGCAACCATGAATTTTTTCTCATATGCAACTTGTGCTTCAAAGAAGCCTTAAGAGTTCTTGGACTTGTGAAGATGAGAAGAGAAAACTCTACTTCAAATCTCCAACTCTTCCAATTGTGAAGAATCCTACACATGTAGCCAGTACCATTGACATCGCCTATGCTTGTAGTTCTATGCTTGCCTAGATACATCTGGTTTTTTCTATGAACTTTTCCAGTTTTTCATATGTCGAAAGAAAATTCTTTGTGCAAGCAGAACATACGTTACAGTGTATCAGTTGCGAAGTGTAGAGCAAATTGCAGGTTTAGTGTGAAGTCGGGAAGTTTGGGATACAAAAACTGCATCAATTCTGAGCTTGGCAAAGTGAGACTCCAACCCCTTGGATGATAAGGGGTTCTACCAGGGCCTGTTTCAAATCATGTTCTCCACTGTTGATTCACATGACAATTGGAACTGGCAAAACCGAAAGTAGGTAACTATTGAGAGCTGCCGGGTTACTGAATGTAGTCGAGCCACAGAGGCAGTAAGACTAAGGTTGGTTACCCGGCAGCTCGAGGCGGTTACCAGACATAACCAGTTGTGGAGGGGTGCTAAGCACGTGGGTTGCTTGTCCCTTCACCGGACATGGGTTATGTCACTCTGCCAGTCACACATGCTCCGACCAATGTAGACATGAGGTTATCACCTCGACCAATTAGGTGGTGACATGGCAGACATGGGTTATGAGTTATAACCCATGTCTAGTCAGCCAATAGGAGTGCAAGGCACCCCTCAATGACCAGTTATTGGATACGGAATATACAGTAATTGTGCTCCTAAAAAGGCCATAATAGCTAGCCGAAACAGATTTCAGTAAAAGAAAGAAAATTCCACCCGCTTGGAATGCACCTGAGCAAATTAAAGAAAAATTCCACCGCCTGGAATGCACCTGAGCAAATTAAAGAGAAATTCCATCTCCTGGAATGAACTTGAGCAAATTGTAAGAAAATTCCATCGCTTGGAATCCACCTGAGTAGGCTCAGATATTGGTGTTCCTGGTTGCAGTCGGGTGCTGGAATGAGTGTTGTTGTTGTTGTTGTTGGCTAGTGGTGGCCATGGCGCTCCCTTGTTGCATCAAATCTGCAGCGTCGCCCTTGTTGCAGTGCAAGAACGATGGCATCGTCAACAATGGATTTGCGCTCCGCCACTCCTCCTCCCCCTCCTCCTCCTCCTCATACTCCTCGTCTTCTTCTTCTTCTTCTTCTTTTACTTCTTTTACTTCTTCTTCCTTCTTCACCAGTTATTGCGGACTTTGTAAGCTCGCAGTTAGTCTTGACGCATCATCCGCTGGACAACGGAAGGCGTGTTCAGTGAAATCGGACAGTGGCTGGAAACCGCCTTCGACCGTCGTTCAAGCTGTTGTGAAGCGGAGCCCTAAGCGGTTGAAATACGCTGGTGCCGGGTCTCGCAAGGCAAGTCGATTTTTGCATTTAGTTCTCTTCTTTTTGTGCTTGTATTTTTAAGTTCATTTCATAGCAGAAGAAAGGAAGTTCAAGGTAATGAAAATCTTGTTCCATCATCATGCAACGGAAATCTCTTTGTGCTGTTCGGATAGCGTGTGCAAATCGGACAATGAGGAGAGCAACTCTCTACATTCATAACCACAGATGGTCGTAAGCTTGGGAAATTCATAAGCCACAGCCCTGAGAAATTTGGGGCAGAGTAGTCGTACCTGAGATCAGACTTTGTTACCATTTGTCATAAGCTTGTTGATGGACATGTCTGTGGTAGATGTGTGCAATTCAGATGTGTCCTGTGAATGGACTTGATTTCCCCCTTTTTTGTTTGATTGTTGATGAGTTTGGAGTAGTCTTAAAGCTTTACTCCTTTTCAGCTTGGAATTGCATGGATCATGTCCCAACCAATGCTAGAATGACAAGATACTGGAAGCTTGCTGCAAGTACAAAATAGCACGTGATATTCATGCACTTGATCATGTCCTAACCAAATGCTCGCTTGACAGGATGTGGAGGTGATTACAGTGCAAGTTGATCCATTTGGCTCAGATACTTGGAGATTGGACCAGATTGTGGACTTGATCAAGAATGGAGGAGTTGGAGTCATTCCTACTGATACTGTGTATGTGATTGCAATTCCCTTCCTGTGCCTGCGTTCTGTTTCTTTCCCAACAGTTGACATGGTTCAACATGGAAAATGAGATGGCTTAGATGTTAGATCTCCCATCAACCATATCAACCTTGTCCACCTTTGTGTCTCCCAATGGTTGACATTCTTGGTCCATGGTGTATCTTTTAGTACAATGGGGGTAGTGTTCATTAAAAAATTAATGATGGGCATGCACATTTACTGGATGGAATTATCAAGGCTTAGGCTGTCCCTCTTTAAAACAATTGAGCACATGGTAGTCAGAGTGCATATTATCACATGCCTCCTTTTTGCCACAGATATGCTATTGTTTGTGATCTGAAGCATCGTGAGGCCATCGACCGTTTATACAGGTGTGCGCTGACCTTAAGACACCCCCTCCAATTGGAACTAGCTTCACATACTTCATCATTAATGTGATGTGTAATCCAATATCTTTACAAAATTGTTTCTGGTTGCAGATGGTTACATCACATCAAACTTGATACAAACCTCTATTTTATCTGACAAGTGATGTTTCTTTGCAGGATAAAGAATATGGATCCAAAGAAGGTGAGTTTTGTATACAATTATGATCCTACTGCTGTAATGGGAGCACTTGGACACTGAAATTTAGAACTGAAAAGGATTGAACTTAGAGTGCATTTTGCTAATTTGCTTAGTTGTTGTGCAAGATTTGAACATGTAGACATCTGTGTTTGTGGAAATTTTTCCACAAAGGTTCAAAATAGGAAAGGATTATTCCATTTCCTGTGATTTTGTGTCTCTCTGTCCCGGTGTCTGCCCGATAGCAGCCATTGGCAGGAAACTGTCTAGCGTGCTTCCGTGTGAAATAGAATGCTAAACGTACCTTCAGATTCTTTTGTTGGATCTTCCTGGGATGATAGAATGGATATGAGTATATCTTGTTTTTATTTTCATTTAATGGGGGAACTGACCTCTCTGCAGTCCTCTGAGGCCTGTCTCTCAGTCCTAAGCTCATGTGCCATGCAAATTCTTTTGCCCTATTACAGCCATTGAGTATCTTATGCCGGTCATTCCAAGACATTGATACATACACAATGGGATTTCCACGTGGAAACAGTCAAGGCCAGACCAACATTTTCCGTGCTGCTCGTCAGTGCCTTCCTGGACCAGTATGTTATGTGCTCACTCACACTACATCTGTCTTTTATGATGCCTCTTTTCTAGCAAGAGTGGGTACAGTGCTCAAGTAAGCTGTTTGATCTGGAAGGGTGCTACAATCCTCATTTTTTTGTTGGGCCAATGTGAAAATGTAGTTAATTCTTCCCTTCTGATGTATGAATAGAGTCATAACCTATGCAGTCACAGAGTAATATGGTTGTTTCTATCAGTGGGATTCAGTTGGAGATAAATTTTACACCATTGTTCTCCAAATTAAGATGGAATTTGCCATAGGTGGTGGAGAATGTTATTCTGGAGTCTTCACTGTGTTACTAAGATTCCTAGTCAATGGCCTGGAATTTTGGCAAAGACTGATTCACACATAGGTGCTGGTACACTGCAGTATACGTTTATCCTACAAGCAAGCAAGAACATGCCAAAGCAATGCACCACATTTGGGGGAAGTGCAGCCATGAGCTGTGCTCCTCGCAAGAGTGTTGGTGTTCGGATGCCAGATGATGTTATCTGTAAAGCAATTTTGGAAAAACTTGATGAGCCTTTGCTATGTACCAGGTAAGTAAAGTGCATAATTTATCTTCACAGGGAGGAAGGGTTGAGAAAGAGGAGACAAGAAGACAGACTTCTCATTTTTTTTGTTGATCTAGTTTCATGGTGTTTTAGATGTGCTGAAGAGTTATTGGGTGAAGGCTAGGCCTCTAGATGTATAGTGCTTCAGTGGTGGGTTTTTTGACAAGTTAAGAAGGTTCAATCACATAAGAAGCTATAGTTGGTTGTGATTGCAGTGTCAAGCAAAGGGCTGAGGATGAGTGGATGCTGGATCCAGTCATCATTGCTGATACATATGGTGCTTCTGATGGAAGAGAGGTATGTGCAAAAAGGACAAATAAATGGGCACACATGGCATGCAGGATTCAAATATGAGGTAGATGTAAAGAAAAAATGTGCATCACTTGGATAGCTATTTCATTGATAATTACTGGTTTGTGAATGTTTAGAAGTGTAATATTCCAGGGAGAGCATGTATCCTTGCAACGATGGTACCATAAGCCACATTTCTTGGTGAACATGGATCTAGACACAGGGATGCTATACTTGTCAAACAGATTTAGAGCTGATTCTTGGCTCTTCACTTTCTTCCAGGGAGTTGACTTTGTGGTTGATGGAGGGGAGCGGCTAGCTTATCCCTCGACTGTAGTGGATATGACTGGCCAAAAGCCAACTCTCTTGAGGCATGGAAAGGTCCAGTGGCTCAATTCATGCAACCTGTTAGACTGACTAGTTAACAAAATGCTAGGCAGTTTAGGAGCATCAGTGACTTAGATATTGCAAGCTTATTTTGTGACCTGAACTGTCTTAAGGGACATTTGCTCTCACTGTAATGCTCATAAGCAAGATGCTGTATGCTGTTTGATGCATGTCATATGTATCTATGTGGTGGCTCCATGGTTATACAACTCTTCTGACATTTCTTACATTTTCAACTTTTGCCCGACGATGTGCAGGGTCTTGTGGAGGATTGGATGTTGATGGAGGCACATGACTCAACAGAAGCTACAGGAGTTGATGGATTGGCAAATCCTTATGCATATACAGCTCCAGCACCATTCTAGTCTATTGTCTCCCTTATCTGAGTGTAAGATTGTGAAGATGTTTGATAGTGTAAATCAACTGTAAACTACACTCACACAGCATGGACAAAGAGTTCATGCTCATGTATGATAACCATGTGAATCCTCATTCCAGCCCTGATTGTCAATCTCTCCACGGATCCCATCTGTACTTCCACTATGTGTATTTGTGGCTGTCTATCTTTGATGTCCCAGTGGCCTACTTTTATGAGCAGATCATTTACAAAGTTCACACACAGAAGAGTTGGGCAAAGATTGTACTGTTTAGGCACAACTGTCCGATCTGAAAAACTGGTTAAGAAGCTATTTTGCAATGATTGCAAAAGCTTGTTTGCAAAAAATGTACCCGGGCTCATGCTTTGGACCTTGGGGATTAGCCTTCAAAGTGTCGAAAGAGTGGAATTCTATAAGCAGTTAGATGCACAGTTGTAAGGTGGAAGTAAGAGGGTTTACAGGATAGGTTACCAGGGTGGAAGCATGGTAACCCAGTTGTGGATTTCATCACAACTGAGTCATAATGGTTTTGCAATGGATGGTGCACTAGTGGGTGCTGGGTCACATAAACCCAACCGGTGGATATATGGAGTTACTTTCTTATCATTAAATGGTCAACAGCCACAAATGGCGGATGAATGCAGGACCTTGTGATGTTGCTCAGATTGTCCTTCACAACTCAACAGTTGAGGATGAACCCCAACCCAGTTGACATCAGGTTTCACCTTGGTAACCCATTACCTAAAAGATAGGGTTTAGGTTACTTACATAATCTAAACCCTTTCAAAAACCTCAACTGTACCTTAGGTTAACCGAAGCATTGTAGACATAAGTAGGTATAATGATAGTTGAATACCAATAAAAAATTTATAATTTATAATTTTTTCAATTTTTTGATGTGGTGTCATTTGCTAGCATCCCAAGAAGGATTTAGCATTAAATGGCAACATGATAAGTAAGAAAGCAAAAGAATAAATTGTAATCTGTTGAAAACCACAATTATATACTAAAACTGGTTATTTGAAAAAATTGAGAATCCAAGAGTAAGTGGATATATACCCAGGTTGATAATCTATGAGTATTTATCACTCGATTCGCCTAACACTGGTTAGTACTACTGTTGTTTAATTCTTACTTTCCAAGAGACCCTCTAGTCCTAGTTCCAACTTTTTTTAAATTTGAACAAACCCCTGATTATGGTTCAAGGGATTTTTAAAATTTTGAGACAACCTTTGGTCCAATTCTGGATTTGGTTCTTCACATTTCAAGACTCTCATTCCTAGTTATTGATTGATTGATTTATTTATTTTTAAAATTTTAAATCCTAAGTTAGTCTAGTTCCAAATCAAATCTGGCCTAAATATTTTTATTTATTTTTTTATTCTATTTTTATTTTTTTTGTGCCAAACTTTAAATTATGTCCTAAGGATAAGAGTGTCAAGTTTTTATCCATTGGACCTTGTTGAGAATGGGTCAAGATCTGATAGCCCATAAGACCTTGACCTATGACCCACAACCAAGCCTTGGGTGAATCAGCCACTCACACTGGTACCATGGTTAAAATCCAGATTTCTTAAAAACTTGCTTCTAAACATTATAAATATCCCATGATGAAACGAAATCAAAGTCTCTGAGTCTCAATCTAGCATTTCCTGGGCTTGTTAATAAGGCCACTAACAGGCCTCACTCAAATTGGTGAAGGTTGAAGATACCAGTGTGGGTGCGCTGGGTGACCCTGATCTCTCTCAAAAGCAGTCAATTTTGTTGCGGTGAAAAACAAGCAAAAGGCCACCATGACTCAAATTCTTGGTAATTTTTTAAATTTTTACTTTGTCAAAAACAAGTTGCCAAATTTTCACCATGTAAAGTCTAAAGCTTTTGGGGGGAGAATGTCAAAAATTCACCAAAGGTCTGTCTATTGGCTACAATTTTAATGGTCATGTTCATAATGTTGCCAACTAAATCGAAATCTGTCTGTGGGCTTGCATCTTCAAAATTGCAAAATAAATAAATAAATAAATAAATAAAAAATAAAAATTCCCAAAAGGCCAGTGAAGAAAATGATTACTTTTGACATTCAACTCATTCTTCAATTCACACTATCCAATATTTTGATGTCTATGACACTATTCAATATTTCATGTTTATTAGTGTAGCTTGTGTGGTTGGCTCAATTGTGAACATATTGAGGACTCCAATTGATTTATCTTTCCAAACCCAATTTTTGCAATTTGTTTGAATCTCTAGCAACAAAGTTCATTCGAAAATCAATATCTTCTGCCCCTTCTTAGCTCTAAAAATTGTGAAATAAACTTTATTAAAATTTGACTCACCAATGGCTTTCCAACAACACCAAGAACTCTCCCAAATTCCAATACAATTTTCAATTTTAATTTTATTTAATTTTCATTGAAAAAATGGTTCAATAATCAATAACGTTCACACTGTAGCTTCAAACAATCTCAAACCAACTCAACGCACCTCTACTAATCATTCAGAGCTTTCCAAAGATACCAAGAGCACAACATGAAACATGAGGAGCTTTCGCAAGATACCAAGAGCTCAACATGAAGCACCGGAGACCTCATCTTGATGCGACAAAACAAAACAAAGCAAAATTAGCACACTATTTTGAATGTGATCTGGACGGTGGCCCACATAACACATTTGAAGGTGTGGATGAAGATGCTTGCTCTTAAGTAGTTTCCATTTTCCTTTCCATCTCATCCATAAATATCTAGCTACCTAGATAGGTCAGCCTATGTGGCTATATACATTTGTCCACGGACTCTACCCAGCTGGACAGTCCACGTCCTTGAAGGGATAAGTGTTACCTGCTTCGTCACCAGGATTCGACCCAATCCTTTCTTTCCTTCGAAAGCCGCCTTTCACATTTTCACACCTAAAAATAACTCTTGAGAAAAGTGCACCAAATTAATTCTGTGTCACCACAAAGTTGCTCAAGGGAAAAAATAAAATCTATGGGTTACTTAATTACTTCATTAAACATTTATTTTTGGGGGAAAAAAAAAGGAAGATTAAGTTTTGTGATCTTTTCTCAAATGGGTGATTTCTGAAAACAACTTTTTTTTTAAAACAGTGAATTTTAATGTTAAAATGATTAACTTATTAAATCTTCTCCAAAATGGGAATTTTTTTTAAGGGATCCTAATTTGTTTAAAAGATTTGGTTGACCTTCACTTATTTTTATAAAAAAAATTGGCAACTTAAAAAATTTCCCTTTTATTTCCCCTAAAATTGGTCAGATGGAAGTTTCTTTTTTTCTTTTAAAAATGGGCAACTTTTAGGCTTTTTCCCTTCTAGAAATAGCCAAGTAGAGAGTTGCTTTTAATTTTAAAAATAGGCATCTATGGTCTGAGTCTTTTTATTTTCTTTGAAGAATGGTCAGATTATTATTTTTAATATATAAAAAAATATTTTCAACATAATGTTTAAATTGTCAATTTTGTATAGGAGAAGGGTTTATCAGCAGACCCTTCCTGATTTGAGATCTTTTTGAGGCCGAGAGGATCGAAAAATTCAAAAGGGTCTGTCGACAGACCTTTGTCCTATGACATGAGAGAGATACGAGAATGTTGCATTGGCATACCAACGAGGAGAAATAGACTCTCATCCAATGGAAATTACTCGAAAATTTTAGAAAGTACCTTTCAAATTGTGTAAGTTATTATTCCTGCAACATCGTTATGATATCAGCAACAAGATTTCTTCAACCAATGAAAGACCGAAATATACAAGGAAACAACAAGATTTCTTCAGCCAATGAAAGACCGAAACATACAAGGAAAAAACGCTATGCTTTATGTGAGCCAAAGACACCAGGAAGGTAGTTAAAAGTGGGACCTAAATAAATTTAAAAAAAGGAAAGGAGAAGAAAAAAGTAAAAAAGGAAATAATATAAAATAAAATCAGCCCGGAAACGAAGCGGTGGACCGTGGACCTTGCCTGAGGACCGACCCCCTCGCTCTCTCCCTGGCGATCGCGGAAAACGGAATTTCAATCGCACATAGCCGTCCCGGTCGCTGCTGAGAGAGGTCGAGCGCTTTCTTGAGAGAAGAGGAGGTCGCGGGATTTCTGCGGGAAATCGCGTTGGGCAGCTAAGACAAAGTCGAGAAGAGCAGAAACAGAAGCAGAAGCAGCAGGAGGAAGACAGTAATAATATAAGGACCAGGATTAATGGCAGCGGTGGTATGGGTGAACAAATACTTCCAAGTTGCAGGGTATAGCAGGATTGCAAGAGCGCACGAGTGGAGGAATTATAAGGCGGCGCGGGCGAGCCACGCGAAGGAGCTTGTTGGCACCGATTGTAGCAACAGAAATAGAGAGAGACATAGCAGTGCCGCATTCAATTCGGTATGTTCGTCGCATCCACCGACCCACAACCCCAATATTCGTGCTTGAAACAACATCGATGTGTAGATGATGATGATGATGAACCCAGGCTGAAACCATTTAAAAGGAGTTCAGAACCATGGCTTGAAGATATGAATTCCTCATTCCGCATGTCTTCTGTTGTGTCTGTACCTGGCTGCTGGTCGTGTGGGTGTGCTGCGTTGAATGTGCTAGTTGATGCGCAACTTGTTCAGTAACAGATCAGCTTGAGTTTTCGTTTTATAGATTCGTTTAAGGAGGTCGCTGTGTGAGGAGAAGTATTGTCATTTCTTCATTGCATTTTTGAGACGGAGGTAGATAATGGTAGTATTAGATTGTTGAGATTTGTGCAAGGCTGCGAGAAACTTCAGAAATTTGGAGAAAGGTTCGAAAGGAGTCGTCTAGGGTTTTCTTGAAGCCAACGCAGGCAGCGACGTCAGGATCGATGGCGCCAGTAGCGGTCCCACAACCGTCCTCATCTCTCCTCAGCTCGGAGGGGGGGTTAGTTACAGCGACCGATCCGGCTACTGACGGCGACGTCGAACGTCCTCAAAGCAATGGCCTGGCGATGGATATTCATGTTCCTGTTCCTGGTACGCTGATATTAATGGCGATAAAATTAGTTTTTTTTTTTCCCAGGAACTTGTTATTTAGAGAACAGAGTAAAGCGAGAACTCCCAATTTGGATTTTTCAATTTCCATAATTCAAGGTTTTAAAAAAGAATAATCGCTATATTTCTAAACTGGTCTCAAGTAGGTAGCCAAAAATTATAATGAGGATTTTTTTTAAATTAGAAAATCACATATTTTATAGCCATATTTGGCTAGATCTTCGTATGGTTGATCGCCATTTTGGTTACATAAAAGAATTGACCCAAAAAAATCACTGGACAGGATATGAATCGGTGCTCAACATGACAGCAACAACAGAGCCCCAAACTGTTGCTGAGGTAATAGCTAGTATCTCTTTGTACCATTTATTTTCTGGGTAATGCATGTTAATTTTAAACTTGGTAGTTTTGGCTATTGAAAAATATTCAAACTTATTTATAAAATAGATCAAACATTTTAAATAATAATTTCAAATTTCCTTGTTTATTTTTTAAATATTTTTTTGGGAGGGCCTAATTTATTACTATTGCTGAATGTTTGCAAGAAATATACCTCCAAACTAAAAATAAACAATAAATTCTCATGTTCATTATGAATGGGTTTTTGTTGCCTGGTATCCAGGAGAGTGAGGATCTGCAGCAGAAGCATAAGCACCAGCGACACAGAACTTCATTCCATTATCAGCCAGCCAAGAATTGGATGAATGGTGAGCACCCAAACAGAAATTGCTTCATGATACCATAGTACGTTAGCCAGTTGAACAAAAATGGTTAATTAATTTTGACAATTCAGTTTTAATAGATGGTATAGTCCCAAATATTTCAACAGATTCATTATTTTCCTTCAGAAAGAAAAAATTCTGAAAAAAAAAATATTTTCTGAAAATTTCAACATTTCTGAAAAAAATATGATTAGTGTCAAACTAGCCCAGGTATTATGGTAGTACTTGTCTTTAAGATCCTTGAGAACATTTTTTTTTCCACAAATTTCTTAGCTCAGAACTTCAAAATCTGGTGCAAAGTAATTAATTACTGACGACTGTTTTGGGCTTGTGGTGTGGGTATGTGGGGATTGGTGTTGGATATATGGAATTGCTTTCAAATCTGCAACAACAGATCCTAATGGTAAAATTTCCCTCCTTATCACTTGCTCACATTTCTTCTACCAATCCCCCCCTTCTCGCTATTTTGGACAAGTCTTGCTCAATCAACATTTCCCCAACATCAAAGGGGCCTTACTTCCCAGTTTTCATTATGTTTTGCGGGTTTTGATGATTATGATCTGCAACAATGCTGTATGACTTTTTTTAAAAGTCCCAGGGATTTTTGTGGGTTCATAGTATAGTGTTTTGCATTCTACAGGTTCTTTGGAGAGACTAACTTAATTTTACAATTGTATTTGGCTTTGTGTGTGTGCGTGTTTTTGCAGCTCCCATGTACTACAAGGGATACTATCATTTGTTCTACCAATATAACCCTCATGCAGCAGTGTGGGGCAACATCACTTGGGGTCATGCTGTCTCTGAAGATCTCATTCACTGGCAGTATTTGGAGGATGCATTGGAACCTGATCAGTGGTATGATGCCATGGGAGTATGGTCAGGATCAGCTACCACCAACAATGATGGCATCCCCTTCATTCTCTACACAGGTAAGCTCAAGGCCAATTTCTATTCCTGTTTTCTGTTTCTAGGATTGTTATCCTAATCCTATCTTGGAGTAAAAACTGTGTTTTTGAGCCTTTTGCTGCTTCCTATTTCTCTTCCACCTTTGGTAAAGATCACAAACACAATTGTACATGTTGATTGGGAGGCTGTTATGACCTTGGCTTGAGCTAATATCAGTTTGTGGTGAAGTGCTTTTTGTAGCCCTGATGCAAAGTAGTTATGAGGTTTGAATCTCAACATGTGCTTGCAAGATGGTACCCACCCACCATGTGTTTGCAAGATGGTGTCACCCACCATGTGCATGCAAGATGGTACTGGGTACTCACCATCATTTAGTGTGTGCTTTAAGAATCTAATAGTTGGGTCTCTGTGGTGTTAGGTGGATCGGGTAGGGTGGAGCATATTTCAGAGCAATTGCAATGTATGGCAGTGCCTGCAGATCCCACAGACCCACTTCTGAGAAAGTGGGTGAAAGTGGCCAATAATCCTATCATCGCAAGACCTCTAGATGTTGGTGAGCAGGACTTCAGGGATCCAACAACTGCATGGCAGCAGTCGGATGGTACTTGGATTTTTACAGTTGGTGCAAAGAGAGGGAGTACAGGAGTTGCGCTGCAGTACAGGAGCAAAGATACAAAGAATTGGGAGTTGGAAGAGAAGCTGTTGCATTCTGGCAATTCACATGGAATGTGGGAATGTGTTGATTTCTTCCCAGTTGATTACGATACACCAACAACAACAACAGTTCCTTTGGGGGACACTCAAAAATACATCTTCAAAATTAGCCTCTTTGATGAGAAGCAGGACTACTATATTGTTGGCACATATGATGAACTTGCTCAGAAATTTAGCCCTGACCATCCAGACCATGATATTGGACTTGGATTCCTTTTAGACTATGGCTCCTATTATGCCTCCAAATCATTTTTTGACCCTGTGAAGAATCGACGTATTATGTGGGCATGGGTGCCTGAATCTTGCACACAAGAAATGGACATTCAGAAGGGTTGGTCATCTGTTTTGGTAAGATATCACCATGATCTCCCGCTCTGGTTTCTATTGAGTTTGCAACAACACTTCAGCTTCAAAGATTATGTGAGTTTTTGGGTGAGATTTTAGTAAGGGTTTTCTCAAATTGGGTTTATGTGTTTGTCTCTCCGCATTTGCAGGGAATTCCAAGGACTCTTGTGCTGGAGAGCAAGACAGGTGGTGCCAATCTCCTTCAGTGGCCCATTGAGGAAACTGAATCTTTGAGAGGTTGCAAGATATCACAGACAGATGTGAAGCTAGATGCAGGTGCTATTGTGGAAATCAAGGGTGCTGCAGGTGACCAGGTGAGCACCAAGGTTTAGAGTTTAAGGACCTTTTCCCATCTCATCTGAATGGTCAAGGGACACTGTAAGCTTGGGATTCGGATTAGGGTTAAGGGTCTATAGTCATAGTTTGTGGCAAATGATAGTGGAAGGATATCCAAAAAAGTATTAAATAATTGGACTAGTGCAATTTGAGGTTGAACAGTTATTACATATTTGATTAAATTTGTTTGTAAGCCCAGGATTGTCATGGTTTGTGGCAGATTGATTTTGAAAGAGTTTTTAAGAATATTTTTAAATAAGTGGATTTTTCACATTTTGAGGGTTGTAACAATAATTCTCTGTTTGTAACGAAAAATGGTCTATGTGTGCAGTTGGATGTTGAGGTAGTTTTCGATTACCCAGATGTATCAAGTGTGCAAGCTGCAGATGAAGCTAAATTCAACAATGGGTATGACTTTAGTCAAGCTGGGTATGCAAATCAGGGGATTTTTGGGCCTTTCGGCCTGCTTGTCTTAACAGACGAGAACTTCCAAGAGCAAACAGCTGTGTTTTTCTACATTGTACACTCAAAAGATGGTCAATGGACCACAAGGTTTTGCAACGACCAGAGCAGGTATGATAAAAGAGTCTAAACAACAGTACTATATTTCCCTGTGATGCTTCTCCATCAGCCAATGTTCAGATTTTTTGCAACCAAAATACACTTGTGAAATGTATCCTGTCATTACGATTTAGGGTTGATAAATACTGAGAAATTGGAAGAGCATGCTAAGTTTGGGCTTTTTTTTTCTGCAGATCATCTTTACTAGCTGGCATCAACAAACCAATATATAGCGGTGATGTAAAGGTTTTACCCACAGAAGATTTTTTGGCACTCCGTGTACTTGTGAGATTCTCCCTGCCTTCTCATGTTGAGAATTGCAAAAGGTTTCATTCAGTAGTTACAATAATGGAGAGGTTTGCAGCTGCAGTGTGGGATAAGTGCAGACAAATTTGCAAACCATATTTTAAACCAAATACTGAAGCTTTTTTTGAATTTGAAATTTAACTGTGTTTCTTTTCTCTCCATAAAATAGTCACAAATTTGACAACTTTGTTGACAAATCTAGCACCAATGCATTTGAGTTGTTCAGAAAAGATTTGTGTAAGTTGGATTCTTCCTAAAGAAAAACTATCCAATGTGCAGTTCCAAAAAACAACTGATTTTTTTCTTAATGTGGTTCAGGTGGACCGATCTATAGTGGAAAGCTTTGTGCAAGGTGGGCGTATGACCATCACCTCGAGAGTGTATCCAAGTGTGGCTGTTGACAAGCTCGCGAACCTCTATCTCTTCAACAATGGACTCACACCCATCAATGTGCGGAGCATTGCTGCCTATCCAATGACACAGGTTGCAATGTACGCAATTTAGGCTAGTGCACATCAAATGCCCCTTCCCTTGCTCTTCATCCAAAAAGATGGCCTTGTAATTGTGCATAGATTTACCTCCTTGATAGGGTGATTTACACTAAATGGCACCTACCCAATTTCTGCTCACTTTCCAATTATACTCCAAATGAGGATCAAACAGGGATTTGAGGGTTGAACTAGGGCCCAAAGACAGGATAATTTAACAGATATCTTCATTGTTTTCGAGATTTTTTTGGGATGATGTTTTAGGGTAGCAACTTCATGGATGGCTGGGAATGCTGGCCATGCATCCATCATTCGCATTTGATTTATTCTCTTATGGTAGCAATTATTTGTTTTTAGTGATCCTCATATTGCACTCACATTGGGTGCAAAAATCCTTGCTCCATTTGTAGAACAATCACCATCTCTAGACATGTATAATAGTGCTGTCTTACCCAATTGAATTGAACATTTACTATGAGTTCCTTATTTGGGACAACCTTGTTGCCTTTCCTTCTCTTGCAGATGAGAGGGTAGTTAGTGAGCTCTGCGGCTTTCTTTCATCATCATAGCACTCATGGTGCCATGGTGTGTGTTGTAACTGGTCACATTCAATTAGACACTTCAGTTTTTAAGATCTCATTAATAATGATTTTGTTGTGTCGCCTTGCTCTTATGATTCTTTAAAGTTGATGATTATAAAGCTTTCCTTTTTCCTTAAGGTTGATTTGAAAACCATGGAAAGATCATGAAATAAACTTGGATGCTTGTCTAGGTTCTTCTATCTTATGTTTGTGTTACCTCTTACTTGGTATCACAAAGATTAGGGCGGTTCAAGGTTTGATGATCCTGGTGCAATAATCAATTATTTGAAATCTCCATGTGATTGCAAATGATTTGACTGATTATTGAATGTCAATGATTCAAAGGTCTCTCTTGTCAACCCCCAAGTGAAACGATTCAATAAATAATATCAGGAGGTAAGTGGAAAAATCATTCTTGAGGTGTTCAAAGCTTCATTCTTGATGATTGCATAATCCACACTTTAAATCATTGATTATTTGAATGAGACAATCAAACTTGGACCTTCCTGTCTTTTGTTTTGAAAAAATATTTTACTATAACATTGGGTGTGTTGTACTCTATCAAAACTAATTGCATGTCAAAGTGTCCATGTTTTATTAGTGCTTTTGCAAACAATAATGTATATTTTGGTTTATGCTTTATGAGTTGGTTGTGTTTCATTTCACATTATATTGCTTGTTAATGTAAAACAAAGGACTTCCGATGGATAAAACAAAGTAGATGGCATGAACATTTGTCATGAGTAACTTGATTGGCAACATATCAAAAATAAAGCGGTTGACGTTTCAATCAATCTTGTTAAAGCTCAAAAAACTTGTTACATGAAACTTTAGTACAAGAAATTTAGTATAGGAAAATCACTACCAGATTTGATTGCTGGGATTTTGTTACCAATTTTCCTACTATTGATTTTATTCTGTTATGAATTTTATTATTGAAATAAGTTTTATATTTTTAGTACTAAAACTTTAGTGATAAGACTTTAAAGCAGCAAAGCATGAGCAAAATCCAACAATTTCCTAGTCATAATTGTAGAATGTGATTTGGAGAATTAGAAAAAGATAACAAAAAATATATTTATTGCTTTGGAAAACATTAAATGAAGAGAAAAAACCATTATGTGAAAGACTTGAATCAGTCCAAAAACTACAGCCCTTTGAAATCCAAATGAATTTAAAATGGATCACCCCCACTTGCTGGATAATACACTTTATAATGCACTTATTGGATCACCAATTCCATTTTGGTGATCTAATTAGTGTACAATCAAGTGTACTACTAGGGTAGATAGGCTGGTGAGAGAACACTTATGAAGTCAAGTGAGGTCAAATTGTCACACATTGTTCCTTTGATTCTGAAGCTCAAAGAACATTTTTAGCATTCCATGTAGTGCTTCCAATAATCTTTCAATTTGATAAAGGAATGGGCAAGATATGGGGTGTTTAATTTAAGGGGGTTTAGTGTTTGGTGGTGGGTGATTTAAGACAAATTAAGATTTCAAGCTCAAGATCTATGATGGTTGAATGTTTGCCTCTGGAATATATAGAAGTTTTGTAAAGCCCTAGTTGCCACACCCATCAGGTTTTAAATCATTCAAAACAGACTCAAAATGATGAAGATATGGGTTTGAAACTAAAGAGGGGTCGAGAGTTATTTTTTCAAAAAAATTGAAGCAAACTATCACTCATCCTCTTCTTGTGTTTTGTGCGTTACTCCTTTACTTCTGACACTCAAAGAACAGTTGTAGCTCTCTAGACTGTGCATCCGATGATAGAAAAATCAATGAATTTGGCTAAGGAAATAGAAAAATGTTGAATTTTTTTTGATGATAGGTACATGTTTGGTGATGGATGGTTCTACCCTACCATGGTAAAAACCAATGTTGGCCAGTTGTTGAGGTTTGATCTAGTTATCAAGCCAGTTACCAACTGGCTATTAATAACCTACTAATAAGTTATTGATTTTTGGATAGTCAGTTAAACTAATAACCATTTGGTATTAATTTTAAAATCTATTTAATCATCCAAGTACGTTATCAATATTTAAGAATAATAAAATAATTTAAACATAATTTCTAAAAAATTTAACCCCATAATCAATGTATGAATGATAGATTAGTTGGCAATTCTTGATTAGTTATTTAATAACCTACCTTTATGCATAACCAAAAACTATTATTCAAATATTTTTTCAAACTTATTCAACACCCAAAAAAATTTGATATTGATAACCTATGTTGTCCCAAAAAATATTCAAAAAACAACTTACCCAATGGCTATTAAAAATCAATAATTGGATTATTCAAATTGTAACTTTGTGAACATTCATCCCATCCCATCAAGAAAGAACAATGATGTGGGGCTTGCTACCCAGCCAATGAAGGGTCAATGGTCAGCTACAAAATCGCTTGACCATGGTTCGTCATGCACGATCTTCTCAACATGTCTAGCTTGTGAAGCATCATGTTAGATTGGCTACGTACAACCTTCAGACGTGTGCGGTGGGCGTGGAGGGGTGGCTAGAGCTAGTGCTGTTGGCAGGGCAATTATCAAATTTGGGCATCAAGCTCTGTGGGCTACAAGAGCTGCGCTGGCCGAGCAAAGGCAAGTGCGATATCCCTATGGAGGGGGGTGACTGGTCCGTGCTTGGGTTGAGTGGGGACGTGGGGCATCAATAAGGGTGGGCCTCCTAATCTCGCCTAGCTGGAAGCAGGCCACGTTCTCCTTCTACTAGTTTGGCTCTCTCTTGCTTTTAGTTTGTTTCAAGGCGATTGCTGGCCAGCATGTGACGATGGTGGTGGCCTATGCGCCCACAGATGTGTCTAATGCATCCTTCAAAAATGCCTTTCATTTGCTCCTTTTGGTTGCTTGAAGGTCATGCCCCTTGCTAACAAGGTGGTGGTGCTAGATGACTTCAACGCTAAGCTTGGCCGTGGTTGGGAGTCTCTATTGGTGCGATGCGCTGGCATCACCTCCACCATAGTGAAGCGCCCTCTGACAATGGGGAGCGCCTCCTAGATTTTATGGCATTTTTTGGGCTCCGTGTGGCCAACACCTTTTTTCCACACAAGGCTGGCCACCTGGGCACCTAGTTCCATCCTCCCACCCAACGCTATTACATCAAAAATTACATTATGTGTTCTTGTGTGGGGTGTCAGATTACAGGATCTTTACCAATTTTTGCCATGGCAATAGCGACCACCAGCTAATGGCCATCACTGATGCGCTCCCAAGTCACGGGGTGAAACCCACTTGAGGGTTTCACAAAGTCAAGTTGCGGAAAGTTGAACTTGGTAGCACGCTCCCAGCTTCCAACTTTAGAAAGGGGTAGAGGGTCGAATTGGGAGCCCCGGGATTAGACTAGGAAGAGGGACTAGCTTAGCTCTTGTGAATCTGCATCCAAAAACCAACCAAATCGGGTTAGTTTAACATTCGGGACACCCTTGGGTGTTGGGACTTGCCACGGGCACTTAGACACACAAGACTCACCACGGCCCGGACTCGGGGGAAGCCACCACCTTCCCCCATATAGTATTCTCTGCGGCTGGTCGTGGAGGCTACATCCGAATGGCACAATTTCCCGAGACTCCCGAAATGGAGTCCCGAAATTGTCCCGGCGGGACTCCCGGAACTTTGAACCGCCATAACTCCCGACTGCAGAGTTGGATCACGACGAGGTCTGAACCAAAGTTGTATCCCTCGTCGAGATCTTTCCAACGTAATGTCGTACACTCAAATCGGACGTCGGGAAGAGATCGATTCTCGAATTTTAGTGGTCGGGAGTCAAACTGCCAGTTTGACTCCCGGCCCTTCTTTTGCCCATAACTTGGGCTGCAGATGTCCGAATTGCCAATGCGAGGGCATTTTCGATATCTACGTTTCAAGATCTTTCCAATGACACTAAGAACACCCCAATGCGAGGTGTTTTTCCCCTTGCTGTCGAGCTCTGGACATTCGGGAGTCCCGGAAGACTCCCAACCTCCAACTTTTCCAAGTGTTGGGCTTCACCCCCACACTTGGCCAAAGTGGGGTTGCGACAATCACCCTGGAACTACATCTACGAATCCTTCCACAAGCACTAGCCTCTAGTGGGGTGTGGGATGCAACTACCCTATGAAACAGGCCGCAAGGAACAACAGACTTTTGCCGCCTCTTACGCAATTGGTTTGGTTTGTTATCTCTTGACCTTTTGGACCCTCAAGTGGAGTGGTCTACCTTGGAGCATGAGATCTTTGAGGCCACGAGGCAGGTGGTAAGGAAGGCTAGGCTTGTTCGCCACCACAAGCTTGGTCTCACGTAGGCAACATTGTCCCTACTCATCGTGTTTTGTTGGGTCACCCTCAATTTGTTGAGTTATGTTCAGCTTACAGGGAGGCTAATGGGAGGGTGAAGAAGGTAATTGCTACTAATGTAGACACTTTTGCGTGAAAGTATGTCGTAACCCTAGCCTTAGCCTTGCGACCAAAGCAAGGGTTTGCAAGATTGCGGGCTAAGAAAGAAGCCTGGGAGTGAAGGAAAGTGTGAGGGAATGAACCCTCACACTCCCAAAAGAGCTTCCACCTTGGGAGTTGGAGTCCCGATGGACTTCCAAATGTTCAGAGAAAGATTGCAAGGGCTAAAACAAAATACCATTAGAAAGATGTTGAAATGTAGATGTTTAAAATAGGCTTGCATCACCAATTTGGACATTTGAAACACAAGTTATGGCCAAAAAAAGGGTTGGAAGTCAAATTAGCAATTTGACTCCCGACCACTAAAAGTCGGAATCGACCCAATTTCCTTGCGTGCAGGTGGTGTGCAACATATCGTTGGAAAGCTCTCAACGAGGGCTACAACTTTGTTTCAAACCTCATCTCAATCGAAGGTCTGCACATAAAGTTATGGGGCCCCAAATTTACAGGAGTCCCAATTTTGGCAATTTCGAAACTCCCATTTGGGAGTCCTAGGACAAAAAGCCATTTGGATGTGGGTCTCATGGAAAGGCACAGAATATACTATAAGGGGGAAGGTGGTGGCTTCCCCCAAGTCCGGGCCATGGTGAGTCTTGTGAGTCTGAATTGCCCGTGGCTCATCCTAGCACCAAAAGTGCTTCAATTATGCACTAACCACCTTGTGTTGGTTTTGTGTAGGTCCATGTGAATAGTTAATGCTTGTCACTCTTCCTAGTCCCATCCCGGAGCTCTAGCATACCCCTCTACTCCTCAAAGTGCTGTGAGTCAAAGAACATGCCCTGACTCCTTCTTTTTCCGTTGTTTTCAGTTTGTACTCACATTTGAATCCATTAAGGAGCTTGGGGGTGCGTCAAAGTAGGCGAAGGTTGCTAAGTGTCTGTAGCAAGCCAGTCGTCCGAGGCAATGGGCTCAACAGGTCAGGTCCATGGTTGGTGTGGCATCGAACTGGGGTGCCCCACAGCGCATCCTGGAACACTTTAGTGTGCCATTTCACAGCCCACAGGCCATGCTGCAATGTTTTGGGGAGCATTTCACCAAGGTTTTGGGGGGTCAAGGGGACATCTCCTTGTTGGCTTAAGATCTCCTAAACACCTTGGTTTGTGAGGTTGAATTTTCCTTGGGTGCTGAGGGTGAGGTTTGTGATGAGCCCTTTTTCTAAGAGGTGGGTAAATGCATTACTATGTTGCATAATGCAGTGAATCCTGAGGCAGATGGTATCACTGCCCCAATGTTGAAAGCAGGGTTAGAGCTTGCTACTTGGCTCCATAAGGTCATCTTGGCTATTTGGCGTAGTGGCAGGGCTTTTGAGGCATGAAAAAGTGCTTTGGTGGTCCCACTATACAAGGGCAAAGGCTTGCACCAATGCACGGAGAACTACCAGGGAATCAATCTACTAAATATCCCAAGCAAGGTTTATGCGCTATTGCTGATGCATCGCTTGGGGCAGTGTGTGGGCAGTCAACTACATGAAGCTCAGTGTGGTTTTCGTGGTGGCAAGGGTATAGTCAATGCAATGTTTTCCCTGCACTAGCTTTCAAGGCAAGCCTAAGCCAACACCAACTTGCGACTGCACTTGGCTTTCATTAACCTCACCAAGGCTTACAACAACGTCAACTAGGATGCCCTATGGCAAGTTCTTTGCACCTATGGTGTCCCTGCTTGCCTCATTAACCTCCTAGAGGACTTACACTTGAGGACACAAGTCGTTGTGCGACTTGGTGGTCATTTGGGGCGCAACTTTCCCGTCACCAGTGGTGTGCAGCAAGGTTGTGTGGCGACCTTTTTATTTTTTAATGTGTTCTTGGACTTCATTGTTAAGGAAGCCTTTAGGGCGCTACCAGACTTTGGGGTGGAAGTTGAATTTTGGTCTAGAGGGGGGCTAATGTACACTTGTGGCTCGGGGCCTTGTCTCTTGCCACCATTGTTGTGCTATTGTATGCAGATGACATGGTTTTGTTCAACACAGATGTTGGGAAGATGGCGGAGATGTTGAGGGTGGTTGATTTATGGGCATCTGAAATGGCCATGCGCATCAATGTTGCCAAGACCAAAATCATGTTAATGGGTAGGGGCGCCCCCCAGCTGCCTGCTAACACCCCCATCCATAGTGGCTCTGTGCAACTGGTGGAGTCTTTTAAGTATTTGGGAAGCATCGTCAACTCCTAGGCTAACTTGTAAGAGGAGGTTGATGCTCGCCGTGCGCATGGGTTGGGTGCTTTTGTGCAGTCCTCCCATGTGTGAGGGAATTGCCACCTTTCGATGCAAATCAAGGTGAAGGTTTTTAGTTCTTTTATCATTCTGCACTTCGTATATGGTAATGAAACATGGCCTTTGACGCAAGCACAAGAAGACATGCTAGAAACTATGTACAGTAGTTGCTTGAGGTGGATTTTGGGGGTTGACATTGCTGACTGCCACAACCTTGAACATTTAAGGGGCAAGTGCCAAGTGCCTTGGTTAAGGTGGCTTTTGGCCCAAAGAAGGCTGTCATGGCTAGGGCACATGGCTAGGATGCTTGAGGAGAGGTACTCACGTCAAGTGTTGTTCTCAGGTCTACATGGTGCCAAACATTTTAAGGGCCACCCTACCCAGTCCTTTGTTTCCATAGTGTGCAAGGACCTTTAGGCAACTGACATACCATTTGCACAAGGGGGTTGGTATGAACACGTTTAGGACCGGCCTTAGTGACGATCTAGCATCAAGGAGCTGCCCACCTGGAAAGGCACATCGGTGCCCACTCGACAACAACCTCTTAGGTCTTGTCGGATGCAAGCTCGGGCATAAGCTACCTTTGTAGCTTTTGTCTGTTTGGTTTGGTGATCATGTGGCCCCATCTGGTTGACACTCTGATAGGCATTACTTGCATGGAAAAGGCTAAGCTGGTAAAGGGTAATGATGATGATGATGATGATTGGTCAATATTAGTAATAACCAATGTTGTATGTGTAAATGGTTTAGGACTTACAATTTTGTGTAAATATAAATATCATAATGAAATTTATTTAGACTTTGTGTAAGGGTTTAATATTCTCATATGATTTGTATGATTTTATACAACCATGTAAATTAGTGTAAGTGTAAAACAATGTTAAAAATGTAATTTCAATGTGGGGAGGGGGGAGAATTTTATAATGTTTTTGGTGATAGGCCAACCAAATGGCCCATTGCAAAAAATCAAAAAAATAAAAATTATATATATATATAGTAAATAAATAATTTTTTAAAAAAATTATGTGCTTTGGAATGCACTGCAACTAATTAAATTAAATTATATGAATCATAATAATTACAATAAATACCTAAGCTCTTGTGAAAACTACAATAAGTAGTACTCAATAATTATTGAGTATTATTCATAAAAGTAATAAAAGTTGTATTTAGGCAATGAACTGCAACAAAATGTGCGTTCAAGATATTTTTTGGAATAACATCACCCTAGTCCCATATTGGTAGAAATTGCTAATGTTTGGAGAATATTAAAACATCATGATGTTTTGTCAAGGGCCAATCAAAATGACCCATTATGAAAAAAAAATTGAGCTTTGGGATGCACCCACAACTAATTAATATGAATTTGTAAGAAAGTACAGTCATTAAAGGTATATAATATATATACTAACACTTACATGCTTCAAAACATTTCTGGTTTTTCATGAAAGTCAAGAGCCGCCCAACACTGGTCTAGACAAGATGATAATTGATAACCTTCCTTGTGTTCTTGACAATGTGTAAAGCTGACAAGTATCGACTACATGTTACCTCTCATCTTAAGACACTTACTTTAGGAGTGCCCACACATCAAGGCACTTTCCTTTACATTTTATATTATTACTTATATCATGTTACATACCAAGCAGCAAACTATAGACTTACATGACATTAGTTTTTACTAATGTTGTGCATGTAAGTGTCAATAGTCATATATATGGCATGTAAATCCGTGTAAGTGTAAATCATTTATATTTACATGTTTGAATTTTTTACACTTATACAAAGACAATGTAAATAATGTAAATATTTGTCAAATACATTTACATGTCCATGTGTGGCCATGACATCCGAGCTTTCTGTACAAGGACTGGGAGTCATGTTGAAGAACATAATGCAATGCAAAGACTGGAAACCATGTTGAAGAATGGAATGCAAAGGATGGTTTCATCCCAGTTTGTAACTTCAAATCTGGTTGATAATTTTCAAAACCATGCATTTGAGAAACCATTCTGCTTTCAAGTTGTGTTGGAAATTTCAAAAAACAAAAAGCTTAGTACTAAATCCTGGCCAATGCTACAACAGACATGCTTTTTCAATATTGCAGTCAAACTGGCACATCTCGTTGGGCCAGCAGTTTTTTGGCAAATGTTTTGCCATGTGACAAAAGGAAGTCAAGTATGACTCCTTCAAATGATTTTTGTGGAGAAAAGGCAAAGTTGCCTGAGGAAAAAAAATCTGAAATTGGCATATTTAGACAATAAGTTCCTGCAGCTCACCAAAATATAGTAGGATTCTTAAATTTTTCTACTTTCCTATCTGACCTGTAGCTGAATTCAGCTACAGGCTCTTGTGGATGATTGCCAATGTGGTTACATCACAATAATTGAAAGAAAAAACCCTGCTTGGGGTCAATGTCTAGTATAGTTTTTTCAATTAGTAGTTTGATTGGGGATGTTAAGCTTCTTTGGTTCATTCCGAAGCTACTGCAATTGAGGCCAAATTGTTAACCTTCGACCAGCAGCTTTTGGATTGAACCTTTTGAGGAATGCATGCTGATCCATAAAGCTCACACAAGCTCGACGAGATCTGTTGTGATTGGAATTGGTCCTGGAGTCTTGTGAACAAGGTTTTTGCATGCTTTGCTAGGTCTCTGCATTGTAGCTCCCCAGGGAAATGATAGCTCTCAAGATTTGCGATTTGAACAGACTCACACAGGCATGAAAAATATATAGGCCCAAATATCAAGCTCCCTGCAACACCCTCTGAGTGAAAAACGTGTTTGAGTTCTAATAGCAAGTTCTCATTGGAATCCTTTGTCATGCATTTGAAAAAGGGCTAAGGACATACCCTCTCATGTCATGAGAAAAGCTTTACAGTTTTCAGATTGCAGCGGGATAAGGAGATCAGCAAGCAGAGGTTGTGGATGCTTTCTTTTCTGGGCAAAACAAATCACTTGCAGAATCTGTCAAGGAGCCTGGAAGACACAGTCTTAGGTGAGCTTCTTCTGAGTGATATTAGAGCAGAGCACATACACAAATTTCAGGGGACATTTTGTTGAGCCCAATTCTAGGTGAGCCATCTTCTGAGCAAGGTACACACCAGATCTTTAGCCTGGAGGTTTTGAGATCAAGTTTTTCCAGAAAGAGATTAGCTATTTCTTTTGTTTCTTGGCATCTTTGGGAGGGGTTGCAACAATGGCAGGTTTTTCTTCTATAAGAGGCAAAACAACTGTCCCAGCTACATCACTACCCTGGATCTGAGCACCATTGGGCACAACAGAATTTTTTTCCATATTATCTGGCTCCATAATGATCATGTCCCGACGAGGGTTGTTTTTCAATAAAAATGCTGCCAAATACTCCACTGGGTCACTTGGCCTGCAACATGGGGCCAAATATGTTTGCACAATTTTCTTGGCTTATCCTGGTCATTGCTGCTTGACCTGTGCACCCCTCTTCAACTATCTCATCTTTGAAGCCATCTGTTGTACCTATCATTTTCTAATTGAAGTATAACACAAGTACCAAATGCATTGCACATGATAAGCTCCTGGAGATGTTGGTTCATTTTACATCAATAAAGCCAACTTGGGACATGGTTGGTGAGGTTGCCAACTGCCATTAATTCTCTTCAGTTCAGCAATCTATGATGTATGTTCTGGGGTTGGTTTGCATAGTTTCATCACTAATTTCATGCATGGGCAAGAAGTGATGGTACCTTTGAGCCACAAGATGCTGGAGACCCTGAAGCAGCAGTGGAATAATTCCTGTTTCCTACACAAACTCTGAACTGGCTTATGACTTACATCTTGATTTCTTATCTAGATTTCAGTTGTATTTATCAGTTGGACATTGGAAGATTGCTCAGTCAAAACTGCGATTTCTCATGAAGATTGTACACTGACAGGCATGATGTTGGTAACCCAAAGTAAGTGCTCACAACAAACTTCACATATTTTCTTGTTGCCAACTTTATTTTTGTACCCAACTCATGACCCCACTTTGAATGTAAGAAATGCTCTAGCAAGGTATAGTACAAGCTGTACCAGGAAAATCCTGAGAGGTGTGGCTTTGAGCTCAACATTTTCTCTCAATAAGAAGGCCATCTTTTGTGCCTCCCTTCCCTGCCAGTGCAAGCATTGCCACATTTTCATCATCACAATTTCAACTCCTCAATCCTGAAATCCCTCAATTTTGACCTACACTCCACATACATAGACAACCCCATCTATGGGTTTCCGCATATTGTGTAGTTCAAGAAGTTATACCTCCACAGGATCATCAAACCATAACTCCTCAAAGGATGGAGGAGGACCCAGTTCTTCCTCCAAAGGGACAGCAGCTACCACTGTTGCAGACAAAAAAACATTCAGTTAAGCATGAGAAGAACCATGATGAATATTGAGAGGGTTGTAACTCCACAGAAACTTGCCTGGAGATGGTGCACATACTGCTGCAGTTTCTTCCTTTACAACACTTTCTTTTTTGGGTGCCATAAGAGGGAGGAAGGTGAACAGGAGGCAGTGGAAGGCAAGTGACTTGGGAATCTCAATGGGGTAAGAAGAAAAGGAAGGAATACACTCAAATGTCACAACCACCACTCTGATGTCAAAACCACAACTTCAAACTGCTGGTAAGATAAGCACACACCCCAACAGCAAGCAAGTGTAGGAGGAGGAGAACTTGGGTTTCTGTGTGGTGGTCAACATCTCAAGATTTGCACCAATGTTGGAACGGTACCTAGGAGGGCAACAAACTGGTGGGCAAAAAAAAGGGTTCAAGTGTGCAATCCTAACTGACACAAAGTGCACAGAAATGTAGGGAAAGGACCAGGAGCAACTGATAAGGCTTTCACCCAACTAACTTAACTACTTTGGGAATCTGCCTTCTTTTCCAACCCCCCTCTTGGAACTACATATTCTATTGAAATGTGAATAAATTTACTATGGAATGGACCTGGTACTTATATAACATTCTTAGTCCTAGGAATGCAGCAGGCCCATTACGTGAGCAGCATTCCATAAGGTGACAACAGGTCTATCAGGGCCTGTTCCAGATTGTAACTGGTGTCTCCATTGTTGATTCACAGTACTACTATTGTTTTACAGTCCTTTAGTTTGATCAATGAGTTGAAATAGAACCACAAGTGGAACTGTGAGACCAACACCGATCCCACTAGGAAAAAACCTACAAAAGTACAGAATATGGACTACTCTTTGACCTTGCCATTTGAGTTGAGTTCAATTTAAATCCTCTTGCTCTGAAAACCCATGTCCATGTACCTACAGATTCATCATCGTATCTGCACCTAATGCAAAGGAGAAGCACTTTGTATTCCACGGAGAAATTTTTATTCTAGGACCTACATAACCTTCTGTGGTGACATCCTGGTGATGTGACACATGCACATTCTGGAACATGATGATTTCTCTGACTTTATTAGCAGTCAGTACCTTTTCTCAGAATTCAAAATCTTAACATTTGTACAAGACCTACCTCTAGATACTGTGCAATAATCATTGCTGCTGTCATGACTTGGAAAGACTCAGAAACAGTGGAAGATGTTTTGTATGTGTGACTATGAACTTCTAGGATGATCTTGTTGTTTTGAAGTATGGATTGTATCACTGGCTTCACCTGAGATTACAGCTAGTGATTCCCCTGTGCATCCTTTCTGAACCGCTCAATTGAAAACATCTCCAAGGGCACACCCTGTGAGCTGCCAGTGAGTGCCAGATCTGCCATGATTCGACCCACCAGTGGTCCCATTTTGAAACCATGCCCTGAGAATCCAGCTGCTACCAGAATTTTACTGTTGCCAATTGCTAGCTGATCCCTGTGCAGAATTTCGACACCATTTTGGACAGAAGCCTCAGTTTCAGATGAGACCCCATGATGGTCATCTGGGTTGGCCTCTTCTTCCTGAAGAGGCAAGCTTCCCAGTGGCCTTTCACCCTCTCTTCTTTGTCCCTGTCCTCTTCTTCTCACATTCTGCGCAAAGAACCCGCTGTTATCCAGGACATTTTTTCCCACCATCCCAGATTTGTTGGAATACTGGAGATGATCAAGAATGAAGTCTTCATCAGGAGTCATTGAATACATACAGCCCTCTGCCATGTTAGGAGCTTCCCAGTCCACACTCCCCTTGAAATATGAAGCAAGCCATGGACTTACATGTCCTTTCAACGTCTCCATATCTGGGGACACTGATCGTTTGTTGGGATCACATGAGACTCCAAAATGTGCTCCAACTTTGATAAGACCTGGGTATTCAATAGAAGGTGTGCCATATATGAAAGGCTCACCATAACTTGAAAAGCATGGGAACCCCCTGGCAGGAGACAAAGCATCTGGGTTCATCTTCTTATTGACTGCCCAGTATGCAATGGATGTGTGCAGGGCCTTGATTGGCAGTTCCATGCCTGATATGTCTCTCACAATCTGAGGAGTCCAGGCACCTGCAGCCAGGATACAAGCCTTCCCAAGAGCTGAACCTCGACTTGTCGCTACAAGGATTCCATCTGCACCACCAGGGAGCCTCCAGTGTGGTGACACTCTCAGCACTTTTGCTCTGTCCCTTAATGCCGCTCCATGTTTAGCTGCAAGAGCCTGAAACATAGCTACTGCCTTGGAAGCTCGCAGAATGCCTCCCTCTGCTGTGTAAACTGTGAGGGAGTCTTTGGGCAACCTGAAGGTTGGAAAACGGAGTGTGACTTCCTTGTGGCTTAAAATCTGATGTGCAATACCCTCCTTCTTGAGAGATGAAATAACAGATAGGAGGCTCTGGTTATCTGGGGGTCCAAAATCCAAATACCCAGTACGATGATACACCATGTATCCAGCTTCACTTTCTGCTTCTTCCCACAGCTTGTACGCTTCCTTCATCATTCTTGTGTAGTAGTCTTCTGGGTATGTTACACGGATGGTCCTGGATTCTCCATGAGACGATCCTCTTCGATGGAGAAAATCAAACTGCTCAAGTAAAAGGACACTTTTCCCACGTTTTGCAATATGATAAGCAGTACAGCTCCCCATAATACCCGCACCCACTACCACCACATCATACACTCCATGTACCTCCCCACCCTCCTTGTCCCCTGCCATGACTCCGCTTGATCCTGATTCAGATGGCAATGTCTGATTCAGCTATCAAGCTCATTTTTCAACCTGTTCTTACTTGAATGCTACAGCCCAAACACAAGCTTTCCCCCATCATAAAGAGGCAATCTATTGCTGGAAAAAGTAATTTGAGCAGAAGATGCAAGTGGCAGAAATTGCAAATGCAGCAAAATGTGAAACATTGAAAGCTTTAAAGTGACTACATGATTGGGAGAAGCAAATAACTAGTACGTCTGTTGGCCTCCTTCAATGCAAGAGAGTTAGCTGTCAGTACACAAATTCTTCTAGGTTCTCATTCTTGTATCTTCACAGTGATGAAGTTTGCCACTTGGTGAACCAGTTCAAAGCAATGCTTGCAAGTCCTAAGCTACCCAAAAAAGACTTGGACCACCCAGCTGCCCCCATCATAGTAGGAGCAGACACCAAAAATTCATGGTCAGTCCTCAAAACCTTCTCTGTCACCAAATTCATTTGTGAAAGAAAAAAGGTCCAATCATGCCTCTGGATTCCAACCAATCCTACTTCCGTGAAATAGCCATCAGTACTCACACAAACATCATCTGGGATGCATTTCCACTTGCAGAAACCATGGAATTACACCTGTTGGAAAGAGAACTAGGGCCATGCAAAAATACAAGGCCTTTAGACTACAGTACTGTGAATGTCAACATGACTCCAGCAAGTGATACACATGCATGCGACAAGACCATTGCAAGCCCTCCCCAGTTCTGTCGAGTTAGGAAAGCTGAATGGTTTGAAGAAGATAGATATGAACAGAGAAGCTTTCCTGTTTTTCAGCATCTATAGTATGTAGTCTCAAAGCCAAAAACCCTTCCGGTATGTTGTGAGATGGAACCTTGTGTTCTCCTCAGACATTTCAAAACAATTGTAGAGAGCAAGTCTAGAGAGCTGGAATTGTGTGAATAGTGGAATTGTCCAGCTTCTTTTGCCACATATCGTTAACCCTAAACTCTAAAGGAGAATCCGAAAGGAATTATTGTTGTAAAGACTTTGTTGAGAATTATGCAAGCAGGTACACAGTGTGTGAAGGAACAAGGCAGAAGAGTTGCCAAATCTTTACCAACAAAGCCAAAAGCTTAAGCGACGTGTAACGGAGCAATCTCGGCTTCTTGCAGGGCGTTGGCAAGGATGGCGGCAATGGTAAAACAGGCGCGAATCCACAGCAGTAACCTCTTCCACACTAGGCTTGCAAAGCTTAGCAGGGTTGGCCACCCTAGCTTCATCCCTGGTTCCCCCACCACTACGGCCTACTTTTCTCTGCTCTCTCTCTCTCTCTCTCTCTCTCTCTCCCTTTAGTCTTTCACTACGTTCACTTACTAAGATCCTCGCAGGAGAGCAGAGCGTATAACAACATCGATCTCAAACGATGTCTCGCACAAGTGAAAGCAAATTTTTTTCCCATTACTTACACAAAAAAGAAGAGCGCACTCACATGGCGCTGGGCCGGGCCCGAGTGATGGGGCGGCTGAGCGGCAGGTCTCACACGCAAGGTCCAGTCACAGCCTTTTTCTTTTAATTATAAATTTTTATAAATTAAGGAGGAGGCTTTGTGGGATTTCCAGAAACGCTGGACGCTGGTGCGGCCACGTCGCTCCGTCCGCATCTGGAGGTCTTAAACCAGATGTCGAGGCCTGAAGTTCTTGACTGCTTCAGAGGAGATGAGAGAAAGAAGAACAGAGGCGCCTGGAAAGGTGCTGTTGTGTCGGTGTTGGTGCAGCGTCCGGGCGAGCGGCCTTTGCGGTGGTTGTTGTGCACTCTCAGAGCATGCCCAGCGACACCTGCATGTGAGACACTAAATTCCCTCCCCACCCCCCCTGCCCCATCGAGACCTGTCCGACGTCCTTTCTGGGCCTGACAGTGCAGCCCTGCGGAGAACCGTGTGGTTCTGCCGCAGGGTTTGACTTTTTGACTCTGAAAGTTAAAGCAATAGAAAAGAATGCACGCTCTTCTCAGCGTCGAAATCTATGCCAACTCTTCTCAGCGCCGAAATCTATGCCAGTGTTTAGTACCATGCAGCTGGGAAGTTCAGATTTCGCATGGGCTGAACTGCAGCAAAGCAAAACAGAAAAATATAAGAATGAACTTAAATTCAAAGAACGTTGCTAATTTTTTTTGCACAATAACAAAAATGTAAAACCATGCGGGGATGCAAAACATGTGCAAGAAGACAAGTGATACAGGCGCTGGACAGAGCTTGATGGGGGGAGGGGGGGGGGTAGATAGCGTCTTGCCACGCCTATGAGTTTTTGCCACTTTGCCACATCCAGTGTGCACGGTTTAGTTTCTCCTCCAGAGAATCTCCAGAGGTGCTCAGTTTTTCACATCCAAGTTTAGTTATTTACTTTTGTGCAACCGCACCCATAAAACTAAAACTTGGACAGCAAATAGGTGGGGGACTACTAAGAGCAAACCACCTGGACCAATCATTATGATGGGCCAATCAAAAACACTGAGCAGCAGTCAGATCATATTTATTACACTCGTTTACCAGGCACCGCATACTATGTAATTATGCTGAGCCAAACCGGTATATTTTTACTTTTGTTCCTCCAATCAACTGTTGAGGATCACATACTGAGCATGTTTTTTTTTCAGTTTTTGGATGTGGCACAGGTGGCGATCATCCCCCAAGAGATTTAGCATGAGTGGCAATGATCCCACAGAAGGTTTAGCCTTAATGGTGGAAAGATTTAAGAAAACTGTCAAAACAGTGAAAAACTGCCTTATGCACTCAAAATCTGGCAAAATTTTCTTTGTCACTGGATGCAACCTGGTCCCTTAAACCTCATTCAATAACAGTGCCTGGCGATTTGGAGCTATAAACTCCTGTTGTGGTGGTTGCGCCTCCCCAGCTCAGGGTGAAATTTTGCCCCAATTCGCCAGAAAAAAAAACACTGATACTGAGCACCACTGAAGATGCTTGCATCCCTAGTACCTACCCGTGAACTGGAAAAGATGGAAGGGTGTAGTAGCATTTACGCTGCTTTCGAACTGGGCCGAGTCTGCTGCTCTTCCGAACATATAAAAACTTGCCTTTAGAAAGCTACACCTGTTACTCGCTCACAAGATTCACCTGCAGAGGCTACATACAACATAGTATCCGGTGTCCCATGCAAATGTATTCGAGCTACTGTGGTGCAGACTTCCGACATCTTCTACAGTATTCCAGACACTCTCGGTAAGTTTTATCATGTGCTCTCCCTCGCTCACTCCCTCCCTTCCTCACTGAATCTCTCTCTGTCTGTGCATCGAACCATCTTTTTGGTTCATCGGTTCATAATTTTGGTGATGGGAGTTATTGAAAGGGATCGAGGAACACTCTATTGCAGTGTACTTTCTTTTGGCTCTGGGGGGAAATTTCTTGGAAAGCACTGCAAGCTCATGCCCACAGCATCTGAGCGCCTTGTCTGGGGATTTGGGGATGGATCCACCCTTCCTGTGTTTGATACACCAATCGGAAGAGTCGGGACTTCTAACTCAGGACTGGATCTTCTACAAGCTTTCTATTTAAGCCCATCCATATTAAAGAGTGATGATGTTCCATGAATCCAGGATCTAGTACTGGCAAATATCAAGAAGTGGGAATTCTGCGCAGGTATTGAGTTCTATTGTGCGCCCACAGCAGATGCCAGGGTCACATGGCAAGCTTCAATGATCCACATTGCTTTAGAAGGTGGCTGTTTTGTACTGTCTGCCAACCAATTTTGCAGGTGGCAGGATTATCCTCCTGCACCTGAATATGTTATTGGTGGCATGGGAGAAGGGGAGCCTTCTCCTGAAGATGTTGTATGTGCAGGTGGCAGTGTTATCATATCTCCTTCAGGCACTATTCTTGCTGGTCCAAACTTTGAAGATGAAGGGCTTATAACTGCAGATCTTGGTAAGCTTTGTGTTCCTCAAAGTGCCTTTGTCATTGTGAAGCCTATTGAAAAGCTCCCTACTTTTAATGTGAGCTTTCAAGTATTTTATTACAAAGGGGCTTTGAGTAACCACTTGTGAAGAGAGAAAAATGACAATTCCTGGTACAAATTTTGGAGCCATGGGGATAAAACCCTCAAGTTCTTGACACTTGCGACTGTTTGTTGCATGGAGGAATCTTGCATGGGACCTGAAACTGTCTTGGAGGAAAATAAGATGGAAATTCAAAGTGCACAAGATAGTTCAAGTATGATCATGACTTGAATCACATGGTCTGGCCTCTCTTGTCTTGTTGCAGATCCTGCAGACATAGTTCGGGCAAAATTTGACTTGGCCACTTTGCACGGCCTGATGTACTACACTTGACAGTTGGAGATCAAGTACTCACTCCTGTCACCTTTACATCTCATTCTAAATCACAAAGCCATGATATTAAGAGGTGGCAGATATGTAACTACTCTGGTCCTGTAGTTTTTCTTACAAGTCTCCGTCCTGATGAACATTGACACAAGGATTGTTTGTGCACAATATGGCAGTACAAGGTAGTCATCAGTTCTGCTCAAATTTCATTTCCCTTGAATCACACCACATACCTTTCTCGGCCTATTGGCTAAGATCAAGTTGAGTGACACCACATGACTATTAAGTAATTTAGTAAATGTATGGGTTAGCATGAACACCTACTCTGAGGATATCATTTTTCATAATGCTAACTATGGTATATAATCTTGAACCGGAGGTATTTAACCTTCATTTCAACAACAACAACAACAACAATGCGTAATGACCTGCCAGAAATTTTGCAGTGTATCTGGAGGTAACCTTATAAAGCTCCCCTCCTGTTTCGCCTCCATTTCTTCACTGAATTTCTAGCAGGTCTTTAGATTGAGTAAAAGCCCTCGCTGAAGGGCAATACCAAAATCAGGCTTGCACTCAGCTATCGCCTCATGTGCCCTTATTTTGGTAATACCCTCAACCTAGGGCCATACCCGACACATAATCCTGAAACCATCTTATCAATGTTGTCTCCTGATTTACATGCTATGACAGCTGCAACTACCTGTGAAGTCACATTCATAGCTTTAGGCTTTGATGTTGCAAAGTTTGGAGGCTTTGATGAGTTGTTAGTTCTCTTCATCTTAGGCGCATGTCATAGTTTCAATTGTAAAGGGAAATAGGTCGAAAAGACTTCCTTTTCAAATATTTCACAAAATGTTGTATGGAAGAGATTCCTAATTTTTTGTGCTTGAGTGTCAAATTTTTGAGGGGATAACTCATTCTTCAATTTTCTTCCTGTCATCAATACATTATATATTAAATTAAATAATTAAGAAATAAAGGAAAAACACCCAGCAAAGGAACAAGAGAAGAAAAAAGAAAGGATTGAAGTCCAAACAAAAGACCACACCAAAAAGTGCAGAACACACAATGGGGAGCCCAAAGAGGAAAAAACGCGAAACCTAGGACCTAAACCCATCACCAGTAGCAAGTGATTATTGCTTTAGCTAGTAATGTATATTGTCCACCATTCATACATTTGAATAAAGAAAGATGGCTATCATAGATCATGAAAGACCATTGGAGGAAGGATTTTTTCACAAGCATCAAGACTGAATTTACCAAGCATTGAAAAATTATACCACACAAATGGTATATAGACATAGTGAAAACCCTATTTTCTAACTACCCCATCCTTTATGCAATTTGTTCTGTTGCAGTGAATAACATTTCTATTGGGAAAAAGTTTTTTGATCCTCTTTAAATCTAGAGAATTGCAGAAACCTAAAAGGATTTTAGCATCCCTTGCTCCCAAGTTTTTAGTCAACATTCTTTGTATTCCTTACAAATATCTCAAAATCCTTTCACACCTTTCTAATGAAATTTGTTTGGGTTTTCACAAGTTGATGAATAAGATTTGGCCCACTAGTTGGCATGGTTAGTGTTTTTTTTAAAAAAATAGATGAATTTTTGCCACTTGGCAATGAAAAAAATCTAGTATAACTCAGACAAACTATTTTTGAGAACAAAACGCAATAAATTCACCAAATTTCAAGGAACTTTTTTCTCAAATCACCATTTAGACAATAGATTCTAGCAGGTGGCCCAAATACAGCCCCATTCTTAAAATTTCTACTTTCCTCTTTGGCCTATGGCCAAATTGGGCAATTCCTCTTGTTGATGATTGCCAATGTGGCTAACCACAAAATTGAAATTAAAAAATCCCTCGTCGTTGTGTAGCCTACATGAAGTTACCTATAACTTTATTATATAATATCTCCTTTGTCAACTTGAATTTATATGTTTGCTTTTGGGTTTTCTTGTTTTTGGCATTATAACTCAGTGATGGGCGTGAAAACACGTTTGCATTCCTCCATCCCAATGATTCTTATATGTGCATGGGCTTACTGAGCCCAAATGTCCTTGATCTCCTATTAAAATCCAATTAATGTTCATTTTTTATTTGTTAAGTACATCTGAACAATCCTGAATAATTTTTCAAAAGCCCAATTTTTTTTCCTCATAATTATTTTGTACTGAACCTACCTACTATGATACTAAATGTAGGAATTGTGAAAGGAGGAGATCATAGAACTGCACAAAAGTAGTTATTGCACTTGTGTAACACTTTCTTAGTGTTTGGTGCCTTCTATTGGAAATATTTCTTTTTCATCCTTTTCCACTTGTAGTGACATTGAGTGACAATCCTAGCACTTTCAATGGGAAAATATGCCATAAATCTTTTTTTAAACTTCTTTTCATATTTTTGCTAAAAAAAACACTCACAACCAAATGCAAAATATTTTTTCTTGTACAAATCCATCAAGATCAATAATGCATTTTTTGATCGTGCTACAAGCTTCCTTGGTAGAGGCCCAAATAAAGGCTACATACACACCTTTCACCTTTTTTAAATATTTCAACTTTGTGATTATCAAATTTGGTACATAATATTTACATGAATTATCAATGTAATTATTAGTATTAATATATTAAAAAATCATATACACCTTTTGATAATCATTAAGTACATTTTATCACATTCAAAACAACAACAACATTAGTGAAATTTTGGTATAGTTATAAACAAATGAAGCATATGTTATTTGGACTTGAAACCCCAAATCAACCCTAAAACAATTTAGTCGAAATAATGTTGTTTAACCTCTAAACCAATTTGTCTCCTTGAAATACATGTCATATTATAAAAATATGATCCTTTTTTGTTAAGATTTACAAGTTGAAATCATTTAGGTGTTTTGACAAAATTAAAGGTTCCAACATCCACATCACAGTTAAAATATCCGATTCTAATTGATTAATAATGTTAGAAGCTAGATAATATAGCAACATGCTTCACTTGGGTGCCCAAAAAAATAGCCAAAGTGTTGCATTTCAAAACAAAAACAGAATAGTTCAAACTATAGCTGCGTAAATCAGACAACTTGGACCCCATGTAGTCAATTCAATCAAGCTTCAAGCATCAACAAAAAACCATGGTTTTGTTGTGGTAAAAATGAGCACACAAAGAAGGCACCCAAGGTCATTAACACCCATTCAAAACCCTTCCTGGCTTTCTCTGCATTAGAAACAGAAATGACATCTCCACAACTCAGCACAAGTGAAAAAACACTGAAAGCACTTAAACAACTGCCAAAGTTTGGAACAAAAAGAAGGAATGGAAGCAGACTTAACAACATTCACCAAAAGGTGTCCCACATGACATGGAAATTCTGAATTCAATCAACAAAAGGTGGGGGAGGAGCAAGGAACCTGAGCTGCTTGCTTGTATCAGGAGTCAATATCACATCATGAAAATGGCATTCTGTCATCTGTGACAGTTTGCTCTTCCCAAGCTGATCATGCAAACTCAGTTTTCAGATGAATTCAATTTGTTCCCTCATAGAAGAGACAGTTTTCCTCGCTCCCATTTTCCATGTTAATGTCAGATGAGAGTTATTATGCAGATTTTGGCAAGTGATGGATGTTTTGCGTGCAGCACCTATCTTGAAGAAACTCGTTCAAACAATCTTAGGTGTCATACACAAACAAACTCACCACTGTGGATGTGTTGATGAAACTGCCACCATCCAGAGTTTGATTGGTATCCAGGAGAGGTTATATGGTCATGCCCAAATCCAATCACCTCTAATGAGGAGTTTGAAGAATCTTGTAACCTGCAGAGTAGACAACCAGACCAATTCAAAAGTGATGATTTAATTCAAGTATTATGCTTCTAGAAAGCTCACATAGCAGTATAAGGAAGCACCTCACATCCCTTCAACTTCAATTCCTAGCTTATTCCATGTGAAGACCACTTTGTATGGGAAAGAAGCCTGCAGTTCAAACCAGTTGCATGATCAATGTGTGCCCTTCCGTTCATTGGTGGTCATTGCTCAGCATCACATTTTCATGGTACAGGCACACAGCAGAGAATGAAGCAAAAAGTTATTCATTTGCATCAGCAGACAATGACATTACCTGCATAAATTTGCACCCTGAAAGCACCCATTGTACAGACAAGGGAAGTGACAAACCTGGGTACAGCCAAACAGGTGAAGCTGATGAAGAAGAAGACATGAGTTGGCTACTAAGCCAAGAGCCTAGTCTATAACCAGGACATGTCCAAAACCTCCAAGCTCATTTGAGTATGTTTAGCCAATGCCACAAGTGTGTTGTCCCTGGCATGTACCAAGCAAACAACACTATCCCCAATTAGACCTTGTAGTGCTCCCTTTCACCAATAAAACTTTGATATTTCCTTCCAGTACCAACATGTAGTTCCCAGAATACTGCATATATGATCTTTTCATGGGAAAAAAGGAGCTCACTGGAGTCACTCAGCTCTCTAGCAAGCACTCACACAATACTTTCACTTAGATCCAGAAAATTCAATAAAAAGCCTCTGCACTGGAGGTATTATAGACAATAACAGCTCACTCAGAACAAACATCAGATGCTCATAATACACTACCTTGCAAAATTCAAGGATGGAACTTACCTGTAGTACACAAGTTGCTTGAAAGCTCACACAAGGAACTACCCGAAGCACTGATAAATGCTGCTACTGCTTTTTTCACTACAGCCATCAACATTCAGCAAAGTTTTAAGTTGGACAACAGTATGTTAAACAGGCACTCAAGGTATGGAGATTTATCTACTCTTTCTTCATATGTTTTTCACCATAAGAGGGTGAGTGCTAGCAAGGTCATGGGTTATATCATTCTCTTTAACTGCTGAAAAATCATCTGTGCAAGGACTAGGCACTAGAAGCCATTGGTTCCTGGTGTACTTTCTACTCTGATGCTCTAACAACAGTACTTGAACACTCAATAACTGCTTAAATTGCTGTTTCACACTCAGAACTTTTGCTAACACCCACAACCTGCCTTAAGTGATACTGCACTAATCTACTTGCCCTCTAGCTTGCATCCAGTTTTCTGGCAAGTTACCAAACTAATTGGAGCAGAGTCAGCATGAAACAGTAAGCCATAACAATGGCAGAACTCCCCAAAAATATTGAGAAGCTCAAAATCATCCAACGATAGACAGAACAAGTACCTAACTTTGAACATTTCAGAGAAAGCACCCGCAATGATCAATGGCCATGTCAGAGAGCAGTGGTGCAATGTATCATCCAGGTCCAAAACTTTGCACTTCTGACAACATGCCAACACTCTGACCACCGCTGCATCTGTCAAGAGTCTGAAGCGCAGGTAGAAATCACATACAGAAGAGAATCAGAGGACAAGAAGGTGAAGCTCCTTCAAGCTGGATCCGAGTAGCATTGCCAATTCAGTCACCATCTCATCTCTGATGCCACCAATCCCAGAGAGCAAAAGTTTCTGTAAACCAAGCATCTGCAACGGTACCTGTGCAGTAGCTTTGGAGCATCCATTTGTGCACGGCCTTCTAGTGGGACAGCTTGCAACTTGGTTTCAAAGCAATCAGCCACTGCTTTGATAGCCGATTCAGTCAGTAATGAACACTGGCTCCAGAGAATCTAGAGTCAAAGTGGACTCTAGCATAGATACAACACAAAGGATAGTCCAATGCTCAGGAATTCACAATGCTGTCAAATCTCACGAGGAGGGAATGGTGTCATCTTGGCTGAGCCATGCAGATGCTCAACATTATGTCAAGGATGCAGGAAGTTGCAACCCTACATTCTGTGTATGCCTGTCTCTATGGCCTTAGGATCAGGCACTTGTTTTGTACATCATGGGCAAGCTCAAATGAATGCAAGCCAACATCATGACTGATTCTTCCCATTGCAACTTCTGCAAAATGCAACAGACAGTAAGATAAAAACACAATATTATTGGAAACCCTGATATTGGAACCCCAAATTTTACAGCCAACTTTTGCAATTGATGCAATTGGGTATCAGAGAGTAAGATAGAAGAAAAAGATGATGAAGACATGGTTGATGAAGACATGGCTGTTGCAGATGTTTCTGAAGCTGAGAAATCTCTTACCCAGAATCAACTTTCACCATGACCATCTGAGGAAGCCGATGCAGAGTAGACAATGCCAACTCCCACATGCACAGAGGCCTTGTCAACCAATCCTTACCCAAGGTGGAGAAGCAGATGTCTATAAATTTGAGGCTGAATAGACAATGCCTCTGACTGAGGATGACAGACATGACTATAGGGGATGGGAACTCTAACTTGTCAGAGAGTTTGCCTTTGGCCTGAAAACAAAGAAATTTGTCATGTATAAAGGGGATTATTTCAATCCTTGAACCATCTATTCATTAGATATGGCTCTTTTGCAGAATCTAGCTTGAGGTTTTGACCCAGACCCATTCTTGCATGACATAAGTCTTCATTCAAAAAGCCTTGTACTCTTGAGAGATAACTAAATTTGCGAGCTGAATGATGATTACACGTGCATTGTGACCATAATGTCTATCTGTATCAGGTGCCTCAGGATTCCTGGACGAGATTGACCTGTAAGCATTCCTAATCCCACATGTATATGCAATGAACATCTCCTGCAAGAGAAGAGGAAGGACATTCTCAGACAAGCATAACAAGATCAATGGGCCTTCTCTCTCCCATTGAAAGAATCATTGGAGAAACAGCAGATGAGGTTTATCACAGCTGCTGCTATTTCTTGGACAAAAATGCAAGCTTGGAGGATACTGAGCTATAGAGGACCACCTTCAGATGAGCATCTTCTCTGAAAACAAGACTGAGAAATGGATACAAAACAACTGCCCAACAATGGGTGACATTTGCCACAAACCTGTGCAATACAATCCCCCATTCTTTGACAATTGTTTTTGTTTCCCACTACAAAACCTCTCCAAGGTTGTTACACAACAAGAAATCACACTCTCTAATTCTAACCTACCTACTTGAATGAGGTTGATAAGAACAACCAGGCTACTGCATGTAACTGCCCTGCTCAGATCCAATAAATGAATGCCATGTCAGCAAATGTTCTCAAAACCTCAATTTATGAAATACTATTTTGCAAATGCCGATTTGCACAAGAGCTTTAAGCTCATTTTCTTTAGCTCATACGGACCCTGAATGAGAGAGAGAGGGCTTCAGTTGCCTGACATATAGTTCATAGTGCATTAGCTAGGACTCGGTGCCATCTTCCATCCACTGGGGGTATGGTTTGTGGCTTCAAATCACCACAAAGCAAGCAAGCAATTGAAACAGATCAATATGTTGAAGGCAGGTACTTCTTCTTTTGGGGTTGAAAACAAAGTTCACATTTCATGTGCTCAGGTATTGCACTGGTAAAGGGGAAGGTGCTATATATTGTAATGCCTTGGGAACTGAGGGCAGAGCCTGAGGTTCAAGGTGTAAATGCCCCCATAGCAGTGTCTTCCCTGGCATGACAACCAAGGAGGTCCTCTGCTCTAAGCCTGAAATGAGCTGAGGTGCATTCATGTCAATGCCAAGGTTCCGACCCATCAAAACCCCAGCTCCAGGGAGGTTACACAAAATCTGCCTGTGCCATCCTGGAGTGGGAAATTGTGCTTGGGCAGGTCCACCCAGATTACACTGCAATTTCAGCCAAGGTTGTTACAGAGGTGGGTTATGTGTTATGTGCTGTGTACATTGTCTTCTTTTCTGGAATTTGGGGTTGGGAATGGTGTGTATTTGGAGATCTAATAATGTCTAAAAGCTTCAAGCTCACAATGTATACATCCATAAACCAGAGATTTGTCCATAGTGTTCCCCTTAGACTATTGGCACACCATTTTCTAATTAAATAATGTGGCAACAAAATGCCTGAATTAAGCTTTCTAGGGTGGTTGTGCCTGTTTCAATATGGCTACTTACCACAATCTGAAGCATGGGCCTATCACAACTGTTAGCTCGAGCTTTTCTCTACTGTGAAAATTTGCAGATTGCTATATTTGGTTCCAGTAAGTAGCCAGAAATAGAGGAGGCAATTTTTTTATTATTTTTTCAATTTCCTGACTTTGTGTCAAGTGGGAATTATCAGTATATATAAAATAAGTAGATAACTGCTTTAAAAAATGCTACCAACCCAATATCTGAGTCAAAACGTGAGAAAAAATTTCAATTTTATTTTAAAGTTGGCAAATGTTTTTTTTTCCCAAACAAGGGAATATAGGTATGTGACAGAAGTATTTCTACTTTTCACAATTAGTGCGAAATTTTGCGCCAGAAAAAAAGGGGTGCTGGAAGCAATATCTAGTTTATAGCCAGAAACCCTATAAACATCAGTTTTCGCCATTTTGAAATTAAAAATAGCCAGAATAAACGAATAAATAAATGAAAACACAGCCACTTTTGCCACACTAAAAAATTCATGAAAGAAACACTTGTAAGCTCATCACTATAAATGCTAGTGAAATTGACAAGAGGACCTACTACCTTACCTACTTGCTAACTTCTCTAGACTTGTCTGTCCAGAATTGGTCAGCCCATTCAACAAGATGCATGTCTGCTGCGCATATGCCCAGGAACCAGAGAACAAGGATCCCAACCGACAAAGCAGCAGCAGGTGTTTTGTTTTGTTGCAAACAGGAGGGCAGGGTCAATCATGAAGCAATGAAGATCATTACAAAAGATCTGGCCCGCACCAAAAGAGGCCAAAACAAAACCCCCAAAAAAGAACAGTGGCTCACAAGCGACCAAAAGCCAAGCCCACCCGACCAACGGGCAGGACACCAATGATGATGATGAAGAAGCCCGCTTTCAGGTTTCCCGGTTTAGCTCTCTCCATGTTAGCTCTGAGCTGGCGCTCCAATCCTCCTAACTCAGAAAATTCTCAATTTTGGATAAGACGGTAGCCTAGTAGCACTAGCCTGTTGTCAAAACTGTTGCAGTATTTTTATTTTTTTTTAACAATAAAAAAACATTTACTGTGATACCCGGCGGGTACCAAACCTGTAAATTTAGGTTTTTGAATGCCTGGTGGATATGCTTCTGGTGCCCCTGGGTATCACAGTTTTTTAAACATAATTAAAAATTATGTGGGCAATGTTGAAAACTTCAAAATGCTCGGCCCCAAATAGGGAAAGTGCTTCCTCTCAGCAGTGCCTCCTCCCCCGCCCCCCCTTTGGGATTGTGCGCTTCTAGCTCGGACTTGGGTCCTCTCTCTTGTCCTCCCTTTCCCCCTTTGCTGGGCGCTTTGTTGTAATAAAGTTTACCAAGGTTTCATCATCATTTATTAGGTTTGGTAACGTGGCCTCCCAATACACTGGGAAATTCGTGCCAGGTTTTTATGAATTTTGGAACTTTCTCTCTTGCACTGGTATTTTGAGTTGTAATAATCTACTGCTTACTGTATTGCACTGAACCTACTTAGAGGTTTATCAACTTGTGTCCATTGAGATTCGATCCAAAAAACCATCAAAGAAAAAATAGAAGGGGAAAAAGGAAATTACTTCTAATTTTGATGCATTCATTGAGATTCAATTCAAAAAACCATGACAATTGAACTGGGAGCATGGGAAGATCCTAGCTTTCATAAAAAGCAAAGTGAAATGAACATATTGTAGCTATGGTTATGGTCGACCCACAGGACATGTTTGAGATTATTATGGTAAAATGGATAAGATTTGAGCAACTATTATGGCTTTAGGATTCTCCCAACACACAAGAAACGACCTTGCATGTAAAGATAAGTGGGGCTTAATCATAGGATATTTCAAGAAGATTTTTTAATATATGACAAGGTTAACCACAACTAGCATTATCAAACACTAAACCCACAAAACAAGGCTACTTTCCATTTGCTACATTTTTTTTTGAAGAACTTCTATGACCTACTGCTAAAAATTTTGGGAAGTAGGCCAATTTTTAACCCACCTCACATCTAAGATATCATGGGTAAAAAAAATGGTGTATTCAATTCTAGTGGCTTAATTGTATAAGATTTTGTTGAAATCAATAAGTATATGAATGAGGACATTAACCTTGAAGCTTATGTAGATCCCCAACTTATGATCAAAGATGGACCTTTGTGGACAATGTTTATGGGCGGACACATCACACACCAATTATTCTCCTTCATGATCATTCATGGAAGTTATCATTGTGCTTCTGACTAAACTTCTAAATGTCAATCCAATGCACACCCCAACCAACATTTCAATCAATACCTTTGCAAAGCTACTTAAAACACCAACCTTAATGAACCAAGAAGCTCATAATCCAAGCGATGGTGGATTTCACAATGCTGAAAGCACCGAAATTAAACATGTCTATTCTTTTGCACATAAAAATGTGGCAAAAGCAACACAAAAAGGGAGTTAGTTGATTGTTGATTCAATGGACAAGATGCATGAACCAAGTGTCAAGATGCATGAGTCTAACATGCTTATGGAAAAGAAACATTGTAAAATCTAAGAAACAATTTTTGGTAAACAACTAAACTACTTTAAGAATAGGGATAAGGACATCAATGACATGCAATTGAATAGGAATAGGGTGAAGGCAATCACCGGAGTAATAAAAGTCATGGGCATGGTGCTTATTAAGGAAGCAAAAAGTGGAGGTGCTACTAATTTTGACTTGTTAAGAAAAGAAAATTTTCATGGATTCATTCCTCCAAATGAAGATTTTGATGACATTGACTTTGGGAGTCTGAAAATTAACAAAGAAAAGTTTATTGGATCAACAAAACCCTAATGGACTAAAATCCACAACAAGAGGTTGAGTTGACAACTTGGAGATTCTACAATGAAAGAAGTTGGATACAACCAAAGACAACACATGTTATAATAGATGGATTAAAAGATGATTGAACTTTGACACTCAAATTCAAATGAAGGATGAAGTTAGGAAATGTACTTTATGTGTTAATCATGTCACATTTTTTTTGTTGTCCAAGGAAAACACATAATTCCTTACACATTACATCTCTGGATCTTTCTTCCCTTTCAATTCTATGGATTGCTTATTCTTCAACATCTACATTGAATCTATTAACCATGTTCACTTCCACATTCACCTGCACGCAATCATCTTTAATCGTTGAATACAAGATTATGTCTAAAATCTAAATAAATTATGTAGAATACAACAACAAATGAAAACATCCAATATGAAGGATATACTCGACTTTGACTTTGTTAGCAACTTTTGAAATTTTTTTTTGAATATGTCAAAAAAAAATTCCACAATAGAACAACCTCTTTTGTGTTTCTCGTTGTATTGAATCTCTAAGACCAAATGTTGGCCTTCCTCTTTAAACAAGGTCATTATTGATGATATTAATGGATGCCCCTTATCACCCAAAAGGTAAGGGGGAAATCCATTTTGAATAATTTTATCATGATCAAACAACCCATGCAATTGAGCATTCTTGTCCAAAGAAGACTTACACAACACTTTCGTATCATTAAAAAGGCCCATTAAAAGGTCAATAATTTTTTTACTACAATCAACAATAACTTGTGTTACATAACCCCATGTTTTATGATAATAGTAATATGATGCAAAGCCACCTTGGGGTTTGAGAATAGAGATGTGGGTTCCATCAATAGTCCCTTGCACACTTGGAAGATTGCACCATTGTTTGAATTCATCCATTACAAGAATCATGGTAGGACTTTGAAGCCAAGAAATCAAACCTTGATAAATAGAATTGACAATGTAGAAAAAGTCATGCAAAACAAAAGAAATTGTAGACTTCCCAATGCGAAAAGTTCATAACATGTTGAAAAAATTTCTCCTTGAGCTAATTTATAAAATGCACAAGAAACACAAATTTGAATAGAGATTGTTTTCTTGTATTTGGTATCTTGTTTATGAATGATGGGATGCAACTTTTGGGCAAACCCATCCTTGGGTGGTACCACTAAAAACCACCTCAAGGAATGGTTAAGAAACCAAAAACAACCAAATCATTTTTCTAGGCCTTTTTTGTTAAATGAATTCATAACTATAAATTATTATTGTTTCATGTTTATCAATTGCATGCTTTAATATATGGCTTGAAGTTTACTTGGGAATTTTTTTAAATTTATATTCCTAATTAAAATGGCCCCTTCAAAATCAATAGCCTCAAGTTTGGAAATTTATAACTAAATCATATTTAATCAATTAATTTCCAAATAAAAACCTTTAAAAAATGATTTCCAAATTACCTTAGGAAAAAAATTCATAAAGAAATCCTTAAATCATGTTCCAATTTTGTGTTCATGATTAAAAAGTTTCAGGAAAATAACAAGCACTACATTCTTGAAACTTTTTTTTAATGCAATGACTACAAACATCAAAATACACAATATTATTGATATTATTGAGATTTCAAAATATATGGAACCTAATAATGATATTCACACAAAAAAAATTATGAAATTTTTCATTTAAGTGTTTCCTATGATTTTTCAAAGTTTGATGAATGTAAGAAAATCAAGGTGTGATGTTCTTAGTGGTACCACCCAAGGATGGGCTTGCCCTTTTTCTACAATGTTAAAAAATAATTCTTTGGTCATGTGAATATATTTGACCCATCAATGTTCATTATATTCCACGAATATAAATTAATAAAAGCAAGTTGTAATGCAAGGCTTCACCTAATGACCCAAATCTTCAAACAATGTTCTTAAAGGACACATCATCATGTGTCCTTAAAATGCAAAAAGCAAGAAAACATATTTGGATTGCACCATTCCTTGTGGGTGTAGGTGTTTCGTAAAGTCTGCTTGAAAAATGTTGAATTTACAAAATTAGATTCAACACATAATTTTTCTAACAACTCAATCAAAAGCATAAGCAAAATCACCATAAGCAAAAAATCTTTGTGATTCATTTGTGTAAAAACACAAGCACAAATATTCAAAACAAATGCAAAAAAATTTCAATCACACACAAATAAAAGCAAAGGGAAAAAAACAAACTAGAAAACTTACTTCAAATGGTTACAACTACAAAACACAATAGAGAAATGTGAAACTTTTCCCTTGTGTTAAAGTTTTGCAAAACAAACAAGAGCATAAGACAAAAAACCACCAGAATGTCGATAACCAAAAATTCACATAACACAAAAAAAAAATAGAATGAAAACAATTGAACAAACAAAAGATATGAACACAAAAAAATACCAAAGCACAGATGGTCAAAAAATTATAGAGCATCAAAAGGAGTAGAATGCAAACAACATGCAACACGAGCATTGAAACACCATAATGCAAGTAGATAGGTAATTGAAAAATTACAAAGCGCAAATAACACAAAGTTGAAAACACTACAAGTTTGGGAATGAAGAACAGAGAGAAAGGAAGGGGTGGGAAAGAAGAATAGAAAGAATGCAAAGAATGGGAAATAAGAAAAGAGATGACAAGTAATCAATCCGGACATGGAAAAAAAATCAAAAATTTTAGTTACCTTTTGCAAGGTGGTTGTGAATCGTGATGATGAGGGAAAAAAAGGTGTGTAATGGTAATCATGAATGTAACACATAGAGGCACCTCATAATCTAAATGAAACAATGTTTCTAGAAGCATCTATAGCCATTACTTTTGCAAAAAGTCATAGCGTCATTAATGAGATGTTGACACCTATGGCGTTAGTGTGCCTAAACAAAAAGGTATTAACTCTAGGTGTGATGGGTACTTATCCCACTCCCCCCCCCTCACCCATCCATATGAGCTTTATTTGGTGTCAATGCGAGCCTTACAACAAGATTATGCCTTGCCCAAAAACACACACACATACACAAAAGTCCATATTAGTGTTTTTTTTCAAATTTGTGAATTAGGTCAATTGGCAATCATGCCCAAAAGGACTTAGCCAAATTTGGCTAAAGGTTAGAAGGGTAGGTAAAAAACATTAGGTTTTTTCCTATTATTTGGAGGCTCATTGGAAGCTATCCTCTAACTATGGTGAGCTTAGATTTTTCTTTCGTTGTAATTTGATGACTTGGGTCTATTTTTTCCAAAAACATCCCTTTGTATTTTCTGCACATGGTTTTTTTCTTTTTTGTCAAGTTGCCAAAAAATTCAAAAAAAAAACCACTCTTCCATATAGAATCCAATGTTTAATTGTCTTTAAAATTGGAGTCAAAATGGCAATCCTCCATAAAAAGATGTAGAAATAATGGTAATCATTCTTAGGAATAATTAGCCAAATTATTTGGCTATAAACCAAATATGAAATACAAACCTTTAATCATCCTTTTGTTTTTTGGCTATGCATTGAATACTAATGAAGAACAAAAAAACATACAATATTTTATTGTCCTTAATAAAAGAAATGTTGCAAAGTATCCTTATCACAAAATCATGTCTTTTATGTTTTAACATTATATTATAATGACTAATATGAGAATTTACTTGTCTGAAATGACTAGAGGGGTATTTTCCCCTATTTTAACCCCTCCCAAATAAAAAGAAGCATGTCTTATTTGACTAGGTCGATCAAAACCAACCTTGATCAAAACTTGTATATGTTACAAATAGATTGAATCATGCATGCATGATTTCAATGTCTATTACAATGGGATTAATTTTAATTTCATTCCATGGGTGACATGGTTTGTTAAACACTAATCATTGAAAATGGTACTTATGTCCATATGAGCCAAGTGTAAGTGTGTAGGCATCTTAGGCTTGTAGGTGTCTAGGCATGTAGGTAGATTGTAAATTGGCAATATAAGTAGGTCATGGTTGTTACTAGGTAGGTTGTAGGCTAGTAATAGGTAGGTTCCAATGTTGGTTATTAGGTGGACTTAGGATGAAGGTACTTAATTAGGTGTAACAACATATTTGCCATCTACTTATGTATCTAATAGATCCTATCTACCTATTGCCTACCTTCATATCTACCTACCATGATTCAAGTTTATAAATAGTTATGTGTTAACATAATATGTCACTTGAAATTATAAGGGATGAATCATAATAATGTTATAATGCATGAATTTCAAAATGAAATACATATTTATATTTTTTGCTATGATATTATTTGGCATGATGTGATATGGTAAGTGGATGGTGAAGACCTTGGCTTGTCACCATAGAAGTGAGGAGTTCCCTCTAGTGAAACCTTGTTCATGCCTAATTAATGGAAGTTGACATGCTTAGGGGAGGCATGTTTGTCTACATGCTTAGAGGGCCTACATTTTACATCTTTAAACAACCTTTATTGGTTAATTATAATTTATTAGTAAATATTTTTAAATTATAATTATGATTTATGATATTTATGAATCAACATCAATTAAAATTGGGCACATGTCCACATTAATAGGAGCCACATGAAGTGTAACCAATCTTTGATTTTGAACATGTTTAATGTCAAAAATTATATTAATGTTACAAGTCTTTAATGTGTTTACATTACAAGGTTTTTAATATATTAAATTGAAACATGTGGTATGATTTGGATTGAATTTAACAAGGATAATACATTTTAAAGATTTCATCAAAAATTATAAATAATTTGTAAAAGTACTATAAATTTTTTTATTTTTGGGGAAATGTTTTTAACATGACTGTTAACAAGTAGAAATCTATAGACTAGTTAGTTCCATAGGCCTCTTAATAACTAGTCGTTACTAGTGGTAGATTTACCGTCCCTTACCTATGCTAATGGGGTGAAGCTAGTGGGATTAAATATGTGTTGGTGAGTGGTTGGGGGTAACTCACCCAATCATCTAGGACATTTTTAGAAGGGGATTAAAATAAGGACCCTATTTTTTAGAGGTTAATGTGGGCCTTGTGTGGTATGTGGGGAAGAAGGACTTGGGGGAAATTCAAAACTTTTGGATTGTGGGACATTGGGAATGTAAAACTTTTATGGAGAGGGATGTGTAGAATGGAAAAAGATATATGTACCAATGTTGGGCAGGTCTTTAGTTTTTGTGATAATTGTAGGGTTCGGGTATGAGACTGTTTTGAAAAACTCCACCTAGTTCTTTTTTTTAATTTTATTTTCATATTTTCAAGACTTGGGTAGGGTTTCAAAAATTTGCAAAAAATAATTTCACTTGAGTTTCAAAATGCCAATTATGATATGCATGATACTAATTGGTTTTTAAAGCCAATTTTCACATACTAGCTATTACAAATTTTATCATCTCAGAAATTAATTTTTAATGTTCAAAAATAATAAAATTGTACAAAAAATTGAAAATTAGTTTTTCAACATTTTATATGTCCACTATTTCATCTCGTTCAAATAAACCTTCAAATTCTTCTAACTCCTTTTCAAAACCTAAATATGTTTGAATTAACTCTACTAAATTGGAAGGCGCTTTACATCCATCTTTAGGATCACTTGGCCAATTTTTGTTCACAAAAATCAAGTGTTTAAAATTTTTAAATTGTAAACAACACTTCCTTAGGTTTATAAGTATGCTCGTTAAATAAAAAATTATTTTAGTTTCAATTTATGACCCTATAATGCCTAAGATTTGATGAGCCAAAAAACCAACTATAGGAAACATGGCTTCATGTTTTCCCCACCATTGAAAATGACATTTGATGTCTTTGGGATCCATTTGGTAATGTCTGAAATCAATAATTCCCTGGTGACAAGTTCCTTTGATGGCTCACTTGTGGATGCAATCTATTGAAAAGATCCAAATTAAAATCTTCATCATTTGTTTGATCTGCACATTCAACAAATTTTGTCATTGGATGCAAATGATGATAAGATTTCAAAAGCATAGGATACAAAGTTCTCTTACAATATTCATCCACAATACTTACACCTTCCTCACGGCCAACAAAAGAAAATATTAGACGAAGGATTTTGAATCTAGAATCTAACATCAAAGAAAACATGTTGTGAATTTTTCTTTCTTCAAATTTTTTTTTAAATGAAAGAAAAGAATCCAAAACACCACAAACTTTTCTTTTGACATTGGAAACAAACAAAAATAACTAAAAAACTATTTCAAAATCACCATTAATCAAATTGACTAAAGTAGATGGGTTTGTAATTTCTTCCCTAAATTTTAAACACATAGTAATGGTAGACTATAATGCATCAAAAAGCAACTAGTGGCTTTTAGATTGGTTTAGAACACAAGTAGTTACAATAGGAGATAAGGAATTCACAACTATTTTCAAGATGTGCCAAGTGAGAAAAAGAGACACTCTTTTACTTATTCTAACAGTATTTTACCTACTATAATAAAGAATAATAGCATCCTTGAATTGCAATGCTTCTTGAAACATAATGATTTTACTAGAAAATTTGCAAAAAAATTTAAAATTCCAATGTTAGAAGATCAAATTAGAACAAATCAATAAGAAATAAAAAAGACGATAATTCTAGAAAAAAACTACAGTAGGTTAAATAATCACCTTGTCTTCACTAGAGTATTTAATTTTCTTGGAGGCAAGTTCAAATTTGAATAAGCCTTGTTCCATTCTTGTCTACCTTTTCCAAATTTTAAAAGCCAAGGTATACATTTTTACAAATCTGATTAGATAAATTTGATTGAAATAAACTTGAGATTCCTACAAACTTTTTTGTGAGTAATAACATATTAACATGCTTTAGAAAAAGTATGGCCAAAACAAGAATCCTAAAAACTTTCATCTAAACCAAAGACTTCACATTTTACAACAATTTTTAAAGCAATTGTCATAGTATTTAAATTTGAGCCCTCATCCTTAACATAGGCAATGATTTTGTTTCTTAACTCATATTGATCAAACAATTTTGTCAAATTGTTAACTATTGTTTGCCTAGTAGTTTCTATTGCCTCAAACAAACCAATAATTACTTGTTTGGGTTCCCAATCAAATCCTAAGAAAATTATAACAAAAACAAATATATCATGCACACCCTTTGACATCCACAAGTCAAAGCTTATTGTGGTAAAAATACACTTTGTAAATTTTTGGAAAATATATATTTGTTTCGTTTTCTCCACCAAGTTAGGTAATATTTCTTGAAAAAATTATTTTTTAAAAAGGAACAAAATTTTAGGAAACAACTATAATATTAAATGCTTAAATCATACATTTTCCACAAACTACAATGGTAAGTTATTTTTCACAATCAAAAGGCCAAGGTCTTGAAAAAGTCTTTTTGTTGCACATCATCATTTTTGAATGGTTCTTTTACAACAAAAAAATAGATATTGCACTTGGTGAAACATTTGACCTTTTTTTTACAAGTCGTTTTTCAACATTTCCTATTATATCATTGTTAATTTCTTCTTCAAATTTCTTCACAATTATAGAATGATCTATATCTACATGTTTCTTATGAGCATTTATATGATAAGTTTTATAATAAGTTATTAATCCTTTTCTTTCTTTAATTCTTGGATTAAGAATATTTACAACATTATCATAACATAAAATACATCTGACAACTTGATCGGATGCAACTTCAATTTATTTCCCATCATTCACATAATAAAATGGCCAACATAAAAAAATTATGTTATGCCTTCTCTAAATTTTTCTTTGAACATGTAATGTTTGCAAATTTTTCTTCATTATTTATTCCCCATTTTCTTCAACTTTGTTATTTTCTGTTTGCACATTTGCACATTTTACTTTTTCCACATGTTCTTCAATGTACATTTCATTTTCATTGGTTTGATTTTTCTCAATCAAAAATAAATTTTCATTTTGAGTTAATTCCCCCATTTTGTACCCAAATATTATTTACCCCAAAGGAAAAATTCAAAATAAATATGTTGTTTGCCAAAATAAGATTATGCGAGCTATATGAAAATCAATTTAAATATTTAAGCAAATGAAAGAAAAATTAAAAAAAGATGCAATGTGCTAAAAAAATACATAATGCAATTGTGCAAATGAAATGAAATGTGTAAAAGTGAGATGTAATGCATATAATTAAATGTACAATGTCCAAATAATCCCTGCATGTGTAGCAAATAAACACATTGTCAACCACCATTTCCCAAAAACATGGATAATTACAAAAACTCATCAATAAACAATTTTTTAAAACAAAAATCACCTTCCAAGTCTAGCTTGAAAAACTCAAATTTGGACAACTCCTCCACACCTGTAAAAAAGTAAGGGGGGGGGGGGGGGCCCAATCTAAAACAAAAGGAAAAAAAAAAAAAGGGGAGAAAAAAAGAAAAAGAAAACAAAAAAAACAGGGGG
>Ga0116231_10000879_pt1 | contig 57717 bp, 68 predicted proteins | sample S1TSphgellanicum_2_FD_89695 | JGI IMG/M metagenome (GOLD analysis project Ga0116231, IMG submission 89695) | Host-associated microbial communities from peat moss isolated from Minnesota, USA - S1T2_Fd - Sphagnum magellanicum MG | ecosystem: Host-associated > Plants > Peat moss > Unclassified...
TGTGGTTGATCTAAACTCATGTAAAAACTCTGGTCTCCTCCTTCAGTCTCACCATAATCCTCCAATGGTACCTCAGTGCTCTCCTCCTTTGTCTCCTCATAAGTTGCCTCTTCCTCATAAGTGAGCTCATCCTCTGAAGTACCATATACTTCCTTAATTACTCTTATAACCAGAACTATGTGATGCCTCTCTATTATTAGCTGGCAGTCCCCATAAGCATAGAGTTGAGCCAGATAACTGGGTAAATAACACAGCTTCTTAGGCCCCAATGCTCTAACCTCATCCTGTATCACTTTGTGCATAATGAAAGCCCAATTGATCTCCCTCTCTCTTAACCACAAAGCTATGACAGTATTGGCCCACTTTACTAGTATATAACTAGGCTTTCTGGGATGGAGAATTGGTATCAAAAAATGAAATAGCATCATCAGCTCGAGATCCTTGCACTGTGAGATCTTGTAACCATGTGAGACTACTTTATCATGTGCAAAATACCTCTCAGACAAAGGATCCTTCTGTGACAAAAATCCATGCCCCTCCAAAGGTAATTAAAATGAATCTCCTACAAATTCCAAGTCCCATTCAGCTGGTTTACCTTTCACCGTTGCAAAAATTGCTGGATCTACTCTCCCATTGTAGAAATCAAGGTAAGTGCCATCCTGTATGTCCCAAGGAATCAAATACAGATGCTCTTGTCTCATCCTTCTCAAAATCTCTCTCAATCTGCTCTATAGTTCCTTAGTAGTTGGATATTGCACTGACAGGGATGAAGGTATGGCCTCCAAATCTTTGGCCATAGCTGAAATCTCTAAACGCAAAAAGGTTTCAAAACCCTAAACCCAAAAATCTCGTGAACTACTGTTAACCCTAACTGAATTCCTAGACCTCCTTCACGTCTTTGCCAACCCTTTCGTTCCTCATGAGCTCTTTCTCAAAGAAATCGCGAATGTTAAAGGGATCCTGACACAATGGAACTGTTCACAACAATTTTAGCCTTTATAGTTCTGCAAGTAGGCCCTCTGGGAACTTTGTACTACTGTCCTTTGCACTATCGCATGTACTACCTCAATGTCACCGAGATTTTTTGCGACTTAAAAAAGGTTGTGATAAATCAGATGACATTGCGAAACCTTTTGCGAAAATGCCTTCTCTAGTAACCCTTTCACTAATTTGCGAGCTACCGCACATCGCGACTTGCGATACGTCCACCACCAGAAAGTTTTGTAAAAATTTGTGATGAGGTTTGCGATACATATTTAAATGCAAAATGTGAGGCGCCAAATAACGCAAGCTTGCGATTTCTTGTGACTCTCAAAGTTTTTAGCGATACTTTTTGTATTGTAAAATGTGCGATGTTTTGAGTATGATTACACGTTACGAAGTGTGGAATATCACTAGGGTGGACAGAGACTGAATGGGTCGCAAAGTTTTCTTTGTGGTATATGTCGCAAAAGTGCTGCGATGATTATAAGGTACATTATAAATTAGCGATGGGTGGTGCACCACAAGGTGCGATGCAACATGCATCGCAAATATGGCAAGTTGTTTTTGCTTCGCAAACCCTTCAGGTTTTTTGTTTGGCCCTTCGCAAAAAGGCACAATATGTAGTAGTGTGTACAATTGGCTTGATGCTAATAACCACCCATTCATTAGAATTACGCGATATGCCTTTTGTGTAAGACCACTCGAACATTGGACATTTCACAAATTGATTCGCCTTCTAGGTATTATGATATCCAAGAATATAATCAATGACACACTTCGAAGTTCCTAGTTAAACCCAAGATGGGTCTAAGACACTCACATAGCGGGATTGTGAGGAACTAGTGGCACGCTTCTAGCTCTTAGCACTAGATCGGGTAGAAGGCCATGCTAAAGCTCCGGGATGGGACTAGGAAGAGTGACAAGCTTTAGTTACTTACTCGAACCTGCATCAAACCAACCAACCAGTTGGTTAGTTCACTTTTTGGAGCACCTTTGGTGCTAGAACAAGCCACGGGCAACTTTGGACTCACATGACTCAACACGGCCCGGACTCAAGGGAAGCTACCACCTTCCCCATATAATATTCTCTACGTCTTTCCATGGCACCTACATCCAAATAAACTCCCGGGATTTTGCAAGGTCATAACTTTTTGATCAGACCTCCGATTGGGATGAGATCTAAAGCAAACTCATATCTCTCCTCAAGAACTTTCCAATGGTGTATCGCACTTGACCTGCACACACCGGGGTCGGGTCGATTCCCGACTTTTAGTGGTCAGGACCAAATTACCAGTTTGACTCCCGACCCTTTTTTTTGCCAAATTTTGTGATGCATATGTCCAAATGGCCCGTGCAAGGCCATTTTCGACATCTACACTTTGATAGCTTTCCAACGATATAAAAAATAATCCCATGCAAGGTGTTTTGACCCCTACAATCAAACTATAAAGTTTCGAGAGTCTCGAAGGACTCCCAAGTCCCAATTTCGGGAGTGTGAGTTTCATCCTCACACTTTCTCAAAGTAGGGTTGCGACAATCAAAGTACAATGTGCGACAATGTTATAATATGAAAAGAGATCGATGGTTCCACTCATTGCATGGAAACACCAAAATGTTTTCAAACCCATTCATATTACGTAGGTTTCTAACACCCCATTGGGTAATCTTTTTTCTTGTATTGCCTTTGTCTATGCGCATAAGATCCAATATTAACACAATTTAGTTGTGTATAATATAATAACTTTTCCAAATAATAAGTTTTTCCAAATATTACATAAACTATAAATAAAAGTCTAGCATTGTGCTTCGAAGTTCCCCATGTTGATATAATAGTGCTTTGAAATTGTTGTCTTCTGGCCAAAGATGAATTTCCTTCTTTATATCACCCCAAGGAAGAGCGCATAATCGCATAGCTCATCTTTAGTAGACATTTTAACCCTGCAGGTAGGTGTATATTAATTAATATTTGGTCCTTAATATTTGTTTGTTTTTGTTGCAACCCTAGCTTTGGGCTTGCGACCAAGGCAAGGGCCAAGAGTGAACCCAAGAGTCGCATTTCATGCTCCCAGGAGTGCAAGAAAGTTGAGGGAATGAATCCCCACACTCCCAAGTGAGTTCCCACTTTAGGAATTGGAATCCCAATGGACTTTTGAATTTTTAGAGGGTGATTGCAAGAGTCAAAATGCATTGGATTTAAGAGCTTTTTATATCATTGGAAAGATCTTGGAACATAGATGTCTGAAATGGGCTTGTACAACCCATTTGGACACCTCAAACACAAGTTATGGCCAAAAGAAAGGCTGAGAGTCAAATTGATAATTTAACTTCCGACCATTAAAAGTCGAGACTCTCCCCGATTTCCTTGCGTGAAGGTGGTGTGCGACATATCGTTGGAAAGCTCTTGACAAGGGCTAAAAGTTTACTTCAGACCTCATTTCAATCGGAGGTCTGCACACAAAATTATGGGACCCCAAAGTTGCCAAAGTTACGGGAGTCCCAACTTTAGGAATTTTGGGACTCCCACTTGGGAGTCCTAAGACAAAATGACATTTGGGTGTTGGTCATGTGGCCATGCACAAAGTATATTATAAGGGGAAGGTGGTGGCTTCCTTCAAGTCCAAGCTGTACTGAATCTTGTGAGTTTGTGTTTGCATGTGGCTCGTCCATGCACCAAAGGGTTCCAGTTACGCACTAACCAACTTATTGTTTGGTTTGTGCAAGTCCATGTGAGTAAGTGACTTGCTTGTCAATCTTCTTAGTCCCATCCCAGAGCTCCAACATGCCCCTCTACCCTCGAAGTGTTACAAGCCAAGGAGCGCGCCCCAACTTTTTTTCCTTTCGTTATCTTCTTCTTTGGACTCACAACTGAGTCCATCTAGGAGCTTAGGGGTTGCGTCAACTTTCATGTTTCAGTAGTATCCATGTATCTAAAATAACGAGGATTTATGTTTATGTTTATCTCTGTCTTTACATTTTTATGTATTTTCAATGTAATGGTTGAATGTACAGGTTTCAATGTTCTTTTAGATCTAGGTTTATAGTGACAATATGTTTCACTGACTTTATGTTTCAAGTATAAAAACGATCATACCTTGCGATCTTGAAAAGCTCAAGTAACTTGAAAAAACAAAAAAATCTTATCAAGAGAAATATGAAAAAAGGGGGAAAAAATAATGGAGAACGACATAGTTGAGTTAAAAACCTGCCATTTGGCTTTCACGAAGCGAACAAGCCACTAGTCATTTTTAGGTGTAGCCTTTAATGCAGTATAAAGTTCTTCTTCCAAGAGTGGCAGTGTAATTTCATTGTTAGAGCTTGAAGAACTCTCTATGACTATGGTCCTTTTCTTTGTGACTTATTTACCTTGCAACTTTAACATTGGCCTTCATTTTCCTAGTTTTTGCCTCTAGTTCTTTCCACTTTTGGGTTCAAGCTTTTTGTATCCTTTGAAATGTTCATGATAGCCTAATCATGTGTTTCAAAATTTGGGGCACCTTTTTTAGGTCCTTGTTGAAGAATGTGAAACACAACCTTGGTCGGCATCATTGCATTCATTATTAGATCAATGTTCTTATTTTCATCAATAAATGCGTTTAACCATGGTATACTCCCATATATAGTTTTTTTTTAAGGGGAGATGCCAATTTGATTGAGCTCTGATGGCTTTGATGGTGTGCAATCTTGTTTGATTCTCATGTAAATTTTTGAAACATAATCACCATGATTTTCTCTTGAAACATAACCGAGACAATGTGTCACTAAAACTTGTTGAATTGGTAGAGAAGAGGCATTAACTGTCTAATTGACTTTGACATCCACTTCGTGGACTAGGGCAAACCATGAAAATCATCCAATGCATGAATAATTGCGCCTTCAACCCAACCTTCAGCATTGTGAAGATATGTCTCTAAAAAATGATCAAGTTCATATCTGCTAGAAACATGAGTTGAAGTTGTGTTTGGGTCCAATTCAAAACCAATAAAAATTGCCTCGCTAGACTATTTGAATTTGTCTTTGCTAGTGTTGAAATCTCGGGGAGCTTTCATGGTTTCATTCACATTCATAACTCGGTCTTTCGAAACATGGATGGCATCCACTTCTTGGAGAATTGAAATGTGAACCTTTGAAACCTAGATATTTGAAACTTGAACCTTTGAAAATTTGATATCCAAAACATGAACCTTTGAAACTTAGACCTCTAAAGTTTCAATGTTCAAAACTTGAGGTTCCAAAGCTTGAACTTCCAAAATCTAAGATTCCAAAGGTTGAACTTCTAAAACCTTCAAAAGTTGCAATTTTTTCTCATAAAAAAGATGATGGTCTCTCATCGACAAAATATTGGTAGGGTTCCCTGAAACTTGAGGTGTGATTTCTAAAACATGAGGATTCACAAATGAGACCTCCTTCAAGGTATCTGCATCTACCATATCCGTATCTACTTTCACATCCACTAAGTTATGCTCTATTTTGGATGTTTATGTGATGTGAGGTTCTTGTTTTTTGACTAGCTGTTCCTTGTTCAAACTTTTTGATTCATTTCTTTTGTAGATTTTGATGCCCCAACTAGCGGTCGTGAAGTCAGATGGTGTTTCCAAGGATAACATTATTGGAGCACCTTCAATTGTGAGCTAAATTAAGAACAAAGAAACACATTTTTGTTCTACCACCTTGTTTAGGGCAAGTGCAGCTTCGTGGGGGAGATTAGTTAAAGCATCTAGAACTTAAAATACACCCCAATGCATGTTTATCCATCCCATGTTTATGTCCTCACGACATCGAAAATATCTCCTTATGTCAAAAAATGAAGCTTCCCTTTGTTCTTCATCTGTTTGCTCCCAAATTTCTTGGAACAATGCAATATCTTCGTGCACCATATCTTCTATTGCCTTAATATATACAATAGTGAAAAATAATGACATTTCAAACATATTATTTGATGGTGACATGAACCTTTCATATGCAACATTTATATCCTTGTCTTTAATACCTTCCTAAATTTCTTATCCCCAAACATAAGATGACCATATTGCTTTAATACATTGATGACTTTTTGTTAGGTTGAATGAATTTTCCCCATCCTCATCTTTTTAATGGATGCACTATTAGTGCCTTGGAATGGGTAGGCAAAACTAACATCCTTATCTAACAAGTTCCAGGCAAAAACCTTTATTAATCGAACTTCCCAAGGAACACTCCTAAACGGTGTTTTCTTCTGTAGAAAGTTCCTTGCAATTATTTTGGCCTCCTTGAAAGAATGTGACTAGGGGAGCTTAGGCCTTTATGTCATAGGTAAGCATTTGACATTACTAACAATATGCCATAAAGGATTCCAATCCCACTTTATGGCCTTCATTTTTCTTGCATTAGCCATATCAAACTCCTTGAGGCGCTTAATAACAAAGCCAAGCCTTTGTTGTCTTAATAAATCCTTTTGTTCATTTTCCGCCTCATTAAACCGTTGTAGGCATTTTTGATACTCTAAAAACTCATGTAAGGAATTGGCCAATGATTATATGTCATTAGCTTTTAGGAGGTCCATTGTTTGGGAGATTGTAGCAGCAACATCATCTCCATGTTTGGCTTACATTCGACCCAACAGTGAAAAGTGTATTATCATACACAAAGCCTACATAAGAAACCTACAAAAATTTGAATAAGAAATAACATGTTATTTTAATTAACATTTTATGTTATTTAACCAACTTTGTTGAAACATGGTATAGGCATGTTTTGGGGTATTGGTGGGGTGATAGAGACATGTAAAGAAATGTCTATTTGTGGGGTGATAGAAACATGTTGCTGCCATGTTTTAGAATACACGTAGTGGTTATGTTTCAAGGAGTTGAAACATCTACAATGGCGCCTACTAAAAACTTAACAATGGAAAAAAATTAAAAAAACCTAAGAAAAACGTGAATGTGAAACCAAACCTGAATGAATATATTTTACATGAATCTTTAACCTTAAATGATGTTGAAACACCAATCTTGGAAAATTTCAAACATGCATATGTATTCGAAACATAGATATGGAATGAAGGTTAAAGTAAGTGATCGATGGAATGACTATGAATGCATATGTTAAAAATTAAATGTAAATGTAAATGTACTACAATGGTGTGAACAAATAGGAGATTTAGTTAAGTGCAAACATAAATTTTTATTGAAAGGAAACTAAAACATGATGTTTGCAACATGGAACATAACATCAAAAACTCTTCAAGGTTCTTATCACATGAAATACACAAACTTGTGCAATGAAGAAAAGATAGCCAAACCATCAACACTAAGGTATTTAATTAAAAGATCAAACCACAAATAACCAAACTAATATAAGTAAAAAAAAAAATTCAACCTTTTGAAAGTAACTTAGTTACTCTAGTAACTAATGAAACCTAATTAGTTGAACTTGAATTCTTAACATTCCCCCTCAAGCTCAAATCCATTTCTAATACATCAAACATTTTAAGAACTTCCTTAGCTTGTCTGTACCTAAAGCCTTTAGGAAAATGTCAACAACTTGATCTTTAGTATTAACATGAATAAGGTTAATTTCTCTTGTTAGAACTTTCTCTTTAATAAAGTGGTAGTGCACCTTAATATGTTTTGTCCTAGCATAACACATCGAATTGTTAGCAAGTATTATGCTACTGATGTTATCACAATAAATGACAATAGGAGCATCCACTGACTATCCCAAATCTGAGAGTAGAGTAGTTTTTATAACCAAATTATTTCACATGCAGCAATTGTTGCGCCTTTGCATTTTCCCTCCATGCTTGATAATGCAACTGTTGGTTGTTTCTTACTGCTCCAACTAACATCACCACTTCCAAAAGAAAACATGAAACCATTGGTTGATTTTATATCTGAAACATTGCCAACCCAATCAACATCCGTGTATTCATGTATTTATTATTGGCTCTTGGCTTCATAAAAAAATTCACACTGTAAAGTATGTTTTATGTACCTTAGTATGCACCTCACTGCATCCAAATGTGGTTTTTGTAGTGTTTACATGAATTGACTCACCACTCTAACTACATAACTCAAATCTAGCCTTGTGATGGTCATGTAAATCAAACTCCCCATTATGTGTCGATACATAGTGGTATCCTCCACAAGGTTTTCTTCATCTACACTTAACTTCACATTTTGCTCCAATGAAATTGAAATGGTTTTACAACCCGTCATCCCATATTTGGATAATTTGTTCAAGGCATATTGCTTTTATAGTAACCATATCCTTTTAGGGGATTGGATTACCTCAATGTTGAGGAAGTAATGCAATTCTCCCAAATCCTTCATTTTAAACTTTTGTTCAAAAGCTTCTTCAAATTAAAGATGTGTACATCACTATCTTTTGTGATAATCAAATCATCAACATAGATAACTATGACTATAATCGCATGATCTGTCTTTTTCACATATAATGAAAATTTGCATTAGATGTTTGAAATCCACTTGTGACAAGATACCAACCTATCTCGTCTAACTAAGCTTTAGGTGCTTGCTTCAAGCCATACAAAACTTTCTTCAACCTACAAACCAAATTAGGATGTGTTTGGTCCACATAATTTGGTGGTTGTTCCATGTAAATTTCTTTTTGTAAATTTGTATGAAGAATTATTTTTTTTACATCCATTTGATGTAAATACCGTCCTTTTGTTGTTGCCATAGCAATCATTGTTTTTATAGTTGTCATTTTTTGCAACTAGACTATAGGTCTCTTCATAGTCTATGCCATAAGTTTGGGCATAACCTTTGGCAACTAATCTTGTTTTATATCTCCTCATAGATCCATTTGCATTGTGCTTGACTTTGTACACCCATTTGCACCTAATTGCTTTCTTGTCCTTTGGTAAATCACCCAATTCCCAAATAACATTAGCATCCAAGGTCGCCATCTTTTCAACCATGGCATTGTCCCACTTAAGGTTTCCAACTGCATGTTCAAAACTAGTGTGTTCAACCTCTTGTATAACTCTCACCATGTATGCGTAATGATGAGTTACAAAACCATCATATGTGAGTCTTTGTACATGGTACTTGATTCATGTGGATTTTCGTATTCCACTGTTGTTGTTAAGTGTTTCCAAAGCTTTCTTGGCCATTTGAGCTTCATGAATAGTAATTGAAAGGATTTTTTATTCTTCACCCACACTTTTCTCTAAATCACTTGACTCACCATCTACATGAAAATTTCTAGATGATGTTTAAAAACTACCATGTAAAATATTTGAAAATCTTAATCTTCATTTCCAAGGAGTGCTACTGGACCCATTAATTAAAGACTTTTGTGATCCACTAATTAATTGTGATTTTTGTTCCACATTTGATGAAACATCACCATTTTTAGCCTTTCCAACTTCTATTATCTTCAGTGGTGAGTACTAACTAACCATCTCACGAAACACAACATCTCTACTCACTTGCAACTTTCGAGTGGAAGGGTTGAAGCATCTATACCCTTTTTGTTATAAGGAATATCCAATGAAAATACATTTTTCAGCTTTTGGGTCTAGTTTTGATCTCTTTTCATCAAGAACATGCACGTATGTAATGGAATTAAACACTTTGAGGTGTGAGACATTTGGTTTTTTGCTTGTGAATTTTTCTTCGGGTTTCATGCCATGAACTACTGCCATGGGTGTTCGATTCATGATATAGATTATAGTTGTTGTTGTTTCAGCCCAAAAGTAATTTGGCAAATTCTTTTCATTCAACATGGCACATGTTATTTATGTAATGTGCATGTTCTTCTTTTCACCAATTCCATTCTGTTATGGGGAATAACTACATGAATTTTTCCTTTGAATTCCATGTTCCTTCAAATATTCATTGAATTCATTTGAAAAATACTCTCCCCCTCCATCAGACCTTAATTTGATGCTCACACCTTTTCCTTATCCACCATTACTTTGAAATTCAAAAACTGTTGTATCACTTCACCTTTGTGTTTCATGAAGTAGACCCACACCTTCCTTGTGTGGCCATCAATGAAACTCATGTAGTATCTACATCCTCCAATGGATTTTGTTTTTGTGGTCCACACATCTTAGTGGATCATTTCCAAAGGTTTGGAACTTACATGAATTGTTTGAACTGGGATTGGATGCCTAGCTTCCTTCCCCAATTGGCATGCTTCATAAACTTTTAACATCATTTCTTTTGTTCCAAATTTGGGAAAACCTCCAACAAGATTTTGTTTCTCAATCAATTTAAGATGTTGGAAATTAACATGGCTAACCTGCTTATGCCAAATTCCAATGTCTCCAGCTCCTTTTCCATGTGTGAATAACATGGAATTCACCTTAGGCATGTTCACATCCAAGGTGAACATTCGTCCATTGTTTTTTCCCTTTTGTAATCAATTTGCTTTGGTTCTTCATGTCTTCCACAAAACATCCATTAAGGTTGAATGTCACGTGTAAACCTTGTTGCACCATCTGGCCTACCAAAATTAATTTTTTTGTTATGGTTAAAACATAAAGTACATCTTTCAAATACTTTGTTTGCCCATCTTGCATGGACAACAACACCTTGCTAATTTGTGTGATGGGATGTGTAGTGTCATCACAAGTTTTCACAAACCTGGTTTTCAAATCCCTTGTGTCTCTAAACCATTCTCCATGGCTAGTCATGTGGTTTGAAGCTCCAAAATCACCAAACATTATTATCTAGTACACCTCCTATCATTGAATATGCCATGTGTTGCATCACAAATAGTTGCTCATCACCTTGATTGCTAATTGATGCATAATTCCTTTGCAACAATTTTCCATTTCATGCATCATGCTCCTTTTGATAACAATTATTTGCCATGTGCCCAGGTTTCCCACAATAATAGTAGTTTGAATCGCTATTTGGTTGTTGACCTTGATGACTTCTACCATGACCTCCACGACTTCCTCTTCCTCTAAAGTTTCCTTGTCCACCTCTATGAAGTTGACCTTCATGTTGATGTTGTCCACCATGCGAGCTTTCGTGTCGACCTCGAAATCAGGTTTTATCACCTCTACTTTTACCTCTATTAATATTTGAATATAAAACATTTTCTTGTGATCCTACATTGGATGAAGTACCAACAATTATCATCTCTTCACTTATAAGTAAGGTTATCAAGTCTTGAAAATTGGAAAATGTTTTTTAAATTACAATTGAAATATGGAACTGGTTATACTATTTTCTAAGTCCATTTAAAGTCACGGCCACTAAATCTTCATCATCTACAAGGGCTCCTACAGATGTAAGAGCATTTGCAAGGTTTTTCACCTTTGTAAAATAGTCACTGATGTTCATCTTGTTTTTCTGTAGATTATGCAATTCTTGTTTGAGTAGCATTTTGCGAACTTGTGTATTGGTGCTATACATCTTCACCAATGTATCACAAGCTTGCTTGGGTGATTTTTCATCTTGAATATGCACAATCATGGAATCAAACACACTCACAAAAAGCCAATACAAAATTTTCCTAACTTTTTCATTCCAAGTTTTATTGGCTTGAATTTGTTATTGTGTGGGGTTTTCTGGGAGATGAGGTTTTTTCTCATCACTAATTATGAACTCCCAATAGCCATTCCCCATAAAAAAACTCATAGTCCTAAATTTCCACACTTGGAAATTGTTTTTGTCTAATTTCTCAATTGCAATTTGAGAAAGATTTCGACCATCTTTAAAGGCAACACTCAATGTCTTCTTGGGGTTTCACAAATGATTTGTTTCAAAAAATGATTTAATTTCCTTCCTTGGGTTTGTAGGGTTAGGATTAGGGTTTTGCTTCCTTAAGTTTCTAGGATTAGGGTTAAGGTTAGGGTGAGAGTTGAACAAGATGAACCTTGCATATATATGTATGTTTTGAATATTATACCAAATTTTATACTACACATAGGTTTGACGTATATGTACGTATTTTGTATAATATTTTGTATGGTATTAAGTACATGACTACATACCAAACTTTTATATGAAGGTCTTGATGACATATTTGTGCTTCACAATCTTCAAACTCCTTCTTTCAAGTTTTCCAAATTGTATTCACTCGACTTCAAAATTTGTTTTGATGTCTTCTCAATGTAAATTTTTATCACAACAACTTTGCAAAGCTACACCATTCACATATGACCTTGGATCGATTTAGAATTTTGATGAAACATGAAAAACTATGTCTACTACCATCTTTCAAAATTTTAGATAATTTAACTTCATAAAATGAAAGATCTTCCTACTTCCTTGAAATCACCTCCAACTGGGACCTAAACACAAAATGATTTACAATTCACTTTCAAAAACTCCAAACTCCTTGAGATTTTGGGAGACACATTAGATATATGTCTTTTATATTTTTTCCAAAATTTCAATTCTATTGATGATGATCACAAAGAGTTATCATTTTCAAAAGAAACTAACTTCAAAATTAAAGCTAAAATTTTAGATACTTGGATTTTTCTCAATACATATCCAAATGATATGAAATTTCTCACATTTATAATCCTTTATGATCTATAAGATCCCAAGTTGCAAATCCAAAAATGTTCAAACAAAGGAGATATGAACAAAAAATTAGATTTGACACAAAGTCTTCAAAAGTTCATAACACTCACAAAACATATCCTTTTCTTTTGGAATTTTGAAAATATAAGCGTTTTATAGTCTTCTATAATCTCTCCAAGTTTCACTCCTAGATATTTTCATAGTAGATCGAGATCTAGATTTTAAAACATTACTTCCATAACCTTTGATATGTTAATCTCCTCTCACCTCTTTTCATTTCTTTTTCTTCACATTCTTTCCTTTCTTTGTTTCTTTTTTGCATTTGAAAAATTCCTATGATATTACTAGAGATTCTCAAGCTCTAGTTCTAAAGGATTTCTAATTCTAGATCTCTTTCAACTTTCTCATCAAACAACCTAAGCTCTAATACCATGTTAACAAATAGGAGATTTAGTCAAGTGTAAACATAAATCTTTATTGAAAGGAAACTAAAACATGATGATCACAACATGGAACATAACATCAAAAACTCCTCAAGGTTCTTGTCACATGAAATGCACAAATTTGTGCAATGAAAAAAAGAAAGCCAAATCATCAACACCAAGGTATTTAATGAAAAGACCAAACCACAAATAACCAAATTAATATAAGTTAAAAAAATTTCAACCCTGTGAAAGTAACTTAATTACTTTCCTACTTTAGTAACTACTGAAACCTAGCTAGTTGAACTTGAAATTTCAACAAATGGATCAATATGGTAAGAATAATTGAGCACCACTTTGTTTCTTTGCACGAATTTTCCAAATGCGTAATAGGAAACAATGTTGAAGTTTGGATTTTGAACAAATGCACCTAAACTTTTTGCAAATTCTTTTTTATTTTATGCTTTCTAGTCCCAATCAAGAAGATTACATTGCTGTAGATGCCAAATGCCCGATGTTTTTACAATTTTCCCAATAAACATTGGTTTCCATTTCAAGAGTTCCCGAAACTCTATATTAGCCTTTTGCCAGGCCTTGTTTTCATAAAACACCTTATCAAGTTTTTTTTTTTTTTTTCCCCTTTCTCCATCGTCTCCTTTTGGTTTTTTGGGAGTTGATGTTGGGGTATGTAACACCTTTGGATTAGTACCCCAATTTCCTAATGGTGAAACTTTATCCAAACATCCATTTGTTTTGATTTTCCACTCTTCAGATTGTGATTTGAATGTAAAGACCTTAAAAGGTAAATGCATTCAAAGATGAAACATATTATATCACAAAAACATGCCAATTAAAACCTACTAAAACATGGTGATGAACAACTTTGAAACACGGCTATCATAAATCATCAGTTTTTATTCTAGGTTTGTTAACTGTGAAAGTTGAAACATGATTGTGTCCATGATTAAAGGATGAAATTTCTATAAATGTGTTTCAAAACATGATAGTTGTTAAGGAATTTTATAATTTGCCACTGAAACATAAACTTACTCATTAGTATTGTAACATGTTTCTTTGGAATTGATAAAATGTTGAAACACAAAATGATATAATGTTGAAACATGACTAAAACATGGAATTGATAAAATGTTGAAACACGATTAAAACATGATATTTTTGTTGGAGAAGTTTGAAACTTTTGGAATATTGGGGACAAAAAGATATATTGAAACATGTTTCACATGAATTCATATGGGCTGCTTTTCAATTGAACACCAAAAATTAAACTAGTACTTTGTGAGCATTTTACGATTGTTAAATGAATCTTATCGAAACTTAAAGAAACATTACAATGTTACATATTCAAATAGAAAAAGTGTGATCCAATACCATTGAGTTGTGATTTCTTCGGAGTGATAGGTTTCAACAAAACAAGGTGTTTGAAAATCCTTTCTGGCTGCAAAACTTGTTAGATTACTTGGCCTCCATGTTTCATGAGGTGTTTTTTATAGACGATAACGAATTTTTTTTCAATTTCGTTGTGAATTTCCAAGGCTGGGATTTTCTCCTTCTTGTATTTGTGTTCATATATTTATACTGGTATATCTATATCTATTCATATATCTATATATCTAAAGCTAATATAGTTGAAGGGTGATTACTCCTTGGTTTCAACAATGTATTCATTTTTGCCTTATATTCTAAAATGTTTCCACCTTTCGTAGGATACACACCCTTCATTGCATTTCTTAATGGTGGGTATAACATTAGTTTGAGAGGATTCCTTTTAGAATGCACATGTTTATCACACCCCTTCTTTCAGTGCTCATTGATCCTCATCTTCAAGTTCTTCTTACAATGACAATAAACACAAATAAATTCATTTTTGTCCTCTTGGCAATGACTATGGCATTCCTTAAGTAATTGTAACCACTTTTCATGTATGTCTCCATGAAAATTGTTTCGTTTATTTTCACAATTTTTATTATCATGTTTGTTGATTTGTTTTCCATGTTTCCTCCCTTCTATAAGGACTAATTCGACTTCTATGTTAAGAACAATGTAAGATTGGAAGAAAGAGTGTTATGCGTGGATCACCTTATGTTTGAGTTAGAGGAAGAAAGCTCATAGTTGTAAGAAAACCAATAAATTCTATAAAAAAATTAAACTCTAACTAAATCGAAACTTGGGTGTGCTTGTTTGTTCATTGTGATGATTGACACATAACACATTTCGTTTGTAATCAATTCGTACCTAACCTTTGAAACCTATTCTAATACTTTCATTAATTGTTTTGATAAAATAGTTTGGCGAAAGTTAGATGAAGCATGGGAAAGTTGAAAAAGGTCTAAAACATTATGGGTGGGTTATGGGGCATGGATGGGGATTGCACGGGGGAACATGGAAGATGGGCACATGGGGTCGACACATAGTTCTTGAAACATTACATGTTTTAAGGGCTTGTGTTGCCTAGGCATTGAAATGCGCATTGGGTTGCTTGCCAAAACGTAACATGTTTTGATGGGTGGTAAGTTTCAAGGTTCAAGTTTTGAAACTCATGTTTCATGGTGTCCAATTTTTGACTGGTCGAAACAAGCATCAAGCCACCATCAAAACATGACATTTTTTCGTGTCGGCTTGCTCTAGGGGCCACATTGCCCATGCGTGAAAACTTGCGTGAAATAGCCTCGAAGTAAATGATGCATTTATGACTTGTCATTGAAATCACATTTGGGGGGCGGGTTACAAGGTGTTGGAATGAATCAACAATCATCTTAACATTTAATTGGATAGTGCAAGTGCTTAAATTAACTAATGTGACAGTAATGGTCAATTGTTAACCCCAAAGAAGAAGATATTACTGAATTATAATTACCAAAATAGTTATTCAAAGTGTTTAATTATTCATGTTCTATATGTAATTCATACAAGTCAATTATTGACCCTTTTTAGCATATCATCCATCTCATAAGCAGTGATATTTTTTTCAGTGATATTTTTTTCAATTTGCTGATGTTGCATCATTGGCTACCATCTCAAGGGAAATAGAGCATTTAATGGTGACAAGTTTTCAAAATGCTACCAAATTACAATTAGAGTCCAAATGTGATGATCCCCCCCTTCTCCTCAAGATATGGCTATTTAGAAAGAGAAAATGGGAATATTGAATAATAATATTCCTAAATTGTTCTTTGCATGCATTTTGACAAAAGTTTGCATTAAAAAAACATTGCTCCTAATATTCCAAGATTAACAAATTTCATGGAAATTTAAACATGTGATGTATTGTAAAATTTATATCGATCAAATCAATGTTTTTTACTAATTTTTGGCCCCCAATGCAAAGAGACCATGTTGTTTGGGGTTTCAAAATTGTGTTGCAAAATCAAAGAATTTGATTGGAAATTGTTTGTTTGGATGGTTGGAAACATAATGCCTATGATTATTTCCTCCCACCTATTGTTGATTGATTGATTTAACCTATTGGGTAGGATGACAACCTTCTGAAACTTAACCAAAAAATCACTACATTATTTTTGCCTAAAGTCCTCCCCTTCTAGCCTACATAGCTGAGTCAAGTAAAAAAGGTTATATCAATTTTATCATGCGCGTGCGCAAAATTCTGTTTGTTTTTTTTTTGTGTGTGTGATGCACTTATCAACAAGATCCATCAGCACCAAATAATTAGAATAAAATTAAGAAAGAACTTGAACTTTGGATGCACCCACAACTCATTAATAGAAATCATGTGTTATCATAGTAGTGGGGCCAGTTGCACACTCCATTATCAAATATTTAATTAATTTTCAAAAACTCAATTTGATAAACATTTTTAAATCATTTTTATTTGATGTACATTGAGATCAACATTCTTTTAGAAGCCTCGGGGCACTCTTTGTAACCTTACCTTCAATGTTAAATCATGGCAACTGCAAAGCTATTTTATATATTAAAGCAACAGTGGTGTCTGTCTGGGCAGTGCCTGGAAAATTCTTCCAGTCATAACTTCCCTAGATGTAACTGACTCCAGAGAAAAAAGAAATCAGGGGTAGTTTGATTTTTTGAGGAGTTTCCCCAGATGTAACTTCCCTAGATGTAATTGACTCCAGAAAAAAAAGAAATCAGGGGCAGTCTGATTTTTTGAGGCAAAAGATTTGGTAGACCAGAAAAAAAAAATTTAGGCCTTGGACAGCCCAAAATTTTTTTTTTTTGTTTTTTTGTATTGACCAAGACTACCTTTTTTTTCTTTTAGCTACTGTCTGTCTCGATTAAGGGGACGGATGAAATGTCCGTCCGGTTTGATGACAAGACGAATTTAAGGGAAGACCAGAAAAAAAATATTTAGGCCTTGGACAACCCAAAATCAATTATTTTATTTTTTTTGTATTGACCAAGACTACCTTTTTTTTCTTTTAGCTATTGTCCGTCCCAATTAAGGGGATGGATGAAATGTCCGTCCGGCTTGATGACGGGACAAATTTTGGGGAAGCTTTTTTTCTTTTAGCTACTGTCCGTCCCAATTAAGGGGATGGATGAAATGTCCGTCCAGCTAGATGATCACAAAATAAAAATAAAAAAATAAAAAAGTTAAAAGTTTCTAAAAAAAATTAAAACACTAACCAAGTTTAAAGAAACCGGGGGACTTCATAGTGGCCGAAGGTCATGGGCACCCACTAGTCACCCAAAACAGCTCTACCATTCGTAACATTGTGTCAAGCACCATTTCCAAAAAAAAACTTGAGTAGCAAGTTTCCGGAGTCACTCAAAACTTCAACGAAGAGTCTACATCCCTTCCTCCCTTTTTTCCTTTTTCACAATTCGCAACAAAACCCTCAATCACTTCTTCGCTTTCTTCATTTTTCCCAACGGGCAAAAAATCCTGGAATCCCTTCTTCATCTTCTTCCTTTTGCAAAACGAGCAGAAACACCCACCGTAGATTATTCCCCGCCGTATGCAAGCGCTGCCCTAAACCGGGCGCAAACGTTGGCCAGCAGGTGTCCGGCACCAAAACGAACATCATGAACCCTGAAAACTGCACTGGTCCAAGTCTCACCCAAAGGCCGGCCCATCCTTAGGCGGGTTCCTAGCAGGGGATTTTTTTCCAATTTTGTGAGGTAGGTAGACTGGCTGATTACAAGAGGATCTTGGCCTAGACCTTCGGCTGCAGGTCAGAGAAAAGTAAAATTTTTGGGAACCCCACTAGGGTAGAATCACCATCACTGAACATGTACTTACCGTTGAACACGTTCCAATATTTTTATGTCATTGGATGCACTACCAGAGGTTTACAAATGTTCTTTGAGTGTCAGAAGTAAAGGAGCAATGTAGAAAACACATGTAGAGGAGGAGTAATAGTTTGCTTTAATTTTTAAAAACAGAAAAGCTCTCCAGACACCTCTCTGGTTCCAGCCCCATATCTTCCTAATGTATAGGCTGTTTTGAGTGAATTAAAACCCAATGGGTGCATCAACTAAAGCTTTACAAAATTTCTTTGTATGTCAGAGGCAAAGATGTAACTATCAAAGATTCTAAGCTTGAAATCTTAATCTGGTTTTATTTCACTCATCACCAAATATTAAATTCCTTTACATCAAACACCCCATATCTTTCCCCATTCCTTTACTGAATTAAGATATTTTTGCAATGTTGGAAGTGTCAGGAGGAGGGCTACCAATGTTCTTTGAGCTTCAGAAGTAGAGGAACAATGTGTGAGGATGCGACCTCAAATGAGTTCCTAAGTGTTTGATCTCCAACCCATATTAAAAACTACGGTCTACATATGGCAATTTCAACTATTTTCCTTTCAACATTGGGCCAAATTTTCCAGTTGTTTTGGTCGCGCCGTGCCAAAGTTTGGCCACAAAATAAAACGTCGGTTCCTAGGCTGACGGCCATCTGACGCGCTGGCCATCTGTCTGCCACGCGCTCCTATATCATGAAACGAAGCTCCGGAGGAATTTCCTTACCCTACTGCCCCCTAACCGTATGAATCGCGAAGTATAGTATTTATGTGTAAAGCAATGCTGCATTTTTTGCAGTGTAAGGGCAGGCACCCTTAAAAAGCAGAGGAACTTTTTTTTTGCAAACATTCTTACCCTCCGGGTATTAAGAGCGTAAAATGAACACCAGCTAAGGCCTAGGGGTAAGGGCATTCCTGAAACATGGGTTGGTTCAGCTTCTGCCTCATCAGGGTCCCTATTTCAGGAATGTCCTCACCCTAGCCTCTTACTTTAGTGTAGGGTAACGCCCCAGGAGTAGGACATACTGAAATATGAACTCCCCAGGCAGGAGCCGAGGGGGTTCTTATTTCAGTAATGCCCATACTCTGTGGGTGTTGCCCAACATAAGGCACTGCCAAGTTTTATAATTTTAAAACTGTGATATCTGGAAGGTAATATATCCAAAAGGTACCCACAGGGTATCAATGATTTTTTAAATAAAAAAGGTGGCAGTGCATTTGAAAAAAAGAATACCTTCGTTACGGAGGGCATTCCATTTTTTCAAATGCATTGCCGTCACATTTTGCTTTATAACATAACCTCAAAATACACTAAAAAAAGTCTGGCAGTGCTTTACCACATATACATAGCTATATGGATTTAAAAGTTTCATACAGTGGGGTTCAGGTAAGTATTTTTAGTTGGATTTTTTTGGGGGTATCATTTTTATTGATTGGGTTAACCAGCACCTACACTTCTACCATGGTTAAACATTAAACCCCATCCAATTTTTCTTGGGGGTCCACTTTAAATATGCCAATTAAACCATCCAAAGACAATTTCCGGGTCTCCAAGTGTAGATTTACTATTTCTAGGCTAAATATAACCTCTTTAGAGGGCTTTCTAAAAAAAGGTGAAAGTACCGATGCCGATGCTAGTTCACCAACATGCATTAGAAGAGGATTTCTTTTGAACTTTGCTTTAGATTCATCAGAAGAGGAAAATGTATAGGATGGATATTGAGTGCTTCCAAATCAGATGATGATATTAGGTTGAGTAGTTTGAGCTTAAAAGTGTTAATAGACAATTCAAATTGCTAGTCATCTACAAGATAGAAAGTCATTGAATTCTACAAATGCAATTCAAAACCCAAAACATCAATGTCCTCTACACATTATTCTAGACATTCCAAGACGATGTTGAAGAATAAAACGTTGGTTTACCCCTGGAAGCTTAACACCTTGCAATTGTGGTTCAAATTCATTGTTAATTTCATTTGTTGTGAAGTTTTGTTCATGAACTTTTTTGTGATTAGGAACATGCATAGAATTACCTACATTTTCAAAATCTAATTGGAGCATCAATGTTTCAATGTCAAGATCTTTCTCATTGAGGATCATGTTGTACAATATGTAACAACAAACCATGAGATCAAATAAGAAGACTACATCCAAGTTTGTTTTCAATAGGAGTGTTTGAAACTTTTTTCAACATGCCAAATGAGTTTCTACAACACTTCTACCTCAACATGGGTGTTTGTTGTACAATGTTTCCAATACAATGTGACACACATTGCCAAATTGTTTGAGAAGGACCATTAGCCATGGTAGTAACGGATAACCTTTGTCACCCAAGATGTGAAGCTTAATCCCCTCTTCACCTTGAACCATTTGGAACAAATCACCACTCACAACCATATGGTACAAAATTGAAATCTACAAAATGTGTGCGTCATTCACCGAGCTAAGCATACCAACAAAAACATTTCAAATATTCTTTCAATGATCACAATAACTTAAAACTACATGTTGTAAGTTTTGGATTTGAAAGAGAAGTAATGTTTAGTGAAAGCCACTTGCGAATTTTGAGTATATATTTGAATGACATTAATAGCATTGTTGATGGATGGAAAATCACAAATTTTTTTGAACCCAACCATCACATCTTTTAGGTCTTTTCCTTTTGGCCATTTGATTTGATTTTTGAACACAACATTCATTACATGCACAAATTTTTGTAACACCATGTGAATAGTTGATTTACTAATTGTGAACATTTCACTGCAATGGAAGTATCCAACTCTATGCACAAGTTTATACAAGGCACATGCAATTTGAATTCCAACTAACATTACACACTTGTAATGTATGTCCTTTTCTTCCATAAAATGTGTTAGCTTTTCAATTAGTTGAAACACAAAATCCTTATTAACTCTAAAACATTCAATCCATCTTGCATCATTATATTGAATCATTAGGGATTGGGAATACCAAGTGATAGACCTAGCCTTCATTCAATCGCCAAGATCCTTGTGAAATAACAAATAAAAAATACAAAACATTGTAATGATGAAGGACTAAAAAATTCAACATGGTATGAAATTGTGTTTCACTTTTTCAAGTGCAAATTGTTGAAAATTGAGAATTCATACTTGATTCATTTTCATAACCTTTGAACAAAGATATGAACTTGTAAAACAAATGTTATTACAAACTATTGTTGAGCTTTTTTTACAAAGTTGATTGCTACAAAATGATGAACTTCACAAAAGTTTTGTAAAGCTCACCCAAAAAAAAAAACTTGTTTAAAATGAAAGGTTCTAAAATTAAAAAGAGAAAAAACTTAATTGTGTTAACACTTCAATTGAAGAAACTCATTGTGAACAAAAAGACAAACAAGACATTCAAAAATGTGCATTCAAAAGCTCCAAATCGAAAACCAAAAATTCAAAAAAAAGGTGTGAAGCTTGCTTATCTTTTGTTGTCAAAGCTTTTGCATTAACATACTTTCTTGAACAGTGATAATGAACCATAGGTAAGTAACTACTTTTCCCAAAACTATTATGTTATGTTTGAACGATGACAATTTTATGATAATAGTTAAACCTAAATCTAACATCTAAATAATAACTAACCCTAAAAGTCATATTCTCTAATGATAACTAATTTAAAAAAAATTAATCAGCATGTGTGAATGTAGCTAAGTAGAGTAAGTAGAATGACTCTCATAAGTAGGTTTTAGTTACTGACCATATGCTAGTTAGCAAGTAGGATTTAGTCAGTAACTGTAGGGGGTTGGTCAGTAAAACTAATTTTCGTTTGGTAGTTGGGTTAGGCTATTAGAAGCCATCAGTAGTGGCCAGTTAGTGAGTAGAGTTAGTAACTGACCCCTAGGTTATTAGAAGCTACTGAGTGGTGGCCAGTTAGCGCGAACGGTTAGTAATTGGACCCACCTCCTCTGCCCTCCCTTACCCCCGTGCGCAGTTTCGGAGGAAAAGGCCGAACTTCCGTCACCGTTTCTAGCTTATTCTTCCCTCCCGGCGACCTACAATTGTATCGCGCGGCGTCGCGACTCGTAAATCGTAGGAGCGAGTAATTTGCGAGAGCTTCTTCCGGATCCTGTTTTTCATCAAATCTTCTTCGGAAATAGATGGTTCATGAAATTCGTGCATCCCGTTTCTCTTGCTTGTTTCCCTTTTGGTGCCCACGGTTTTGAGCTTTGAGACGACAACAGCAGCAGAAGTCGGAGAACGGTATGTGTGCACTGTGTGTGCGTGTGCGTCTTTTTGCCTTTTCATCGTGGTTTTTTTCTTTCTTTCTCCTCTTGTTGTTCTTGATATTTTTCTGCGGCGAACAGATTCTGAATGGTATGAATTGCGAGAGAAAATAATGTTTGTTGTGGGATGGGAGAGAGGAAGAGGAGTTTGGGAGAGACTTTTTCTCGATTCAGTGAAAGGTATGGGGGACAAGAAGATGGTGGGCGAGCTTGCTTTGAAAACATTTGTGGTGTTCCTCGTCTTGCGCGCGCGCGCGCGCTCGCGTTTGTAACCTAAAATTTTGGGGCTGTGTGTGCAGGTGACGAAGAATGTTTTGGAAAACTGTTTGTTGAGGGAAACCCTGGAACACCTATTTCGAGAACAGGAAAGAGGAAAAGATTTTTGGGGGTCTTCTCTCCGTCTCTTTATTTTCTTCTCGTGTTGTTGTTGTTGTTTCCATGCGAGGAAATGAGCAAATCTGCTTCAATTTAGGGGACTGCACTGGGAGGTTACAGGATTGCAATGAGCGCCTGTGAGCTTGCATACAAGTGGTCTCTTCTTTATCTTTCTTGTCTCTATATGCATCCAGGACACTTGACAATGAACATCAGAATTTTCTCCTCTACTGTTGTTGGAAATGACACGTAGCTTTGCAATTAGGTTTTATGTGGAAGCGAAGATTTTTTTGTCAATGTGTGTTTTTGTGGTGACTGTCAAAATCCGAAGCAGTTTCCAAGAGCAAGCTTTTGAATAGGAGGGAAATCTGGACCCCAGTACCTCTTGTGTGTTTGGGAAGCTCAAGTCTCAGTAAGACAACGTTGGGGAAAGAAGTTCTGAGAGATCAAGATACTTGAAGCTCTCAGACATCTCAGACATTTCAGTGAGATGTTGGCATGGTATGGCAAGAAGACACAGCCCTCTCTTAGCTTCTGTCACAGGCTTCAATGTACTGGTTATATTGGCTAGGGGGACAGATTAGAAAAGAGAAACCTTGGCAGCTACCTGCTGCATGAATTTTGAAGGTGTCAGGAGAGTGTAGTCATCTCACAAATATATCTGGATAGTTGGTGTGGTCTCATAGTAGCAGTACTGTGCTTCTGTGAGGACAGTAGATCACAGCACAATTGTGGACTGGACACCTTTCATTGACATTCTTCAACAACATGGGGATTTGTCTCTGACCCTCTATAAAGGACCTCATCATGGCAACTTCAATAGCTTTCCCTCACCAACTGGTGCAGCAGACTTCTTTGAATGTACTCACTACACCTCCAATCCCTGCTGCATCTCCAATTGTAGAGTTCCAATTTTTCCACAAGGCTATCCGGGTGGAATTGGAGCGCTTGCACCAGGATGCCTTAGCTATTGAGATGGGAGCTGAGAAGGAGATTGGTGCCTTGCTTCATCGCTACCTGTTTCTTTTCACTATTTACAAACATCATTCCAATGCAGAGGATGAGGTATATTCTCTCTGTCACAGCTTTTCTGTCTCAGAGGAGCAAGGGTTCAATTTGCACTGTTGATGTGTTCCTTTATCTCCTTGCAACCTCTGAGTCTTATAGATTGACAAATCAACAATGATTATCAGGCAGCTACTGCTGATGACCATTACACAACAGTATGGACGAGAGAATTCTTCTTTCATGTCCTAGGGTGTTCAATCTGACAATGAGAGATTGGAGTGTGAGATAAGGTTGCCAGATTTACCTGAATGCCCTTGCACAAGTGCTTTTGTGCACACCTTGCAGCCATGTGGAGTATGCGGATTGCACTTTCCACTTTCAACATTGGGTGTATGACTTTTCAGTACTCTCTCTGCTAACAATGAGCACACCTACAGCTACAGAATATGGTTGGGGGACCAATCCTCCATTACAGAGCACAGTGGGGTGTGCATGGACTAAGTCAGACCTGTGTATAAGTGCTAACAGCAGTGTTCCAATGACCTGCTAACTCATGAAAATGCCCTTCTGAAAGCTATTTTCTAGGTCTATAATGTACCAACAGGTCAAAGTTTGTTTCTGTACCTTGGCAGGTTATATTCCCAGCTCTCGACTTGCGGGTGAAGAATGTGGCTCATACTTATTCCTTGGAGCATCAAGAGGAGGGTGAATTATTGGATCAGATGTCTGGGCTTCTTAGCAAAGCCATGGTTGAGAAAGGTGTTGTTCCTCTTACCCTCCGACGTGAGCTCCTTACTTGCACTGAGGCCCTACAAACCATGCTGTGCCAGCACCTGTCAAAAGAAGAAGAACAGGTCTCATTTTTCACCCTCCTTGACTTCTAGCTCCTTCTCTGTTTATCTCCTCCTCTGTGGCCATTTTCTTTGCAGTAGGATGTGTTGTGTGGAGGAAATGCACAATTACTGTACATTCAAGGAATTCATGGAGTTTAGTTTGTAGTGAAGGCTCATCCAAGAGAGCAATGCTACAGAATTATAACCAATGAATGAGTTCTTTCACTCCTTTAATCCTTGCAAATTCGATGTGATGGATGAGAATTTATGGCACTTATATCGGGGACAATATCAGTAAGCCATTTGGTCGTCCTTGTAGTTTATCACATGTGACTTCCTACGGGCAATTTATGTGATATAGGTATTGCTGTTCCTTACATGAAGTTTTGGTTTTGCAGGTGTTTCCACTGCTGATGGAACATTTTACCTTTGAAGAACAGGCTGCACTAGTTTGGCAATTCATGTGCAGCATACCTGTGAATCTCATGGAGAAGTTTCTGCCGTGGCTGGCTTCTTGCCTCTCTCATGAAGAGCGGCAAGAAATGGTGGCATGCATGCATGAAATAGTTCCGAGACAGGAGCTCCTCCAGCAGGTGAATTCCTGCATGTTTCCGCACATTTGGTAAGGAGGTGAAAGAGTCAGAATGGTCTAATTCACTTCGTATGTAAGCTTCCGTACAGCCCATCAATGTCCTAAAACTGATTACACTAGCTGTTGGTTGCATGAGATGGCTTCTCTACATTCGCAGTATCAGTGAAGTTGACATGTGGATATTCACACACGCACATGCCAATAGTTTGTGCTGAAAGTGCTCACTCAAAGAGCTTGGCTGTGCAATAGGTGGTATTTGCATGGCTCAAAGGAGGGAGCAATGCACCAGATGCAGCGGATAGTTCCAGACCAGATGACAAGGGAATTAATTCCACAGAATTTGATCTGATGGAGATGGGGGGCTTTGCTTGGGTGGATGGGAATGAGTGTTCACTATCTGGCAAGAAGTTTCTGATAAACAGTTCAGTGGAGAAGTCTGGAGAGATGCTAGGTGGTCTGCAGGATGAAGATTTGGAAGAACTAGCAGCCAATAAAGAGTGTACAGGATCTCTTACCAAGGAACTTCTATACTGGCATAATGCTATTCATAAAGAATTAGAGGAGTTTGCAGATGAGGCCCGCCAGCTCCAGATATTGGGAGAAATATCAGCTCCGAAGCTGTCATCATTTGTTGAGCGGTCACAGTTTCTGGCTGAAGTATGCAACTTTCACAGGTACTAGTAACAGCTATAGATTATATTCACCAACATAGGAGTACATTCTGCTCAGGTTTTATCATCTGACCAAAATTACCTTATCAAATGTTGTGCGAAAATTCCTTGCAAGACTTGAGATCTCTCTCCTCTGAGTTCAAGGGAACTGTTGATTTATGAAGTGTGGCCGTCTGAGAAGTTGGTCCTGTTCCTCTTCTATGAGCCTGTCTGTCTTGTATCTTAGGATTTAAGATATTCCTGGAGTGGGGACCGGGATATGCACATGACTGATTGCTAGCATAGAGACTTGTAATGCTCTCTTAATGAGGGTGGAGTTCTGTTTACCTTGAACTTTAATAAAGATGGGAGTGAAAGAGAGTACAAACCAGTCAGGGTTCATGAAGTGGTCTGACTTGTAACAGAACTGTGCTGAAAAGTGAAAGGTAAAATCATGGCTGAGTCTTCCATTGCATCCAGCAATGCAACAGAAACTCAGGACACAGATCTTTATTTGATGGTCTGCTGAAATTTTGGACAGAAGATTGTTTACTTATTGACACCCACTGTTGGGAGGCGATGAAGTCATTGGGGTGTCATGGGCATCTTGTTACTACTATTCATGATGAAGGTGATGGTCTGACACTTTGTGAACACTCATAAGGTTATGACCGCACTTATTCTTGTCATGTTAGTTTTGGTTTTGCTGGAGCTGATAGAATGGTTACCTTTGAAGTGTTGTTCTGTAAATTTCTCTGCAATTTCATAGATGTGGAACATTTCAGCTAGGAAGACTTCTCTATTAGGTTATATTTTGACAAATGTAAGTGGACTGACAGGATGGCTTCTTCTGGCATTTGCCGGATAGTGAAGGGGCAGATTATCTGTTCCCCAAAGAACAATGAAGAAGAACAGCAATTTGATCATGTTCTAAGATTGCTGGAGCGAGTTCAGATGACCGTGAACAATTGCAGGACAGTTGCTCAGTTATATAAAGAGCTTCATGAGCAAGCTGAATTTATTGTAGAGACCATTCAACATTATCTTTCAAAGGAGGAGATTGGAGTAAGTGGTTTTCTATGTTGATCCACTAATAGATTCTTTTCTCTCATATCATTGCATGTTTGCTTAAGTAGTTTTCAAGTACACCTGTTTCTTGTGTTGAGTATGTACATCTCTATAAATTTTGCCTGGTGCATCATCCTGTTGAGCTTTGTATGGATTCTGCAAATTTTGTCTTCTTGCTCTAATTGCTCTGCTCCTGTCTTCTTTCTCAGGGGCTGCAGCTGGCAGGAAAGCATTTGAAAGAGGAGGAGCAACATGCCCTGTTGTACCAGAGGTTAAGAGTGATGCCGCTCAGATTGCTTGAACAGGTTTTGCCATGGTTGGTTGCAGTTCTCAGTGAGGAGGAAGCAAAAGAAATGCTTCGAAACATGCGCCTTGCAGGTTCAATGCATCTATGTCCTCTCTTTTCATTACATTCTGTTCTTTTAGGATTAACAGAGAGTTATCCTATGGTCTATGTTTGTCTTCCTATTGTGCTTATTGGAGTAGAGTATGGCTGACATCATAGACAATTAATAAGTAGAGAGTATCATTACACTTTCTTCTAATGCATCACTGTGAATACTCTCTTTACAGGTACTAGCTAGAATGAAATGAAGTGTACCATCACAAACTTGTGTCAGCTTGATTGAGTATACATTGACTTTTTGGTAGCTATGTCTCTTGTGTGCTAGCCAACATCATGACCTTGATGTCAGTGGGTAGTTATAGCAGCTTGTCACTGCTCTTTGTGATGAAGGGGATGGTCTGACACTTTATGAGGGACTCTCATAAGGTTATCACTGCACTGATTGTTGTGTTAGGTATGCACCAGAATATCTCCTAAAGCTATTCAGACAACAATACTCAGTGTGACACTAGTCCTGCCATATTGTATAACTGCAAGGAAATAACAAAGAAGGGTCAAAATCTTTGTTGTGAAGACCTGAGAAGGTGTTATTGTATAGCTATGCTCTGTAACAATTGTTATATGCTTGTCTACACCCACCGTCAGGAGCTGATGAAGTTAGTGGGTAGTCATGGCAGCTTGTCACTGCTCTTTGTGATGAAGGGGATGGTCTGATGCTTTATGGACCCTCATGAGTCTTATTGCCATCCTTAATGTTGTGTGGCCGAAGTGCCATTGTGGAGATTTCTCTACAATCTCATAATGGGTTTTTAGGAAGGTGTTTTATGTATATGAGTTTGTTGAGGAACCTTACATGCCTTGTTACTTGCAGCACCTGTGTCGGACTATGCACTTGTCACTCTTTTTTCTGGATGGGCATGTAAAGGGCACCCCCAAAATGTTGCTGGAAACTATCGCTGCCTGTCATCAATATCAGTGAATGAGTGCCCTCTCATGAAGATCACTTCAGGAGTGGAGCAAGTGAGTGAAGACATTTTAGATCACTCCAAGGTCGAAGGTGATGCAAAGGAAGCAGGTTTTAGACATGGTCCTGATGATCTATTGGAGAGCTTTGATACCCGCCCACTGAAGCGACTTCGAGGGAAGACAACACCTGGAGGAGAGCAACCTTCTCTAGAAGAAGTCAATTCTGTTGCTGGTGTGGAAGTGAAGCAGGGTTGTGGAGCTGCAGCTATCTGTTGTGCCCCAGAGCTAGGCTGCCGAAAAATTGGTGCTCGCACCTCTGTACCACCTTCTCGCTCTCTTTCAGCCAGTTCAGTGACTCCACTTGTGAGCAGCTCACTAGGTTCTGGTCTCTTTGGTTGGGGAAGCAACAGTGGTTCCTTCTCTGGTGCTGGTCCCAAGCCTATTGATCACATTTTTCAGTTTCACAAAGCTATACGGAAGGATCTTGAGTATTTGGATGTTGAGTCAGCTCGATTGGCTGACTGCAGCGATGACTTTCTTATGCAGTTTCGAGGGCGGTTTCAATTTCTGTGGGGTCTTTATCGTGCCCATAGCAATGCAGAGGATGACATTGTTTTTCCTGCTCTTGAAGCTAAAGAGGCACTCCATAATGTGAGTCACTCATATACTATCGACCACAAACAAGAAGAACAGCTCTTTGAAGACATTTCGCAGGTAAATGATTGTATGGAAGCGCTTCCTCTCATTGCTCCATGTCTTGCAATTGAGCTCCATAGTAAAAAGACTGACTTCATAGAGATTTTGTTCCTATCACCAGACTACAGTCCTTGACATGAGTAAATGCCCAGACTCTACAGGATAGCATGAATGATAGAGAAATGCCAATCCAGTTATGCACCTCTACAATCTTACTCTATTTCATAGTCATGCAGGTCTAGTAGGTTGAGGAGTATTCCTAGAAAACCTGTGAATGGAATTCTCCCCTTCCTCTGTATGATTTGTCCAAGGACTGTAGAGCATGGTTGACCAAGCTGCTTACCAGGGTGTCAGTTTCTTGTCCTCTCTGGTGAAGGAACTTTTGGAGCTTTCGCGGTTGCATGGTTCTCAGACATCCATCCTGGCTTTAAGTGAGCCTGCAGGTGGTATAGAGGAGGGGCATATACATTTTCTCAAGGATGACCATGATGCTTCACAGCGGAGGGCTTTGGCTGCAAAGTTACAGAGAATGTGCAAGTCTGTCCGAATGAGCCTTGATCAGCATGTCTCAAGGGAGGAGCTTGAGCTTTGGCCACTTTTTGGTGTCCACTTCACCATTGAGGAACAAGAGCGAATTGTGGGACGCATTATAGGAACCACTGGGGCTGAAGTTTTGCAGGTTTGTCTCATCCTTCCCTGGATTGTGGTCCACATCTACAATTTATGCCTTCTTCCATGGGCTGGTTTTTTGTGTTTAGCTTGCTGCAGTAATGACTTTATGTGATGTTTCAGTGTGTGTGTTTGGACTTGTTTCAGGCAATGTTGCCATGGGTAACAACAGCACTGACAGAAGATGAACAGAACACCATGATGGATACATTACGACAAGCAACTCGCAATACCATGTTTGACAAGTGGTTAAGTGCATGGTGGAAGGACACTCCAACATCCAATCCTCATTCCCCACCATTGGTTACCAATGATCAAATTACTCCCCCCTCTGGCACTACCGAATCTCTTCAAATGGTTGTGGATTATCTCTCACGAGGTGTTGTGACCATGAAAGAGACAATGAATGATGGGAAGAATGGAAAGAGCAACAGTTTGCAATGTGAGGGAAAAAATTGCAATACTGAAAGACCTTTAGGTACCTCTCTCAAAACTGGGTGAAACTTGACCAACTTTCCTGCTTTTCAACCCTAAATTTTTCCTTTTAGCTTCTCTACTGGTTGTGGAAATGTGTGCTGGCAGATGTTAGTCTTCCTGTTGCTTTTGGAATACAACACAACCTTAGGGCAGTTTGTTTGCCTGGACTTTTGAGTGGATTATTATGTAGTTACCCTACAGCCCCTGTTGGGAGCTGATGAAGTCAGAGGGGAGTATTGGCAGCTTGTTGCTGTGATTCATGATGAAGGTGATGGTCTGATACTTTGTGATTGATACTCATGAGGTTGTGATTGGACCCATTCTTGTCATGCTTCATTTTGTTTTGCTGGCTGACACAATTGTCACCATCAAAGTGTTATTGTGGAGTTTTTGATGCAAATCTCGTACATAGAGTTGTCAGAACTGGGGAGGTAGTTGCAGCTATTCACTCTCATTCATGAGGAAGCTGCTGGTCTGATACTTTGCAAGTGACACTCAGAAGGTCATGAGTATAACTCATTCTTGTTATGTCTTTCAGTTAGGCTAGGTGTGAGACTGGCACTTTTGTTCATACCGCTAGTGTGTTTTTTTGTTTTTTGTCTCCCCTTGTTTGGTTCTTTCTGTGGCTTCCTGAGGAAGTGTTAGCCTTGCTGTTTCTTCTTCATTGTGAGAACGGAGATTTCTCTATTCTTATGAAAGATATTCAGTTAGGCTAGATGTGACTTAGTGGTTAGCATCATTTTGCCATTGTAGAGTTTGCTCTGCAATTTTGTAGAGATTGGGAGGTGTGGCTTCATATTTGTGTTCAGGAGAATGGCAATATGACACATACTGAGTACTTGGACATCAAATTGTGTTTGGTGCTTCCACCTCACTTTGTTAGATGTCCCAGTGTCATGAGTTTGTGATTTCAGACAGAGGGTTAAATGTAGAAGTGTTTGAAGAGGGAAGCTCAGGTTCAGCAGGGGTTTTTGGGCCAGGCCACAGTGGCAGGGTGAAGAAGGGAATGGAGCAAGATCACAATTTGGCAGTCAGCACCAGTGAGCATGTTGGGATGGAGGGTGAAAAGTTCAAGCCTGGGTGGCGTGACATATTCAGAATGAACCAAAAGGAATTGGAAGCTGCAATTCGCAAGGTTTCCAGTGACAGCTCCCTTGACCCACGTCGGAAAGCTTACCTTATGCAGAATTTAATGACCAGGTTAGCAACAATGTCAAGCTCTTTTTATCCCTGTCAGTGTCATTTTTCCAATGCAGGAAGACTTTGTTCCACCTGAAATTCTGGAGAAAGAGATTTGCTGTAGAGAGAAATGATGTGCTTATAGATGATCCCAGCTTAATCTGTTAGAACTTTTCATTGCTATTGGCAGTCGATGGATTGCAGCGCAGCAGTTTTCATGCAGAGATGCAGCACAGGCAGGTGATAGCCCTGCAGACATTTCAGGGCGTAACCAGTCATTTCAGGATAAAGAGAAGGGAATATTTGGATGTGAGCATTATAAACGCAATTGTAAAGTGCGTGCATCATGCTGTGGTCACCTTTTCCCTTGCCGATTCTGCCATGACAAAGTCAGTGATCACTCCATGGACCGGTGGGTACTCATTAATCCATAAGGATTAGGCAAATAACTTCAAAGCAAACCCTAAGCAGTATTTTGAATCCTTATCATACTGTTGTTTCTATGGTCTCAACATGTTGGTGAAAATGTGTGGCCTCTTACACAATTTGAGATTTTACCTATCTACTTCCAGAAGATTGGTGGAGATTTCATGTCCTACCACTAAATCTGTGCAGGCAAGAGTATTGTTCAACAAGTCATGGTCTGATGTTCTGGTTTCTCTGCAGGCATACAACAAAAGAGATGATGTGTATGCAGTGCTTGGAAGTGCAACCAGTATCTTCGACATGTGCTACTCCTTCTTGCAATGGTTTCTCTATGGCACAGTATTTCTGTAGTATCTGCAACTTCTTTGACAATGATGACAGGTGCATCTACTGGTTTGTGATCATGAAAATCATAAAGTGCACGTCTTCAATTGACTAATGGTATTATTGTCAAATTTTCACAAGTTACTGCACAATATTCAAAGTACTGTGGAAATAGAGCTGATGGTTTTTTAATTTGCTGGGATGGGGGATTGAATAAGCAGGAACATATATCACTGCCCTTTTTGCAACCTGTGCCGAGTGGGCAAAGGTTTAGGCATAGACTACTTCCATTGCATGACCTGCAATGCCTGTATGTCTACACAACTCAAAGAACATATATGCCGAGAAAAAGGCTTGGAATCAAACTGTCCAATTTGCCATGACTTTCTATTCACATCCAACACACCTGTGAAAGCTCTCCCATGTGGCCATTTCATGCACTCTGCTTGCTTTCAGGTGTCTTTTCATTTCTCCTCAAGTTTTGTTTGTTTTCTCCTGTCTACATGTGTTCAAGCTCCATGGCCTGCAAGTGCAAGCTTGTGTGTCACAAAGAGTTCTGTTTACATTGTTTATTCAGAGCCTCCAGTGGATACTGTCAAGGCTCATTCCTTCTTCAGAGGTAGGTCAGTATCTTATGAAGCGTTTAGAGCACAGGGTTTGAGGTGTTCATGGTAGGAGCTCCACTAGGGCTAATTACTGGATTTACTTTCAATGCATTGCAGGCTTACACATGCAGCCATTACACATGTCCTATTTGCAGCAAGTCACTTGGAGACATGGCTGTAAGCTTCCTTTGTTTTCCTTCTCCTGTTCAAATTCTTGTTCTAACTTGTCATCTGCAAATAAGCATTAGCACTGAATGTGAAGGTTGTATACTTCATGACTGACAGGTTAGTCTTACCCCATGTGAGAAACTAGTGATCCTTTGGTGACTTTGTGTCCATATTCATTTGTTCACCCAGGACAGCAGCGACACATTTGTGATTAATTTAGATTGTTAGCATCTTGCCAGCTGTGTGATAGTAAACCATTTCTGGAAGGTTAGAGTGGTTCATCATCTTTTCTCTCATAATTGGAAGGTTGCACTTCAGGTATACTTTGAAATGCTGGATGCTTTGTTGGCTGCTGAACAGCTTCCTGATGAATATCAAAACCGTTGCCAGGTATCACTGTAAAGCATTTAGATAGAAGACCTTAGGAGGATGTATTGACTTAATTTTAATCCCTGATATGCATATCTCTGTCCTAATCTTTGCACAAGGTGTTAAGAAATGGTGGACTTCAATTTCATGGTGGCCTTAGCAACCTCCAATTTTTTTAGGACCAATAAATGTGATTTCCATCTTAGACTTTAGAAAACAGAAATTTTCAAGGATGGTTTTATTAGCCCTAGAAGAAGACACTTGGGAACATGTTGGGTTTTTGAAATGTGCAATTAGGTTCTATAGAATTGTGCATTGTATAATTTTCTCTGTTGTTTTGATTGAATGATTTTTATGAACTGAGAGTTACCTATATGTGTAGGATATTCTGTGTAATGATTGTGAGCATAAGGGTACTGCACGATTTCATTGGCTGTATCACAAATGTAGCGTATGTGGTTCCTACAACACTCGAACTATCTAAGGTATGTTGGGGGCACCCTTTTTAACAAGACTCAATCCCAGCTTCAGTTTGTTGATCTTACATAGATATTTTGCAAGTTATGCTCTTCTGTAGGAGCTGGAGTTTCTCTGAAAGATGTTAGAATGGCATCGGCCAATTGCTAAATGTGTCATTATCACCTGATGAAGGTGGAGGAGTGGGATGGACACTGCATCAATCCATCAGCCAAAAGTTGTCGGGACTTTTGGCAGTTCCAATCTGTGGGTACATTACCTGGACTTCTGACGAAGTAGAACAGACTATACTGATATCTTGCCGGTGGGTATGAGTACAATAGATGTTTCCTGTGTGTTTGGCACCCAGCCAAACATTCTTGAAGTTCCCATATCTGAATTAGAGGAAGTTCAATCTAGGTTGAGATTGGAGGGCTTCAAATATTCTGTCCATCCAGCTGATCTGTGTATCTAAAATTGGTTTGGTGGAAGGCAAATAGGTCAGTTATGAGGTTATTTTCCTGGAAGCAAGAAAGCTGACAATTTGTTTTATGCTGTGTAGGGGACTTCAGAAGCCAGGATAAAGTCTGTTCTCTTTCAAACTGCCAAGAAGTCCTGTGCATCTCAAATTTGAGCTGAAGTGTGAAATTTAGCTTGTGTCCAGTTTTCTTTGAGGTTGAAGTAGGTGGAAGCTTTTATGTATTTATAACTGAGATTAAGTAGGGAGGTTTGTAATGCAGAGGGAATTCTCCCTGGATCCTCCACCATTAGTGAGGAATCTCTTTCTGATCCTTACTGCTATTTCTCATACAACTGTACTTTCTTTTCTTGTATAGTCCATCCTCCTGGGCAGCTCTGGTCATATATCTAGAATTAGTGCTGTGGATCTTCTGCACATGACACCCCTGGGATGACAGTGAGAGGTGCTGTCAATACTTCAGCACAGCTACCCCAGGAATTTTATTCAGGGCAATTCTCTCACCTGCTCCTTGTTACCTAGTTTACCCTTGCTTACCAAGTCTACTCTCGCAGTTGGTAAGTATTGTGAACTCTGGTAAGTCTTGGCCTGGTGGCTGGAAATTTTTAGTTGCAAGTGTGGGTTGGAGGAGGTAAAGGAGAAGGAAAAAAGTTGCAGGACCTGTGTCAAGTGGCTTGTTTTCTGCCTCCATCTGTGAAATGTAGATACAATTAAGATCACAAGTGATTCTCAAACTTTTGGATGATACACAAGTGAGTTTGATGTACTATAGATGGTTGGGTTTGTGTCTGGGGGAAGTAGGGGAGTATTTGGTTGCCACAATAGGTGCTTCTAACATTCCGTCTGCCTATATGATGTTGTGGATCAAGGGGAATTTTGGAACTCAATTGAGAAAGGACTGACAAGAGGGTTCACCTCTTTCATAGGAAATGCTTTGTCTGGTTTGTTTCTTGTTTTCTTCAATTCATCTTCAATTTCTATGTATTTGGACTGGGCCCCCTTTGATGATGTGTTATTTTGTGTGATCAATAGAAGGCTTGTATGCTATTTCATATAGGAAGTAGCCTATGTAACATCTGATCCTGAGTCTTTCTCAACGAATGATAGGTGTAGTAATTTTGATGCTATAACCAATATGTATTTCTTCTCTGGATGATCCATGATCTTAGGAGATAGGTGGAAGATTGTGGTTCACCTAGGTGGTTTCTAGGTAGGTAGGAGCATATGTACATAAGAGCATGGAAGTTGGGGCAAGTACCAAATTTGTAGGTAGGTAGGCATTTAGATGCATATTGGTGGTCAACATGCAGTTAAGGGTGAGTTACTTGGTAGGTAGGTGTAAGGTGGTTATGGGACAAGAGCCTCAATGGGAAGGTTCTCTCCACCTACTGACCCCTGCTCCTTCATGGTGTGTCGGTGGGTTTTGGGTCCATGGGTTTTTGGGTTCACAGTATTCTGGCTAATTTTAAGTTCTGTCTGAAGTTTGTTGAGTTTCCATTTCCAACATTCATTGTTTGTTGGCCCTGCTGGGAGAGTGGAGAGAAGAAACTTCCCATTTACAGGTAAGTTAGTCACTAGCATATGGTCATATTAGACCCATTTCAAACTGTTTTTACCAAGGCAGGAGTGGAAGCTGCTGATCAAAGATGCAAGGTGTGGAAGTTGCCAATCAATATATATGCTAAGAGTTTTAATCCATTGGAGTGTTGGTCATGGCTCCAAAATGCACGTCATCAGAACATTGTAATTGTGCCAATTCTTTTGGAAGTCTTTCATAACACCCAACCCTAAACCCTAAGCCCTTTGCTTGATGATAGGTGGAAATCATCTTTATCTCTGTGTGTCATTCTTTTAGTTGAAAGCCTTGCTGCCTCAATTTGACCAACCACTGTTTCCAACACATTAACTAGAGATATTTTGACTGAGTTACAAGCTTCTTCATACAGCTTGTACAAAAATATAGGTGGAACTCTGCATATGAATCTGTATGCACAACTTATAGAGAATTTCATGTCAAGCAATAAACTGATGAGCTGAATGAAGGTACCAGTCCTCTTCCCATGCTTTTGTGATTTTTGAGAGTATACTGAAAGATTCTGGTTGAAGATGATATGCACATACCATGTGAAGTGGCAATTCCACCATGAGCACATTCACATCAATTCCATCTGACACTACACTTGAATCCTTGATCAATTTAGTTTAGTGTGTCAATCAATATACACCAACCTATAGACCAGAACTTTGGATCCTGAAGAGCAATGTAGCACTGCGGTCTTCGTCTATTTTCTCCTGTTGCAGAAACAGTCTCATCTGAAGCAAATCAATCTAATCTGGAACAATAAAGCAGATTGGGTGGTCTTGTCAGGGGGGAAAGATGATGCCCATTATCTAGCAAATGTCCAACTTCATGCACCCTCTTGGCTGATGATCTTCTGAAATAAAAGTCTGGGAGGAGATATGCCTTCCTCCGTAAAAGACTACATGATAAAGCAGAAATATAAACATGAAGTCATGGGTGAAGAAACTAGCAGTCACACCAGCGCCTGTCATGTAGAGAGCATGATCTTTTCTCTCACCTAGAAATCAATTTTTTGGTCAAGAGGTGGCAAAAAGGTTAGAATGTTGCAAGCAAATAAACGAAATCAAAATGGTGGTCATGTGGTCAAGTTGTTCAGTAGGTGATGAGTCTCAGACTCACAATTTGCAGCTGATTGCATTCGCCATTGCTCCTGCCACTTGTGCTTCAACCCCATGCATGTCCTCTGACTGCTTCCATCACCAATTCCAAAGCTATTATGATCATGATGGCTACTACACTTGTGATGGCCATTGTCAGCTTTATGTCCTCCACTACCCTTGTCACCCTTTGTTGTTGAAGGAAGTTGGTTCACTTCAGAACACAGGAAAGTGCTGTTGGATACTGTGGCAGTGCACCTAGAATTGTCTGTTCCTGACAAAAGACCAGTAGATCCACCTTCAATTACTGTTGAACTGAAGGATAGCACTAAAACGTCAGCTGTGTCCACTTGACCTAGGACTGAAGTTGAACCTGACAACTTGACTTCAAGTTGCTCCTCAGTATCTCCCACCAAGTCATTCAAGCTGCTGTAGCACACCCCAAATTTAAAATCATTTTAGCAGCAGGAGCAGAACTCATCAAACTGTCACTGCACAAACTATGCAGAAAGCCCAAGGCAATTCATGAACATACATACCATGTGAGGGTGTCTCCTCCACCCCTACTATCTTTCTTCCGTTTCCGCCTGTACAAACCCCTCTCTACAAACTGAGCAGAACTTGAAGGTTTAGCAGCAGCTTCCAAGAGGCCTGTATTACATGCAGATGGATCCTGGTCATCCAATGGGGATGCCAGTAGCTCTACCTCATCCAGTATCACAAGCGCAGCAGATGAATCTGAGGATCTGGCCTCAGACAATTTGCAACTGTTCTCCTTCTCTGGGTAGCATGAGCCACTGTACGTACTTCCTGTTTCAGTCTTGAGTGTTACTGCTTGTTGAACAGGTTCACAAGAGAAACCATGACCACTGCTAATGCAAATAAGCATTGCTGCCACTTCTTCCTCACTGCTGCTGTCCATGGCAGCACCACTAATGGCCTCAGCACTACTGGCCAGTCCCACACTATCACTGCTGATACAAGGCCGTAACCTCCGAAGCGTACGATGCTTCTTGAATGGTGCCAGAGGTAGGTCGTCTACACCTGTATTGTCTGATAGAAGATGTTCACTGCTTACCCTGTCATTGCTGGCCTGCTCCTTGCATGCATGGCTGCCTACCTCAATCAGTGGCAGCCATTCAAATTGCTGCTTTGGCCTTGCCTTGCTGCTGACAAAACTCACAAACACTTCATCATTGACTCTCTCACCCATTAGGACTAGGAAATCAATCTTACTGGAGGAGAGACCTCACAGTTAATAGGCCAGAAATCAATTACTAGTGTTGAGCACAAACCCCTCTTCCTGGAAGAGAGCTGCTGCTGAAATCTCATCAACCTATACTGTGTTGCATGTATTCATCTGGAGTTCAAGAGAAATTCCTTAGCAACTGACACTCTAAACATGCCACTACAATCCCGGGACCTGACCCTATGCTGCATTGATGTGAGGAACCTCCATGGAAGGGCATAGCTAAAGAGAACACAACCATAGATGTTTTATCTTCAACCAACTGAATCACCACACATCTTGTATAAGATCTACACACTCACTTTAAGACAGGCCTGCTTTGGTCTGGAACTGACAAGGACACCCTCTGCTTCTGCTTGGTTGTGCTCACCTCCTTCTGACAGCCCAAACTTGTCAGGTAGAGAGACATACTTGTACTCTCCAATCCCATACATTGAAAGAAGCATCACAACAGAGCAAGAACTGCCAACATATAAGGTGTTTGCCTTGCTTTCTTCCTATGTAGAAGTCTTTACCAAGCAATCTCTGGAAATATACTTTTGGGAGATGAAAGCACAGCAATCTCAAAAACTGGTCTTTTGGTATAAATCAGGACCTTCAAAATCACACACCACAACACCATCCCACCACATAATTCGGGACACAATGATCATCTGAAGGGCTGAATCCAAGATTACCTCAAACAGCTTCGTGATATGGGCTCTGAGTTTCAAGGCCATATTGTACACATCACTCCCCTTCTTGTTGTAGACCTGCAAAGTCAACAGCATCACAAGCTATCAGTTTCCATTAGTGGTGACCCATCACCAACAAGCACAGATGAGCAAAGTGGGAAGTTAGAAAATAGTAGGAATGCTCTTCCAAATGTGTGACAAGACAATAAGAAGGCCACCAAACTAGAAGCAGGATGTCCACGGTACACAATGTTTCTGCACAAAACTAGGAAGACAAGGGACAGAAACACGCACCAAAGCATTTGTTACAGTGAGAATCAAATCTCGATGCATATCACTAATGCTGTAAGTGAGCTCATTCTGTTCACCAATCCCATACACATTGGTTGATCAAAATCCCACATTTCAAGATCAGTAACACACAAGGATGAAAATTCAAATCATACCAGAAAGGAGACAACATGAGTTTGAGAACAAAGCATTTGGATGAGCCCAAAGGAAAGCTACAAGAGCAAGCCTGAGACAAGTAGATAAATTGAACAGCACTCTGAACTTGGGCAAAGATAGATGCAGTTTCTTACAGAATAGACCTGCAATCAGTAGGTGAAGATTTGACCATAACATTGAAGATGTTCAAGGTTTGCACAATTCATTCATTAAACTAACTCTGACCTCCAAATGTCGACGTATGGTGCTCAGATCCATGCGCTGATAAACAATCGCATCATAATCTCCCCGAGATGCTACTGGTCTTCAAAAGAAAATCAAGTTTAAACAAAAAAATCAGTGTGTATATGCATTTTCTGAGAAGAGCTCAAAGAGTTTCCCACAACTAATATGGATAGCAGCACCTGTTACAGTGTTTGTGTATCAAAAATAGACATCCCACTTCCTACACAGAGAGAGGAGATTGGGTTTACCTGCGAAAGGGGGCAGCATGTTTGGAAGCAGAGACAGCCTTCCAAATCTCTAGCAAAGGGTCAGCTTGTGCCCATCTTCTCCTCCTAGTATCTGATTGCCTGTGAAAACTCACAGAATTCAAGAGGCCACAAAAATGTGGGCTCAGTGCAATCTTCACAACACACCCCCTGCTGCAAGGTGAAGACTGGTGACAAGTATGCCTTAGGTAAAGAAAAGCACAAATTGGCCTTAAGGATCACAGTATGGTCACAGCACATAGGAAGATGTAAACTTCTGTTTACCAAGCCTGCTTGACAAACCTTCTCAGCATACTTTGCAGACAAAATGGTCAGGTCCATGTTCATTTTCTCATGCAGTAACTGGCCCTATACGTTCTGTGAGAGGCTCTATTAGAAAGAGCACCTCCTCTAGATACTCAAAAATACAATCTCAACTTCTATAGCGAATAGTGATGGTCCCATCACTTCTACAATACTCTGTAAGTTAACGACCACTTTTATGTAAAAATGTAAAGCCTTAAAGACTTAGTCTTGTGCTAAGGTAGGTGGACTAAAAGCTACTCTCTTTTCCTTCCCCAACTTAGGTCAATCTAAACAAATGGCACAGGCCGTAATACAAGCATCTTTAGCAAGTTTTTGGCAAGAGACATTCACTGCTAATGACAGTCAAAATTTCAACAGTTCCAACAGTCAGAGAAACATCAGGATTTAGTGAATAAAGTTACCTTGCTTCTTTCCTCTGCAACCCCTTCCCAAAGCCATTATTCAGCATGGATGAGTCATGATGCAAGTGCCCATCAGCCTTGAGCGGCAGAAGATGGAAGAGTTCCTCTTCTTCCATCCCCTCCATGTCCTGTAGCTTAGCTTCCAGTGAGAACTGTTTGCTAGACATCCCAGCTTCTATGAGAGCTTTCATTTCTCGATTCTGTGTACAAATGCCATCCCCCTTCTCATAATCCAGAACAGCACCATCCAGACAAGAACCTCCTCCATAACCATTCACAAGCATACTTGTGGGTGCCTCTGTAGGAGCACAACATGCACACATTTTACTACAAGTTGCTACCCATGAACAAGCTCCAGAAAGAAACAAGAGTGCACAAAGAGGGGAAATAAGAGGTGCATATCTTTGACTGGACATTCAAACAGAACTTTATAGAGCATAAAAAATAGTCTCCCAATGTTCAAAGAAACAAGAACAAACTTGGTTGCATTGACAAATGTCCTAGAAGCTTGCTCCACACAAGATGCTTGCCTTCAAGAATGTCCCTTGCATCTCTAGAGAGAAATATCTGTCACTGCTGCCAAAAGACAGCCCTGAGAAGCAGTAACCTATATACAAGCATTTCCCATGTCGAATTGCAAGGCAGTCTGAGCATGACCAGGAGGAGGAAGAGGAGGAGGAGAATAAGATTGTGATTGCCTTTGGAATGCAGGACTGGGTTATTGTTGTTGTTGTGATTCTCCTGCACAGGAGAACTCGATAATAGAACGTTGGACAAGGGCTGCCTCAGGGCTACAAGCCGAGGACCTGGGATCACCGATGGGCCCATTGCATAATCTGTCATAGAGGCACCCGACCAACACGGCCAGCGCAACTCCCCACGACCATTTTGCGGAAACTTGCACACAGCCATTTACTGTCAGCAGGAAGCTCCTGCAAGCCACATGTTTTTCTTTAATCCCAGCAAGCAAGCAAAGCAAGCGCCAGAGCACAGTCACGCGTCCACTAAGGGAGAGATTTGCTGCCACCCACCAGATTCAAAGAACCTCAATATCCATATGATGAAATCTGCCGCTACCCACGAGACGCAGAAAAAAGCAGCCAACTGGGGTGGACCGAATCGTTGCCACCAGCAGCACAAACCATTCACCACCAAGAAAAGCAACCCCAATTTGTGTCGGAACCAATCAGCCGGACCATTTAGCACTTGAAGCCTTCACAAGGACAACGACAATGATGACAAGAACCCGAATGACGGATAGCAGCAATCAAAGGCGCTGCTGCTACCACCAGATGCAAAGAAACGCCTAAATTGTTCGCAGGAAATCAAAACCACGATGACTCCGAAATCCAAACAAGCTCATCAGTCCCTGTATGATCACATCCGCAGACCCATCCCCAGAAACAAAAAAAGAATCCGCAACGCAAAAAGGAAACACACACACAACCCAATTCCTTTGCAAACGAAATAAAATCCGCCACGACCCACTGCTTCAATCATACACCTCACTCACTGGTTACGCAGAAAGACAAAAATGGAGACGGAGACGACGAATGAGGAGGAGGAAGAGGAGGCGCCTAAATGAGAGAATTTCGTGAGACAAACCAAAATACCTAGAAAAGAAAGACCACTCTCACAAACATCTTCTTCTCTCATCCGGCTGCGAAACGCAGCATTCCCACCACACCATGATACAGAGATGATTCAACCCCATGTATGGAAATCTGGCTGTCTCGCAACAATCCTTCCCGCTTCTTCGTCATCAGCATCATCATCCAAAAACCCTAAGCAACACAGCAAACCACCACCCCCACCCTCACATCAATCAAATAAGGGGGGAAAAAAAACAGTTTCCAGGTGGTTATACGCAACCGCGACTAATTTCCTCAACGCCCACACCTCATGAACCCCGAATGTTTGCAGCGAGCGACAATGTGGATTGCAGGACAAAGCATGAGCACGAGTATCGCTACATAAAATCGCTACAGAAGATGCCAGAAATCGCAAAAAGGAGGGAGGGAGGGAGAGAGAGAGAGAATGGGGCAAGAGGGGGCGAAAAGCGGGTTATGGGCATAAGAAAGAAACAAAGCACGGCTTTGGGCGCGGTCGTGGGTACCTGCGCGGACGTACCACCTGCTGTCTGTGGGGTTGGGGGGGATGGGGGAAGGACGCAGGGGCAGTTGTAGATTCCCGACGTTCATTGGTGAGGAGGTGTTTTCTTTTTCCGTTCCTGCAACAAATCGCTCCCAGGTCGGTCGACAATCGGATATGCAGGGTTCGCGTTGATGACGCACGATCAACATCTGTGGCTCGTCGTCGATCGATGAATGCCGGCAACATCATGCAGGAAGGCAGACATGCCAAAGGTCCACGACCCGCCACGCCCCGCCCCGTCCGCCGTTTTAGGGTTAGGTGCACGCTCTCGCAACCGGTGGTCTTCTTGCGGTGCCCGCGCGAGTGTTCGTCTCGCTTTCTTGAGATTCTTGCTCTCTCGGTCGTCGGTTCCCGCCTCCGCTCTCTCCCAGTTAGTGCTGCGAACCCGCTGTAGTTAGTATTGTCGTCAGCTGCTGTGTGTGTGTGTTTATGTGAGAGAGAGATCGTTGTTGGGAGGCAGAATGGATCAGCGTCGACGCGGCGGGTTCTTGGACACCACTGTTCGGCTGCTGACGCGCAGAAACTCTGTCTACATCGCCTTCATTCTCACCGGGGCACTTGTTGGTGAACGGGTAAAGTTCTTTCCCCTTCTTTTTCTCAGCATGTAAAATCCACTCTTCTTGTCTGTCTATTCTCCCTAGCACGCAGGGAGTGAAGGAAGTGTCTTGGGGTTTTCCAGTCTCAAACCAAGACATGGAACCCTCACGATCAACCTACTATCAACGCGCATCAAGAGCTGTAAATCCAGAGCAGATCTCACAGGATGTTCTTAGACGATGCTCCCACTACAGTGACGGCCTCATGCTGTCCGAACATAAACGGCATGTTCTTATTCCGATCTCTGAAACTCGCAAATCTTCAGCAAGGAGGGGTGGGAAGCCATGAAGATGCATGCCACATTCTAGGGCACAAGATTGTGGCAGATCTTCATGTTCTGTTTTGTGCAGGTGGATCAGCAAACTCTCCTTTTGTGTTTTCTCTCTCCTGCTTCCTGGCATCCTGCACACAGAGCAGATCCAATGTGAGAGCTCTTTCAGATGGAAAAGCTTTGCCAGTGCAGAGTTCAGTAAAAAGGGTCTTGATCCATGGGAGACGCCTTAGAGGGCTTGCCCACTGTAGAAAACAGCTTCAGCTGGCATGTGTTGGTGCCTCAGGATCTGCTGGATTGACCAGGCAGTTTCATGAGGGTCATCATGATGGATTTGCAGGCATAATGATTCCTATGGACTTGCTTTCCATGTGTTGCCACCTCAGGACTTGCGGTATTGACCCGGGCAGTTCTGAGGATCATCATGATGGATTCACAGGAATGATGATTCCCATGGACTTGATTGTCATGAGTCCCCAGCAGTAAGAATGGGAAATGATTGCATGGAAAGTGAAATTGGAGAAGTTGCAGAGATGATTGAAGGAAGATAATCGCTGCAGGGGGGGAATTGATTGCAGGTTATTGACTATGGCATCAACAAGCTTTGGGAGTCGAGGAATGTTGGGGTATGCGTTCCTTGATTTTAACCTTGTTCTGTTCTTGATATGTTCTACTTCTGTTTTTCTGTCTAAGCTAGGTTTCAAGAGGTGAGCTCACCTTTTGCTCCAGTGTGAACTTCTATAGTGTAGAGTAGAGCTGGAAAATGTGACAGAAACTCAAGATGCATATTTGTGTAGAACAGCTCCCTAGAGTTTGAACTGATTATTATATACTTATTTATGAACCACAGTTGAGAGCTGTTGAAGTCAGTGGGTAGTCCATGGCAGCTCATCACTGCTATTTGTGAGAAAGGTGATGATGGTCTAAAACTTTGTGAGTGACTCTCATAAGCTGATGACTGCACTCATTTTCATGTTGAGTGTCAGATAACTCGCAGGTCACTTTCTGGGGCACCCAACAGTCACTATTTTAGCCTCAGACTCATGAAGCAAGTGTGGTTGACATTGGTTTGTATTGAACTGTGTCCATCCTTGTATTAGCACAACTCCTTTTATAAGCTGTGTCTTAAGAATTGTCTTTGAAGTAACTGAAGGCACACAGAGTCAGTGTGAATCAGGAAGAGTTGCTGTGTAGAATATGCTGACATACGATTGGGATAAGTGAAAGTGTGGGCTCACAGATTGAACTGAGATTAAATTAGTGGAGTACTGTTCTTGCATTTTTGTGTGCAGAAGAGGTTTGAAGACATCCCAAGCTTGGGGAAAAAAGTTGCTGAAGAATAGGCTATCCGAACCATGTGATCAACGGCCACAAATTTATATGACCACAGCTACTAATAATGTATCATCATGTGGCCTGTTTCCAGTTTATCAACAGTTAGGAATCTTGGTGCCTTCTTCTAAAAGAACAATTATGGCCTTTCTGACTGAGTGCTGGATGACTTCTTTGTAATGCGGATTCAGAAATTTTATGGTCAACAACTGAGTTACTCATTCCATTGCAGTCTATATTCTTTGTTTCAGTTGCTACAGTACAGGAGACATCTTCTGCATGTATGTCTATTTTGTAGTGTGACTGGAAATGTATGTACTTACATGTGTTTTCCTGACAAGGAGGAACCTGTGAGCATTTTCACTTCCTGCATCTGGATGCTGCACTTACTGAAACATTTTCCTTAAGGTACTACCCTGTGCTTCTGGTAATAGACTAGTGAACCTGGGAAAATTTGAGGAAAATTGACCAGCCGTTTGCTGGCGAATACGGGCTGGTGGCCCCCACTGGAAAGGCAAACAGTTGGTGAACCATCTGCCAGAAAACATGCAGATGGCAGCAAATGGCCCTGGGCTTATTGATAGACGGTTACTTTTCACCCAAAAAAATACCCCAGGGCTTTTCAAGAGAGCAAAGAGTCCTCAGTTTCCAAAGACTCCAAACTCTTCTTCTGTCATGTTTTTGCTCCAAGTTTTCGCTGTACAGCTCTGTGTTTTAAGTTTGTTTTTTTTCATATGTTTTCATAATCTTACTTAGTTTGAGTTCTTCTTTTTGTTGTTTTTTTTAGTTTTCATACTTTTTTTAGTTTTCAGTTTTCAGCTTCAAATTTTCAGTTCAGATTTTATATTTTTTCTTCAAAGTTTACCTTCGTCATGGATCCCATTACACTCGAAAGGGTTTTACTAATTTGGATGTTGCTGTCTGTGACATTGGGCAATTGTACACTCTTCAAATCAAAGGTGTGTAAATGTTTTCGTAACAATATCCTTCAATAAAGTTGCATTTCCTACCATTTTTAAGTGCAATTTTGAGTAGGAAAGATCTCCATTTCAATTGTGGTTGAAAGAGCTTAGACAACATGTTCATTGGGAATTTGTGGAGACTACTTTTGAAACTAGGCATAAAAAGTTCATGGGTTATTATAAAGTTTTGACGCTTTCAATAGTTTAGTTGAAAATTTGACATTATTCCTCAATCCTAGCGCGAACCTTGTTCGACCACAAGTAAAAATTTAAAAAATTGTAACCATTGTGATTTATAGGTTGGCTGATGGAAGTAGTGCCACACACATGGCTAATTGGTTCAGTTGCTTTAATGTGGGAGCATCAACCATAAAAAAATATGTGGACATAGTGTGTGATGCCCTATGTGATAAAAACAAGATGTTTAACAAGTATGTTAGTATTCCATTTGGTGATTGTTTACAAAAATTATAGATTGTTTTCATGCTCTTACAAGCTTGCTTAATATTTGTGGGACCATAAAGAATGACACTTTCGACAAATCATTTTTTTTAATAGGAAAAAAATTCATAGCATTGCAATCAAGCAAGCAATTTGCAACACAGACAAATTTTTTTTGAACGTCTATGTTGGCCAACCTAGTGGAGTCCATGATAATGGGCAATTCCAGATGTCTAATGTTTACAAATAACTCAAGAATCGTGAGATCTTACATGAGCTAGTGGTGATTGTTAGAGGTGTGAGATGTGCACCTTATATCATTGGTGATGTAGCATACCCAATTTGACCATATTTACCAAAAAATTGGAAGACCTATAATACAATGATGTGGATAAACACACATGATTCTAGTATGAACACAAGGAGAGTAATCATAAAAAATGCTTTTGGATCATTGGAAAACATGTGGTGTATATTGAGACATTTTAATTCGAAAGTTGATAGAGCTACAAGAGTTGTTGCTTATAGTGTTCTTCACAACTATTGTTTAGAATGGAGTGCACCTAAACCAAGTCCTCGAAATGTAGTAGCTCTTCAAACAATTTCCAAAGATTTGGGGATAAATTACCAATAGTTAGAGAAAGAAAGATTGCAAAAATTGAAGGAGAAAACTTAGAATTATTTTGTTTAAACAATAGTTGATTGACAACCCAATTAAAAAATAGATTATTCACATGCATTACCATTTGGCCTTTAATTTTTTTTACTTTATGGAAGCACAATTGATGCTAAAATGAAGAAACAAACATTTGGGTTTCATTACCATGGGCCAAAGTGCAAATACACTTTTAATTACATCAAATTTGTGAACAAAATTCCAAGCCACAACAAAAGGTTCAAGACTTTATATAAGTTACATGAAATAAACACCACAACTACCCTATTACCCATGATCAAACTCAACGTGCATAAAGTTGTCATTTTCAAGAATCTTTAAGCTTTAAAACCTCAATAAACAATGCTACCATCTGTAATTGACCTTGCACCATCAATTTTCTACCTTTTTGCTCATTCTGAAGCATCTATGTTGTAATCCTTTCAATCATCTCCATGTTCATCTTTTCTATCTCTTTCACACCTTTTGAAAATTCTTTCATGACATTAGCAATTGCAAAAGAACTTGCATCCAATTTTCTTCTTTTATTTTCCATTATTTTGTTAGCTTTGCCTTGCACAACAATTTACAAGCCCTAATTTTCAAAATGTCTAAGCCTATAGGTGGAACATGAACCTCCTCTTCATTTCCATGACTAAAAATAGGAATTTGTTGTGGTGGACTAGAGTGTTCTTGAATGCCATGTGTCACATCATCATCATCCACTTCAAAAGTTTGAATTTCAAAATGTGAATGTAAATTATGCACTCCGTAATCAACTACATTGGGAATGCCATTAATCTTGGTTATGCTTCCAAACATTTGATCAAATCTTTCAAACCATGGCCAATTAAAAAGGGATGCACCAGTCAATTGAATTTTCTTCTTTTTAGTTTCATACTTATTTTTCATCTTGCTCCACTTGTCACACACTTGCTTCCAATTCTGATGCACCCCCAGATAATGTGCATTAAGTTATTTTGTAAAATCCTTCCAATTTGCTTCTTGGAAAGGCTTTCAATTATACTCCCATAATTTCTTTTCACAAATATTGAAAAGAAACTAAAGTTGTAAATGTCTAAAACCTACTTGCATTTTCTTGAAGTCTTAAATGTCTTGGAACAATATTAGCTGGTATGGAAGAGGAAGCACCTCCTTGATTGTCCATCAACAAATTGAGGAACAAATTTGGTGAAAAGGTTGGGGAGTCCATGGACACTGACTTCTATAATGTAAACCGCCTATAGATTGTGTCTACAGTGTTGTGCATCTAAGTGTTGAGAACCCTAACATGTGCAAAATGGCAAAAAACAAATCTAGAGGATATAGGAGCTGTAAAACCAAAGAACTAAAGCACTTCCTTCTTGTGTTGCAATGGTGGTTTTTTATTGCAAGAAAGGTATTTATAATGTGGGTTCATGATTATAACTTGTTGGTTTACCTTAGTGAAAGGAAATAATGAAGCAAAACAAACTTATGATTTGCTTCCACACATTGTTGCGTTGACAATGCTGATTGAATTGATGGGAGGTGGATTCATTGGTCAAAGTGCATTGTTTGTTTTCATGTGCCCAGGTCAAGTCTTTGCTTCACTATTTATGAACTTATTGAATATTTCCACTAGAATTTCATATGTCCACAACCTTCACCAATACATGGAACATATAATTCAGTGGTTAAATCAAAATGCACATCCAAAACTGTAGAAAAAATATTGGTGTGTTGTTAATTAGGTTCATTTCACTTCCTTTTGCCATGTTCTATCTACATGGGCCTTTGAAAGAACGATGTTATGGTATGAAACCAAGAACCAAGTGACATTCTCTTCTAAATTTTTTTTAAAGTGTTAGTAATATATAACCGTGGAAAGTCCATAAGGGTTCCCATGTGTGAATGGGTGCAGTCACAATCCAACAAGCAAAAAAGGGTGTCAAACCACCAAAAAAAAAACATCAAAATTTGATAAATATTTATGTTTTGCCATTTAAAACCATGGCAATCATGGCAAATTATTGCTTTTTCATTCATATGAATGTCAAGGAATTCAAACCAAAAATCCATTTCATGATATTTTAAGTTTTAAGTTTGATTCAAGACTTCTAAATGTGAATAAAAACACGTCAAATAAAAGTCAAGTTTGCAAAGGACTATCAAAAGGATTCATATAATAAATCATATTTGATGGGAAATAATTTAAGAAGATAAAGACCTATTAACAACATAAAAAAAACACTCATCCCTAAGATATATGGAATTGTAAAACTTTAAAAATTCAAAGAACTTTCCACAATTGATTTAGAATTTTAGAACTTCAAAAGTCCTTTGCCACACACATAAATGGGGTAAACTGTACATGATGTATTAAGAAAAGTTGTATTTTGTCATACAAGAAAAAATGAAAATGTAAAAAATAAATAAATATTATCATTTGAAATTATTATCATTTTTAAATATGAAACACTACATTTACAAGGAATTCGGACTCTTTCAAATTTTCATATTTATTCAAATTGATGAAGGAAAAAACATGTCATGTACTTGGACAACTACAAGCATTTATTATAACAAGTTGTAAAAACAAATTGTTCAAAAATTCATTCATATGAAAAAAAAAAATTGGTAAAAAGTACATGCAATCCTTTTTTCAGTAATCTCGTTGGCTCATTGTATTTTGTTTACACCTGAATATCTGTGGATTTGAAGCTAATACTTGTCATGTCTTCTTATGTTTTGCACACACTAATGTAAAGATAAATTAATAAACCTTTGATTAAAAATGTTTTCTACCTTTAAAACCTCCACCCCCACAACCATTGAGACCACCCACACCCCGTCCTCCATGGAAACCCCCTCTACCTCCTCTTTTTCCAAATCCTCCATGCCCACCTCCTCCTTTTCCACTTATCTTGCTTTTGCCACCCTAGATGTAAATGGGTAGTTTTACTAGCATGTCCAATTTAAGAGAACCATGAACCAAACATGTTATTATACATGATCATGCCCTAAAAACTCTTTAAACGTCCTATGGGGCCTTAGCTTCCATTGCATAGAGAATTGACAATAGTGAAAAGATAATTACCTCCCCATCCACCACATCCACCCCTTCTACCACCATTAGGAGGTCCACCACTACCCTTGCAAAGGTCAATCACCACTACATTTAGGCCTAAGAATATATATATAAATGACAAAAATTACCTCAACACATTCACAATGTTGGTAGGAAGCCAAAACTTCATATAAGAAGCCAAAACTTTTGAAGTGTTTGAAAACATACACTGGATTGAGGAAGAAAATGTTGGAGAGGTAAAAGTTTGTTTGGGTCAATGAAAAAGGGTAGTTGCACCCTAAGGTGGACCAAAAATGACACATTTGGAGTCCATAAGTTTATTTTTACTAGGCTTTTATTTTAAATTTCGTTTTCTTGCCTTGCAACGTGGCCCGTCTATAAGCATCGATTAGTTTCGACTAATTTTTGGTGTTTTCTGCTCTTATGTCATTTATGACTCAAGATCTATGGTCGTGAAGGTCAAAGGTTTCTAATGCCTAACGCTCAAGACTTCACATGTTTGCAATTTTTGTGAAAATCAAGAAGTTTAAAGGTCCATCAATTTTTGTGAAAAGCATGTCAAGCGGGGTGCCAACTATTAATGGGCCGAATGATTGGAGCAAAAGGATCAAGAAAGAAGTTGGGAGTTATGCCCCTAGTTTTAGTACACGGGGTTTTGTAATGCCCGTCTATGTTAAAGTCCCAAACTTGTTTAGTAGCAATGGCATTTGTAGTTTTATTAGGAAATATTTTGTAGAAAAGTATGACTTATGCTACAAAGGTATGAGCCCCAAACAAATTAGGATACCTAAAGATTGCACAAAAGAGGAGATTTAGAAAATGTTTGACCTTGTTGTGAACAAAAATGGGCATCGTTACACAAACTGTTCATATCCTGAACTTATTGTGAAAGCTGAAAGGTTGTGGATGATTGTGCACAAGAAGCCTTGTGTTCTTGCATCTAGAATTATCACAATTGGGATGGCTAGAGGGATTGCTTATGAAATGAAAAAAAAACAGTTGAATTGGGTTACATACACCAAATGGACCAACATGAAACAATTTTTGCATGCAAAAGCAAAAGATTTTGTTGGGGAAGATGGAGGGTTTTGATGAAGAAAAATTATATATTAGAGAGGCAAGTGAATAGAACTTGTTGGCATTACTGGCCTTACAAGCTTACTTGGCATTTGCAATGAATCAGTTTGCCACTATTGAAAAAGATCTATTCGTTGAGAAGAAGGGAAAAGAAGATATGGTCCTTGTTGATGCGTGAGCTTGCTCTCAAATGGAGGACAAGAGAAACCAACTTGTTCTAGCTCAAGCAAAACTTGATGCGTTGGTTCTATAGTTGGAGCGAAAACAAGCCAATTCGAACCCTCATGGCTCCTCAAACAAAAGCATCAAGAGCTTGATTCGACAAGTGAATGAGCAAAGGAACATTGTTGTGTATCTAAGGTCTACTATTGATGAAGGTAACTTAGAGTTTGAAAGGGTTCAAAAACAAACTGCAAATGGGCATAGTAATCTTGGGGCATTGGAAGAACATGTTGTTTACAGGCGACATGATCATGTTATTTGAAATCTTCCAATGAAATGTGTTAAGGGAGTAGGTTCTTGAGGAGGTTTGCATCCACAACCTCTTCACCCTCTTGAAAATGTTGATCCACTTCCAAAAACATGAATTGCTTTAAAGAAGTGTTCTTTTTGTGGATTAAGGTTTTCTCTAGTGTGGGTTGCTTGATTTGCTTCTTGTAAACATTTTTATCATGATTGGTGTGCTATGTACCATTTTGGGACCTTCATTAAGTGTATTCAAAGAGGATGTGAGGACGAAATGCACAAATCTTGGTGGAGTGTTACGGGATTCAAGAAGCTAGGTTCATCAATTCTTGTCAAGGATGAAGGCAAGTGCACCATGAAGGTAGAGCGACCTTGAGCCCGTCATAGAGGTGCCCCTTTGAGTCCCTTTCATTCAATGCATTATGTTGTAGATTTTAATCCAAGTTGCATATGGAAATCATGTTCATTTGTTTAAATTTGCCAAGTATCCATTGAAATTACTTAGGTTTACATAAGGAATACCACGATGTTCATAAGCAAGTTTCAAGCAAGAACTAATTCTAGCATGGCAATCCATAGAATTATCTCTAATCCATGCTAAAGTTGAAAGTAAGTTTCCATAAGGTCCATAAGAGTATGCATTCTTCTCAAGTCCATTGCAGGTTTGTAATTGCTTATGATAGTCCATTGTTATTCCATCATGGGTTCTTGGTATTTCCATTGAATTTTTTAGGAAGTAGATAATTGGCATAACAATATGTAATAATGGTGATTATTGATAAGAGTCTTGAAGAAGTAGATAACATGCACATTGGAGTCCACAATAGCGGTGGTTATTGAATTAAGAGTCCTTTCATGGTGACTATTGATAGTAGGAATCTTGAAGAAGTAGATAACATGCACATTAGAGTCCAAAATAGTGGTGATTATTGAACAAATCGTAAATAAACATTAAAATAATTTTATGGACTTCTTTGAACTTACAAAGGACTCCATTAAAGTACACAAAAATTTCGTAACTGCAATCAAGATCAGATCCTTACACAAGTTCTATAGGTATTATTCAAATCCATCACTATTGTATACTTATGCATAAGCTTTGGGAGGTTGTTGGCATTCCTGAATATATAAAACTTACATTCATTTTAATTTGTTATGATGAAAAAATCATTTGATGGTTGCTTTTATGTTTGAAATTGTAAGCACTCACATCAATGTTGAATGGTGTGTAGAATTCATGCCAATGCGAGCATCAATTTGAGTTTCAACAAGTCATTTTCATCCATCAACTTGGGTGCCATTAACTGCAATTGTCAAAAAGGATAAGCCAAGCCCAAGTGTGGGCAATTTTCATGTCAAAGATTAATAGAAACATAACTTGGTTGTTACAGTTGATGTTGAAGTTTCAAGTCCTTGTGGTAAAAATAAGGACCATTTGGTTATTGAAGCTCATGTTGATCCTATTACAATGGTATGTCAAGAAGGATGTCAAGAAAGAACTAAAGTTGGTTGGAAATTATAGTGAAGAGGAGGAGGCCAAAGTTATAGACTTTAATGATACAATACAAGATGGCTTATTACTACCTTTAACTCATAAAGCTAACACCCAAGAGGAAAGCGAGAGTCATGAAGTAGCTAATTTTGTAACAACCAAATCATTGGAACATTTGAACGTAGGCCAAAAACGAAAGTTTAACTCCCCAAGAAAACACAAGACCAAAAAGATACCAGTGAATGAATGTGTTTTTATTGCAAAAACAACTCGTTCTTCTACTGAAGGTTTTACTTGTTCCAAAGCTAAGAAAAAATAGTTCATAATAGAATGATGTATGCATGGTTCAACTTAGATTCTAATTTACTTGATACCACATACTACAAGTTGGATGATCATTTTTGGACTATGTTGTTACACATCTTCTATTTGTTTTCCAATAATTCCATTTTGCACATAAGAGGATAGACATATCTTGGAATTGACAGAAAGCTTTGGGCAAATGCAAATCTTGGTGAAACATTTTTATTGAGCTCCACTTGCTAATGTGAATCCATGTTTTGAGGATTTTCACTCTTTGAATTTGGGTTCCTGGTTGATTAGAGAATTTCATGCATCCCACATTGGTTAGGTGTTTCCCTTTTGGATCAAGTTACATGTCAGTAAACCATGTAGGCAATCGTGGATGTTTATATATTTTTTTGTCTTGTGGTATAAATGTTATAATTCATTACAAATTTATTGGTTGGCTTGGTAACACTGGATAGGCATGCAAGTGATGTAACTTTCCCTTTCATAATTGTACAAAATGTTGTACAAGCATTTGTTATCAAAGGTTTTCTCAACTACTATGTGAAGGGCTGATTAACAATTCCTTTAACTAATTTTCACTTTGGACTTCCCATTTCCCCTTGGTTATAAAAAGGTGGATATAGAAAAACCTGTTGGCATTGTTGCATGTTGGCAAAAACCTAGGCAGCTTAGATGATGGCTAGGACTTCAGTTCGAGATCGAGCTTAGGTTTGGGCTTGGATTTTATTTTGTTATTCTTGTAGTTGTAATTGTATTTACAAGGTTCCTAAATAAGTGTGTGACTATTATTGTCAATAAATCCTTCTTCAAATTTTCATTTAAAAAAAAATATTTTGTAGGGTTTTTTTAATCTATTTTTTTAAACATCATGTTTACTTGTAGTCGTAATGGGAATTGTTCTGATGTGCTTGGATTAGCTTGATGTCAATGTTGTAAATAAGGGGTCATACTATTGGGATCAATTTTTGTTTAGTTGATTGTAAGTCGTAGACATTACAAATTCAAGGAGATCATTGAATTTTTTCTAAATAATTACAGTAGTAATCAAACAAAACAAAAATTGGTTGATGTTTCTAGTAATAAGGTGTTGGTGATTCCTTGAATGCCAATTGATGCATAACACCAACCAAATATAGAGCATATGAAATGATGGCACCAAGGTTTCAAGTGAATTATGCCTTTCCTTTTAAGCCTTGCATTCTCATGAGGAAGGAAAAGACTTATGCTCATACGTTCTCTTCTTTCTTGAAGTTTGTTATAGATTTCAAAAACATGCTAAAAGTTGAAACATGAAAAGATCCCCTAAGCAAAACTAACTTATTGGTTGGCCATGCTACATTGGACATACTAGTGATGTAATTTAACAAATGCCATGGTGTTCTAGTTTCCATTATACAATGTATTACTGCTATTGAAGAACCATCACCAACCACCAAGAAATTGAATTTGCTCTATACATTCCCTATGCATATAAAGCCATATGTATAAGATCAACAAAATTCTTATGTGGTAGATGTCAAAATTTCAAAAACTATAGTGATGTATTGTTAAGATGAGATGTTCAATAATACAAGGTTAAGCTCTTTAATTTTTTGCATATGTAAATTGCACGAAAACCACATTGAGTACAAACTTTAAACAAATGTACATGTACCAACAATTAATGAATACGCTTCCAAGAATCTCCTACTTGGGTGTTAATGTAATGACCATATTTTAACATATAGAACTAACAACATAATGATAAACATCAAAACCATAAAGTATCAAACCAAAAGTTTTCAAATCCAACAAGATTAAGATAACCCAATTATGGGGCATAACCTCTTGTTGGACATATTAAAACAACAAAATTTGGGCCAGTTTCACAAAAAAAAATTCTTCCCAATTTGTCACCAAACATATTGTTGACTAGCAAGGTTGTGATGTGTAATAGAACCTACACTAGACAAGCCCACCTTAGCATTATTACAATAATTCACAATGTTGCATTACCTCTTCACTGTTTTAAAATAAAGCTACCATGGGTCTTTCTAAACTTTAAATTTATGTTACATCACACTAAAGTTTGCAAGCAACACAACCAAACCAAAACTACGACTTATGAATTGAAGTTCACAACACAAAATTGAAGTTTTGCCAACCTGTATGGTTTGTTGCAACTCAAAAGGCTTACCACAAGATCATAATTCTTATGTGGTAGAGGTGGTAAGATTTCCTCCATTATTGAACAACACAAAGCCTTGTTATTCAATGCATAATGGAGCAAAAGAGATTGTATAAATTCTTGTTGCATCAATAATCTCAAATTAATCTACACCATCTAAGGCAACAATAATAGATTGAATCCTTGTAGTTGCATCATTTGACAATTCATATAATGAATTCATTACAAAAAGCATGATGATTTTTTGGTGGTATCAAAAATTTCATAGCCCTAACCAAATGTGAATATAAGTATACCAAATGGGAATCTTTCAGCAATACATAAGTTGAATATGAATTCCCCCATTTTTTATAGTATTTTCCTACAACAACTTCATCCCTTTCATTGTAATTCATACCCCACTTACAGTTCAAGGGACCATTCAACTTGTGAAGTGGTTTGGTGCAACACACTATCCAAACTTCTTGCCCTTCACTATTTCCTTCTTCCACATTAACAACAAAATTATTGCCAACCTCCAAGTTGGTAGCTAGCTCATCACCATCAACACCACGTCATCATTCCCCATCCCAAACAACATACATGGAGTCCCTTATAAAACTAGTGTTCAAAGGTTCCTTGAAACCCAATCTCCTGTCCATTTAAAATTGACACATTTAGCCCACTTGTTATCAATGCAAAAGGCATAAAAACATGATAGTGGTTTAACATGAAGCTATGTTAGAACGTAATAATTAGTAACAAGGATACAATGAATTTTTGAGTGCCTTCCAAGGTATTATATGCAAAAATTCCAAAATTGCGGTCAATATGTTTTGATATAATGTGCCAAAACATTCAACAGATTGGTCTTTTTTTCCTTAAGTAAGAAGATTCTAGATGATCAAATAGGTTAGCACAAAGGAAATTGACAACCTCCTTAGCATTTGCAATTTTGTGCCATGAAAATTTAGCCATTCATGTTAAATGAAATGTTTTATATCAGTTCTTGCTCTATCGTGGGGTCCTTTACCATGTCCATTGCCCAAAAAATTCCAAATCATTTTACACCCACTCGTTATGTTAAGATATATAGTAACAAAATACCATGGTTTTGAAGACTTGAATTGGTTGGCACAACCATCAGATTAGACATAATGCTAAATGGGTGTAACCCCTAGGTTTGAAATATATCTCCAATGCAGTTTGAAGGGGTGTTGAACAAATTTAGAATCATGCGCATGATCATCGGAGATATAAAAATGATATTTCCTTAGAACCTTGGAATCTTCGTCATATATATCAAAATCGGGGTTAGATTGATATGTAATATGAACCAAAATATTAATTTGGTAGAATGCCAGTGCATGTTCTACACTTCATTTTGCATTTAGAAATCATAATTTTTAGCAAAATCCACTATAGAAACTATGGAATCTTTTGAAAGCGACTTCACACAAGTTTTAAAATGTTAGTCTTGCCATTTAACAACAAAATTATGTTTCACAAAATGTTGTAGCTTGGGTTTTAAATATTCAATGAATTCATCTGATGACGTCTTCTTGTATACCAATGTTAACTTCTTTAGAGCTTTCCCATTTCTGGACCTCGTCTCTTCAAGAGCATTATGTCTCCACTACATAGGTTTGTCATTTATACCATTTAGTTCCTTTGAACATAAAGACAATTTCTCTACACCCCAAGCTGCATAATTTCCATACAAGCATTCTTTCCTATGCCATTCACCAAATTCAACTTTTGCACAAACAATAGATTCCAACTTGGATGTGGTGCCTTTATAAAACATTTTGCAAGGGGCACAAGCCTCATATTCATGTTGATTACCTTTGAAGAATGGCTAGTTTGTCCTTGCAGGTTGTTCAATCCCATTCTTGATTCATCCAACTCCATGTGGTAAAAACAACAACTTGTATTTCAATCCCACAGAGGTTTCACAAAGAATGGTTTCAACAACTCAAATGATCATTGCCTTATGCAAGCTCCCACATTGATAGCCTTGAATATTAGGAAAAACTCAGGTTACAAATTAATCAACATGAATAGAACTCAATTAGTGCGAATTTATTAATCTAACCAAATGCACATTGAACTTCTTAACATCATGGAAGGTGGGTAATGGACAGAATCTTCATAGCATAGCAGCGGGTAATGGACACTATAATCTTCACATGATGGATAGTGGGTAAGGGACTTCTTCTTCACAACATGAACAATGGGTAATGAATTGGAAAATCTTAGTTTGCAAAGTAATCAAAATGGACAATTTTCAAATATTGTGAATTTAATCTAACCAAATGCACAATTTTCAATCAATGTGAATTTAATCTAACCAAATGCACAATTTTCAATCAATGTGAATTTAATCTAACCAAATGCACAATTTTCAATCAATGTGAA